>Ga0310813_10002492_pt1 | contig 11156 bp, 11 predicted proteins | sample YN3metagenome_FD_203086 | JGI IMG/M metagenome (GOLD analysis project Ga0310813, IMG submission 203086) | Soil microbial communities from experimental microcosm in Duke University, North Carolina, United States - YN3 | ecosystem: Engineered > Artificial ecosystem > Soil microcosm > Unclassified... | reverse complement strand
AGGTGAGGGGCCTGCCCCGCGTCGGGGAGTGGAGCAGCGTTGCCGGGGTGGAGACCCATCGCCGCTCGCTGCTCCCGCGCGAGCAGGACCTCTACGCCACGTTCAAGACTCCTCCGGCCCCGAGCGATTAACGCGGGTGGGGGCGCGGGTCCGGCGCAGGCGGGCTCGCTTGCGCCATGGTCCCACGACGTAGCCGTTTAGGCGCCAAAGCGTCCCCATCCAACCCATTCTGATATTTGCCAAGAGAGTGCCTGATCTAGAGACAAAATGTCCCCGCCTCACCTCTAACGGCTCCCCATTCGGATGGCACCCTTCTTGCAATTCGAGAAGCATGCCGATGGACCCCTCGATGATCCCCCTGCTCGCCTACATCCCCGTCCGGGTCCTGGGCTGACCCAGCTGCGCGGAGGCGCTCGGCGAGCGCCAGGCCGAGGCCATGAGATACTCCATCTTCATCCTGCTGTTCTTCATCTATACTTTGCTGGCCGTCATCGCGTTCTTTGTCGTGCGAATGATGCGGCGTGAGAGTCACGCAGATACGGCAAGCAATCGCCCTAGTGATCTGCCAACGTCCTCCTAACCTTTTATCCCTCCCCCCAGGCGGCCCAGCGGCCAGCCAGCGCCAGCGGGCCCCCGGCGCCCGGCGGCGGCTTGGCGGGCGGGCCGTCGCACGAAGGATGAGCTTCTCTATAAGTGAAGGCGGGCAGCGGGCCGGGGCGGGGGGAGCGGCGGGACGGCCTTGGGCACGGTGGGACCGTGGCCTGGGTCGCCCCTCCGTTACTTCTTCTCCTCCGGGAGCTTGAACTTCTCGTCGGGGATGTCCGCGTTGAGAACGAACTCCTCGAACGTCTCCGTGATCGTTCCGGCGTCCTGGTCCTCGCGGCGGATGGACCGCTTCTGAGGCAGAAAGGTCTTCGGGTCGTACCAGACCCTGATCGAGGCCGTTTGGCCGGGTCTCACCCGGATCTTGTACTCCAGGGTCTTGGCCCCCTTGTCGTCGGCACCGTCTTGGACATCGCTTACCTCAACGGGATGGGCGAGATACTTTTCGAGATCTTCGGTGCCGACCTTCGGACGGCCCAACTGGCTGAACGATACTGACATCATAATGCTCGCCCGGACCGACGAGACCAGGAATCCCCTGCCCAGATTGGGAGGCACCGGATCGCGGCGGGTATTGAGAAGATCGAGTTTCCGATAGAGCGACGACCCGTCCGACAGGATCTCAACCTCCAGGTCCCGCTGCTCGGACTTGAGCTCTGCCCGAAGCGAGAACAGGTTCCCCTGCTTCACCAAGAGGACACCGGAAGCGTACGCATCCTTGCCCTTAAGGGCCCCCTCCTTCATCTGGGGCTCCCACTGAAACTTGATGCGAACGGTCTTGGCGGCAAGGACCGTGTCCTCGACCTTCTTCCACGTCTCCTTGGCGCTATTGTCCTGCAGGAGGAGCACCGCAGCCAGGAGCAGGTTCATGGGGTGGCCCTCTCAACGGATGGTACGCCCGGGCAGCCAATATGATCCCTCATTGCTTACCCGTGCCCTGGAACAACTTCTTTAGATAGGAGACTCGGCGAGTGTCCCCGCAGCGAAAGCACGCCGGAGAATTGCGCAGCGTTTGGCCTCGGAGATTGGCGTTTCGCTCTAATTCATCACTGATCGCAACGGTTTTCATCAACCCGTACGCCGTCCCACAATTAGGACAGCTTGCCAGCGGGAGTAGACACAAGAGACCCGCCCCCATCACCAGCAGGACCAGCCCCACCAGCCAGCCTACCGAACCGAGGCGCTTGGTTGAAGCAGGCTCCATATGCTAATAGTACCCGCCCCCCGCCCGCCGCGGCGCCAGCCGCCTCGCCGTCAGGCGGCCCGGCAGCCAGCCCGCGCCAGCGGGGCCACGGCGGCCGGCGGCCAGTAGGGACGCGGATCGTCTGTCGGGTAATCAGATGGGGTACACTTCGGATTGAATGACCGATGAATGTCCCCACTGCTACGCTCGGGTGATCGCAAAGGCGGACGGGGAATGTCCGGCCTGTCACCGCAATATTCGTGATCTGACCGGAACAGACCCGACCAGGACCCAGGCCACCCTACTCCACGGCGCCAAGCTGCCTCCGTTCTGTTGCGATTGCGGGGCGCCGACCGATCGGTACGTCAAGGTCAAGTCCACCATGGGAGGCCCGGGCGGAAGTAACCAGAAAGCCTTGTGGGGCGCTCTGGCAATGCTTTGCAGTTTCTCTTTGGGACTCCTGCTCATGGGGGCTCTCCGACGGGAACAATTGAGCAAGCGGCCCAACGACGTGGCCGTCATCCACATGCCCCAGTGCGAGCCATGCGGCTCCGTTCGTCGCCCGGCGCCGATTCGCGTCGACACGGAGCAACTGGCGCTGACCTTCGTGGTTCACCGGGAGTTCAAAGCGCATCTCGGAGAAGGAACGGCGTCCGAAAAGTAGTTAATCGGAGCTGCTTACGGCCCCCCGCCGCCGAGGAGCGCCGCGCCGGAGGCGCCCCTCCCCGCCCCAGCGGGCCCCCGGCGCCCCGGCGGCGGCCTGGCGGGGCGGCCATCCTACGAAGGGTGCGCTTCCCGGAGAGTGAAGGCGGGCAGCGGGCCGGGCCGGGGGGAGATTCGTCAATCTAGGCAAGGATGACCACGGCCTAGGATTCGCCCTTGCTTCCATCAAGGGCTGGGATAGAGTTCTACGGCCGCTGAAACCGATGAGGCTCTAAGACAGATGCCAGGGAAACCAAGTCCGACTTGCGATCTCGGCGAGCTCGCAAAAATCATCGAGGTCGCAAGGGTTGCCGCGATCCGGTATCGACATCTCACTGGGAAGCCGCTCGGTGTCACGGCCGAAATTGCCGAGTACGAGGCCGCGCGTCTAATGAAAGTGGACCTCTGCGCCGCGCGCCAGCCTGGATACGATGCCGTTGGGAATCGCGCGGGTCGCCAGATTCGGATTCAGATCAAAGCTCGAGTCATCTTACCGACGTCCAAGCGCGCGCAGCGCGTCCCGTCAATTAAGCTCACGCACCCCTGGGATGTCGTATGGCTGATCCTGCTCAATGAATCCTATAAGCCTCTTGCGATCTGGGAAGCGAATCGCTTTGCAATTCAAGTCGCACTCGAGAAGCCGGGGTCTCGGTCTCGAAATGAGCGGGGAGCCCTTGGCATCGAGGCCTTCAAGTCCATCGGGAAGCAAGTGTGGTCAGTGCGCACGGGGGATCGCTCATGACTTCGCCCGGATACAAGCGGACGGTCTACATCCTCGGCGCCGGCTTCTCCGTCGCTGCCGGAGCACCGGTAATGGCCAACTTCTTTGATGCCATGCTGGACTGCTTTCATTCTGACGCCGCAGATAATGCCGACAAGAACGCCTTGAAATTCGCCATCGACTTTCGGAAGGAGATGGCATCGGCAAGCGACAACTTCGTACTCGATCTCGAGAACTTAGAACAGCTTTTCGGGCTTCTTGAGATTCAGATCACCGCAGGAAGGAAGACCCCTGAGCATCGGAGGCTGTTCGTCCACGCAGTCCTAAGAACGCTAGAGCTAAAGATCAGGACGTCCTTCCACAACGATCCGCGGGATCTGATCGATAGAAGCAACTCGTTGAAGAACTCATCCCTGGACTTGGTCGGTCCGGCGCCATTTGGATTCTTGGCTCCCAAAGGCACGGCTTGGCTCTATCACGTATTTGCCGCCATGGTTGCCAAGACGCACCTAGATGCTTCAAGGCGCGGCGACTCGGTTATCACCTTCAATTACGATTTGCTCCTGGATCAGGCCTTCCAGGAGGCCCGAGTTCCAGTCGACTATTGCAACGGGATCAATTCATGGACGCACGATCACATTAGCTTTCCTTGGACGATTAAGGGCAAGGTTCCCCTTTACAAGCTCCACGGGTCTGCGAACTGGATTGTCTGCAACAAACATGGACGCACCTACATTTCGCCTCCCGCGCCTCAGAAGATTGCCTCCGATTACAGTCTGCTCCGAAACTCAAGGGCAGCATGTCCAAACTGCAATGGCGGTGGCAGCAAGACGTACAACGCCGACCCTAACGACCACTTGCCGCTAATCGTGCCCCCCACTTGGAACAAGGCGGCATGGCAGGTTGGCCTGGAAGCTGTGTGGAAGGCTGCTATCGATGACCTCTCCGCGGCGGGTCGCATCATCGTGATTGGATTCTCCCTTCCGGAAACGGATTTGTTCTTTAGGTACCTACTGGCGGCGGGTGTACCTATCGGCCAAGGCGTAGATGTCTTTCTGTTCGACCCCAGTGATGCAGTTGAAGATAACTACAAGAAGTTCCTCGCTCCAGTATTCACGGGCCGCCGATTCAAGAGACTCACAGCCGACAATACGCAGATGCCTTCGGTAGTTGATGTCCTCTATTGGCGTGGACACTTTGATACATTCGGCATTCAGTACGTGGCGAAGACTGCCGGATTGCTGTAGCCGGCGATGTCACTGCGGGAAGTGTCTGCCGATGAGCATTCCTCCACGCACTTAATCACGGCCGCCTCCCCTTCCCCGCCCCCGGCGGCAGCCTGGCGGGCCTCCCTCGAACGAAGAGGTCCCCCTTCTATATATATAAGTGAAGGCGGGCGGCGGGCCGGGGCGGGGGAGGGGCGGCAGAGGGCGGGGGTGGCGTGGGGGTCTGGAAAGAGGAATGGTCGCTCGCTAGGTTTGGTGGTAAATTTACATCGTGGGCAAGCGAACACAACTCACCGTGTGGGCGGCGGTAATAGCAGCATTATCTTCGCTCCTGGGAGGCCTTTGGCTCGTCAGTGGAAATCTATTGGCCGCAGTTGGTGACTGCGGCGTACCAGGAAACGCAGAGGCAGGCCATTTATTGATCATCGGCATCTTCTTGCACCTATTTGGATGGGTCATCGTGATCGCGCTCTTGGTGTTTACAGTTCGCTTTCTAAGAAAGCAAGCATAGACGATGACGGCGCCACCGTTGTGTATGGTATCAGGGCTGCGTCCTGGGCTTCACGCGCGATACGGGACAGGGGGTACTTCCCTTGAAATGCCTCAACACCTCTTTGGCAGGGGGCTTCGCTCTTGAGTAACGGACACACTCCCAATCTTCGTTCAGAAGCGTAACCGCGGGTGGCAGGGGCCACGGCCAGTCGATCAGCGCAGAGTGTACACCGTCGGTAAAAACGACAAGCGTCGGCATGGCGAAAAGGACCCCGTAGCCGTGATGCCCTTGAATGATCAGCTTCGGGCCTCGCCAGCAGTACTTGGGGAGCCGACTTAGGGGGGCATGAGTCACTAGGACATGGCTTTGACGTAGGCTAGGCATCAGGTTGCCCAGTGTCCCGTCATCCATGGCCTGAGTGTAGGCAACCCGAAGAATCTGAACCCCGCCGCCTCGACCAAGCGCCCGCTGATCTCTTCGCAGTTTTTAACTCGACTGATTTTCACCGGATCGTAAATCTTTGAGCACTCATCATGGTTACCCGCCACGACGAGAACACGCGCCATGCGACCTGAGCTCTTAAGGAAGGGATAGAGGCCCCGCTCTGATACATCGCCAGCGATGACGACCACATCGGGGGAAAAGTTCTTAATCTGCCTGATCTGCATTGACGGCCAGAGCTTGTCGGACAACGCAAGGATCTTCACCTATGCCGTTCCTTACTCAGACCTTCCCTCGAAGTATATCGCACGCGAGATAGTGTCGGGAATGGCAGGGTCTTGCCCAAAGCATGCCGCGGGGCTGGGTCGCCCTGTCAACGGTCCTCTATTTGAAGAACTGCGTTGGATCAGAATACTGCCTGCTTGCGCTTTGGTATTGCAGGAGTCCCTCCACTCCCTACAATGGATTCTGTAGTTTAGGGAAGCGACCGGAGGAAGAATGGCCAAGAGGAAACTCTCTCCCCAGCAGCGTCTCGCCATCCGCAAAGTGATCGAGCAGGGCCTCGCTCAGAAGAGAAAGATCTCGGAGATTCTGAGGGGCGTCGCCGAGAAATACGAGATCACGACGGTAACCGCACGCTGGTACCTGAAGAGCCTCCGCCCCGGAACGACTCCTCGCGGCCGCAAGGCCAGCGCCCGGCGTCGGCCCGCGGGCCGCCGTCCAGGCGCCAAGCGCAGACACCTCTCGAACGGCGTCTCTTTCAAACTCGTAGAGCAGGTGCAGAGCGTTGCCAGGCTCACCCTGAAACGTGCGCTCGAAGCAAAGAAACTGATCCCGAAGTGGCAAGTCTACGTCAAGAAAGAGGCGTCGCTCCGCCGGCTCGTAAGCAGAGCGAGCCATGAGCTGAAAGCCATCACCTCTAAGGCGACCGCCCTCCGGAAGCGCATCCAGGCCCTCACTCCCCGGTAGACTGGGCGGCTACCAGTCCCGGGGAACCAGTTCCTAAAAGACGTATTTTAGGAATCGGCCCTCGATTGTTTATCCTCCCCCATCTTTTGTGCCCACCCTAAGTTAGTGCGTATCGTCTGAAAAGAGTGACTTTCGGACTGAGGAGATAGGAATCGACCTCCCTATTGCCGACGAGCGCCCATCATGGTGCCCCGGCGGCAGTAATCCGTTGGGAATAGATCTCTTGATTACTCCCGATTCCGGTTCTGCCATCGACCCACGTGAGGATAACTCCGCCAGCCCCGTCGGAAGCCATCCGCGTCGCCCCCGGGGCGGCCTTCGACACGGGAACGCCGCCCGCGGCCCATTGTGCCGCCCCGGCGGCGTCCATCCTCTGGATGTATAGATCGGTCCACCCCGAGCTGGCGTCGATCCAGGTGAGGAAGAACCCGCCGGTCCCGAGCGACAAGAGGTCGGAGTACCCCTGATCGCCCGGGGACGCCGCGATGGGTACGCCGTTCGCGGCCCACTGAGGGTTCCCGGCGCCGTCGAGTCGTTGCGCGAAGACGTCGTAGTCCGCTCCCCGCAGTTCCCTCCACGCGCAGTAGGCCCCGCCCGCGCCGTCCGTCGCGATCAGAACGCTGCCCTGCTGGGTCGCCAACGGACAGAGGGCCAAGCCGTCCGAAGCCCACTGAGGAGCGCCGGCGGCGCTGACTCTCTGCACGAACAAGGTGGGCCCCGCCCCGCCGTTGCGGGTGTCGTACCACGCCACGATCGCCCCTCCGGCTCCGTCCGTCGTCATCACGGGCATCGTCTGATCGCCGGCCGCGGCGCACAGGACGACGCCATTGCTCGCCCACTGCACCGTTCCCGTATCGTTCACGCGCTGGCAGTAGATGTCGAACGTTCCCGATCGAGGATCCTGCCACGAGATGATGGCTCCTGATGCGCCGTCCGAGACGATCGTGGGCGTTTGCTGGTAGTTGGAAGCCGTGCAAACGGCCACGCCATCAGCCCCCCACTTCCGGACTCCGCTGGAATCCAAGCGCTGGGCGAAGAGATCCGTGGCGCTCGTGGCGGAGTTCCGATCGTCACCCCAGGCGATAATGATGCCGCCGGCCCCATCGGACGTCAGCGCGGCAGCACCCTTGTTCGTCCCGGCGTCGGACACGGACACGCCCGGCAGCGTCCAGAGCGGCGCCCCGGTGGCATCGAGCCTCTGGACCAGCAAGTCTGTCTTTGCCGAACCCGCATCGGTCCAGGCCAGGATGACCCCCCCGGCGCCATCCGGGAGGGCTCCGCAAAGGCCCTGGCTTCCCGGCGCTCCGGCGACGGTCAGACCCCCGGGAAGCCAGAGCGGTACGCCCGCGGCGTCAATCCTTTGAACGAGCACATGGTAGTTGCTGCCAGGGCTCGTCATGGCCATCCAGGCCACGATCGCCCCGCCGGCCCCGTCGGGCACGATGAGGGGGTTGATCTGCGGCACGCCCAGGATCGCGACCGGGGCGTTCTCGGACTCCCAAGAGATGCCAGGCCACGGGTCGGGAAGGACGGGATCCATCGCGCCGGTCCCGGCGATGAGCTGGGCGTAAATGTCCCCAGCGTGCGTGCCCGCCCGGTAGTCCGTCCAGACGGCGACGACCCCGCCGGCGCCGTTGGGAATGAGCTGAGTCTCGGATTGGCCCCACGGGGCCCCGTAGGGGGCCTTCGAGACCGGGACGCCGGCCGCGGTCCACACCGGGACGCCGGCCGGGGAAAGCTTCTGGCCGTACAGGTCGTAGCCGACTCCGCTCCGGAAGTCGTTCCAGACGACGCACACACTTCCGGAGCCGAGCAACGCGAGGGAGGGGTAGAGCTGGAAGTACGCCGCCTGGCAGACGGGGACGCCGCCGGGCGTCCAGAGCGGGCTCCCGCCGGCGTCCAGCTTCTGCGCGTAGATATCCGCGAAGATCGAGTCGCGCCAGTCTACCCACGCCAGGACCGCCCCTCCGGTCCCGTCCGCGATGACTTGAGGCTGGCCTCCTGTGGCCGAGACGGAGACGCCATTGGCCGCCCACTGAACGGCCCCGCCCCCGCTCACCCTCTGGGCGAAGACGCCGCTCGACGTAGGAGTGTTTCCTTGCTCGCTCCAGGTTAGGATGGCGCCGCCGGAACCGTCAGGGATCATCAGCAGTTCCCACTGCGCCGCCGGCGGGGCGAGGACGAGCAGATCCGTCAGGCCCCACGGGAACGTGCCGGCGGGCGCGAGTCGCTGGGCGTAGATGTTCCCCGCCGATCCCGGCGAGCCTTTCGCCCAGGCGACGATGGCTCCCCCGGAGCCGTCCGAGGCGACCCGCACCTCGACCTGAGGACCCGACTGGTGGGAAACAAGGATGCCGCCCGCGCCCCATTGCGGCGCGCCCGATGAATCCAAGCGCTGGGCGCGGACCGTCGTCGCCCCGGGAGGGCCGTCTTCCCAGGCGACGATCGCCCCGCCCGCGCCGTCGGAGGACATCTGGAAATTCTTCTGCATCCCCGGCGCCGCTGTGACCGGGCTGCCGTCGGAGGCCCAGAGGCTGACGCCGTTCTTGTCGATCCGCTGGGCGTAGATGTCCCACGCGGTGGTCCCGGAGTTCCGAAAGTCGCTCCACGCGACGACGGCCCCCCCCGCTCCGTCCGCGACGACTTGGGGAAAGGATTCCCCGCCCGCGCTCGTCGAGACCGCTACGCCGTCCGTCTGCCATAGGGCATGCCCGGAGGCGTCCAAGCGTTGGGCATAGATCACGAGGACGCCAGAACGCCGGTCGCACCAGACCGAGATGGACCCGCCCGCGTCATCCGGGACGGACCGGAGCAGGCTTTGGTCCCCCACGGCAACGCAGACCGGGAGGTTAGGGAGAGGCGTGGGTAGAGCCGGCGGCGGGGTTTGCACGGGCCGGGAGGTCCCGCACGCCGGAATGAGGACGGCTATGAGCCCCAGCAGGGCTGCGCGCCGGAGAGCGTACATAATAGGCGCGGTCCGGCCGCCGGCCGACGTGCCTCTACCCATCACCTCATTATAGACCCGCGTTCAAGGAAAGACAGACTACACAAGTCTGAACATGAACTCGAGAATCTGGGGAAGACCCACCCGAACATTCCCGGTATCTGAACGGGCAGGCCCTTCCTCGTGGCTTGTAGCAACACTTGCCAGGTTCAGTTCCTAAAAGGGGTATTTTAGGAGCCGAAGTGACTTAACCGCTGGGAGCTGTTACTCCGGGGCTTTGCGGTTACGGATCTCCTGGAGCAATCCCTCGAGGGCCCTCTCTGCTTTCACCTTGGCCAAGTCTAGCTGCGCTTCCTCGCCCGAGTACACTTCATAGCCCCCGCCAGGCGGCCGCACGCTCCAATACCAGCCTTTGGGTGTCGGTTTCGCCCTCAACGCGTATCCATCCGGGTTTGCAGCAACCCAGTTTCCAGTGCGCTGCAACGTCCAAGGCTTGCTATGTCCGCAAGGCATCCCGATAAGCTATCCGATTCTCAGATCGACGGCCAGACCCCCGTCTAGCGGTGCCCGGTTCCTAAAATGAGCATTTTAGGAACCAGAACCTAGAAGTCAGTGCCGACTGGAATTACACCGAGCGGGGTCCGGCCACTTCAGGTAGAGCGCCCGCGAAGACCGGATCGACTATTTCCCGAGCAGGGAACGGACTTCCTTCTCAAGAGCCTCCTGCAGGAGGGTCTGGATTGATTTACCCGATTTCGCCGCGGCGGCCTCGAGGGTCTGGAGCTCGCGGAGAGTGAGCTTCACCTGCGGCGACACCGTCGCGCCCCCCGGGATGTCGAGCCACGCGTCCTTCGCCTTTGCGAGCGCCGCTCCCTCGAGTCCGAAGCCCTTGAGCACCCCCGCGGCCATCATCATGTTGCCACGCGGGTTCATGTGGACGCCGTCGGACGTCAGCAGGTTGCCCCGCTTACCGCCCGCCTTTTCGCGCTCGTCGAGCTCCTGGTGCATGTCGGTATTGAGGTCGGCGAGTAGGCACTTCTTGTCCTTCGCGAGCTTTCGGAGGAACTCGTTGTAGGGCTCCAGCTTCTGGTTGTTCGCCTCGTCGGCTTTCTCACCGATCATGGTGGACGTCAGGATCATCACCTTGATGCCCGCCGCCTGGGCCTTGTCGACAATCTCGGTAATGTTCTTCTGATATGCGTCGAGCGGAACGCCCTTGGCGCCGTGCCAGACGTCGTTCACGCCGCAACTCAGCGTCATCCAGTCGGGCTTCTTGTCGATCACGTCTCGCTGGAGCCGCGCGAGCATGTCGTTGGACTTGTGACCTGAGATACCCGCGCCGATGGCCGTCGCGTTCACGCCGCTCGTTTTGAGTCCGTGGATCACCAGGCTGACGTAGCCCGTCGGCCCCATGCCTCCCTGGGTGATCGAGTCGCCGAGGAAGGCGATCTTCTCGCCGTCCTTGACCGGGATGTCCCCTGCCGCGAGCGAGAGGAGTAGCGCCGCCACTATCGCCTTGCTCATCGGATGTCCCCTATAGTGCTTCCCAGAAGTCGTTACCCTTATCGTCTACGACGATGAAGGACGGAAAGTTGACGACCACGATGTTCCGAACGGTCTCCTCGCAGTCGACGGGGCCGACCTTCAAGGGTGCCACTTCCTAAAATCAGCTTTTTAGGAAGCGAACCCAATTTAACCACCTCGAGCTAGGATGAAGTAATGCTCCAGAACCTTGGCGCGCTCCCGGGCAATACGGAGTTCTATGCCACTCCGTTCGTTCCCGGATGTTTGTCAGCCCTTCCCGATGGAGGCAGCGCCTGCGACGCCTTTGTTCTGCTGTGCCGTGACTCTATTTCCGATGAGGAGTTGGGCGC
>Ga0310813_10002491_pt1 | contig 11157 bp, 8 predicted proteins | sample YN3metagenome_FD_203086 | JGI IMG/M metagenome (GOLD analysis project Ga0310813, IMG submission 203086) | Soil microbial communities from experimental microcosm in Duke University, North Carolina, United States - YN3 | ecosystem: Engineered > Artificial ecosystem > Soil microcosm > Unclassified ... | reverse complement strand
GATCGATTCGACCAAGGGCTCGGTGATGCTGCTCGTCGACCCGGCGAGCACGTCGGGTGCGCTGATACCGGAAGCGATCTTCTCCAAGGAGACGATCAAGACGCCGCTCAAGGACTGGTTCTCGAAGGTCGCGTTCTCCGGCGGTCATGACCTGTCGACGCTCGCGGTTCTCGACGGCAAGGCCGACGCCGCCTTCGTCGCGAGCCACCGCTTCATGAACACGATCGCGACCGGCAAGGCCAAGGTCGAGGACTTCAACATCCTCTGGTCGTCGCCCCTGATCCCGCAGGATCCGTTCGTCTACCGCGGGGCGCTCTGCCAGCCGCTCAAGGACGAGATCGCGAAGACGTTCCTGACGCTCGACAAGACGCCGGAGGGACAGAAGTACCTCGAGAACGTCGAGTCGGAGAAGTTCGTGAAGATGACGGACGCCGATTACAACATCATCCGCCAGGCGGGCGTCAAGTAACGATGGGCGCTGTCGCTAAACGCGCAGCGGCGCCGGCGGCGGCGACCTACGCGCTCGAAGTGCGCAATCTCCACGCCGGCTACGCCGGCAAGGAGATCCTCAAGGGCGTGAGCTTTGCGGTGACGCCCGACGACTTCTTCGCGATCATCGGCCCGAGCGGCGCGGGGAAGTCGACGCTGATCCGCTGCGTGAACCGTCTGGTCGAGCCGAGCGGCGGCGAAATCGTGCTCGACGGCACCGACCTCGCGAAGCTCGATCCGTCTCGACTGCGCGCTGCCCGGCGGCACATCGGGATGATCTTCCAGGAGTTCAACCTGATCGAGCGCCTGTCGGTGCTCGACAACGTGCTGACGGGTCGTCTCGGGTACACGGGCACGCTGCGCAGCGTGCTGCGGCTTTTCACGCGGGAGGACATCGCCAAGGCACTGACGCTGCTCGATCGCGTGGGCTTGCGCGAGCACGTCGACAAGCGCGCCGACCGGCTGTCCGGCGGACAGCGGCAGCGGGTCGGCATCGCGCGCGCGCTGATGCAGGATCCGCGGCTGCTGCTCGTCGACGAGCCGACGTCGAGTCTCGACCCGAAGATCGCGCGCGAGGTGATGGCGCTGATTCGCGAAATCGCGCGCGAGCTCCGCGTGCCGGTGCTGTGCAACATCCACGACGTCGCGCTGGCGCGCGAGTTCTGCACGCACGTCATCGGCCTGCAGGACGGCGTCAAGAAGTTCGAGGGACGCCCGGACGAGCTCGACGAGCGCGCGATGCACGAGATCTACGCGATGGAGGTCCTGTGAGCGTCGAGTTCGCATGAGCAGCCTGACGCTCGACGCGCGCGTCGCGGCCGTCTCGCGCTTGCGGCGGCGTACGTGGAGCACGCGCGCCCTCGTCTATGTCGCGCTCGCGGCGGCGGTGCTGTGGAGCGTCTACGTGATCGTCGTCGCGGACACCGACTGGGCGCGGCTTGCCGCGTCGTCGATCGGCAAGACGCTCGGGCGCTTCATGGAGTTCGATGCGGCGTTGATACCGGACCTGGTCGACCCGACGATCGACACGGCGCTGATGGCCACGCTCGCGTCGCTCGGCGGATTGCTGCTGGCGCTGCCCGTCGCCTGGCTCGGTGCGGCCAACATCACGCCGCTCGGCAAGGCGAGCTACGTATTCGGCCGCGGCTTGATGACGCTGTCGCGCTCCGTGCACGAAATCGTCTGGGGACTGATCTTCGTGTCCGCCGTGGGCCTCGGCGCACTCGCGGGAATCCTCGCGATGGCGGTGCGCTCGGTCGGCTTCATATCGAAGGTCGTTGCCGAAGCCATCGAGGACGTGCACCCGGGCCCGATCGAGGCGATGCGCGCCGTCGGTGCGAATCGGCTGCAAGTGCTGCTCTACGGCATCGTTCCGCAGGTACTGCCGGTCGTGCTCGGTACGGTCATCTTCGAGTGGGACATCAACATCCGCCGCTCGACGATCATGGGACTCGTCGGCGCGGGCGGGCTGGGGCTCGTGCTGTTCCGGCAAATGGCGATGATCAACTATGGCGGCGTCGCGACGGTCATCCTCGCCGTGTTGCTGTTGATCGCACTTGGCGAAGTCATCTCGCACTATGCCCGCAAGGCCATCATCTGACGCCGCCGTGCGCGAAGCGCCAGAGTTCGCGTTGCGATCGCGCGCCGCGCCGACCGAGGATCCGCCGGATCTCGCCGCCGCGCTGCGGTGGCGGCGCTTCCGCTTTCCCGACACGCTGTACCGGCACGCGGCCCTTCTCACCGTGCTCGTCGTCATCGCATACGGCGTCGAGCGCCTCGACATCGACCTCGAGCGCCTGCCCGGCGTGCTCGGACGCATGGGAAGCACGCTCGCGCAGCGCTACTTCCCGCCGAATCTCGCGCATATCGCGCAGGCCGATTATCTGCACTCGGTGTTCGAGACGCTCCAGATGTCGTATCTGGCAACGGTGGTCGGTGTGCTCCTCGCGATTCCGCTCGCCTGGGTCGCGTCGGCCAACGTGTCGCCGAGCCCCCGCCTCGGCTACCCGCTTGCACGGCTGTTCATCATGGCGTGCCGCTCGGTCCACGAAATGATATGGACGATCCTGCTCGTGGCCGTACTCGGCTTCGGGATGTTGCCGGGCGTCGTGGCGCTGACGCTGTTCTGCATCGGCTTTGCGGGCAAGCTCTTCGCCGAAGCAATCGAGGCGATCGACGCGGGGCCCGTCGACGCAATGCGCGCGACCGGCGCGGGGCGCACGCAGATCTTCGTCTTCGCCGTGCTCCCGCAGGTGCGCGTCGCATGGACCGGCACGACGATCTATACGTGGGACGTCGTGTTTCGGGCGGCGACGATCGTCGGCTTCTTCGGCGCCGGCGGCATGGGATGGTATCTGCGGGAGAGCGTGCAGCGCATCGCGTCGCAGGACGTGGCGGCCATCCTGCTGTCGATCATTCTCGTCGTACTGGTTGCCGAGCTCGTCTCGGCCTGGCTGCGCAAGCGGATTGCACAGGCGATTGCCTGACACGATCTCGGCCGCCTACAACAATACGGAACCCTCGATGCCCAATCCAGCAAGCGCACCTGTCACCGTCAACGGCCGCTCGTATCGGCGCATCGATCGCCCGTTGGTCGTCGTGTGCGTCGATGGCTGCGAGCCCGACTACATCACGCAGGCGATCGAGGCGGGTGTCGCGCCCTATCTGCGCACGATGTGCGAGCGGGGAACGTCGCTGCTCGGCGACTGCGTCGTGCCGAGCTTCACCAACCCGAACAACCTGTCGATCGTCACCGGCGCCCCGCCCGCCGTGCACGGGATCTGCGGCAATTACTTCTACGATCCGGTGCGCCGCGAGGAAGTGATGATGAACGACGCGCGTTACCTGCGCGCCGAAACGATCCTCGCCGCGCTCTCGCGCGCCGGCGCCAGCGTAGCGGTCGTCACGGCGAAGGACAAGCTGCGCGCGCTGCTCGGCGAAGGCATGCGGGGCATCTGCTTCTCGGCCGAGAAGGCCGATCGCGCCACCTTGGCCGAGAACGGCATCGGCGACGTCCTGGCGCGAGTGGGCAAGCCATTGCCCTCGGTGTACAGCGCCGACTTGTCAGAGTTCGTTTTCGCGGCGGGCGTCGAGCTGCTCGCGCACGAGCGCCCCGACGTCATGTACCTGTCGACGACCGATTACATACAGCACAAGCACGCGCCGGGCACGCCCCGGGCCAACGCGTTCTACGCGATGATGAGCGGCTATCTGGAGCGCCTCGATGCGCTCGGCGCGGTCGTCGCGCTCACCGCCGACCACGGCATGAACGCCAAGACCGACGCAGCCGGTCGGCCGCAGATCGTCTTCCTGCAGGATTGGTTCGACGCCGCGCTCGGTTCGGGAAAGGTGCGCGTGATCCTGCCGATCACCGACCCGTATGTCGTTCACCACGGGTCGCTCGGCTCGTTCGCGACGTGCTACCTGGCCGATACGACGAGGACCGACGAGTTGCGTGCGCGCCTGGCCCAGCTTCCGGGTGTGGAGACCGTGCTGACGCGCGCCGACGCGGCCGCGCGCTTCGAGCTGCCCGCGGACCGCCTCGGCGACCTGATCGTCATTTCCGAGCGGCTGGTCGTGCTCGGCACGACGCCGTCACGCCACGACCTGACGGCGCTCGACGCACCGCTGCGCTCGCATGGTGGCCTTTCCGAGCAGCAGGTGCCGCTGCTGTTCAACGTGCCGCTCGCCGACGTTCCGAACGGCCGGCGCTGGCGCAACTTCGACATCTTCGACCTGGCACTGAATCGAACGCGATGAGCTGGCGCTATCACAACCCGGTCGATCTGCGCCTGGGCGCCGGAGCGCTGCGCGACCTGCCCGTCCTGGTCGGCGGTCGTCGTGCGACGCTCGTCGTGTTTCCCGAAGCCGCATCGCTCGGACTCCTCGCGCGGCTGAGCGCGGTGCTGGGCTCGGCGCTTGTCGGCGTCATCGATCGCACCGAGCCGAACCCCGACGTCGCGTCGCTCGCCGCACTGTACCGGGCGTTCTGGGCGGACCCCCGAGCAGGCGACGTGATCGTGGCCGTCGGCGGCGGCAGCGTGATCGACACCGCGAAGGCGCTGATGGTCAGTACGGCAGACGGCTCGTTCGAGGCACTGATCGAACTGCTCGCGTCGGGCAAGCCGCTCGTCCCGCAGCGCGTCAAGCCGCTGATCGCCGTTCCTACCACGGCGGGCACCGGCAGCGAGGTGACGCCCTGGGCGACGATCTGGGACCGCGCGGCCGGACGCAAGTATTCGCTGCATCTGCCGCAAACGTGGCCCGAGGCGGCCATCGTGGATCCGGAGCTGGCCACGTCGCTTCCCGCCGGCCCGACGCTCGCCGCCGGTCTCGACGCCCTTTCCCACGCGCTCGAGTCGATCTGGAACGTCAACGCCAATCCGGTATCGGACACCCATGCAGTCGCCGCGGCGCGAAACGTGCTTCGGACGCTGCCTGCGCTGATGCTCGATCTCGCGAACCCGACGCTGCGCGCGCGCATGTCGCTCGCCGCAGCGCAAGCCGGCCTCGCGTTTTCCAACACGAAAACGGCGCTCGCCCATTCGATCTCGTACGACATGACGCTTCATCACGGCCTCCCGCACGGCATAGCCTGCTCCTTTACGTTGCCGATGGTTCTGGGGCGGGCGCTCGGCGCCGACGCTGCACGCGACGAGGTGCTGGCGCGGATCTTCGACGACGCGCTCGCGGACGCTCCCGCGGCGCTCGAACGATTTCTGGAGGACCTCGGCGTCAGCACCCGCTTCGCGAGCTACGGCGTTCCCCCCGACGAGGAAGCGCGGCTCGTCGCCGCGGCTCTCGACGGCGTGCGTGGCAAGAATTTCATCGGCGCGCGCGCCGGCGCTTCCTCCGCTCCTTCGATTCGATGACGTGCCATGAATGCCCGTGACTTCCTCGAAGAATCGATGCGCATCGCCGGCGAGCGCGTGTCCACGCCGCGCGCGCTCGAAGTGCACAATCCCTACAGCGGCGCGCTGGTCGGTACCGTGCCGAGGGCCGGCATCGACGACATACGGCGCGCGTTCTCCGTTGCACGCGCTTACCAGCCGCGGCTCACGCGCTACGAGCGCTACGAGATCTGCCGCAACGCCGCGCGGATCATCCGCGAGCGCACCGAGGCGCTGTCCGACCTCATCACCGCCGAGTGCGGCATATGCAAGAAGGACTCGCTCTACGAGGTGGGGCGCGCCTGCGACGTCTTCACATTCGCGGGCAACGCGGCGCTGCAGGACGACGGACAGGTGTTCTCGTGCGACCTCACGCCGCACGGCAAATCGCGCAAGGTGTACACGCTGCGCGAGCCGCTGCTCGGCGTGATCTCGGCCATCACGCCGTTCAACCATCCGCTGAACCAGGTCGCACACAAGGTCGCGCCTGCGATCGCGACCAACAACCGCATGGTGCTGAAACCCACCGAGAAGACGCCACTCACGGCCCTTGCGCTCGCCGACATCCTCTACGAGGCCGGGTTGCCGCCGCCGATGTTCTCGGTGGTGACCGGAGACCCGCGCGAGATCGCCGACGAGATGCTGGTGAACGCCGACATCGACCTCGTGACGTTCACCGGCGGCGTACCGGTCGGCAAGTACATAGCGGCGAAGGCCGTGTACAAGCGGCAGGTGCTGGAACTCGGCGGCAACGACCCCATCATCGTCATGGAGGACGCCGATCTCGACGAGGCGGCGACGCTCGCCGCGGTCGGCTCGTACAAGAACTCGGGGCAGCGCTGCACGGCCGTCAAGCGCATGCTCGTGCACGAGCACGTCGCCGACGGCTTCGTCGAGCGGCTGCTCGCGCGTACGCGTGCCTGGACGTACGGCGACCCGGCGGATCCGCGCGTCGACATGGGCACCGTGATCGACGAGGCGGCGGCCAGGAACTTCGAGAGCAAGGTCGATGCGGCGGTGGCCGAGGGGGCTACACTGCTGCATGGCAATCGCCGCGACGGCGCGCTGTACTCGCCGACGGTGCTCGATCACGTCGCGCCCGAGATGGATGTCGTGCGCACGGAGACGTTCGGGCCCGTGTCGCCCGTGATCCGGTTCAAGGACATCGACGACGCCATCCGCATCTCGAATTCGACGGCGTACGGGCTGTCGTCGGCGGTGTGTACGAACCGGCTCGATTACATCACACGGTTCGTGCGCGAACTGCAGGTCGGCACGGTCAACGTGCGCGAGGTTCCCGGTTATCGGCTCGAGTTGACGCCGTTCGGCGGCATCAAGGACTCGGGGCTCGGCTACAAGGAGGGCGTGCAGGAGGCTATGAAGAGCTTCACGAACGTCAAGACGTATTCGCTGCCGTGGTGAAGCGGGATAGGGGATGGAGGATCCCGGATAGGAACAGCGTCTCCTGTCCGCAATCGTGCAAACGCTACTGAACCTGCTGGCCGGCGTCTCGCTCCTCGTCTGGGGCACGCACATCGTGCGTACGGGCATCCTGCGCCTGTACGGCGGCAACCTGCGACGCGTTCTGCGCCGCAGCGTGACCAAGCGCGTGTCCGCGTTCTTCGCGGGACTCGGCGTCACCGGGCTCATCCAGAGCAGCACGGCCACCGCGCTGATCGTGGCGTCGTTCGCCGGCCAGGGCCTGATAGGCACCGCGCCGGCGCTCGCGGTGATGCTCGGCGCCGACGTGGGAACGGCGCTCGTCACCGTGCTGTTGTCGTTCGACCTGTCGTGGCTCGCGCCGCTGCTGATCTTCACCGGCATCGTCCTCTACCTGACGAGCCAGGCCGGCACGGCCGGCCGCTTCGGACGCATCCTGATCGGCCTCGGCCTGATCATGTTCGCGCTGCAGTGGATCTCGGTGGCCGCGCACCCGATCGTGCAGGCCGCGGGCGTCCAGGTCATCTTCGCGTCGCTCACCGGCGACGTGCTGCTCGACATGCTCGTCGCGGCTTGCTTCACCGTTCTCTGCTACTCGAGCCTCGCCGTCGTACTGCTCGTCGCGACGCTCGCGTCGCTGCACGTGATCGCGCTGCCGGTTGCGCTCGGCCTGGTGCTCGGCGCGAACCTCGGCAGCGGGGTGCTGGGCATGCTGTCCACGCTTCGCGCCACGCCCGAGGCGCGCCGCGTGACGCTCGGCAACTTCATCTTCAAGCTGATCGGCTGCGTGCTCGCCATCCCGCTGGTCGGCCATCTCGATGGCTGGATCGCGGGCCTCGGCCTCGACGCGTCGCGCGAGGTCGTGCTGTTCCACCTGCTGTTCAACGTCGTGCTCGCGCTGCTGCTCGTGTTCTGGACCGAGCGCATCGCGAGCATCGCCGAGCGCATGCTCCCGGCGCGCCCGGCATCGGAGGACCCGGCCAAGCCGCGGCATCTGGATCCGTCGGCACTCGACACGCCGGGGCTCGCGATCGCGTGCGCGGCGCGCGAGGCGATGCGCATCGGCGACGTGATCGAGCACATGCTCACCGGCATGCTGACGGTGCTCACGACGAACGACCGCACGCTCGCCCAGCGGCTGCGCAAGACGGACGACGTCGTCGACGAGCTCTACACGGCGGTCAAGCTGTACCTGACGCAGATTCCGCGCGAGGCGCTCGAGCAGAAGGAAGGCCGGCGCTGGGCCGACATCGTGTCGTTCGCGATCAACATGGAGCAGGTCGGCGACATCATCGAGCGCATCCTGACCGACGTCGAGGACAAGAAGATCGACAAGGGACGCAATTTCTCCGAGGCGGGCATGGCCGAGATCGTGGACCTGCACGCGCGGCTCATCGCGAATCTCCGTCTCGGGCTGTCGGTGTTCCTCAACGGCGATCTCAAGCACGCGCAGGAACTGCTCGCGCAGAAAGTCCTGTTCCGCGACCTCGAGCGCGCGTACGCGAACTCGCACCTCGGCCGCCTGGCGGGGAACACCGTCGACAGCATCGAGACGTCGTCGCTGCACCTCGACCTGATCTCCGATCTGCGGCGCATCAACTCGCACATCTGCTCGATCGCCTATCCGATCCTCGAGGAAGCCGGCGTCCTCGCGCGTACGCGGCTCAAGACGCAGGACGAGCCGGCACCCCCGGCAATCCGCACCGATTCGGGTGTCGAGGACGCGACATGGCAGAAGCGGAAGCCCAAAACGGCATAACCATGTCATCGCGCCGGGCATGATGCCCGCGCAGGAACTGACTCTCGGCATCACGCTCGCCGTTCTCGGCGCGGGGTTGCTCCACGCGTCCTGGAACGCGCTGCTCAAGGCCGCGCCGGGCGGTGACCCGATGCTCGACACCGCATCGGTCGTCGCCGGCTCGTCGGTGTGTGCCCTCCTCGTCCTGCCGTTCGTTCCGCTGCCGGATCCCGCGGCGTGGAGGTTCGTGGCCATATCATCGACGATCCATTTCGCGTATTACGTCACGCTCGCGCACGCCTATCGCATGGGCGACCTCTCGTTCGCGTATCCGTTGATGCGCGGCAGCGCGCCGCTGATCGTCGCCGTGCTCGGCATCGTGGTGTTGCATGAGGTGCCGAGCGGTCACGCGGCACTCGGCATTCTGCTGATCTGCGCCGGCATCGTCAGCATCGCGTTCGTCCGCCGTGCGCGCCATCCGCCGGCGGCAGCCGGCTGGGCGTTCGCCAACGCGGGGATCATCGCCCTTTACACGCTGGTCGACGGAAGCGGAGCACGCGCATCGGGCAACGCCGTCGCATACGTGACATGGCTGATTTTCCTCGAAGGCCTGCCGTTCCTCGCGTGGATCGTGTGGCGGCGCGGCGCGCCGGCGGTCGTCTATCTGCGCCGCGGCTGGCGGCGCGGCCTGCTCGGCGGCGCGTGCAGCCTCGCGGCATACGGCATCGTCCTGTTCGCGATGACGCGGGCTCCGCTCGCTGCAGTGGCGGCGCTGCGCGAGACGTCGGTGCTGTTCGCGGCGCTCATCGGCGCGTTCTGGCTCAAGGAAGGCTTCGGCGCGATGCGGCTCGCCGGTGCAGCGAGCGTGGTAGCGGGTGTTGCCGCCCTGAAACTGTAGATCCATGACGATTCCTTCGCACGCGCGCGTCGTCATCGTCGGCGGCGGCATCGCCGGCGCGTCGACCGCGTATCACCTCACGCAGCTCGGCATCGCCGACGTCGTATTGCTCGAGCAGGGCCGCCTCACGTGCGGCACGACGTGGCACGCCGCCGGGCTCGTCGGCCAGACGCGCGCGACGCGCAACGCGACGCGGATGAGCCGCTACGGCATCGAGCTCTATGCGTCGCTCGAGCGCGAGACCGGCCTCGCAACCGGATGGAAGCAATGCGGCAGCGTCAACGTGGCGAAGACGCCGGAGCGCATGACGCTGATGCGCCGCCAGATGGCGCGCGCGCGAAGCTTCGGCATCGAGTTCGAGTGGCTCGCACCCGCCGACGTCGCGCGCAAGGCCCCGCTGCTTCGCACCGACGACCTGCAGGGCGGCGTGTGGATTCCCGGCGACGGCAAGGCCAATCCCACCGACCTCACGCAATCGCTCGCGAAAGGCGCCCGCATGCGAGGCGCGCGCATCGTCGAGGGCGTGCGCGTGACCGCCGTCGAAACGGACAACGCCCATGTAGCCGGCGTCCGCTGGTCGGGCGGGGATGCGAGCGGCACGATCGGTTGCGAGTACGTCGTCAACTGCGCCGGCCAGTGGGCGCGCGAATTCGGCGCACTGGCCCGCGTCGCCGTTCCGCTCCAATCGGCCGAGCACTTTTACATCGTCACGGAACCGATCGACGGCGTCACGCCCGATCTGCCGGTCATCCGCGATCCCGACGGCTACATCTACTACAAGGAGGAAGTCGGCGGGCTCGTGATGGGCGGCTTCGAGCCCGTTGCCAAGCCGTGGAACGTCGATCGCATTCCCGAACGCTTCGAATTCCAGCTTCTGGGCGAGGACTGGGACCAGTTCGAGGTGCTGATGCGCAGCGCGCTGCATCGCACGCCTTGCCTCGAGACGGCGCAGGTCAAGCTGCTGCTGAACGGCCCCGAGAGCTTCACGCTCGACGGCAACTTCCTGCTCGGAGAGGCGCCCGAGCTCGCCGGCTATTTCGTGTGCGCCGGATTCAACTCCGCCGGCGTCGCGAATGCGGGCGGCGCGGGGCGCCTGATCGCCGAATGGGTGCTGGCCGGCGAGCCGCCGTTCGACGTCTGGGACGTCGACATCCGCCGCTTTTCGCCGCTTCACGTCAACCGCAGGCATCTTGCCGACCGCACCGTGGAGACGCTCGGCCTGCATTACGCGATGCGCTGGCCGCGGGAGGAGCTCGTTTCGGTGCGACCGCTGCGACGCTCGCCGCTCTACGATCGGCTCGCCGCGAAGCGCGCGGTGTTCGGCACGAAGCTCAACTGGGAGCGTGCCAACTACTTCCTGCCTGCGGGCCAGGTCGAGCCGCCACCCACGCTCGGCACGCCCGCCTGGCTGCCGTGGGTACTCGATGAGCAGCGCGCGTGCCGCGAAGACGTCGTGGTGTTCGACCAGACGTCGTTCTCCAAATTCGTGCTGAAGGGCCGCGATGCGCTCGCCGTGCTCGAGCGGCTGTGCGCCAATCGCATCGACGTGCCGGTCGGGCGCATCGTTTACACCGCCCTGCTGAACGAGCGCGGCGGCTTCGAAAGCGACGTCACGATCACGCGCGTCGCGCCGAACGAATTCTTCATCCTGACCGGCTCCGGCCAGACGACTCGCGATTTCGCCTGGATCGAGCGGCACATCC
>Ga0310813_10002490_pt1 | contig 11161 bp, 10 predicted proteins | sample YN3metagenome_FD_203086 | JGI IMG/M metagenome (GOLD analysis project Ga0310813, IMG submission 203086) | Soil microbial communities from experimental microcosm in Duke University, North Carolina, United States - YN3 | ecosystem: Engineered > Artificial ecosystem > Soil microcosm > Unclassified... | reverse complement strand
GCCGAGAACGGCAAGGTGATCGTCACCGGCTGCCTGGGCGCCAAGCCGGGCAAGGCGGGCGGCGACAACCTGATCCGCGAGGTGCATCCCAAGGTGCTGGCCGTCACCGGCCCGCACGCCACGCAGGAAGTGATGGACGCGGTGCACCAGTACGTGCCCAAGCCGCACGACCCGTTCGTCGACCTGGTGCCGCCGCAGGGCATCAAGCTCACGCCGCGCCACTACGCGTACCTGAAGATCAGCGAAGGCTGCAACCACCGCTGCACCTTCTGCATCATCCCCAGCATGCGCGGCGACCTGGTGTCGCGGCCCATCGGCGACGTGCTGGGCGAGGCCCAGCGCCTGTTCGAGGCGGGCGTCAAGGAACTGCTGGTGGTGAGCCAGGACACCTCGGCCTACGGCGTCGACATCCAGTACCGCACCGGCTTCTGGGAAGGCAAGCCCGTCAAGACGCGCATGCTCGACCTGTGCGAGCGCCTGGGCGACCTGGCCGCCAAGTACGGCGCCTGGGTGCGGCTGCATTACGTGTACCCGTACCCGCATGTCGACAACGTCATCGACCTGATGGCCTCGGGCCGCATCCTGCCTTACCTGGACATCCCGTTCCAGCACGCCCACCCGGCGGTGCTCAAGCGCATGAAGCGCCCGGGCACCGGCGAGCGCACGCTCGAGCGCATCCAGGAATGGCGCGCGAAGTGCCCCGAGCTGGTGATCCGCAGCACCTTCATCGCCGGCTTCCCGGGCGAGACGCGAGCCGAGTTCGACACGCTGCTCGATTTCGTGCGCGAGGCGCAGATCGATCGCGCGGGCTGCTTCGCCTACTCGCCGGTCGAGGGGGCCACCGCCAACGAACTGGCCGACCAGCTGCCGCAGGCGCTGCGCGAGGAGCGCCGCGCGCGTTTCATGGCCGTGGCCGAGGAAGTGTCCACCGCCAAGCTGCAGCGCCGCGTGGGCGCCACGATGCAGGTGCTGGTCGACAAGGCGCCGATGCTGGGCAGGAAGGGCGGCGTCGGCCGCTCGTATGCCGACGCGCCGGAGATCGACGGCCTCGTGCGCCTGCTGCCGCCCGAGAAGGTGTCCAAGCAACTGAAGGTGGGCGAGTTCACGCGCGCCCGCATCGTGGCCACCGAGGGCCACGACCTCGTCGCGCTGCCGATCTGACGATGGGCGGCGATTCGTCCCGGGACGCGAAGTCCACGCAGCAGATCCACCACGGCTACGTGCCCGCGCCCGGCTTCGCCGCGGTGGCGCCGCCGCTGCACCGGGCCTCGACGGTGCTGTTCAAGGACGTGGCGGCGATGCGCGCCAGCCACTGGCTGGACAAGAACACGTACACGTACGGCCTGCACGGCACGCCGACGTCGTTCACGCTGGAGGCGCGCCTCGCCACGCTGGAAGGCGGCACCCACGCCATGCTGGTGCCCAGCGGCCTGGCCGCCATCGCGCTGGTCGACCAGTCCCTGCTGGCCAGCGGCGACACGCTGCTGATCCCGGCCAACGCGTACTTCCCGAACAGGAACCTCGCCGCGCACGAGCTGGCGCGCTGGGGCATCGCGCATCGGCTGTACGACCCGATGGATCCGCAGTCGCTGCGCGCGGCGCTCGGCCCGGACGTCAAGCTCGTGTGGATCGAGCCGCCGGGCTCGGTCACGCTCGAGTTCCCCGACCTGCGCGGCCTCGTGCGCACCGTGCGCGCGCACGCGCCGCAGGCCATCGTGGCGCTCGACAACACCTGGGGCAGCGGCATCGCGTTCGACGCGTTCGACCTCGACCCGGGCACGTCGCCCGTGCTGGCCGTGGACCTGACGATCCATGCGCTCACCAAGTACCCGTCGGGCGGTGCCGACGTCATGATGGGGGCTGTCGTCACGCGCTCGCAGGCACTGCACGACCAGCTGTCGCTGAGCCACTGCCGCCTGGGCCTGGGCGTGGGGCCCAACGACGTCGAGCTTGTGCTGCGCGGGCTGCAGACCGTGGCGCTGCGCTACGCCGCCCAGGACGCCGCCACGCGGCGCGTCGCGCAGTGGGCACTCGGGCGCAGGGAGTTCGCGCGCGTGCTGCACCCGGCCACGCCGGGGTCGCCGGGGCACGAGCACTGGGCGGCGCAATGCCGCGCGGCGGCGAGCCTGCTGACGCTGGCCTTCGACCCCGCGATCGCGCCCGAGCGCGTCGACCGCTTCGTCGACGACCTGCGGCTGTTCGGCATCGGCTGGTCCTGGGCCGGCCCGATGAGCCTGGCGGTGCCGTATCGCCCGGACTCGGGACGGGTGGGTGGCTACACGGGCACGCTGGTGCGGCTGTCGATCGGGCTGGAGGATGCGGACGACCTGATCCGCGACCTGGAACAGGCGCTGGAGAAGCTGGCCGCGGGCTGACCTGAGGGATTGGCAGCGGAGCGCGTCGGCATCACTTCGGGCCGCTCACCTTGTGCCGCATCAGCCGGCCCTTTTCCCGCTCCCAGTCGCGTTCCTTGATGGTGTTGCGCTTGTCGTGGTCGGCCTTGCCCTTGGCCAGCGCGATGTCCGCCTTCACGTAGCTGCCCTTGAAGTGCAGGTTCAGCGGCACCATCGTGAAGCCGCGCTGTTCGACCTTGCCGATCAGGCGCCGGATCTCCTCGCCCTTCATCAGCAGCTTCTTGGTGCGGTCGGCCTCGGGGTTCACGTGGGTGGAGGCCGAGCGCAGCGCATTGATGCGGCAGCCGATCATGTGCAGCTCGCCGTTGCGGATGACGACGTAGCCGTCGGTCAGCTGCACCTGGCCCGCACGGATGGCCTTGACCTCCCAGCCTTGCAGGACAAGGCCGGCCTCGTACGTCTCTTCGATGTGGTATTCGAACCGCGCGCGGCGATTCTCGGCGATGAGGGCGGGCATGGGGGCGCTTAAAATTCTTCCATTGTATGAAGCACGTCAAGAAGTCCGTCCTGCTGTGGTACTCCGCCCGCGAAATGTATGAGCTGGTCGTCGATGTGGAGTCGTATCCGAAGTTCCTGCCATGGTGCGAATCCAGCACGATCCTCGAGCAGCACCCGGCCGACCCGGCAACGGGCACGCTGGCGGGCATGACGGCGCGGCTGGGATTGTCGTACGCCGGCGTCCGTCAGTCGTTCACGACGCGCAACGAGCAGGTGCAGGGCGAGGTCGTGAAACTCAAGCTCGTGGACGGCCCGTTCTCGAGCCTGGACGGGCTCTGGCAGTTCAAGCCGCTCAAGACGCCCGATCCGACGCAACCGCCCAACCCCGACGAACCCGTCGCCTGCAAGGTGGAGTTCGACCTCGCCTACGCGTTCTCCAACCGCGTGTTCGAGGCCGTGCTGAGCCCCGTGTTCGACCAGGTGGCCAACACTTTCGTCGATTCGTTCGTCAAGCGCGCGGCGCAGGTCTATGGCGAGCGCTGAGATCGCCGTGCAGGTGGTGTGGAGCCCGTCCGCGCGTGAGACGCTGGACGTGGCGCTTCGGCTGCCCGCCGGCGCCACGGTGGCCGACGCCATCGCGGCGGCCGGCTGGCCGGCGCTGCAGAGCGCGTGCCGGGGCGATGCCGCATTCGCGGCGGCCGGCCTGTCAGCCGCGGTCTGGAACAAGGGCAGGGCGCTGGCGCACCCGCTGCGCGAGGGTGACCGCGTCGAGGTGCTGCGCGGGCTGCAGATCGACCCGATGGACGCACGCCGCCTGCGCTACGAGGCGGCAGGCGGCATCGACGCGCTGCGCCGCCGCGGCTACGCCGGGCGCAAGCGCTGAGTGCAGGGCGGGAGCGCGTCCCGCCGCGATCACTGGCCCGTGGGCGCGGCGCCGCAGTTGGACGCGATGGCGTCCTGCAGGTGCTTGGCTTCCGTGGCGCGCGCGGTGTCGTCGAGGTACTCGCGCTCGCCCTTGTCGTTCATGCGCGCGATGCGCTGGCCGCTGTTGAGCGTCTGCAGCGAGTTCTGCGCGCGGGCGCAGTTGTCCTTGCGCACGGCGGCGTTCTGCGCCTCGGCGGCGGCCCGGTCGGCCTTGGCCTTGTCGGCCTTCTCCTTGTCGGCGGCCTTCTTCTTCTTGTCGAGTGCGTTCTCGCTCGCAGTGTCCGCGGTGGTGTCGGCGGCTGCGCTCGCGGGCTTGGGCACCAGCGCGGCCGGGGGCGGCACGACGCCGCCGGGCGGGGCGCTGAGGATGTCCTTGGACGGCGTGCCTGCGGGCGGCGCCTTGTCGCTGACATGCAGTTGACCGGAGGCGTCGCGCCACTTCCAGAGCGCCTGGGCGTGGGCGCCGGCGGCGGCGAGCGCCAGCAGGCAGGCGGCGAGGGACAGGGCGGTCTTTTGCATGGGATTTGCGCCCGGGCGATGCGCGGGCGGATGGAGTGTTGTGGACCCAACGTCGTGCCGGTGCGGCACGTTGACATTCTCGTGTCATCGGCAGCGCCGCCGGACAGTGTAGTGCGCTGCAGTGGTGACAAATCGCAAGCTGATCGCCTGATCGGCGGCGCGCCGGCGGGGCCTTCCGGACGGCGCGGTCGAGCGGGATTGCGCGCGGTGCGTATAATCTGCTTTTGCGTCTGGAGCTTCCCCCATGCGCCTTCTAGGCAAAGCGCTCACCTTCGACGACGTGTTGTTGGTGCCGGCATATTCCCAGGTGTTGCCCCGCGACACCAGCCTGCGGACCCATTTCACCCGCAACATCATCCTGAACCTGCCCGTCGTCTCGGCGGCCATGGACACCGTGACGGAGGCCCGCCTGGCGATCGCGATCGCACAGGAAGGCGGCATCGGCGTCATCCACAAGAACCTCACGGCGATGCAGCAGGCCGCCGAAGTGGCGCGCGTCAAGCGCTACGAGTCGGGGCTGCTGCGCGACCCCGTCACCATCGCCCCCGGTGCGCGCGTGCGCGACGTCGTCGAGCTGTCCAGGCTGCACGGCGTCTCGGGCTTCCCGGTGGTGGACAACGGCCGGGTGGTCGGCATCGTCACCAACCGCGACCTGCGCTTCGAGACCCGCATGGACGCCCCGGTGCGCGAGATCATGACGCCGCAAGAGCGCCTGATCACGGTGCCCGAAGGCACGTCGCTGGCGGTGGCCAAGGAGCTGATGCACCGCCACAAGCTCGAACGCGTGCTGGTCGTCAACGACGCGTTCGAACTGCGCGGCCTGTTCACGGTCAAGGACATCACCAAGCAGAACACCTTCCCCAACGCCGCACGCGATTCGCACGGCAAGCTGCGCGTGGCCGCCGCGGTGGGCGTGGGCGAGGGCACCGAGGAGCGCGTCGAGCTGCTGGCCAAGGCCGGCGTCGACGCCATCGTCGTCGACACCGCCCACGGCCACTCGGTGCAGGTCGCCGCCGCGGTCGAGCGGGTGAAGCGGGAAAGCAACCGGGTCCAGATCATCGCCGGCAACATCGCCACCTACGACGCGGCCAAGGCCCTGATCGACGCCGGCGCCGACGCGGTGAAGGTGGGCATCGGCCCGGGCTCGATCTGCACCACCCGCATCGTCGCGGGCGTGGGCGTGCCGCAGGTCATGGCCATCGACAACGTGGCCACCGCGCTGCAGGGCACGGGCGTGCCGCTGATCGGCGACGGCGGCATCCGCTACTCGGGCGACATCGCCAAGGCGATCGCCGCGGGCGCCAGCACGGTGATGATGGGCGGCATGTTCGCCGGCACCGAAGAGGCGCCCGGCGAGGTCATCCTGTTCCAGGGCCGCAGCTACAAGAGCTATCGCGGCATGGGCTCCATCGGCGCGATGAAGGCCGGCTCGGCCGACCGCTACTTCCAGGAGGCCGACGACCAGCCCAACGCCGACAAGCTGGTGCCCGAAGGCATCGAGGGCCGCGTGCCGTACAAGGGATCGGTCGTGTCGATCCTGTTCCAGATGGCCGGCGGCCTGCGCGCCGCGATGGGCTACTGCGGCTGCCCGACGATCGACGACATGCGCAGCAAGGCGGAGTTCGTCGAGATCACCTCGGCCGGCATCCGCGAGAGCCACGTGCACGACGTGCAGATCACCAAGGAAGCGCCGAACTACCGGGCCGACTGACGTGAAGTCCTCCTGACGTGCTGCCGCCCGGTTCGCCGGGCGGCTGCGCTTCAGACGCATTCAGGGCCCGCCCGCCGCGGCGGCCGGGCCAGTGGAAGAATTCCCATCCTCGTCACCGTGAGCGCAGACCAAGCCCCCGTCGTCGAAGCCACCGCCAGCAACAAGCGCCAGGCGGCCATGCCGTTCATCATGGCGACGGTGCTGATCGACATGATCTCGATCGGGCTGATCATCCCGGTGCTGCCCAAGCTGGTGGCGTCGTTCGAGACGACCGCCGCGGCGCATGTCGCAGCCTATGCCTGGGTCGCGATGGCCTTCGGCTTTGCCAACTTCATCGGCTCGCCCATCCTGGGGGCGCTGTCCGACCGCTTCGGCCGCCGGCCCGTGCTGCTGATCGGCTTCAGCGGCCTCGCGCTGAGCTTCTTCGTGACCGCGCTGGCCACCGCGCTGTGGATGCTCATCGCCGTGCGCCTGTTCAGCGGCGCGCTGCAGGCCAACATCGCCGTTGCCAACGCCTACGTCTCCGACATCACGCCGCCGCAGGAGCGGGCGAAGCGTTTTGGCATGCTGGGCGCGATGTTCGGCCTGGGCTTCATCCTCGGTCCGGTGCTGGGCGGCCTGCTGGGCGGCATCAGCCTGCGGCTGCCGTTCTTCGTGGCCGGCGGCCTGGCCGTCACCAACTGGCTGTACGGCTTCTTCGTGCTGCCCGAGTCGCTGCCGCTGGAGCGGCGCCAGCCATTCAGCTGGGCGCGCGCGAATCCGATCGGCTCGCTGATGCACCTGGCGCAGCTCAAGAGCATGGGCGCGCTGCTGGGCGTGGTCACGTTCGCGTCGCTGGCGCAGTTCATCCTGCAGGGCACCTGGGCGCTCTACACGCAGCTGAAGTTCGGCTGGGAGCCGCAGCAGATCGGCTGGTCGCTTTGCGCCGTCGGCGCGATGTCGGTGCTGGTGCAGGGCGTGCTCGTGGGCAGTCTCACGCGCATGATGTCGGCGCAGCGGCTCGTCATCGCCGGGCTGGTGTCCTCGGCCGCGGCGTACGTCGCCTGGGGCGCGGCCTCGCAAGGCTGGGTGATGTACGTGGTCATCGCATGCAACGTGCTGGGCTTCGCGGCCGGCGCCTCGCTGCAGACGCTCATCGCCAACGCCGCCGACCCGAAGGCCCAGGGCCAGACCATGGGCGCAGTCGCCGGCCTGTCCAGCCTCACCGCCGTCCTCGCGCCGGTCATCGGGCCGCTGCTGCTGCGCAGCGTGGCAGATGCCCCGCGCGGCGACTGGCGCATGGGCCTGCCGTATTACCTGTGCGCCGTGCTGCAGCTGTGCGCCATGGCCATGACCATCCTCCATTTCCGCCGGCAGAACGCCGACTCGACGGGCGCGCCCGTCGCCGCCCGCTCCTGACACTTCCCCACCCGCCAAGCCGCCATGCACGACAAGATCCTCATCCTCGATTTCGGCTCCCAGGTCACGCAACTGATCGCGCGGCGCGTGCGCGAGGCGCACGTGTACTGCGAGATCCATCCCAACGACGTCTCCGACGAGTTCATCCGCTCGTTCGGCGCCAGGGGCATCATCCTGTCGGGCAGCCACGCGAGCACGTACGAGGACGCCGACCTGCGCGCGCCGCAGGCGGTGTGGGATTCGGGCGTGCCGGTGCTGGGCATCTGCTACGGCATGTTCGCGATGACCGTGCAGAACGGCGGCGAGGTGGAGGCCTCGCACCATCGCGAGTTCGGCTACGCCGAGGTGCGCGCCCACGGCCACACGAAGCTGCTGGAAGGCATCGAGGACTTCGCCACGCCCGAGGGGCACGGCATGCTCAAGGTGTGGATGAGCCATGGCGACAAGGTCACGAAGCTGCCGCCTGGCTTCAAGCTGATGGCCAGCACCCCCAGCTGCCCCATCGCCGGCATGGCCGACGAGGCGCGCGGCTACTACGCGGTGCAGTTCCATCCGGAGGTCACGCACACCGTCAAGGGCAAGCAGTTGCTCGAGCGCTTCGTGCTGGGCATCGCCGGCTGCAAGGCCGACTGGGTCATGACGGGCCACGTCGAGGAAGCCGTCCAGCGCATCCGCGAGCAGGTGGGCGACGAGGAGGTCATCCTGGGCCTGTCCGGCGGCGTCGATTCGAGCGTGGCCGCGGCACTGATCCACCGCGCGATCGGCGACCAGCTCACCTGCGTGTTCGTCGACCACGGCCTGCTGCGCCTGGACGAGGGCAAGATGGTGATGGACATGTTCGCGGGCAGGCTGCACGCGCGCGTCATCCACGTGGACGCCAGCGCGCAGTTCCTGGGTCACCTGGCGGGCGTGTCCGACCCCGAGCAAAAGCGCAAGATCATCGGCCGCGAGTTCGTCGAGGTCTTCAAGGCCGAGGCCGCCAAACTCAAGGCCGGCGGTGGCGGCCACAAGGGCGCGCAGTGGCTCGCCCAGGGCACGATCTACCCGGACGTCGTCGAGTCGGGCAGCGCCAAGACCAAGAAGGCCACCACGATCAAGAGCCACCACAACGTCGGCGGCCTGCCCGAGCAGCTGGGCCTGAAGTTGCTCGAGCCGCTGCGCGACCTGTTCAAGGACGAGGTGCGCGAGCTGGGCGTGGCGCTGGGCCTGCCGCCCGAGATGGTCTACCGCCACCCGTTCCCGGGCCCGGGCCTGGGCGTGCGCATCCTCGGCGAGGTCAGGAAGGACTATGCCGACCTGCTGCGCCGCGCCGACGCGATCTTCATCGAGGAACTGCGCAACTGGAAGGACGAGGCCACCGGCAAGAGCTGGTACGACCTCACCAGCCAGGCCTTCACGGTGTTCCTCCCGGTCAAGAGCGTGGGCGTGATGGGCGACGGCCGCACCTACGACTACGTCGTGGCGCTGCGCGCCGTGCAGACCAGCGACTTCATGACCGCCGACTGGGCCGAGCTGCCCTACGGGCTGCTCAAGAAGGTGTCGGGCCGCATCATCAACGAGGTGCGCGGCATCAACCGCGTCACCTACGACGTCTCGAGCAAGCCGCCGGCGACGATCGAGTGGGAGTGAGCGACGGGCCTTCGGGCCCGTTTTTCATGGTGGATGCGCCAGCGTGTTGACGGAATCACGGCGCTGTATGAACATACAGCCATGACGGTGGATCCCGCCGCCGCGCGTCTCTCTGGAATCGCCATGCTTCGCCAATGTTCCTTGTTCGACGAGCCGTCCGCCGGGCTCGGCGTGGCGCCGCTCGCGTGCGCGCCGCGTCCGGCCAGCGTGCCGGGGCGGATGCATTCCCTGTTCCTTGCGGTGTTGCCCGAACCGGCGGACGCCGCGCGCCTGCACGCCCATGCACGGCACGTGGAGGAGCAACTGGGTTTCGCCGGCAGGCCGCTGGACGCGGATCGCCTGCACGTCACGCTGCATGCGCTTGGTGCGCACGCGGCCGAGCCGCCGCAGGCCGAGATCGACCGGTGGTGCCGCGCGGCCGCGGCCGTGCGTCTTGCGCCGTTCGACGTCGTCTTCGACCGCGTGGCGACCTTCGGCGGGCGCGACCATCCCTGCGTGTTCACGAGCACTGAGGACGCCGGCCTGCTCGAGTTGCACCAGGTGCTGGGCATCGCGCTGGCGAACACCGGGGAGCGCGTCGCTCGGCAGCCCGTCGCGCCGCACATGACGCTGTCCTGGCGCGGACGCCGCATCGCCGAGACGGCCATCGAGCCGGTGCGCTGGCGCGTGGGCCAGCTGGCGCTGGTCGACAGCCACCTTGGCGAGCACGTGCACGAGGTGCTGGGCCGCTGGCCGCTGAAGGGTTGACGGCCACCCGGTGCAGGCTCGCAGTGCGCGCGCGGCAGTCCTGCGAGCCGTCCGGGCGACACTAGAACAGGCTGCCCTGCGCTGGCGGCGGCGGTGGCGGGGGTGTCGGCCTGGGCGGCTTCGGCGGGAGGATCTCGTCTTTCGGCGGCGGGTCGGTCGCGACCTTGGGCGCGCGCGCGAGCGGCGCCGGCTCGCCCAGCAGGCTGCCTGGCCACGCCCGGAAGTAGCGTTTGGCCTCGGTCACGCCGCAGCTCAGCCACGGCAGGTATTCCGCGGGGTCGAGGATGACGACCATGCGCTTTTCCTCGCCGGGCTTGTGCATGCGCCTGTAGAGGGGATGCGCGTCGGCATTGACGGTCACCATCGCGAAGGTGAACAGCTCGCCGCCCTTCGGATTGCGCCAGCGCCGGTAGATGCCCGCGATGCCCAGCGGCACCTCGCCCTCCTGGAAGATGCGCCAGCGCACCGCCTTGCCGCTCTCGTAGCACGGCTCGTAGATGGCCTCGGCCGGGATGATGCAGCGCTGGCCAGCGGCCCACGCGTGGCGGAAGCTCGCCAGCGAATGGATCGTCTCGCCGCGCGCGTTGTAGGTGCGGCGGCCGAAGCTCAGCTCGGTGGCGAAGTGGGGCAGCAGGCCGAAGGCGCCATCCTCGGCCACCAGCGCCGGCCGGCCGCCTTCCTGGCCCTCGATCGACAGGCGGATGAACGGCGCCAGGTCGGTGGGGAAGACGTCCTGCGGCTCCTCGTCCTTGCCGCGCTCGACGCCGAAGAACGTCAGCAGGCGATCCATGCGAGTGACGGGGCGGTAGTTCGAGCACATCACCCCACTGTAGCGTGCGGGTGCGCCCGGGCGTCCTGAAGCAGGTCGAGGTCTCCCGACGCGCGGGGGGTCTCAAGCGGGGCAGGGGCGCCTCCGATATCACGGCAGGGAGCCTGCGCCGAGCCGGCGCGACCCTTGACGAAACGCTTGAGGGAATGCTGCCGATGCCTGTTCGATCGCTGATGCTGTGCCTGCTGCTCTGCGCGAGCGTCGCCAGGGGCGCGCCGCCCTTGCGGGTCGTCTACCCCGCCACCGAATCGCGCGACGACACCCGCTTCGACGACCTGAAGGAGATCCTCAGGACGGCGCTGGACGAGACGGCCGGCGACGACGGTCCCTACACGCTCGGCGCGAGCAGTCGGTACGTGAACGAGGCGCGCTACCTTGCCGAGATCCGCGATGGTGGCGGCGAGGCCAACGTCGTCTGGAGCTCCACGTCGGAGCAGAAGGAGCGGGACCTGCTGCCCATCCGGTTCGAACTCCGCAAGGGACTGCTCGGCTATCGCGTGGCGCTCATCGATCGACGGCGGCAGGCGGATTTCGATCGCGTGGCGACCTTCG
>Ga0310813_10002489_pt1 | contig 11164 bp, 7 predicted proteins | sample YN3metagenome_FD_203086 | JGI IMG/M metagenome (GOLD analysis project Ga0310813, IMG submission 203086) | Soil microbial communities from experimental microcosm in Duke University, North Carolina, United States - YN3 | ecosystem: Engineered > Artificial ecosystem > Soil microcosm > Unclassified ... | reverse complement strand
ATTGCGCGTTGGGAATCTCGATCGTGATGTGCTCGTCGGGGTCGCCGAAATAATCGACTTTCGCGACGCCGGGCACGCGCAGCAGTACGCTGCGAAGTTCGTCGGCATAGTCGTGCAATTGGGCCGCCGAGAACCCGTCGCCCGCGAGCGTATAGATGTTCGTGTAGACGTCGCCAAACTCGTCGTCGAAGTACGGCCCCCGCACGCCAGGCGGAAGCGTATCCGCGATGTCGGCCACTTTCTTGCGCACCTGGTACCATGTCTCGCGCACCTGGTTCACCGGCGCAGAGTCTTTCATCGTGAAGACAATCAGCGATTCGCCGGGACGCGAGTAGCTGCGCAGATAGTCGAGATCAGGCGTTTCCTGTAGCTTGCGGCCAATCCGGTCGGTTACCTGCTCCTCTACCTGGCGCGCGGTTGCGCCGGGCCAGAAGGTCCGGATCACCATCGCGCGGAACGTGAACGGCGGGTCCTCGGATTGTCCGAGCCGGGAATAGGCGAGCACGCCGAACAACGTCGCAAGCACGACGGCGAAGATGACGAGCGCCTGGTTACGAATCGCCCACGCGGACAGATTGAAGCGGCCCGTATCGTCCGCTGCCGGGCGCCGCGGCCCACCCGCTCCACCGGGGCCACCCGGTCCGCCGGACCCCTGGCTGAACAGCCCTCTCATGATGCGAAGTCCTCGGGATGCAACGGCGCGACCGCGCGCACGGTCTCGCCGGCGCTGACGGTGTGCACGCCTTGCAGCACGACGCGCTCGCCGTCGTTGAGGCCTCGCGAGATTGAGATGGTGTGGTCGTCGTAGCGGCCGAGCTGGACCCGGCGCAGCTCCAGCGCATGGTCGCCGGGCCGAACGACCCAGACGGCCGGCGCGTTGCCTTCGTGAAAGAGCGCGGTGGCGGGCAGCGTGATCGGATCGTCCGCTTGCGCCTCGCCTGCCGCGTCGGCGAAGGTGACGGTGGCCGTCATGCCGAGGCGGACCTCGGGGCCTGGCGCATCGAGCGTCAGTTTCGCGCGATAGGTTCGACTACCGGGATCTGCAGCCGGCGACAGCTCCCGGACGTGGGCGGTGAAGCGTCGGCCCGTGACGGCCGGCAGCGAGACACTGGCCGCGCTGCCGACCGCCAGCGCCTGCAGCAGGCTCTCGGGCACGTCGCAGAGGATGTCGATCGTGCCTGACCACGCGAGATGGTAGACCGCTTGTCCCGCCGCGACATTCTGCCCGGTATCGGCGTCTTCGGCGGTAATGACGCCTGCATGGTCCGCCGCGAGGACCGTGTATTCGGTCTGATTCTTCAGCAACGCGAACTGCTGCAGCGCCTGATCGCGCTGCGCGACGGCTGCCACATACGCGTCCTGCGTTTGCTCCAGCTGCGCCGTCGCGATCAGCTGTTCCTGTGCCTGCGCCCGGTCGCGATCGAGTTGCTGCTCGGCGAAGCCGAGCCGATGCTGCGCCGCCATCAATTGAGCCTGCGCGCTCGCGAGGCTCCGTTGCGCGTCGTCGGGATCGAGCCGCGCGATGACCTGGCCGGCCGTGACCGTATCGCCGAGACGTACGTTCCGCTCGATCAGTTTGCCTGCGATGCGAAACGACAGCGGCGTCGCATAGCGTGCGTTGACTTCGCCCGGCAGCGTCGCGAGAACGGGCTTGCTGTCCCGGTGCACGACCACGGCGATGACCGGGCGCGGCGGCGTCACCTCGGCCTGTTTCGCGTGACAGGCGGCGAGCGCGAGCGCGCCCGACACCGTCAGCATGATCCCGCGCCAGCGCATGCGGCTCACGTGTGTTCCTCCAGTTCGCCGGCTTCGAACTGTGCCTTGGTGCGACGGCGCTGCACTTTGCCGCTCGAGGTCCGCGGCAAGCTGCCCGCCTGCACGACCGCAACGTGACCGACCTGCAGGCCCGCGCATTCGGCGACCTTCTGCGCTATCGCACGCCGCAGCGCCGCGGCGTCCGCCGCCTTGCCCTCGGCACAGACAATCAGCGTCTCGTCGCCATCGCGCATCACGCTGAACGCGATGACACCGCGGCTTTGCACCGTTGGCAATTCGGCCACCGCCCATTCGATGTCTTGCGGATAGTGGTTCGAGCCGTGAATGACAATCAGATCCTTGCTGCGGCCGCAGATATAGAGTTGGTCGTCGGCGAGGTAGCCGAGGTCGCCGGTCTGGAGCCAGCCGTCGCGGTACGCGGCGGCGGTCGCGTCGGCTTGGCCGTAATAGCCCGCGGTGATGCTGGGCCCGCGCGTGACGATTTCGCCGACGCAGCGTTCGGGCAACGGCCGCCCGGATTCGTCGACGATCCGCAACTCGTGTCCGGGGAAGCGATGGCCGCAGCCGACCAGTTCGATCGTGCGCAATCCGGTATCACGCGGGGCCGGTATGGCTCGACCGAGCCCCAGGGCGGACGTGTAGACGACGTCGGTGACGATCGGCTGGCCGTGGTCGTGAAACGTGATCGCGAGTGTGGCCTCGGCCATTCCGTAGCACGGCAGCAGCGCTTCGGCGCGAAAGCCCGCCGGCTCGAAGCGCGCGCAGAACTGGCGCAGCGCTTGCGCGTTGATCGGCTCGGCACCGCAGCCGGCCACGCGCAGCCGCCGCAGGTCGAGGCCTTCGAGGTCCTGATCGCGGGTACGGCGCGCGGCGAGCGCGTACGCAAAGTTTGGCGCGAAGCTGATCGTGCCGCCGTACTTCGTGATCGCCTCCATCCAGAGGCCAGGCCGACGCACGAATCCTTCGGTTGCCAGCAGCACGCTAGGCAAGTCGCAGATAAGCGCGCCGAGCACGCTGATGAGCCCCATGTCGTGGTGCAGCGGCAGCCAGCTGACATAGACGTCCTGCTCGCGCAGATCGATGCCTCGGGGTCCGAGGAACGCCCTGGCATTCGCGACCAGATTGCGATGCGTGACCATCACGCCTTTCGGCAGGGACGTGCTGCCCGACGTGTATTGCAGGAAGCACAGGTCATCGGGATGCAGCGCTGGCAAATCGCAGGCGGGCGGCTCGGCGTCGACCAGCGCTTCAACGGTCACGATGCGTTCGAGGCCGGTGTCGACGGCCAGCACGTCCTCGATGGTCTCTCTTGCCGAGCTCGACGTGAGCAGCATCCGCGCGCCAGCCGAGCGCACGATGTGACTCACGGTTTCGGCGTAGCGCGTGCGGGTCCTGAAGTTGAGGCTTCCGCGCGGAAATATCGGTACCGGGACGAGACCGGCGAACGATGCGCCGAGGAAGCTCAGGATGAACGCTTCCGGGTCGAGGATCACGAGCGCGACGCGCTCGCCCTTGTTCAAGCCCAGTGCCGCGAGCTTCCTCGCACGCTTGCGCGCTTCGCGCTCGAGCACCTCGTAAGGATAGTAGTGCTCGTCGCCGTGCGTGGAGACAAAGCGGAGGCCTCGGGCGTCGCCCCGCGGCAGCGCTGAAACGGCATCGACTAGCGTCTGGTCCATGTTGACGGGTCCTCGGTTCTGTAATCGAGCTTCATTCATCGAGCGAAGCAGCGGACAACGCGCGCGTGACTTGCGTGGTGTGCATGGCTTGCGTGCCTCAGGCGGCAGGTTCGGCGCTCGCTTGGGCAGCGGGCGTCCAGTCGCGGATCGGCTGCAGACGGCGACGCAGCAGCGCGATCACCTCGTCGTCGCTGCGCGCCGGCGCGCCCGGCAGGCGCACGAAATGCGTTGCGAGCTTGCGGTGCTGGCGCGTGACCAGCAGCAGCCAGATCTGCGCGATGTCGATGCGATCGAAAACGACCGCGTCCTCGCGACCGTACTTCTCGAGGTTCGCTGCGAATTCCGTCGTGAGCTCGCTGTAGTGCGTCCCTTTCCGGACGTGGTGGTAGATGTGATAGCCGGCGTTGAAGACGCGCGCATTGAAACGCGAGTCGATCGTATTGACGCTGCTCGTGTACGGGTTGTCAGGATGATCGGGGTCAATGAACGCGTGCTGGACCCAGTTGCCGATCATCATCATCAGCCGCACGAACAGGAACGGGAACACGAACACGACGAGCGTCGCCCGGAGGTTCCAGTACGCGGCTGCGGAAATCGCAGCGTAGAACGCGACCTCCCCCGCGAGCAGTTGCCTGATCAGCTTCGTATTGCGCGAGCGCCACAGATAGACGCTGAGCTCGACCGGGACCAGCGCAGCGAAGCGCAGGTAGTAGCGCAGAAAGCCGCTCACGCTATCGCGTTGATACCGCATCGTGGAGCTCAGATCGTGTGGCAGGTTGTCGTCGATATGATGCATGCCCATGTGATGGACATAGAAAGTGCCCGGCGTCTGACCAAAGAACGGACACAGCACCCAGTCGAGCAGGATCTCGCACGCCCGGTACGGTTTCTTGAAGAGCCGCCGATGCAGCGTGCAGTGGTAGCTCATCGTGAAGCGGTCGCCGAACGCGTTCCAGACGAGCACATACACAACGCCTAACCACCAGGGAAAGTGGCCGAGGCCATACAGCACGGCTGCGGCGGGGATGAATAGCAGCGCGCACTGGATGTAGAGCCGCAGATGGGGCAGGTCGCGACGATCGTTGAGTAGGTGGTACATGGCGATTTCCTTTGCAGGGGCGGGTTCAATGGTCAGCGGGCAGCCATTTCATTTCAGGTCGGCTCGGGCAGTTCGATCACGCCGCTATGGCCATCGACCCTTAGCTGCATCCCCGACTGCACGCGCGTTGTGAGGCCCGGAATCTGGACGACGGTCGGGATCCCGATCTCGCGTGCCACGATGGCGGCATGGGTTAGCGGACTGCCGCGCTCGATCAGCAGCCCGGTCGCCGACGCGAATACGGGTACCCATCCGGGGTCGGTCCGATAGGTGACCAGGATGCCGCCGTCGAACTCGTTCGCCTCGCGCACGACCTTCGCCGGCCCTTCGGCGAAGCCTGGCGAGCAGGGCGTGCCGCGCAGCGTCGCGCCGCCCGCGTGGGCAGGCGTCGCGTGCAGCCCGGCGAGGTTCGCCGGTTTGCTGAGCCAGGCCGCAACCGGGCCATGCGTGACGAAGCGTGGCGGCAGATCAACCATGTCGCGATAGGCCGCATCGTCGCGCTTGCGCTGCTCGACAAGCGGACGCAGCTCGCGATGGGAGACCGTGCCTTCGAAGCATCCCCGAATTTCCTCGAGGCGCAGATGGAAGATGTCGCAGCCCGTTGCCAGCACGCCGTCGCCGGCGAGACCGTCGCCGATCGCGCGGAACATCCGGCGCGCGACCCCGAACGCACGCGAACGGCAAAAGCGCACGGTCTCACGCGCCCGGATAGCGGCGCGCACGCGGCTGCGCGCGCGTGCAAAAATCCAGCGCTGGAGCGGATTGAGCCGCTCGCGCAACAACGCTTCGATGCGCGCTTCGCTGCCCGTGCGATCGATCGACGCAGCACCATGCGCGAGCGAGGCCTTCAACATATCGAACAGCACGCCAGGGTCTTCGCGCAGATCGGGCTCTTCGAGCTTCAGTTCGTTCTTGCTGCGGTACGCGAAGTCAGAGAGGTAGCGCTCGATGTCGGCGATGATCTCGGGGGCGCCGCAGCCGCGCAGCGCCGCATACGCTTCGGCTGACGGCGTGTTGCGGATCAGTGCTTCGACCTGAGGCTTCGCCCGCACGGCTTCTGCAATCGCGGCCAGCCTGCGGACCGGCTCGATGGACTCGATGTCGTCGATGCCGCCGATCACCGCCACTTCGAGCCAGTCGGGCGCGCCGGGCATCCACCGCTTGATCAGGCGCCGCACGACGCCGTAACTGAGACCGATCGCCGACTCGAGCACGATCATCATGCCCCAGCGCGCGAGCAGCGCCTGCTCGAAGCGGCGGTAGTGCGCATAGACCGCGTCGGCGGGAAGCGAGCGATAGTCGAGCGCGTTGAACTCGTCGTAGACCGGATAAAAGAACGCGCGGAAGCGCGCGACGTTACGCTCGAGATGGGCGAAGTGCCACGCGAACTTCGCGCCGCTCAAGGCCCGCATGCAGGCGAGTCCGGCGCGCGAGCCTGCCGTGTACGGCGTGATCAGCGCGGCGAAGCTCGCAAGATCGAGCGGCTCGCCGACGCCCATCTGGACTTCCATCATCTTGCGCCCGAGGTCCTGGAACGGCGCGAGCCCGGAAAGCTTGTACCAGTGCAGCAGGTTGTAGTAGACGCGCCCGTTCAGGAACGCGAGCGTCGAGCCCAGGAATCCATCCATCTCGCGCCGCTGTTGGTGCGGAATCGCGAGCAGCCGGCAGAACTCACGGAACACCTGCGTATAGACGTGCTGCGCGAATGTGAACGTCAGCTGCGTCGTCACGCCTGGATAGTTCTCGACGATGTTGGAGTTGTCCCACAGCTGGAATTCGCCCGCCTGCGGTTGGACCGCTGCGACCGGCGTGGTGACCGGGCGCGCCTGCAGGATCCACAGCTGCTTTTCCGCGATACACCATTCGATATCGAGCGGCTCGCCAAGCGTACTTTCGAGCGTGCAGGCCGTCGCCACGACGAGCTCGGTCTCGTCGTCGGAAAGGGCGACCTTATCGCGCAGCGCGGCCGGCACCTCGCGGAGGTGGTGGCCGTCATGACGCTCGCGTTTTTCACCGATCACCACCTGCTTGTGTTGTCCGGTGCGGCGGTCCACGGTGATCGTGTCAGCGTCGACTGCGCCCGACACGAGTCCCTCGCCGAGCCCGTAGACGGCGCTCAACACGAGCTCGTCGCGCTTACCGTTCGCCGGGTTGATCGTGAACACGACGCCGCTCTTGTCCGCCTGAACGAGGCGCTGCAGGATCACGGCCATGCCGGCGCCGACGATATCGAGTCCGTGCTGATACCGGTAGCGCAGCGAGCGCTCGGAATACGCAGAAGCCCAGCACCGGCGCACGTGCTCGAGCGTCGAGTCGAGCCCGCGGACATCGAGGAACGTATCGAACTGGCCTGCGAACGAGAAGCTCGCGCTGTCCTCTTCGACGCCGGACGAGCGCACCGCGAGCGGCGCATCTCCGATGGTCCCGTACGCGCGTGCGATGTCGGCGCGCAACGCGGCGCTCATGTCGCAGGTCAGCACGGCCTCGCGGATTGCGCTTGCGATCGCGGCGGCGTTCGCCGGCGTGAAGTCGCAAAGCAGCGCGCCGATGGTTTGATCGAGGCCGCCGTCGCGGCGGAACTCCGCAAAGCAGTCGGTGCCGAGGATCGCCCAGGGTGGCACCGAAACGCCGAGGTTCGCGAGCCGATGGAGCGATTTTCCCTTGGTGCCAGCAAGCCGCTCGATCGTTTCGGCCGGACTCGCCGAGGTGAGGACCATGCGTGGCGATGCTTCCGGGCCGGCGCTGCTGCTCGCGGCGTGGGCCTCCTGTGGGGCGCGGCTTCCGGCCGGGTCGATTTCGCCGCGTGCGGGCGCAATGGTGTCGAAATTCATTTGGGGCCTCGTTGCTCAGGTGCTCGACGAAGCGAGCAGATCTCTCGCTTCCTCGGCGGTACCGCGCCCGCCGTGAGCGGTCTGCGGGAAGCGCGCGTGGAGATGCGCGCCGAGGTTGATCCAGTCGTAGGCGGCGTGGATCGTCCCGCGCCAACCCGACGTCGTATCGAAGCTCGCCGGAAATTGCGGGTCGCCGCCGAGTTTTCGCAGCCGCTGCCCCAGCTCGTCGGCCAGCGCGACGTAACGCTGCGCGTCGCGTGCCGATCCGATCGAACACTGTTCGAGTTCGCGGATGCCGTCGATCAGCGCCGCATCGAGAGGCAGCAGCCGGATCGCGTCGAGCGTCGCTTCTTCCATCGTCGACTGCGGCGTCACGCCGTACGCCCCGAGCGTGACCATGCATGCGGTCTGCATCATCCGTTGCAGCGCGTATTCGAGCACCTTCCATTGGCCGTGGTGGAGTGCACCTTGGGCGTCCTCGCGCGCGTTCTCGAGACCGATGTTGGCCCAGATCATCTCGAGACCCGCTTCGGCGAACCGTCCGGCGGGCATCGGCAGCAACTGGGCGCCGGTCTCCCGGCCGGCCGCGAGGCGCGCGCCGTCGATCGAGATCAAGGGGGCATGGGACACCGGCGTCGAAGTCGCCTGCTGACGTGCGTGGATTTCTCCGCTGCCCTTCCAGCGCAGGCTGACGAGGCCCAGCCGGCTGAACCCGGCGATCAGCGCGCGGCGGCGGCTGGCCGCCTGCGCGTCGCCAGCGCCGGCGATGGCCGTGCATGGCGTGTCGAAGGTGATCGCACGCCAGGCCCGGGCCGCTTCGTCGTCGAGCGCAAAGACGTCGCTACCGCGCAGCACGTGGACTCGTTCGCCAATCTGCCACGTCGTCGTGTCTTTGCCCGGGCCGATCAGCACGTTGTCGGCCACGAGGCTCACACCGTTGACGCCGAACTCACGAATCAGCGCGACCCCCGCCGCGAGGAACCCGCTTTCCGCGCCATGCTCGCGCGGCGCGTGCAGCAGGTTCCAGAGACGGCTGACGTGGCCGGCGTCCACGGCCGCGCGTTCGAGCTGCAGCGACAGCCATTTCGGGCCCATGTAGCACTCGCCGAGGCGTGCCACGTGACTCTTCGCCGCATGAAACGCGGCGGTCCTGATCCAGGCGCGTGCGTAGTCGGGCTCGCCGAGCGCGAACATCGCCACCGCATAGCGGCCGGTCTGGCGCGCGAAATCGTCGAACCACAGCGCCACCGCCTCGCAGAGCGCCTCGCGGCCGAGCCCGGCTTGCAGCGTCTCGATCAATGCCGGGTTGTCGATCGGCAGCGCGCCGATAAAGCGCTGGCAACGCTCGAGCAGATTCCACGACAGGCGCGCAACCGCGCGACGGCCTTTGCCCAGTGCTTCGCGGACCTGCGCGAGTTCGCGGCGCAGGCGCGCCGGACTCAGCAACCTCACTTCGACCCGGCGGCCATCGATGAACAGGATGTACGGCATCGTGGCCGGCTCGAGCCCCGTATCGACAATCGCGACGAAGTCGACGTCGGAGCGCTCGTTACCGAAGCCTTCGGCGATCGAGCCTTCGAGAAAGACGGCGCTCGGTGCCCGCTGTTCGAACTGGGTGCTCAGTGCGGCCCGCGATTTTTGCCAGAGGTCGGCGAGCATCGGATCAGTCATCAACATGGTGAGGCTCCCTAAACGTCAAGCCGTGCGCGGCACAAAGTAGCCCGCCGCGATCCCATAACGAAAGATCCTGCGTAGCAGCGTTTTGCCCGCCGCGCGAGGCAAAGCCGGCAGGATGGCGGCGGTCGCGTCCCGTGCAAAGCGCACCTGGCGCGTCAGGTACGACTCGTAGAGTTTCACGACCTCATCGTAGTAACGCCGCTCGAGCGGTTTCATCGCGGCGGCATCGAAGACATGCCGCGGCACATAGCGAGGTACGTGAAACGATGGAAACTCCGCGCATACGTCGTTGATTTCGCGCAGCGTCGTTGGCGTGCCCGAGGTCAGATGCAGCGTGCGTCCTCGCACGAGCGGGAACTTCGCCAGCGCCTCGACAACGCAGTCCGCGACCCAGTCGATCGGCACGATGTTCAGCGTCGCGCCGTAGTCGCCGGGCATCGTGCGCACGAGTCCCGCGGCCGTCAGGCGCACGACGGTGTAGAGCGTGTCGAACTTGCGGATCACGCCGGTCGCCGAGTCGCCGACGATGATCGACGGGCGCAGGACCGCCGCGGGCAGCCCGGTGCGCATCGCCGCTCGCACCGACTGTTCCGCGCGGTACTTGCTCTGCTCATACGGGTTGCCCAGACGCTGGCCAAGTTCGAGATCGTCCTCGCTGAACACGCCGGGGCGCTCGCCGCAGACATAGGCGGTGCTCACATAGAGCAGCGGAATCGGCGCATCGCTGCGTCGTTGCGCGAACTCGACGATGCGCTCAGTGCCGCGAAAGTTGATCGCGTCGTAGACCTCGGGCTTGCGCCCAAAGCTGGTCAGCGCGGCACAGTGGACGATCGCGAGTGTCGCTGCGCGCAGTGCATCGTAAGTTTCCGCATCGAGTCCAAGGCGGGTTTCGGCGACGTCGCCTTGCACACATGCGAGGGTTCCGGCCGCGGGCGTGTGGCCGCGGTACGGCGTTGCTGCGAGCGGCGTGCCGTCGTTGCGGACAACTGGACCATCGGAGCGCAGAAATGCGACGACCGGGTATCCCATTGCCGTCAGCCGGGCGATCACTTCGGCGCCCAGCAGACCTCGCGCACCGGTGACGAGAACGTGCTTATTCATTGTGGATGACCATCCAGAGTTGCATGTCATTTGAGGAGAAGCCCGGCCAGCAGTCCGAACTCGACGGCGACGATAAAGCGGGTGCCAGCCCAGCGTGGCCGGCCCGGCCTGCTCGCGTTGAGCCAGACGAGCCACACGAGTGGCAGTGTCGCTGCATAGATTGAGTACGTTTGCGACATGCCTGCCAGGCGCGAAAGCGACACGTTGATGCCCAGCGCCAGAATCAGGAGGGCATTCAACGCGACCCGGACTCCGCGCGCAGAGAGGTGATAGGGCTGCAGTGCGGTGGTGCCAACCTTGCGCGAGAACTTCCAGAACTCGTAACCGGTCCACATCGAACCCGCTACGCACACTACAACGTAGAAGCTCAGTTCGCGGTCAGCCATGTCGCGCCATAAGAAATAGCCGTACATGAAGTTGGCGAATGGCGCGCCTTCGAAAGCGGGTAAGCAGAGCAACGGGCGGGTCGGGAACAGCCGCTTGAAAGCGAAAGGGGCGGCGAAGGCCAGCGCGGTGGCGGCCGCGGCGGCTGTCAATGCGTGCTCCATTGCGCTGTTCAGCGCGACGAGCAGAAGCGCGACGACCGCGAGGCTGGCGAGGAGGCGTGCGCGTAGTGCCGCGCGTTGCGCCGACAGCGCGTGCCCGGCGGGATAGTCGCGTTCGAGATCGTCGAGGTCGTCGATCAGGCGCAGCTGGACGAACAGCAGGAAAAATGACGCAAGGCCGGCGAGTACATGCCAGCCCGGCTCGAGCGCGACGCCGGCTATCCGTCCGTACAGCAGAAGCGAGCAGATGAACGCGCCGGCGAGCGGCACGGCCTCGGCCGCCAGCGGCATGCGGCCGAGCGTGTTACCGAAAGCGGCTGCCGCAGCGGCAAGCCGGCCACGCCTGGTATGCGAGGTGGCCAGAGAAAGGCGCGGGCTCATGCGCGCATCCCCTCATCGGCGGCGACACGGACTGCGGTGTGCCGTATGCACAGATCCACCAGCGATCCGACTGTGAAA
>Ga0310813_10002488_pt1 | contig 11164 bp, 10 predicted proteins | sample YN3metagenome_FD_203086 | JGI IMG/M metagenome (GOLD analysis project Ga0310813, IMG submission 203086) | Soil microbial communities from experimental microcosm in Duke University, North Carolina, United States - YN3 | ecosystem: Engineered > Artificial ecosystem > Soil microcosm > Unclassified... | reverse complement strand
TACAAGCTGGCTTTCTACAACGGTGAAGGCCAGGCGATCGAGTTCGCCAACGGCGTCGCCCGGCACCTGCTGGGCATCCGCCTCGTCTGCGCGCGCTGCCACGACCATCCCTTCGACAAGTGGCGCGTCGAGGACTACTACGGCCTGGCCGACTTCGTCTACCGCCAGAAGGCCCGCGGCTACGGGAACGGCGGCGAGAAGGACACCGTCGACCACGTCGAGCTGAAGTACGCCGACGAAGGCGACATCATGATGCCGAACCTGAGCGGCTCGAAGGATGCGGATGTCAAGCTGTCCAAGGGCGGCTCGGCGGCCCCGAACTTCCTCTTCGGCGGCGCGGCCGGCAAGAACGACGACCGCATGAAGGTCCTGGCCATGTTCATGACGAACAAGGCCAACACCCAGCTGCCCCGCGCCCTGGTGAACCGCGTCTGGGGCTGGATGATGGGCCGCGGCGTCGTCCACCCGATCGACGACTTCAACCTGAAGAACAAGGCCCTCTCGCCCGCGCTGCTCGAGGCGCTGGTCCGCGACATGATCGACCATAAGTACTCGATCAAGCAGGTGGTCCGCGCGATCGCCAACTCGGAGACGTATCAGCGCAGCTGCCAGAGCGACCAGGCGGTGACGAAGGTGACCTTCTCCCGCGCCAACGTGAAGCAGCTCAACGGCGAGCAGCTCCTGAACTCGATCCTCGTCGCGACGCAGGGCAAGCCGGAGCGCAACACCATCCGCACGATGGAAATGGTCGGCTCCCTGTACCCCGCCGGCGCCATCTGGTGCGAGGTGACCCCGCTGCCGGGCAACGCCCGCCAGGCCCTCCTGCTGCGCAACAACTCGCAGGTGGCCAGCTGGATCAACGGCCCGGTGCTCCAGAAGATCAAGGGCGCGCCCGGGTCGGACGAGGAGAAGATCGACATGATGTTCCTCTCGGCCCTGTCCCGGACCGCGAACGAGTCCGAGAAGAAGCGCTATGCGACCTTCATCAAGGCGCACAGCGGCAGCGGCTGGGAAGACGCGTACTGGACGCTCCTCAATACCACCGAATTCGTCACCCGCCATTGATGCGGGACGTGTATTGTAGCTGAGTAAAATTGATAGAAAGTTGGAGGGGAATGAGAATGGCGAACTGTGAAAAGTGCACGCCTGGCTTCGACCGCAGGAACTTCCTGAGGTTCAGCCTGGCGGGCGCCGGCGGCGCGGTCATGTCGTCCATGCCGCACAAGCTGATGGCGCAGGCGACCCAGGCCAAGCAGGCCTCGGGCCGGACCGCGAAGGCGGTCATCATGCTGTGGATGGGCGGCGGCCCCACGCAGATCGACACGTGGGACCCGAAGCCCGCGTCCAAGAACGGTGGCGAGTTCAAGGCGATCGACACCACCGGCGGCCCGAACATGAAGTTCTCCGAGCACATGAAGGTCTGCGCCACCCAGGGCAAGCACATGACCGTCATCCGCTCGATGAACACCCACGAAGGCTCGCACGAGCGCGGCACGTCGCTCATGCACATCGGCATCAACCCGGTCCAGGGCCTCGAGATCCCGCCCTCGGGCACGGTGGTGTCGTACGAGAAGGGCAAGGCGGAGTTCCCCCTGCCCCACTTCATCGCCATCGATCCGCCCCTGATTCCGCAGGCGACGACGTTCGGCGATGACTACATGCCCTTCCGCCTGAACAACGCCGAGAATCCCATCCCGAACATCCGCAGCCCGCTCGGCCAGGGCAACAGCCGGGACAAGGAGCGCGCGGCTCTCCTGCTCGACCAGAACAAGGAGTGGGACTCGAAGCGCCAGCAGAAGGAAGTCACGAAGGTCGAGAAGGCCTACGTGAAGTCCGAGGACGTGATGAACACGCCCCTCCTGAAGGCGTTCAACTACCACGAGGAGCCCGCCGAGCTCCGCAAGGACTACGGCGACCGCTTCGGCATCAACTGCCTCCTGGCCCGCCGCCTCGTTCAGGCCGGATGCTCGTTTGTCGAGATCGGCATCGGCGGCTGGGACATGCACGCCGACGTGTTCGGCAACTGCAAGCGCATGCTCCCCACGCTGGACTCGGGCATGGGCACGCTGATCAAGGACCTCGCCGAGAAGGACATGCTCAAGGAAACCCTCGTCATCTGGTGCGGTGAGTTCGGCCGGACGCCCAGCATCAACGCGGGCAAGGGCCGCGACCACCACGCGGATGGCTTCTCGGTCGTCATGGCCGGCGGCGGCCTGGCGGGCGGGCGCGTGTACGGCAACACCGGCCCCAACGGCGATCAGTGCCAGCAGCCGGTGCCCATCCACAACCTGTTCGCGACGCTGTACGCCGCGTGCGGCATCGACGGCAACAAGAAGTACGAGACTGAAGGCCGCAAGATCAAGTACGTGTCCCAGAACGGCTCGGTGTCGACCAGCGGCACCCCCATCAAGGAGCTGTTCTAAACCTCGCAGGAATCCTGGAACGGCCCCGGCCGAAAGGTCGGGGCCGTTTCTTTTTTAAACCGGTTCAACGTCGTTGAAATGGCAGCCATTGGCCCCGTTGACACTCCTCCGGCGTACAAGTATCTTGAGCGCTCCACTCATGAGACTCTTCCTCGCGCCGCTGCTCGGACTCGTCCTCGCCGCCTCGCCCCAGGACCGGCCGGCGGCGCCGCCCCTCCCGGACGCGAAGGACCAGATCGTCCTCGGCCAGACCCTCAATCTGGAGGCCGCCGGGACCCAGGACGCCCGCGACGTCCGCCTGGCCGCCCTCTACGTGCCCGAAGGCAGCTCCCCCTCGCCCTTCCTGCCCCCCGGGCCCTTCAAGGCCGTCTGGGAGGGCTTCATCAGCGTCGATCTCGCCACCGACTGCGAGTTCAGCGCCGCCGGCAACGGTTCGCTCCAGGTCAGCGTCGCCGACAAACCCGCCCTCCAGGCCAAGGGCGACGACTTCAGCTCGGCAACCGGGAAGTCCGTCCGCCTCCGCAAGGGCCGCAACAAGCTCCTGGTCACCTATGAGAGCCCGGCAAAGGGGGACGCCTTCGTCCGCGTCTACTGGTCCTCCAGCGACTTCGCCCGCGAACCCCTGCCGCCCCTGGCCCTGAGCCACAACGCGAACGCCGCGCCGCTCCGGGAACGGCGCCGCCTCCGCGAAGGACGCGACCTGATCGCCAACCGGCGCTGCCTGAAGTGCCACACGAGCGACGCGAAAGGGATGCCCGAGCTCGACTTGGACGCGCCCTCGCTCGCCGAGGCCGGCGCGCGGCTCCATCCCGACTGGATCGCCAAGTGGATCCTCAACCCGCGCGAGATCCGGCCCGAGGCCACGATGCCGAAGCTAGCCGGCATCCAGCCCCAGGACGCGGCCGACATGGCGGCCTACCTGGCCACGCTCGGCAAGCCCGAGGCCGACCCCGCGCCCTCCGCCGAGACCGCCAAGACCGGCGGCCATCTCTTCGTCGAGATGCGCTGCATCGGCTGCCACACGCTGCCCGACAAGGACCCCGCGGCCGACCGCATCCCCTTCGGCTTCGTGAAGGCCAAGTGGCGGCCCGCCGCGCTCAAGAAGTTCCTCCTCGGGCCCGAAAAGCACTACGCCTGGATCGAGATGCCGAATTTCCACCTGAAGGACGAGGAGGCCGAGCGCCTCGCCGCCTTCCTGCTCTCGCGGCCCGGCAAGACCGTCGAGGCGTCCGGCCTGAAGGGCGACCCCGCCCGCGGCAAGCAGCAGGTCGAGTCCCGCGGCTGCGCCAGCTGTCACAAGATCGCCGACACGAACGCCTTCAAGACCAGCGCCTTCAAGGACCTCAAGGCCGAGCGCTGGGCCGCCGGCTGCAAGGGCGCGGACTTCGCCCTCGCCCCCGCGCAGCTCGACGCCATCGTCGCCTTCGCGGCGACGGACCGCGCGTCCCTGACCCGCGACGCCCTGCCCGAGTTCGCCGAGCGGCAGTTCCTCGCGCTGCGCTGCTTCGCCTGCCACCGGCGCGACGACCGCCTCGACGCCTGGGCCGAAGTGGCGTCGGAGACCAAGGGTCTCGAGCCGCCCAAGAAGGAAGACGACGGCGAGTTCGCCACGATCCAGGTGGCGGAGCCCTGGTTCCCCTCGCTGACCTGGATCGGCGAGAAGCTGAAGCCGGAGTGGGCGGTCGCGTTCCTCAAGGGCGAGATCGCCGAGCGGCCCCGCCCCTTCCTCAAGGGCCTCCGGATGCCCGCCTTCCCGACGCGAGCCGAGGGCCTGATCCACGGCCTCTCCCTCGAACACGGCTACCCCGCCCGCAGCGCGGCCGAGGCCGCCCCCGACAAGGAGCTCTCCGAGATCGGCCGCAAGCTCTCGGGCCCCACGGCCCCGAGCTTCGACTGTCTCTCCTGCCACGCGATCGGCCCCAAGGGCGCGACCAAGGTCTTCGAGGCCCCCGCGCCGAACTTCCGGCTCGCCCGGACCCGCCTCCGCAAGGAGTACTACGACCGCTGGGTCCGCGAGCCGCTCCGCCTCGAGCCCGGCACCAAGATGCCCCAGTTCATCAAGGACGGCCGCACGCAGCTGACGGAAGTCCTCGACGGCGACGGCGTCAAGCAGGCCGACGCCCTGTGGAACTACCTCCTCGAAGGCGAGAAGATCCGGCCCCCCGAATGAAGCGGCCCGCCGCTCTCCTTCTCCTCCTCCTCGGGTGCCAGGCTTCCGGAAAGGATGCGATGACTGCCGTCCAGCAACTCCAGGCGATCTGCGACGAGTCCTGGGAGGCGACGCTCCGCGAGAACCCCACCTACGCCACCTACCTGGGCGACTTCCGCTACAACGATCGGCTCGCGGACATCTCCGCGGCCGGTCGCGCGCGCCGCCAGGCGCTCCACGAAGGCTTCCTTGGCCGGCTCCGGGCGCTCGACCTCGCCGCCCTTCCGGAAAGCGACCGGGTCACGGCCGACATCCTCCGACTCCAGCTCGAACAGGCGATCGAGGAGGAGCGGCACAAGTTCTGGCAGTGGGACGTGGACCAGATGGGCGGCCCGCAGGTGGACTTCCCGCAACTGCTCAACTACCACCCGCTCAGCGACCTGAAGGGCCTCGAGGCCCGCTTCCGCGCCTTCCCGGCCTGGATGAAGCAGTACCTCGACAACCTCCGCGACGGCCTGCGCGAGAACCGCGTCGCGATGCGCGTCGCCGTCGAGCGCGTGATCGGCCAACTCAAGGGCCTGCTCGCCACCCCGGAGGACAAGTCCCCCTTCGCGGCGAAGCCGGAGCTGCTGCCCTCGATCAAGGACTCGGTCTACCCCGCCTTCCGCACGATGCTGGCCTTCCTGGAGCAGGACTACCTCCCGAAGGCCCGCACCCGCGACGTCGGCCTCTGGGCGCTGCCCGGCGGCAAGGAAGCCTACGAGTTCCGCATCCGCCTGCACACCACGACGGATCTCGGCGCCGAGGAGATCCACCGGATCGGGCTCCAGGAGCTCCGCTCGATCCAGGACGAGATGCGCAAGATCGCCAAGGGCGACCTCAAGCCCTTCATGGAGAAGCTCAAGAAGGAGACGAAGAACTTCTTCACGTCGCGGGAAGACCTCCTCGAGATGGCCCGCCGCGAGCTGACCAAGGCGAACGCGAAGCTGCCCGCCTGGTTCAAGCGGCTCCCGAAGAACGAGTGCGAGGTGAAGCCGATCGAGGAGTACCGCGAGCGCGACTGCGTCGCCGCCTTCTACTACCCGCCCGACGAGAAGCTCACCCGCAAGGGGATCTTCTACGCCAACACCTTCGACGCGACGTCGCGGCCCCGCTTCAACATGCCGGCGCTGGCAATCCACGAGGCGGTGCCCGGCCACCACCTCCAGATCGCGCTCGCGCTCGAGATCGAAGGGCTCCCGAAGTTCCGGCGCCAGGCCGGCTTCACGGCCTTCGTCGAGGGCTGGGGCCTCTACTCGGAGCGCCTGGGCGACGAGATGGGCCTCTACGAGGACGAGCTGTCGCGCTTCGGCATGCTGACCTACCAGGCCTGGCGGGCCTGCCGCCTGGTCGTCGACACCGGCCTCCACGCGCTGCAATGGACGCGGCAGCAGGCGATCGACTTCTTCATGGAGAACGTGGCGCTGACCGAGACCGAGGTCCTCAATGAGATCGACCGATACATCATCTGGCCGGGCCAGGCGCTCGCCTACATGATCGGCAAGCGGGAGATCTTCGCGCTGCGCGACGAGGCCAAGAAGGCGATGGGCGCGCGCTTCGACATCAAGGAGTTCCACGACGTCGTGCTGCGCAACGGCGCCATCCCGCTCACGACGCTGCGCCGCCTGCTGCGCGACTGGGCCGGCATAAAGAACTGATTCGCCACAGAGCCCGCAGAGGCATCCCTCTCTGAGGGCTCAGCGGGCTCGGTGGCCAATTAGAGGGGAGCTGGCGGGGGTGAGAACGCCTCCCGGACGGCGCGCTTGCTGAAGAGGACCAGGCTGCCGACGTAGAAGCCGACCTTCGCCACGAGCCAGCCCACCGCGAAGAAGAGGCCGACGCTGACGCCGAACTTCATCCCCGTCGCCACCGCCGGATCGGCCCCGGCGTTCTTCACGTAGTCCTGCATCAGGTCGATCATCTTGATCTGGGCGGAGATGCCGAAGATGGCCGAGATGGAGTCCGTCACGAGGCTGGCCACGAAGGCGAGGCGGATGAAGCCCAGCCCCTGAAGCTTGAGTCCCGAGATCCCCGCCGCCAGCAGCAGGACCGACGTCGCCAGCATGGCGGGAACCAGGATCAGCTGCACGGGCCGCATCTTCTTCGCGTGCTCCTGGATGCGCTGGTTGAGCTCGGCCTGCGCCGCGTTCCCCATCGTCGCCGGGTTCTGCGGCTTCATGAACAAGCCCAGCAGGCCGAAGCCGCCGCCCAGGATCCCCAGGACGCCGAAGACGATCGCCCCGATGAGGACTGCCTTCAGCCCGAACGGCCATTCCTTCATGGCCCCAGCCTACGATCTCCCGGCGTTTCGTTCCAGCATCAGTGAGCGGGCCGGAACTGCGCGCGGTATTCCCGGCCGAGCGGCGTCACCTCGCAAGACCAGCCGTGCTTCGTCGCCAGGAGGCGCAGCTGATCGATCGTCGTCGCGTCGTCGCCAAGCACCACGAAGGACGCGCCGCCGGATTCCTTCAGCAGGTACTTCTCCACGCGGACGACCGGCATCCCGCAGGGCTCGCCGCGGATGTCGACCTCGCTCACGCCAGCCTCCGCAGCAGCGCCGTGCCCGCCCAGGCGCCGGCGAAGAGGCCCGCGAGGAAGACCCAACCATGGAGCGAGAACGCCATGATGCCCGAGAGCATCGTACCCACCGTGCAGCCCAGGGAGATCATCGCGCCAAAGCCCAGAAGGACGCCGCCCCCGGCCGCAAGCGCCAGGCTCCTCGGCTTCGCCTTCCGCAGGCGAAACTCTCCCGCCAGCAGCGCGGAGATGAGCGATCCGGCCACGAGGGCCGCGGCGAAGATCCCCGATTCGGTGATCCAGCGCTCGCTCGCAATCGCGCGGCAGCCCGCCAGGCGGTCGAGCCCTTCCAGCCGCGACGGCGTCAAGGACAGCGCCAGGCCCGCGCGGCGGGACACGCGTCCGAGCTCCGCCGTCACGCCCAGGGGATGGTTCCAGAGATAGGCAAAGGTTCCGAGAACTCCGACCGCGGCGCCGCCGGCCCAGGCGGGCCAGGGTTCGGCGAAGATCCGGCGCAGAGCGCCGCGCAGGTCCGTTGCCTCGCGCGGCGTCGGGGGAACTTCGCGGCATTTCCAGAAGAGCAGCGCCGCCAGTCCCGCCAGGACCGCGAGCTGCAGCCCCAGCGCCCCCGCGTAGCCCAGCCACGAAGGCAGCCAGATCACGGGCGCGGTCGAGACGCTCTTCAGGTAGAGGACGTTCCAGAGCGAGAAGGCGAGCCAGTAACCCGGGATGCAGCCGAGCAGCGCCAGGGGCGCCACGAGCGACCCTTCCCCGAGTCGGAACAGGTGACCGCTGATGCAGCCGCCCGCGAGGACCATGCCGATGCCGAACGAGACGCCGCCCAGGAGCACGACGGGGCTCGCCGGCGCGATGTGGGCCGTGTCGGGCAGGTAGCGGGAAGGATCCGGCAGCTGGGCCCCGAAGAGGACCGCGTAGCCCGCGCAGCCGACCGCCAGCGCCGCGAGAACGCCCAGCGCGGCCCGGCGGCCTCGCACGAGGAAGACATCCCGGAAAGCGGCCGTGAAGCAGAGCTGCGAGCGCTGGAGCACGAAGCCCACGCCGGCCCCGCAGGCCACGAGGAACGCCGCTACGCGTCCGGAGGTCGTGCCGTCGTCCAGGCGGAGCGCGCAGACCAGCAGGACGACCGTCACCGCCGCGGCGGCGACGAATCGGATCACTTGCCGGTCCAGACCGTGCCCGCCTTGTTCTCCACCGGAACACCGACCGCGTTGCCGTACTCGGTCCACGACCCGTCGTAGTTGCGGGCGTCGTAGCCCAGCAGGACCTTGAGCACGAACCAGGAGTGGCTGGAACGCTCGCCGATCCGGCAGTAGGTGATGACGGGACTCTTGCCGTCCACGCCGACCTCCGCGTAGAGCTTCTTGAGCTCCTCCGCCGGCTTGAAGCTGCCGTCCTCGTTGACGGTCTTGTTCCAGGGCACGTTCTTCGAGCCCGGGATGCAGCCCGCGCGGATCGAGAGCTCCTGGATGCCCGGCGGGGCAAAGATCTTGCCCTGGTGCTCGTCGGGCGAGCGCACGTCGACGATCGCGGCGGCCTCTTCCTTCTTCACGGCGCGGACGACGTCGGCCAGGCGCGCGCGGTGCCCCGGCGCGGCCGGCTTCGCGGTGAAGTTCCCCGCGGCGTAGCGGGAGGCGGTGAGGTCGAGGGGCCGCTTCTCAAGCTCCCACTTCTTGCGGCCCCCGTTCATGAGCTTCACATCCTTGTGGCCGTACATCGTGAAGATCCAGTAGCCCCAGCAGGCGAACCAGTTGTTGAGGTCGCCGTAGAGGACCACGGTGGTGTCCTCCGAGATCCCCGCCTCGCGGCAGAGGGTCTGGAAGCGGGCGGCCGAGACGATGTCGCGGCTCACGGGATCGCAGAGCTCGCTGTGCCACTTGAAGCCGACGGCGCCGCGCAGGTGGCCCTTCTCGTAGACGCCCGGATCGACGCTGACCTCGACGAAGCGGACTTTTTCCTTTCCCAGGTTTTCGTAGGCCCAGTCGGTGGTCACGAGCGCCTCATCACCCGTCGCGAGCGAGAGCAGGATCGCGGCAATGCTCAGCATGAATGTTCCTCCAGGGGAGGCATCCTACGATGCCGGTCGTGCCGGGTTCAAGCCTTGATGACCAGGCCCTGCCCGGTGGGGATCTCGAGGACCGGCTCGGGCTTTCCGGCGAAGAACTCGTCGGCGGCCTGCCGCGCGCCGGGGCAGATCTCGAACCCGTAATCATCGAGCAGGAGCACGCCCCCCTTCACCAGGCGGGGGTAGAAGAACTCGATCGAGTCGCGCGTCGGCTGGTAGAGATCGACGTCGACGTGGACGAAGGAGAACGTGCGGTCCTGCACGTCCGCGAAGCGCGAGGGAATCCATCCCGCGTAGGTCTTGAGGGTGTCGAACTCCTTGAGCCGCGCGCGGAAGTCCTCTTCCGTGACGGCCAGCTCGCCGGCCTTGAAGTGCGTCCCGTCCCGCGGCTCCGGCGCGGAGAGGCCCTGGAACGAGTCGAAGGCGTGGTGCTGTTTCCCGGAGCCCTGGATGGCCTTGCAAATCAGCCACGACGATCCACCTCTCCAGGTGCCGCACTCCGCGGTGTCGCCCTCGAGGGGCCGGACGACTTTGAGGAGCTCGCGAAGCATCCATTTCCGATCGAGCGCCCGGCGGTTTCCCCAGCCCTCGAAGGCTTCCATGCTGCGGATGAAGTCGCGGTCCTTGATCCAGCGGCGCCCGTACTCGCTCAGGAGGCAGTTGGGAGCGATCAGACCGGCGACCACTTCGGCGAGGCGATAGCGGCCGAAGGAGTTCCGGGGGATGGCCTGGATCAGGGCTCGAAGGACTTTTCCCAGCATCGTCCGCCGGTCATCCTACGACAAATGCCCGGATCGAGCATCAATCGCGCTCACAATGGGGCGCGATCTCGTGAGGGCGACAGAGATTTCATCTCACTTCGACTCGACCTTCCTGATCCTTCCCACGGATTCGAGGGCCTTCTTCTGCAGCTCAATACCGGGGGTATTGAAATAAATGGTGAACAGGACGGACGTCTGGCTGGTCCTGAAGACCCCTGAAGATATCCTGGCATACTGGCCTGCGGGGACGGGGTTAGCCGCGGAGGGGTCGGTGAAATTGGCGTAGTAGCCTTCTCCGGTTTTCGACTCCAACGAGACCAAGTCGACGTTCTTCTCTGCCGAACCTTCCACGTATTCGGCGCAGCCCTTGCGGGCCAATTCCTTTAGCTCATCCGAGGTCAGCACTTTTTCCGGGTTGATCGGGAAGAACGTCATTTTGAGGGTCAATGCAGACGAGTCCGCTGCTGAAGCCTCAAGCACGGGCAGAACCTGGGCATGGGGCTGGATCACCTTGGCAGTCCATGCCTTTGGTAGTTGAACTTCGCAGATATCATGCCCGGTACCATCGATCCGGAAGGTCTGCTGATCGTCCTTGGACCCGGAGCATGAAAGCAGGCCCAGCAACAGGCACGCGATCAGAATCCGCCCTGTCTCGTTCGAATCCATAACCAGTCCATCCCCACAAAATGGGCGAGCGATCTCACAAGACTTCCGCGCCGGTTCCGTGATTCTAGCACTTCCTTCGGAAGTCTTTTATCGTTCACCGATTCGCGACCAGCGCTAGAATCAGGATATGAAATTTTTCCTCATGGTGCTGGGCATTCTCCTATCCGTTTATGCTGTTGCGCAGTTCCTCCAACTCTTGGGAATCATTGGCGCCAAGGGAGGCGGAGGATTGGCTGGGTTTGGAATCACGCTGCTGAGCGGCGCCTGCGCCGCCCTCTGCTTCAAGAAGGCCATCGATCGTGGCCGAAGCACCTAGATGCGGACCCGTCGACGCTAGCTCGTGGAGCGATGCTTCCTACTCCTTGGCGGGAATTAAAGGAATGATCGTAATTCCCTTGATGGTCCTCAACGCCGCCATGCAGCGAATGACGTCGGAGACGGGCTCTCGGTTGCTGAGCTTGAAGTGGATGTAGGGCACACCGTCGAAGACGTCTTCGCGGGATAGGAACGTGCAAAGCATGTCCCT
>Ga0310813_10002486_pt1 | contig 11167 bp, 6 predicted proteins | sample YN3metagenome_FD_203086 | JGI IMG/M metagenome (GOLD analysis project Ga0310813, IMG submission 203086) | Soil microbial communities from experimental microcosm in Duke University, North Carolina, United States - YN3 | ecosystem: Engineered > Artificial ecosystem > Soil microcosm > Unclassified ... | reverse complement strand
GATTTCCCCGATTGTGCCTGCGCGCCTTATTTTTAGCTCTGGGAGGGTCCAAACTCACTTTACATGAGGAAAAGGAGGGGAGTCGGAAAATAATATAAGTTATCATTCCCTCATCTTTGTCTATGGATATAAGTTTTTTAATTTTTTTTATTTTTTATTTTTTTATTTTTTTTATTTACTTGAGAATAGTATCAAGAAAAAAAAATTTAAATTTTTAAAAAAATGAAAAAATGAATTAATGATCAATTCTTTTTTCTTTAAGAAAGAGATTTAAATATTGTATTAATAATATGCATTGAGGTTTACATTTTTTTTCACAAAAAAAAGAAAATGAAACGATTGACTTTTTTTATTCTTATTTTTATTTTATGCTATTGTATCCAAGACAATCTTGGATTTAATACACTTCCTGATATCAGAGAAAGATCTGAATGGCATATTACCAAAAGACCAGCCCCAATTGTAAAACAATTGATTTATCATGAGAAGTACATTGATGTTGTCATTGGAAATCCAGGACATGTGACCAGATTAGAGATTGATTTTGGATGTCACGATACAATCATTTTGTTTTCACTTCCCGAAGATACTTCGAGAACATGGTCAGAACTTCCCAACACAGTGATTGTTTATTTTGGACCTGCGTTGGTGAGGTTGTCTTTTATTGTAGATTATACCAAGAAAGATCCCAAATCTTATTATCCTTACGAAGGGTATCTTTGTTTGGGAAAACATTCTGACATTTGGAGTTATTGGGGAAAGTTATCTCTTTCTCCATTTAGAATTGTATTTGGAGAGTACGATCAATCGTTATCTCGATTCACTTACGATCCGTTTAAATTGACGTTTCATCACAAAAAGTTAGAAGACACGGCTTTGGCTATCATCAACGGAGAAAATTATTCATTCGCCCTTGATTTAGAAACGGAATACACGACCTTGCCACGTCTACTCTATCACAACATTACTTCTTTGAATATTATTGTTGATAAGATTCGCTTTAGTATTGATAAAGAAGACATCTCCGTTCATCTCATCAATGGCTTTGATAAGACCATGCTTCGAAAGTCCCCACATCATAACGACACGACGATCGCACTTGGAAGACATTTTACAAGGAATTTTGTGATTTATGTCGATGGTGTGAGCATGTCTGTCTACGTGATGCCCTCGTTCCATTTATTCAATAACGGAACAGCGGAACCTCTTTACTCTAATACCGTTTTATTTTTAATCACGTCTTTAATCATTGTTTGGATCGCAATCATCACAATCAACCGTTCTCGTGAACAGAACAATTCTTCTCCTTCCACTTCTCAGTCTCTCCCTCCTCCTTTAATACAGAGTTCAATATCCAATGATCATACGATACTGATCGAAGGTAACGTATCTATGCCACATCAACCTCCTCAACCGCTTCACGCGATGCATCCTCCTCATCATCCAGCGCCATCAAAAAACAACAATGATATTCTTGTGGTCGCTGGGATACCACCTACCGCAACAGCCATAGAAACCCCCGTTAATATCAACGCGATTGTTTTTTATACCATCGAACTCTATGGTTATCTTGCGACGATACTCATCCTCGTTGTTGACTTGAACGCCTTTGCTGGTTATCGACACTTTAGTTACATCCTTTCAACGACTTCAAACACGCTTTACACACTCTTAAATGCCGTCATCATGGTAAACAGCCTCATCGGAATCGTTGTCACTCTACACAGCAACGTGACCTATCGTTACTTGAACATCAGACGGATCTTCTTGGAGACTTCTCTTTTTTTCACACTCTGGGTTCTTGCTTCTCATCAACACAAAACACACTCGGTGATCGTTCTCGTCATGATCTTCTCAGCAATCCACGTGGTAATGCGCATGCTTCACTTATTTATCCACATCGTGATGAAAAACTTCACAGTGGCTTTCATTGCGTTCTTTTATACAGTGCTTGCAGTGTGTTTTTTTATTTTATACAATGTCATTCCAGTTGTGGATTTCTTTCTCTTTAGATTTGACGATCAATTTGAAAGGGTGCTGCTTTTCATCATCGTTATCATTGGACTCCCTTCGTTGGTTTTGATAGCATGGTACAGCGTCTCTGTGCTTAGAAACACGGCCGATTATCTTAATCAAACCTACTTGGTAAAGTCCGAAGACGGGAAGAAGACGCAGAAGATGCAGAAGATGAACCGTGTTGGTGATGGTGATGATGATGACTCCTTCTACTATCCTGGTGATCGTCTTCAGAATAATTACTCTGATCTTCCTCGGATTCAGAACTATGATCCTGATCGTTACTCAATGTCTTACGAAGATCATCGGGAGTAACGCCGGCAATACTGTCGAGGATTTTTGTAAAAAACCCCCGATTTTCAATCATCGCATCAATCTCGCGTTTTTTCAACGGTTGTTTGTTCTTCTTTGCCAAGGGAAGTCCAGCTTTTTTGGACTTGAGAAGCTTTTCTTGACGTTCTTTCCCAACGTCGGGACGGTAGTCTTGATCACGAATCAACCTTCTTGAAAGAGAGGAGGGAGGTTCAATCACAAGATGCTTTTGAATCGTTGCCACAATGGCTCCTGTGAAATGATAACCTTGATAGGAATCTTGAGATCTTCGATTCGGATCCCAAAAGACGTTGACGAGAATCCGTGAATTGCAATTGTCTTTGATTTCATTCAATTGAGCAATAGTAGGAGCTTCATCAGTCCCATATCCACACAAAATCCATCCAGAACCATCTTCTGTGGGTCCTTCCACTTCGATGTATCCAACGCCAGCGATTTTAATAAAAGCAACGAAAACGAGAAGAGATTGATCTTTGTCTTCTGATGATTTTAATAATTTAAACCGTTGAGGTTCTTCAATATTATAACCACTATACTTTCCAATTGTAACCAATGGCATCTTTTTTTTTAATTTTTTTTTATTTTCTTTATTTTTTTTTCAAAAAAAATAATAACTTTTTTTTTCATTTCAAATTTATAATATTCATTCAAAAAAAATTTCTACTTTTTTTTTCAACGTATTACGAACCAAATGCCAATGATCATCAATATCACAATGATAAAATCAACAAACAGTCCTCTTTTCTTGTTGAATGAAGCATTAGAAGGATTGAGTTGATTTAAAAAGATACTTCGACAATGACTTTGAAGTTCAATAATGAAACCTATTCCATTTTTACCCGTGTGTATAAACACGTCGGAAACACCCGTTAGTTTTTGAATCTGTGAACAAAAGAAGTTAAGATTAATATCTGTATTGAGTGATTTAATGGTGATGTAACAACTATCGTGACGATAATCATATTCATGTTCTACGATAATGAGCCAAGGGTATTGTGTCTTTACTTTGCTTGTAAAGAAAGCAGAAATAGCAGCAATCTCATCATCTTTTTGATCTGTCATTTCATCTTTTTTTTTGTAAAAAAAAACAATAATAATGATAACAACAGAAAAAAACTTTTTTGTTTAATCAACTTTATAATTATTTTAAGAAATTTTAATTTTTTTTAACAAAAAAAGTAAATAAATGAATGAACGAATGAAAGAGAAAAAAAAGGAGTTAATATTATTTCTTAGCCTTTCCTTTTTTCCCAGAAGAATAATCATCAGAGATCATCTTTGTCATTCTTTCCTTGGATTTGGAGGCGATGACTGGCAATCCTTTCTTTGAAGAAGGACTGGGAGGAACTGCTTTGTTCTTTTTCTTTTTGTTTTTGGAGTTTGTTTCTTCAGAAGGTTCAGGGATATAAGGAGCGATGTCTTCAATGACTTCTTCTTCTTCCTCGTTTTCTTGTGCTGGTGGAACAACTCTCTTCTTTTTCTTTTTCTTGGGAGAATCTTCATCTTCTTCATCTTCATCGTTTCTCACTGGAGCAGGTTCTTCATCGTCATCGATGATCTCTTCAGGTGCTGCAACGGAGGAAGTTGAGGATGTTGACTCTGACGATTCCGAGATTGTTTCAACGGGTCTTTTCTTGCTGGCAGATTCAGCTGCTTTTGCTTCTGCGATTTCAATGGCAGCCAATTCATCAGCGTCAACGGTGTTACGCATCGTCGATTCAATCTTGGCGATGTTTAACTCCTTCACCTCTCTCATCCGTGCTCTGATCTCCTCTTCAGAGAAACCCGGAGGATTGGCGACTGAAAACGCTTCCCATGCAACGGGGTCATCGAGTTCTTTGGAAACGGCGAAGATGTTGTAGACGAACTTGGGATCTTCTCCTGGGAGTACATTGGGGTTGTCACCATCCAAAACAAAAATGTCAGAAATGTCTCCTGTCAACAACTTTTTGAATTCATTGCTGTGAACGACTGCATACTGATCAAGATTAGTAGCAAGCTTTTTCTTTCGAGGGTCGGACTTGGAGAGTTCAAAAAACTCTCTCTGGACGTCAGTGTACTTTTCGGCAGCCTCATGTGAATGAAGGACGTTGGCCATCATATAAAATCGGAAGCTGGCCGCCGAAGCAGGTGTGATCGGATTCTTCTTCTTGTCATCTTCACCCAAAACACCACCAGGAGGCAAGACATAGAAAATATCCGATTCGGTCACGTTGAAAACACGACCGTTGGTTTGTTCGTGAATGAGATTTGTGGTTCTGCAGTATGTGGCAACGGCGTCACCCTTCATGGTGATGAGAGGACCAATCGAGGCTTCATTGGGAGGAGTGTTGAGGATCTGCTTTGCTCTGAGCATCCTGTTGATAACAAAGATGGTAAACTCCACAGAGACCTCTTGACACGTTTCACGGATCCCTGTGACCACTTGAGGGTAGACACGGAAGGGAACCACTTCGAGACCAAATTCAGGGATCATGTCTTCACCAACGAGTTCTGGTGTCGTGTTGCAACGCATGATAGCGGTTCTGCCATAATCAAGTGTTCCAGAGATCGCAGCTGGGAACTTGTCAATCCTCAAGCCTTGTTCATGCTTGGTTGAAAACAAGATTGCAGCATTGTTTGGATTGGCAATACCAAATGAAGGGTAATATTTCTGACCAACCGCGTACCGTCCATGCACCAAAGTACAATACGCAGTCATGTTTCCAGTGGCAACGTCGACATGCATCTTCTGAACGCGTTGCACAAAGTCAACATTTCCAGTCGTTGTGAAAGGATACCCTTCTTTAATCTCCCCAATCTTCGGCTTTCCTTCTTTCATGAGGAGCATGTCGGATCTGTATTCGGGGTTCGAAACCAAGACAATGGGGTCACCATCTTCGACAGAAATATAGGCTTGTCCATGCGGAGAAACGACGCTGCGGCCTTCATGGATGTAGGCGGCCATGCCATCAGGATCTAATTTTTGATCGATATTCAAAGAGAGTTCAAAAACATAATGCTTGAAAGCTTCTTCTTGTTCTTGAATGCTGTGAGTGGCATCGATGTTGATGGACACCGTTGGATCTGCTGCTTGCTTCTGGCGACGATCGTCAACAATGTATTCGTGGATCTGTTCACTCGTTGGATAAAAGTGAGGAGGAAGACGATGGAGCGGATATCGATATCCGCTAAACATTCGAGTCAAAAGATTCTGCATGGTTGTAAGAGGAGGTCCTTCTGCCCAATGCGTCATCTTGGTGCAATTGAAATTACGCCAGAGTCTTCCATGAGGATCATAAGAAGCTTTCTTGCTCACGGAAACACCTTCAAAGAGATGCCAACCTCCCGTGGCCTTCCAGCCAAGAGGGTTACCAAAGATGGAGATGTTGATGCTGCTGTTCGTGTAAACCCTGACGTTGAATCCGTTAGGGCCTTTCAATGCAAACATACAGAGGTCATCAGAGATTTCAAGTCCATTTGCAGGAGAAATGAACATAAAGGGGAGGATTGGCATCACGAGCTTAGCGACGGTTGGTTTCTTGAATCCAGTGGAAGCAATGCCACCAAAGACATAACCATAAAACTTGACAGTGACAGTGGATGGGAGAATGCTGGTACGATCGATCCCAGTTTCACTTGTGGAGGCAATGTTTCGATCAAACGCTTGTAATGCCTTTTGATGGATGATCTTCTCTTTGTCCGTTTTGGCACAATCAATCAATTTTTGTAAATCAGCACGAAGCTTTTGAAGAACATTTCCACCTTTTGTGGGTGACGAAGAAGATGATGAAGAAGATGATGACGATGAAGAAGAAGACGAAGGTCTACTTGCCATTTTTTTTCTTTTTTATTGAATTTATGTTTTTAACTCTTTCTTTACTTTTTTTTTTAAAAAAATTTAAAATTCTTTTTTTTTATTAAAAAAATTTTTAAAAAATAAAATAATAGATGACTGTATTTTTTTCTTATCGTTATAATAAATATAAGTTTTCAAAGGTATGATATATTGATTATAAATTATAAATTAAAACTTATTTATGTTATAACGATAATAAATGACCATGTGTATTTTTTTTACTAAAAAAAGAAAGGTGATTTAGATTTCAAATTTGTGAGTCACCATTCAATTTATTATCAGTAAAAAAAAATTTTTAAAGTGTATAACAAAGAGCTTTCATATAAGTCATTGTCATATCATTCACGGCTTCTTGTTTGTCTATGACTTCGATATGAACAGTCATATTCAAATCATTTGCTACTTCTTTCAATAAAGTACCCATTGATGTTGGAAAATAATCCAATCGTAAACTTTCCAAATCATTGTCATCGTTATAACAACCATGGATATAAAAGATTTTTTTCAATAAATCCATGACGCGTTTGCCATAGTAACCAATGATGCCAAACATACAAGGTATCGTAGAAACGAGAATCCCTGAGCTGTTGTCCTCAATGTGATAAAATGTAGAATGTTTCTTCTTCATGCATTTGTCGATTGCTGCGAGAGTGATGAAAGAAGAAATATCTTCGGCGTCCATAATGGATTCCAAGCTTGCAAATGACGACGTTCGTAACGGCTCATATTTGCATTTCTTAAGATTTTCATCCCAAAGATTAAACAAATGTGTGCAGAATATGAACGTCTTGTTTAAGAAAAAACGATACTTGATATTATTAGGCACCGGTGGTGCAACGTTTGGTTGTTCATAAAACGGAACATTGCGTCTCATTCCGTGAAGACTTACTACATCTTCATCTTCATTTTCATCATCGTTTAGAACATCAGTGTAAATCCGTCGTCTCACCGGCTGGGGTTCAGGGTTATTGACATGAATCGTTGGCTGTTGTGATGAAGACGAGGAAGAAGACGAAGAAGAAGACGAAGAAGAGGTTATAGGAGAGATAACAGGAGAGGGTTGTTGGTTTGCACACGTTTTTGATTCTTTCAAATGAGTTTCAAAGAGAATCGGATGGAAGAATATTTTCTTGCAAACCTCGCATTGATGAACGTTTTCTCTAAACTTTGAAGCCGTTTCTGTATGAAGCTTTGAATCCAGATGTTTCTTGAAAAAAGCATACTTTGTGTACGCTTGTTTACAGATGAAACACGTCAATCCGCACTGTTCATCTTTAAAAGAAAAAGAGAGGAGATGACATCTCTTTTGACGAGACGTGACGATGCATCGTTCCATGTGCGCGGTATAATTCTTGTGTCCGTAGTGATTGCTAAGGCAGAGATGACAATAAAAGAATCTAGTTTCTTGCTGATGGAGATCACTTTTTTCATGAATTTCTTTGTTCACAGGCCTTTGTTGTTTGAACCCACATTCTTGACATTCACGGATCATAACCTTGCCGCTGTTTACGCGATCAACGTGTGCTTTGGTTCTATAATGTTTCAACAATAAATTAGACGTTTGAGCGGGATATGCACACAAACGACAATGATATGTTCGAGATCCTCGTTTCCACAGATCAGCGATATCGAGCGTTGTCTGTGAAGTTGTAAAATAACCACGGGATTGGTTATCCACGATGGGGAGTGGTTCTATGAACTTGGCTTCTTCTGCTGCCAATTCTACATGCATGCGGTGCTGAGCAGACATCAAATGAATGTTGTATTCGGAATGCATATTGAAAACCTGTTGACAAGGATCACAAGGGATGTAATATGTCATCTTCTTCGCAAACGCTGTTTCAAAACTACCCGTTGCTCTTTTTTTTGAAAACTCTTGTTTTTCGTGAACCCCAAAAGATTCTTGCGTTGGAACAGGAGGAGGTGTCTGGTTGTTGTACGAAGAAACGGTTCGTGCATGATCTGGATTTTCGATAGAATAAATCGAGATACTCTCTGATGGGAAGAAGGCATTTTGGATTTCTTTCACTTGCAAGTTTAACGCCTCCATTGCTTCTTCAAGTGCTCTAGTATACATATCTTCCTTTTCTTTCAGGATGATTACGGCGGTTGGAGGAAGCTCTGTGATGGGATTGGTACTCTTGAGGTATTTTCTTGCGCGATGACGGATTGATTTTGCAATGGATTCACGACCTTCGTCTTCAGCACGTTTCAAACGCGCAACGAACGAATTGATTTTTGGATCACAGAACGGAGTCAAGGCAGTGGTTGTAATCTCTCTATCTTCATAGACCTCTACTACTTTTTTGCATGCGTTCTCGTGAATGTTATCTTTCACACTTGCTCGAAGGAGTTCCGAGTAAACAGACAATCGCATCTGAGCCATGAATTCACGAAGGTTATCGTAACGTGTGGAACTACTATCGTAATAGAGGACAGGTTTCATGTTCCTTTCAAAATCAGTAGGAACTTCCTCAAAGGACGAAGGCGTGGACGTCATGCTGACGGTGTGCGGAAGAACGATCAATCTTCCTCCCGGTTTCATCTTGCTCCGTTTAAAGACAGATTTGTCGAGACATGCATTACGAAGTGCCGTGTGAGCTACTTGAAACTCAATAAAATGTTGCATCACTGGGATGTAAACCTTACAATGGGTCTTTGCAATACCATACTTATTGAATAAGGCGATCGTGGGTTTGAAAACAACGAGGTTGGCATCTTCTGGGAGCAAATGATGGACCTTCTCCTTTACAAAGATGGTTGTGACGTTCTTTGTTTTTTTGTAAATACTAGGAAAAGGATCTGTATCTACGAGCAAATAGAATTTCTCCGTGTGTCGATCATTGAAGAACTTGATCAAGGCATTGAGTCTTCTGTTAACGAAGAAATCTTCTGAGATGAGCGTGTTGAGCGTTTTCACGCTATTTTTCTTCCATTCGATCATAAAAGGAGCTTTTATCTTCTGCAAGCGTGATACACTATACAAATCCGAAATGACGATCAAGCGCATGCGGTTATGATACGGGGTCACTCTTTCAACGATACCTTGATCTATTTTCCAATAGAAAATGGATTGAAAATCGATCTCTGGTAAGGTTTCAGATGGAATATTCTGGCTTTCATCAGGATGTGTCACAGCCTTTTGGGTCTTTTTCGTGATGAGGGTTCTCTTACTTCTTGACGATGATGAAGAAGATGAGGATGGGAGTATCCTGTTCGTATCACTTTGACTTTGAACAACGGTAGTCACGATTTCTTTGTCAAAGGTAGGATCCACTTCATAACAGTAATAATCCTTTTCTATGAGAGGGTAAATGTCGTAAGGATCCTCAAACCCATTATAGGCTTCAGGGAAACGCAAAGCTGGTTTTGCCATGGAAACAAGAGCGCGTAAACAAGAAGGATTTTCCTTCTGTTCCCAGAGATCTGTTAAAAAGATTTGATACTTGCTATGCAACCCATTGAATGCATAAACAGCACTTTTGTTGGCTTCAAAATCGAATCCATGCATGTCCATAACGACACAGTTCCATGAGTAAGTGTAAGGTCGTGTGACAACACCTCTTGGACGAGTTCGTTCATCAATGAGAGGTTTCATTGCGACACAAAGGCGTTTATGATCGAATTCATAACTACCTCTCTTTCCATACAAAACTTCATCGATTATTTCTGAAGGTGTTTCGTAAGGCACACAGTCTTTCAACTCTTCTTTGTATGGGAAAAGATTACAAAGATGATCAAAACGAACAAAGACAAACGTAATACAGAGTGGATCGTTGGGTTGTTTGGTGACAGGTTCAATGGAGAGCGTTGGGTCATGAGTGATATTGATGATCTTATGATCATCCTCTGAGGTCATCGCTGAGAGATGATCCTTCCATAACTCAAAATCTTCTTCCTTTTGATAAATCACAAGAATATATTCTGAATCATCGAGAAGATAAGCGTAAGCGATGGACAAAGCAATGCTATGTTCAAGATTTTCATCTAAAAGAACAAGAGATTTATCATCACCAATGATGCGTTCATGACAATCAAGAATATCTGCCAAGGTAGCGTTTGGAATCAATACTCTTTTCACTCTTGTGTTTGAATGATGATAAGGTGATGGGAAATAATACCTATCTTTGGTATCACCACCATTCTTACTATTCCTAATACTATTCAATAAACTTTCCATTTGATTCTTTTTTCCTTTTTTTTCACTTTGAATGCCAATACTTTTTTTTCTTTATTTTTTTTCAAGAAAAAAAAATAAATTTAAACAAACATGGTCTTTCCTATATGTTATAATATTAATAAATTTTTGAAAAAAAAGTTAAAAAAAAAGAAAAAAAAAGTAAAAAAAAAGTATTCAGAATGATTGTCAATGACATCGACTAACGATCTTTCGGTAACAGAAATACTTAATCAATTCACTATTGATGAAGTCATTCTTTGGTTAAATGCTCAGAACATACAAGATTGGTTCATTTGTTATGGTTGTTGTGAATTAACCAGAGGAGAACCTTTTGAACTCTTTACTACAGAATTTGGAGATCAACAAACCTTTTGTACGACTTGTGTACGTTATTGTGATACATGTGGAGTCAATTTTGCACCTTCAATGGCCTATTTCCATGATGATTGTAACCATTCAGAGTAATAATAAGAATAAAAAAAATAAAAAAAAATAAAAAAAAATAAAAAAAATAAAAAAAGCGGTGAACGAGTTGCGGTCGTGTGTGCGTCCCGCCCGCATTATTTTGGTGTTATTTTCATTTTTGGACGTTGAACGTTAGTTAAGCGACCCTTTAGCGTTGGCGTGAGCGGGGGTGCGGTGCATGAATTTTCGTTTAAGGAGAGAAAGACTAGTGTAAAAGTTTATTTTCTGGATAGTGGCAAAAGTGCCGTTTTCTGGTACTTCAATGTTACGCGCGATTTCCCCGATTTTGCCTGCGCGCCTTATTTTTAGCTCTGGGAGGGTCCAAACTCACTTTA
>Ga0310813_10002485_pt1 | contig 11169 bp, 2 predicted proteins | sample YN3metagenome_FD_203086 | JGI IMG/M metagenome (GOLD analysis project Ga0310813, IMG submission 203086) | Soil microbial communities from experimental microcosm in Duke University, North Carolina, United States - YN3 | ecosystem: Engineered > Artificial ecosystem > Soil microcosm > Unclassified ... | reverse complement strand
CGGGTTCTACCAGACGACGATCCACGAGAGCGATCCCAAGTTCGCGACCGTGGGCGTCAACAAGTTCAAGTGCTTCGTGATCGACACGACCAAGGCCGCGACCAGCTCGCCGACCATCAACAACGTGGCCTGCGACGGCACCGTTCCCGTCTGGCTCAACACCGTGCCGCGCTCGCGCACCGGCTGGGACGGCTCGAACGTGACGAAGGAGTTCTCGCCGATCATCCCCGACGGTCTGCTCACGCCGGGTTCGCACGTCCAGTACTTCTTCCGCAAGTCGCACGCGGCGGATCCGAACCTGAACTACGCGATGTGCCCGGACACGAACTTCATCACGCCGCAGGCTCGCGAAGGCTCGACGGATCAGCACCGCTGGCAGCAGTTCGGCGTGCTCCCCGACCGGTGGAAGAACGCCGCGTTCGGTGGCGCCGGCTCGGCATGCATGCTGTACGTGGATCTCAACGACCGCCGTGGCAACGAGGGGCGGTTCGTGGCGGTGATGGACTCCATCACCGGCACGGCCGCAGCCAAGTACGGCGCCCACAATGGCTGGCACGCCGCGGGAACGTTCGACATCACCACGTACAACGCCGCCACCAACCCCGGCGGCGCGACCGTGAGCAACAAGAACTCGCAGCCGGGCACGACGTGGGACATGTACGGCGTCAAGGCCTCCGAGTCGCTCACCACGAGCGCCGGCGGGATCGGCAGCCGGCTCGCGAACCGCGCCAACATGGGCTTCGCGGCCGGCAAGTACTCCGTGGCGGGTCCGACGCCGGAGATGCTGCGCGCCTACTACCGCATGGTGTCGATCCTCTCCGGCGACCTGAACTCGGGCATCCTCGGGCCGTTCGTGAACCGCAGCCAGAACGACATCTCGCTGCTGAACGACTTCCTCACCGCGGCGGGCGGCCTGGCGCAGCCGCGCGGGATCTTCGTCCAGGGCGACGGCTTCGGGCAGTCGGAGAAGGCCACGGGTGGGATCGACCCGGCGCATACGCAGTTCCTGACGGACAAGCTGGGCATCGTGTTCCGCAACCAGTCCTACCAGTCGATCTCCGGCAACGTCAGCGACTGCGCCGACGTGCTCACGACCACGGCGCTCACACCATTGAACGACGTCTATGGCGTCGTGAGTACCTGTTCGTTCTCGAACGACGTCTTCAACCGGAACCCGGCCCTCCCCGAGTCCCAGGAGGGCGCGTTCTACGAGAACGCCGGGTTGAACGGTCCCTACGTGTCGGACGTGGTCAAGACCGCGGTGCCGCTCCGCAACTGGGTCGCTGTCACAAGCGGCTACGAGATCGAGCACCTGATGAGCCGCTACTGCGATACCGACGGTGGGCGGCTCGCCTGGTACTACTACATGCTCAACAAGGTATTCAGCGCGATCTGCCCGAATGCCACTTCGGGCATGGCCCTGGACACGCCGCCGTCGCAGCGGCCGATCCCGGAGTTCTTCAAGATCGGGAACTCGGTGATGCGCCAGGGCGAGTCGACCGTGCGCCTTGGCATCGCGCATGCCGGCCGCGTGCAGGTGAACGTCTACGACGTCGCCGGCCGCAAGGTGCGCACGCTCGCCGACCGCGTGTTCCCGGCGGGCGAGGTGAAACTCGTCTGGGACGGCACCGACGATGCGGGCCAGAAGGTGGGCCGCGGCGTGTACTTCGTTCGCAGCAGCACGCAAAGGGAGGCAGGCCGCGTGATCGTGCTGAACCGCTGAGGAGATCGACATGAGGCCACGCACTCTTCGTATCGTGGGCCTGCTCCTGTCCGCGGGCCTGTGCGTGATCGCGCGGCCGGTGCGCGCACAGGACGATGGCGCGCCCGGCGAGGTCCTGCGCAACGCGCAGATCGTGAAGCAGCTCACCGCGACGCGCGCGAAACGTCTCGGTGTCTCGGCCGGGCCCGACCCGGACACGGTGTACGTGGGCAAGTCGTACACGAACCACACCGCGTCGGATAACTACTGGAACATCTACACCGGCACCTACCGGCCCGGGCTCAACGTGGCCACGAACGCGTTCTGGGACTGGGACAACACGGTCGGCATCCAGGCGCCGGACTCGCTGCACGGCTGGTGGCCGACGCACCGGCAGTACAACTCCACCGGCGGGCTGACGCTCACCGACGACTTGCGGCCGTGGTGGGCGCTGGACCACGGCAATATCGGGAACTACGTCTTGAGCCAGCAGAGCTCGGCCAAGCGCACGTTCGGCGTGGTGAGCTACTGGCATGCGGATCCGGGGAACAATGCCGGCTCGGCGATGATGTGGTCGCCGATCAACGGCACGCGCTCGGCGTGGTGCGGGCTCCGGCAGCACGGCGACCTGAGCGTCATGGATGCCGTGACTGGCCAGCCGTTCAACCAGGATTGCGTCTTCTTCCTGCACGACGCGAGCTTCGCGGGCGGCGGCTCGCCGCAGCGCTTCCCCGGCTACGTCGACCAGGCGGACCAGATGCTCTATCGCGACATCGCGATGACACCGTCGCAGTCGCTGGTGGTGACTTTCAACTACCGCACGCGGATGTCGACGAGCATCGGCACCACTTCGACCACGCGCACCGGCTGGTTCCACGGCGACCCACTCGCGGTGGTGGCGGGCAACTTCATCTCCAGCTCCGCTGCCGGCGCGAACGCGCCGCAGGACTCGTTCATGGTCTACGTGGGGGCGCCGGTGAACGACGCCGCCTGCGTGTACTCGGACGGCGTCACGCGCCCGGTGTACGACAAGCAACGGCGCTGGTTCTCCGAGGTCATCAAGGCCTTCGGCGCCGGCGCGAACTACTTCGAGGTCTTCAGGGCCACCGGCAACAACCCGGCGGACACGCTCGCGGCGACGCCGTCGTCGGGCCCGGTCGTGGTGCCGGCGGCGACGATCAGCAGCGTGCTGGGTGGCGTGGCGGGCAACGTGCGCCTCGTCTTCCGCTGCAAGACGAACCGCGGCTTCGCCGATTCCGATTCACGCAACTCGGGCTACGACTCCGCGGGTCGCGGCGCGGTGCTGCTGGACGACGTCACCATCGACACCGGCTCGGGACCGAGCGTGATCGGCAACTTCGAGACGCCGGAGCAGGGTGGCGTGAACGCCATCGACAACCGCTTCCCGCTGCCGCCCGCACTGCAAGTGACGGACGTGTGGCGCACGACCGGCAAGCCGCCGGGGGAGTACTTCCACATCGAGAACCTGGCGAACCTCACGTACAACGACCTCTGCGGTCCGCCGAACTCGCCCGCCCGCCGGTGCAACATCGGCGGCCTGGTGCTCACGGTGGGGAACCACGACGACGCCGAGGACTCGGGCGACTCGCGGTTCTTCGCGTTCCGCGAGATCTCGGAGATGTGCGTGTCGCCGACGATCAACCTGCTGGGCCAGGGCGTGGGTGGCGCGACGCCGAACTCGATGGGCATCACCACGAGCATCGCGAACGCGAGCGACGACGTGATCCTCTGGTACGACATGTACGCCGGCATGTACAACCTGAGCTTCTCCGGCAACTCCTGGGTGTTCGGCTCGCAATGCTACCCGGCTACGATGCCGAACGGTGGGAAGTGCTGGGGGCAGATCAATTTCGGCAGCATCATCGTGTTCAACCCCGAGCCGCAGTGCTTCACCGACTTCGAGCCGTTCTTTGGCAACGGAACGTCGTTCCGGACCTCGAACCCCTCCGGTAAGCCCGACTCACTGCGCCTCTTTCTCGCGCACCAGCAGCAGTGCTTCCGCTTCGCCATCTCGCTCGGCTGCAACTCGAACGAAGGTGGCTATTTCGACAACGTGTCGGTGGCGTTCGTCGACCGGCCGGGCGTGCCAGGGCAGGCGAGCGCTTCCAGCACGGTGAACCTCGGCTCGCTGTCCTCGGACCTCTGGCAGTTCATCAACGACGCGTTCCCCGCGAACGAGACGGCCGGCCTGCCCGGCACCGCCGCGTTCGATACCACGACCGCGCTCATCCGCACCGGGCTGAACACCGCCCAGGCGACGGGCAACGCGCTGCGCTTCGACATCCCCGGTGACTCGACCGTCGTCTCGGCCGCCGACGCGTCCGTCGGCACGGCCGATGACCCGGCCCTGGTCAACGTGCGCTGCGACATGGTGTTCCGCGTCCTGCCCGGCCCCGGTAACTACAGGATCGCCGGTGGCCGCAGCATGGCCCCGGGCGGCAACGCCGTCACCGGCGTGCTGCTGCAGGTCCCGACGAACCAGGCCGCGGCCGCCGTCGCCGGCGACGCCTCGTTCTGGGGCCAGTACATGGCCGACCCGGGTCTCGTCTCGCGCGGCTCGCACACGGGCCCCGGTGGCTGGGATCCGCTGACGTGGAACAGCTGCCGGATGGACACCGTGCAGCGGAACATCTTCCCGGTCGGCGGCTCGGTGCCCACGGGCACGGCGCTCGCGCCCGGGTTCTACCAGACGACGATCCACGAGAGCGATCCCAAGTTCGCGACGCTCGGCGTGAACAAGTTCGTCTGCTTCGTGAGCGACACGACGAAGGCTGCCGCGAGCTCGCCGACGCTCAACAACGTGGTTTGCGACGGGACGATCCCGGCGTGGCTCTCGATCGTGCCGCGCTCGCGCACGGGCTGGGACGGCTCGAACGTGACGAAGGAGTTCTCGAACATCATCCCCGACGGCCTGCTCACGCCGGGCTCGCACGTCCAGTACTTCTTCCGCAAGTCGCACGCCGCGAATCCGAACCTGAACTACGTGATGTGCCCGGACACGAACTTCATCACGCCGCAGTTGCGTGAAACCTCGTCGACGGACCAGCACCGCTGGCAGCAGTTCGGCGTGCTCCCGGACCGGTGGAAGAACTTCGCGTTCGGTGGCTCCGGGATGGCGTGCATGCTGTACGTGGACTTGAACGACCGCCGCGGCAACGAGGGGCGATTCGTCGCGGTGATGGATTCGATCGGCGGCACGGCGGCCGCCAAGTGGGGCGCTCACAACGGCTGGCACGCGGCGGGCACGACGAACATCAACGGCCTCGACGTGCGCACCGACGCCTCGGTGGTGGTGGCGAACAAGAACTCGCAACCCGGCACGACGTGGGACATGTACGGCGTCAAGGCGTCCGAGTCCATCACGGCGAACGCCGGCCAGCTCGGCAACCGGCTCGCGAATCGCGCCAGCATGGGATTCGCGGCGGGCAAGTACGCGGTGTCGGGGCCGACGCCGGAGATGCTGCGCGCGTATTACCGGATGGTCACGATCCTCACCGGCGACCTGAACTCCGGCCTCCTCGGGCCGTTCGTGAACCGCAGCCAGAACGACATCGCGCTCCTGAACGACTTCCTCACCGCCTCGGCCGGCACGGCGCAACCGCGCGGGATCTTCATCCAGGGCGACGGCTTCGGGCAGTCGGAGAAGGCGACGGGTGGGATCGACCCGCAGCACACGCAGTTCCTGACGGACAAGCTCGGTGTCGTGTTCCGGAACGCGACGTATCAGGGACTCTCGGGGAACATCAATGACTGCGCCGACGTGCTCACGACCACGGCGCTGACGTCCAGCGCGGACGTGTATGGCGTCGTGAACACCTGCACGTTCTCGAACGACGTCTACAGCCGCAATCCAGCGCTCGCGGAGGCGACGGAAGGTGCCTTCTACGAGAACGTCGGCTTGAACGGCCCGTACGTTTCGGATGTCGTCAAAACCGCCGTGCCGCTGCGCAACTGGATCGCGGTCACGAGCGGTTACGATATCGAGCACCTGTTGAGCCGGTACTGCGATACGGACAACGGCCGTCTCGCCTACTACTACTACATGCTGAACAAGGTGTTCGCGAGCATCTGCTCGGTCACCGGGGCGCCACCGTGCCCCCTGACCGATTGCGGCGGTGTCCCGGGGGGGCCGCAGTTGCTCGATTTCATGAAGATCGGCAACTCCGTGATGAGGGCATCCCCGGCGCTCGTGCGCCTCGGCATCGCGCACGCGGGTCGCGTGCAGGTGAACATCTACGACGTCGCCGGCCGCAAGGTGCGCACGCTCGCCGACCGCATCTTCCCGGCGGGCGAGGCGAAGCTCGTCTGGGACGGCACCAGCGACGCCGGTGACAAGGTCGGCCGCGGCGTCTATTTCGTGAGGAGTAGCAACGACAAGTCCACGGGCCGCGTCATCGTCCTGAATCGGTAAGGAATACGCCGTGCGCATGAAGGATCGTCGCATCACCGCGCTGCTGGTGCTGGCGTCGCTCCCGTGTGCGCTCGCGGTGGCGCTGGCCCAATCCGACGCGCCGCCCGGCGAGCGGCTGCGTACGGGCCGGGAGGTGCGCGAGCTGCTGGCGGCCCGCGCGGCGCGGCTGGGCGTGTCGGCGGGCCCGGACCCCGACACGGTGTACGTCGGCAAGTCGTTCACGAACCACACCGCGCCCGACAACTTCTGGAACCTGTACGCGGGCACCTACCGGCCGGGCACGAACAACCCGAACAACGCGCTCTGGGACTGGGACAACACCACCGGCCTCCAGGCGCCGGACTCGCTCCAGGGCTGGTGGCCCTACCAGCGGCAATACCTGGGCACCGGAGGCCTGACGCTGGCCGACGATCAGCGTCCGTGGTGGTGCATCGACCACGGCAACATCGGCAACTACGTGATCTCCGCCGGGACCGCGGCGAAGCGTACGTTCGGGGTGGTGGGCTATTGGCACGACGACCCGGGCGCCAGCGCGGGCAAGGCGGTGGCGTGGTCGCCGCTCTCCGGCAACCGCTCGGCGTGGTGCGGCCTCCGCCAGCACGGCGACCTCACCGTCAAGGACCAGGTCACCGGGAACTACTACTCGGGCGACGCGGTCGCGCTGCACGGGGAGGGCAGCGGCTCCTTCGGGGAGAGCCAGCGGCTTCCCGGATACCTGGACCAGATGGACCAGATGCTCTATCGCGACGTCGCGGTCCCGCCGGGACAGGCGCTCACGGTGTCGTTCCTCTATCGCACGCGCATGTCCACGGGCATCGTCACCACGGCCACGACGCGGAGCGGGTGGTTCCACGGCGACCCGCTCGCGGTCGTGGCCGGCAACTTCATATCCAGCTCGGCCGCGGGAACGAGCGCGCCCCAGGATTCGTTCATGGTCTACGTCGGCGCCCCGGTGGACGATGCGGCCTGCGTGTACTCGGACGGCGTCACGCGCCCGGTCTACGACAAGCAGCGCCGCTGGTTCGACGAGGTGATCAAGGTGTTCGGCGGCGCCGGCTACTACGAGATCTTCTCCATCGCGGGCGAGAATCCGGCCGATACGCTGGCGGCGACGCCCGGCACCAGCGTCACCGTTCCCGCGGGCACCATCGCCAACGTGCTCGCGCAGTCGCCGGGCGGGCTCGTGCGCCTCGTGTTCCGCTGCAAGACCAACCGCGGCTACTCCGACGGCGACACCAGGCTCAGCGGCTACACCTCGTTCGGCCGCGGTGCGGTGGTGATCGACGACGTCCGCATCGACCGTGGCTCGGGCCTCGAGATGATCGGGGACTTCGAGACGCCCCAGCAGGGGGGCGTGAACGCCATCGACAATCGCTTTCCCCTGCCCCCGGGACTGGCGGCAACGGACGTGTGGCGCTCCACCGGGAAGCCGCTGCCGGTCTACATGCACCTGGAAGCGGTGTCGGGCCTCAACTACGAGGACCTCTGCGGCCTGCCGAACTCGCCCAAGCGTCACTGCAATCTCGCCGGCGCCGTCCTCGTGACCGGGAACCACGACCAGGGCGAGGCGTTCGGCAATGCGGACTTCCCGGCGTTCCGCGAGGCGAGGACGTTCGCCGCATCGCCGACGATCAACCTGGTCGGCGGCCCCGGCGGAAGCGCGAACTCGCAGGGGATCACCTCGACGATCGCCCACGCGACCAACGACTACGTCCTGTTCTACGACGCCTACTGGGGCTATCCAACGCTGAGCTTCAGCGGCATGAGCTGGAACTTCGGCCACCAGGACTACCCGGTGACCCAGGTCGGGAACGGTGGGAAATGTTGGAGCGATCGGCAGTACTACTACGGCCTCGTGTGGAATAACCAGCCTGAATGCTTCACCGACTTCGAGCCGTTCGCGGGCGACTTGATGCCGCTGGTGACTTCGAACCCGAGCGGCATCCCCGACTCGATCCGCGTGCTCATTGGCACGGAGTCCCAGTGCTTCCGCTTCGCGGTGTCGCTGGGGTGCAACTCGACCGCCGGGATGTACTTCGACAACGTTTCGCTCGCATTCGTCGACCAGCCAGGCTTGCCCGGTCAGGCGAACGCCGGCAATACGGTCAACCTCGGCAGCGTCAACTCGGACATCTGGCACTTCATCAACGACACGTTCCCCGCGAACGAGACCGCCGGACTGCCCGGAACCTCGGCTTTCGACACCACGACCGCGCTCATCCGCAGCGGTCTCAACAACGCCCAGTTCACGAACACCTTCCAGCGCTTCGACATTCCGGGGGACTCGAGCGTCGTCAACGCAGCGAACGCGACCGTCGGCGTGGGCGACGACCCGACGCTGGTGAACGTGCGCTGCGATCTCGTGTTTCGCATCCTTCCCGGCCCCGGGAACTACCGGATCGCCAGCGGCCGCAGCATGGTCCCGGGCGGCAGTGCCGTCTCCGGCGTACTCCTGCAACTCCCGACCAACCAGGCGGCCGCCGCGGTCGCGGGCGACGCGTCGTTCTGGGGGCAGTACATGGCCGACCCGGGGCTCGTCTCGCGCGGCACCCACACGGGCCCCGGTGGCTGGGATCCGCTGGTGTGGAACAGCTGTCGCATGGACACGGTGCAGTTGAACATCTTCCCCGTGGGCGGTTCCGTGCCCACGGGCACGCAGCTCACGCCGGGTCGGTACCAGACCACGATCCACGAGAGCGATCCCAAGTTCGCCACGCTCGGCGTCAACAAGTTCGTGTGCTTCGTGGTCGACACGACGAAGTCAGCGACCAGCTCGCCGACGTCGAACAACGTCCTCTGCAACGGGACGGTGCCGGCGTGGCTCACGACGATTCCGCAGTCGCGCACGGGCTGGAACGGCTCGAGCGTGACCCGGGAGTTCTCGAACATCATCCCCGATGGCCTGCTCACACCGGGCTCGCACGTCCAGTACTTCTACCGCAAGTCACACGCGACGGACCCGAACCTGAGATACGCGATGTGCCCGGACACGAACTTCATCACGCCGCAGACGAGCGAGGGCTCGACCGACGAGCATCGCTGGCAGCAGTTCTCCGTGCTCCCGGACCGCTGGAAGAACACCGCGTTCGGGGGTGGCGGCTCCGCCTGCATGCTCTACGTCGACCTCAACGACCGCCGTGGCAACGAGGGCCGCTTCGTCGGGGTGATGGACACGATCGGAGGCACCGCGGTCGCGAAGTATGGCGCGCACAACGGCTGGCACGCGCCGGGGAACGTGAACATCAACGGCCTCGACGTGCGCACGAACATGAGCGTCGCGGTGAGCAACAAGAACTCGCAGCCGGGCACGACCTGGGACATGTACGGCGTCAAGGCATCGGAGTCGTTCACCACCGGCGCCGGGCAGCTCGGCAGCCGGCTCGCGAACCGCTCGAGCATGGGCTTCGCTGCCGGGCGCGAGTCGAGGCAGGGCCCGACGCCGGAGATGCTGCGCGCGTACTACCGCATGGTGACGATCCTCACCGGGGACCTGAACGCCGGCATCCTCGGGCCGTACCAGAACCGCAGCCAGAACGACATCGCGCTCTTGAGCGACTTCCTCACCGCGGCCGCCGGCCTGTCGCAGCCGCGCGGCCTGTTCATCCAGGGCGACGGCTTCGGGCAGTCGGAGAAAGCGACGGGCGGGATCGATCCGACGCACACCCAGTTCCTCACCGACAAGCTCGGCGTGCTCTTCCGCAGCGGCGCGTACTCGTCGCTCTCGGGGAACGTCAACGACTGCGCGGACCTGCTCACGACGACCGCACTGACGAGCCGTGCGGACGCCTACGGCGTCATGAACCAGTGCTCGTACTCGAACGACGTCTACACGCGCAATCCCTCGCTCCCGGAGGCGACGGAGGGCAGCTACTACGAAAACGCCGGCCTGAATGGTCCGTACGCGGCGGACGTGGTCAAGACCGCGGTGCCGCTCAGGAACTGGGTCACGGTGACGAGCGGCTACGACATCGAGCACCTGTTGAGCCGTTACTGCGACACCGGCCAGGGGCGTCTCGCGTACTACTACAGCATGCTGAACAAGGTGTTCGCGAGCATCTGCCCGGTCTTCATGTGCCCACTGCTCACCATCTGCGGCGACGTCCCCGGCACGGGCGGCCCGGAGCTGCTCGATTTCATGAAGGTGGGCAACTCGGTCATGCGCTCGTCGCCGGCGAGCGTCCGGCTCGGGATCGCGCACGCGGGCCGGGTGCAGGTGAACATCTTCGACGTCGCGGGGCGCAAGATCCGCACCCTCGCCGACCGCGTCTTCCCCGCGGGCGAGGTGAAGCTCGTCTGGGACGGCACCGACGATGCCGGCGCGAAGGTGGGCCGCGGGGTGTATTTCGTCCGCAGCAGCAACGACAAGTCCACGGGCCGCGTCATCGTTCTCAATCGCTGAGGGTGTGACATGCGATCTCCATGCGTTCTTCCCGTCGCGTTGGCGCTGATCATCGTCGGAGGGACGGCCGCCGCCCAGTCCATGGAGGGACCGCTCGTCCGCAACGCGCAGTTCGTGAAGCAGCTCACCGCCTCGCGCGCGCAGCGGCTCGGTACCTCGGCCGGCCCGGACCCGGACACGGTGTACGTGGGCAAGTCGTACACGAACCACACCGGGCCGCAGAACTACTGGAACATCTACACCGGCACCTACCGCCCGGGCACGAACGCCGCCACCAACGCGCTCTGGGACTGGGACAACACCGCCGGCACGCAGGCGCCCGACTCGCTCATGGGGTGGTGGCCGCTCCACCGGCAGTACAACGCCACCGGCGGCCTGACGCTCACCGACGACCAGCGGCCGTGGTGGGCGCTGGATCACGGCAACATCGGCAACTACGTGATCAGCCAGCAGGCTTCGGCCAAGCGCACGTTCGGCGTGGTGAGCTACTGGCACGCGGATCCGGGCAACAACGCGGGCAGCGCCATGCTGTGGTCGCCGATCAGCGGTACGCGCTCGGCGTGGTGCGGGCTCCGGCAGCACGGCGACGCGAGCGTCGTCGACGCGGTGACCGGCCAGCCGTTCAACCAGGACTGC
>Ga0310813_10002484_pt1 | contig 11174 bp, 10 predicted proteins | sample YN3metagenome_FD_203086 | JGI IMG/M metagenome (GOLD analysis project Ga0310813, IMG submission 203086) | Soil microbial communities from experimental microcosm in Duke University, North Carolina, United States - YN3 | ecosystem: Engineered > Artificial ecosystem > Soil microcosm > Unclassified... | reverse complement strand
TTGCCCCAGCTAAACCTGGAGACAACACCAAAAAATCTCAGTAACGGTGTTTTTTTGATTGAACAGGAGTTTATACCAAGTTGCATTCAAACGAATAACTCTCTCTTTCTCTTACCTGGAGCGTCCTCTGCGCCTGGAGCGGTTCGTTAAATTCTACTAAGAGCTGCAACTCCTCCGTTAATTCAATCTTGACTGATTAAGAATCCCACGACTCTAGCCTTGGCCCAGTCGTGGGATTTTCAATTTCTTTCTCTTTGAGATTTTTGAAATACGTAATTCTAGTAGGGAAAGGAATTTCTATTCCTTCGTCTCGATAGCGTTTGTGCAATCTCTTAATAAATTCATGTTTAACAAGACGTTGGTCGAAGAATTCATTCATTTTGAGAAAAACGTTAAAATGAATACTAAATTCTCCAAATTCTTGATAAAGAATATACGGTTCAAATTCAGGCACAGCACCAGGTACATTTTGCATGACCTCTTTGGCCACATCAATGGTTACTTCTTCAACTCGCTCAAGATCGCTCTCATAACTGACATTAACGGGAACTTGAACGCCAATTTCTTTGACAGGTAAATGATAGTTTTTGAAAATTGCCGAAGCCAGTTTTTTATTGGGAACAACAATTAAGTTGTTGGGAATTTCCCTAATTGTCGTATTGCGCCAGGTAATGTCAGAAACGTAACCTTCTTCGCCACTTGCTAATTTGATATAGTCGTTGGGGCGAACTTGTTGAGAAATAATCAGAAATAAGCCAGCATACAAATTGGCCAGGGTGTCTTGAAACGCCAGTGCTACAGCTAAGCTACCAATTCCTAAAGTAGCAATGATGGGAGTAATGGGAATTCCTAATGCCTGAAGAATCATCAGGATTCCAAACACCAAAATCAGAACTTTGGCTAAATTTGTAAGTAAAGAAGATGCAGGTAAACCCCCTTTCGAGCTTTGCCCAGCTAAGGAGACAAAATCACCAGCAAGTTTGGCTAGAAACAGAGTAGCTGTATACAGAAAAATTACCGTTATAAGTTTCTGAAGGAGGCTGGAAACGTTGGAGGTCAGTGGAAACGTGAGAATAGCCGCATAAAGCCCACCCAGGAAAAACCAAATTCGGGTTTTGCGCTGAAGCGCTGCAAAAATTAATTCATAACCAAAAAAATTAGTTCTGGCTGCCAATTTTTTCAGTTTTTTGAGGAAAATTCTTTCAAATATGACTCCAGCGAGTAGGCTGCCTAAGATGAGGGCAAGGGGTAGAATCCATGGCGTCATTGGTAGAAGCACGAGTTGAATCATTAGGGCAACTGCTCTTTAAGCTGGTCAAGATTGGCTGGGCTAAGAGAGAGCTTGACTTCCAGTTTTTGCCGCTCGTCTCGTAGGGTAAGAATATAGAATTTTTGAGTGCGTTAACCTAGGGGTGCGGCAGGCGATCGCATCCAAGGGCGGTGCGAGGCAGCGCGATCTGCTGAAGGCAGCAGCGCTTCGCGATCGCGCTTTGTGCTGTTTTCAGTGTAGTCATCCACTGGAAGCTGATAAAACTTTCGCAACGAGTTCAATTGTGAGAAATCGCGCCCTTGTAGGCTGTGGGGTCTAAAATCGGTAATGATGGGATGCAAAGGGGCGATAGATGCTCAAGCGGATTTGGCAGTGGCTTAAGGGGTTGTTTCGGCGTCTGTTTGGCGGTGGAACCTTATCCCCATCCTCCTCTTACCCAAACAGAGTCAATTCATCTTTCCTTCATTCTAAGGAGGGAATGAGGCAGCCAGAAGCGCCACCCCCCCTAGCAGATTCTGATTACGAGTATCTGTTCAGGCAACTACTCGAAGGAGTGGGGCATGGCTGGGATCAGCAACGGATTTCGCGCTGGTTTGAGGGACTCAAAGGACGCATCACTGAGGCCGACTGGGTGGCGTGGCTGCGGCGTTTTGGGGAAAGAGTGCTGGCGTCATCCGCACCAAACGATGAATTAGCAATGCGACTGGTGCATTTGGCCGATCAAGCACAATCTATCCCCTCTCTACAGGAAATTGGAGATGTTGTCTACGACCTTGGCAGGCAGCTGCTGAATAGGGGGGATTCTAGTGGGGCAATCTGGGAGTATGAGGGACCAGATGACTCAGCTACAGAGTCTTTGCCTGACCTAACCTCCTTGGAACAAGAGGGTGAACAAACCAACCAAGAAGCCGCAGGTGTTGAAACGATTACACTGGATGAATTGCTAGTAAGGTTGCAACAAGACCCCAACCTACTCCAAGTAATTGCCCAGCAGTTGGGAATTGAGACCAATGAACCACAAGTAATTATTCACGAACTCCTCAATCAATTTAATGCAGCGGGCCAGTCGGCAGGCGATGAGGCAGAAGCCTGATTAATTGGTTATGGGGAATTTCTCCCTTGTCTTCTTGTCCCCATTACCCATTGCCTAAAATCAATTAGAGTTGAGCCGCTTGGAGATTTGGTTAATTAGCCCACTCAAAAGTGCGCCAGCCATCAACAGACCGAGCGCCGGCGTAAATACAGGCTCCCAAAGGCGATGCCAGAGATCAAATCCCAAGGGAACGCCTATCGAGCGACCGAAAACGGCGACAAGGAACCAAAAAAAGCTCAACAACACCAGAAAAACATCTAGCATTAAAAACTGGTTGAGCCAACGGATGAGTCGGTCTTTCATCGGTTTATCGTCACCTAAAGATACTTACTCGTGTTCGTCATAAATTGTGAGAGTTTCAGGACGATCTTGCAAGATGAACACCCCAATTCCCTGTGCTCCCTCCTGCTGGAGGTCTTCTATGTAGCCGGGTTGATTCTGCTTCGCTTCCCCGGCACTATCAAACGGACCAAAGAAATACGTGCAATATGGCGTTTCCGTGACAATTTTCACCCACCAAGCCAGTTCGTTCGCGGTACTCTTCGAGAACTCCTGCGGGGAAGGCGTTGGCAAAGCCTCGTTTAAAGAGCTAATCACTCTCATCTTGCGTCGCGCGGGCAATCCGATAAACAGGCACAAGAGGGTGAAAAACAGAAAGAAGAAAAAAACTCCGAGCATTTGTATAATCTTGCGTTGTGTCGGTGAACTGAGTCACTTGGCGTCAATGTCAGTAAGGCATGAAGCGTCACCGCTCACAAAATGTTGCACATTGCTTGCCGATTGTCAAGTCTAAGGGTAGGACCCAGAAGACCCTAGTTCAATGATGGCTCAGTGGTAACGATAATTAATCCTACGACTCTTGCGCTACTGGCATCCCAATCCTAGAGCACGCTCCAACATGCAGGGGGCCACGGCACAGGGAGTGGAGTGTTGGTGTACAACTCACTCTTCAATTACCAAATTAATGGGTTTAAAGCCCCGTCCTTCGCTTGACGGCTTTTCTTGATTCTGTGTTAAACTATTTATATCAAACATGGCGACGTAAAATGTTGGTATTTGAGGCAAAGCTTGAGGGAGAAAAACAACAGTATGAGCGGCTTGATGAAGCCATTCGTACTGCTCGTTTTATCCGCAACAGCTGCATCAGATACTGGATGGATAACCCTTATATTGGGCGCTATGAACTGAGTGCCTATTGCGTTGTTCTCCAAAGGGAATTTCCTTGGGCAAACAAACTCAACTCCATGGCCCGTCAAGCTTCTGCTGAACGGGCCTGGTCTGCAATAGCTCGGTTCTACGACAACTGTAAGAAGAAGAAAGCTGCTAAAAAAGGTTTTCCACGCTTTAAAAAACATCAAACCCACGGTTGTGTAGAATACAAGACCTGTGGATGGAAGCTGTCGGACGATAAGCGAACGATCACTTTCACTGATGGGTTTAAAGCGGGAAGCTTCAAACTGTGGGGAACTCGTGACCTGCATTTCTACTCTTGTGAGCAGATTAAGCGGGTTCGGGTTGTCCGTCGTGCCGATGGGTACTACGTTCAGTTTTGTCTTGATGTAGAGCGAGTTGAGAAGCGAGAGCCAACGGGTAAAACTATCGGGTTGGATGTTGGATTGACTCACTTCTATACCGACTCTGATGGGCAGACGGTTGAGAATCCTCGCCATCTCAGGAAGAACGAGTTGGCACTCAAGCGTCTTGGTCGCAAACTCTCCCGAACTCAGTTGGGTTCTAAGAACAGAGCTAGAGCGAGAAACCGCCTGGGAAGAAAGCACCTCAAAGTAAGTAGGCAGCGTAAAGATTTTGCCGTGAAATTGGCAAGATGCGTAGTTCAGTCTAACGACTTGGTGGCATACGAGGATTTGATGGTGCGGAATATGGTCAAGAATAGGAAACTGGCTAAATCGATATCGGATGCGGCTTGGTCGGCTTTCCGCAATTGGTTGGAATACTTTGGCAAGGTATTTGGAGTGGTGACAGTTGCCGTCCCACCTCACTACACCAGCCAGAATTGTTCTAACTGCGGGGAAATCGTCAAAAAGTCTTTGAGCACAAGAACTCATAAATGTTCTCATTGTGGGTTCGTATTAGACAGAGACTGGAACGCAGCAATCAACATACTTGAACTAGCACTTCGTACCGTGGGGCACACGGGAACGTTAAACGCCTCTGAAGACATCGCCCTCTGCTTGAGTGAGGAAACTCCTTCAAGTAAAGTGAGTCGTGGAAAGAGGAAGCCCAAGAAGTGATTCTGGGAATCTCCGTGCGTTCACGCCGGAGAGGATGTCAAATTATGGCTAAATTCTGCCTTCGACTTCATGGTGCCGCTACCGTAGCCTTGCTGACCTTTGCCACTGGCTGTTCATCGCTATCATTGCCCCATGCTACAGCGAGAAAGACCTCATCGTCAGCGCGTCACTCCACTACACGCTCGGTCATGTCCCAAGAGTCTTCCTCAAACTGCCCCCGCATCGATCCGTTCATCAAGGGTATTGACCAAGCCAGGAGGGCTGCTAGCATAGCTCAATCGGCTAAATCCAAGCAAGATTGGGATTTAGTTGTCTCAGGTTGGGTTCAAGCAATCGGGGCAATGCAAGCCGTTTCCCCAGAAAGCCCCAAACGCGCTTTTGCTCAGAAAAAAGTCGCTGAGTATCTCCAAAACCTGGATGTTGCTATCCAAAAAGCATCAACCGCTAATTCTCAGCTGCCTTTCGTTAGCTTTGGCAACCCAATCCTTGACGAGCAACTGCTGCTGTATCTCTCCTATGTCGCCGCTGTTGGCAAGCCAGATGTTCTGATTGTCGGTAGTTCTCGCGCTTTAGTGGGCGTCGATCCTCAGCAGTTGCAACAAGCCTTAGCCGCTCAAGGTAAAGGAAATCTCAAAGTCTTTAACTTTGGGATCAATGGTGGAACTGCTCAAATTGTTGACTTTCAACTGCGGCAACTGTTGACCCGCGAACAACTGCCACGCTTAATCATCTGGGCGGATGGGGTACGAGCCTTGAACAGTGGGCGACCAGACCGAACCTACAACAGCATGGTAGCGTCTGCTGGATACCAGCGCTTGATGGCAGGCTCACGCCCCACACTTCCCCAAAACGGAGCGGAAACGGCTGAGAGCTGCGACGAGATTCCAGGTACCTCAATGTCGAGAATAACCCTACACAAGTCAAAGGTTTCAGGCGACTCAGCAATCTCAGCTGCTACTCTCAGACAGTGGCGTCTAGCAGGAGTATCTCTCGATACGAAAAGCTTGCCAGTACTCTCCCCAGATGAAGAGCTACTCTTAACTCAGCTGGATGGGATAACAGCTCCTTCTCGGCTGACTCTTGCCCGAAACATCACAGGCTACAGTAGTTTGGCTATTAAGGCGAATGGTTTCCTCCCTCTGGATATCCGTTTCGATCCCAAAGCCTACTATCAGAAAAATCCGCGAGTATCAGGTCGGTACGATGCGGATTATCAGCCCTTCAATTTAGACGGTGAGCAAGCGACTGCCCTGAATTCTGTTAAAGCTTTAGCGAGGCAGCAACAGATTCCCTTGGTTTTCGTTAACTTACCTCTCAACCAAGACTATTTAGATTCGGTTCGCCGCCTTTGCGAACAGCAGTTTCAGCAGATGATGCAGCAACAAGCGGGTGACGGATTTATCTTTATCGATATGGGTTGGGAGTGGCCTAACCGGAACGAGTATTTTTCTGACCCCAGCCATCTGAATCGCTATGGAGCCGCTGCGGTGGCGATCCAGCTGGCAAATAACCCTAAAATTCCTTGGCCTCAACCGCGTTAGATCAGGGGCAGTAGAATTGTTGGTTGTTTATTATACACTAGACACGGTAATTTTACAACGAAATCCTGAAAATCTTTCTTTCCTAGCCCCTAGCCCCTAGCCCCTAAACCAAAGCCCCTAGGTTCCAGGGGAGTCCGCTGTCGCTTTCGGAGCAGCAGGCGTAGTCTCACCAGAGGCAGGCGTATTGTTAGGAGAGGTAGAGGGCGAACTCGTCGGGGATTCTTTCCCGGTAGGAGATTCTTTCCCAGGCGAAGCACTCTTGGGTTCTAAGGCTTCTTTTGTCAACTGTGCGACTTGATCTTTGTACTTAGGTGGTGCTAGGGAAACAGCGGTTGTAAATAGAGGTTTGGCTTGGGCCACTTTACCCTGTTCCTTGAGAATCAATGCCTTGGCTAGCACAGGTCGAAAATCTTGTTTGTTGGTCTTGATCGCCTCATCGTAGATGGCGATCGCTTCAGTGTAGCGCTTCTCATTGGCGTACACCAAACCCAACAACAGCTGCACCGAGATGACATCCACAGTCCCCGGTTTCATATCATTAATCGGCGTTGCTGTTTTTAAGGTATCTTGTAGCAGACCAATTGCCGCTTCTGGGCGCTTCTGCTGGAGGTACAGACCCACAAGCCCTTCCAAAGCATCCAAATTCCCCGGCTTTGAGGCTAAAATCGAGCGATAGGCTTGAGCCGCTCCTTCCTTATCGCCGATATGTTGCTTCGCCTGAGCCAGCAAGACGGCGTAATCAGCCTGATCGGGATTCAGCTTCACGATCTGTTCTAAGGGAGGAATTGCCGCTTGGATGTCTCCCAACTTCAGCCGTGTCTCCAAAAGCCCCCGCAATGCCGTTGCATTCTGTGGCTCTCGCTGCACGACCAGTTCGTATCCCTTGGCTTGAGCTTCTAGTTCGGCTTGCTTTTGCGCCCCAATTATCGGCGTCGAGGCGGTTGTTGCTTCCGTTGAGGGTGAATTATCCGTGAAGACGAGGCCCAGCAAAGGAATCATCGAAAAACCGACAAAAGCCAGTATCGCCAGCACCAGTACCAAATTTACCCAGGGATTCCGCTTTTGAGACACAAAACTTCCTCGAACTCTAATGACATTATTAAACTACTTGAGGCGACTGCGAGATTTTCCCATTCCTAAAATATGAACCATGCCAAAATATTGTCAGCATTAGGCTAGATTTGATTAGGTGCAAGCTTGTCCGATTAAAGATTCCATAAACTTTACGGATATACCAGTCATCCCCCTGCATTTTGTACAATGGGCAGACTGATATTCAGTGCCCTCACCCTCGAAGCTGCTTGAAAAGCAAAAGTCCAAGGGCAGTGTCCCATGGCAATGCACCAAGCAGCGGGATGGTGATCAAACAAACCATGCTTTTGACGTCAGCCCAACTTCCATAAGGGTAATGTGTCTCCGCCGCTAGGAGGTTATATGAGTCCTTCTGTGAATCGGTCTTCCGACTCACCCAAGTCTTCTGGTGCTCAGTTGCCAGAAACATCCAGTGTACCAAGTCAGGCCCCAACAACGCCAACGGGCGATAGTTCAAACGTTACTAACTCAGCTCCCGAAGCTGACTCGACCGGAATCATGTCATCAGATGTTCAGCGACAGCAACCGATTCCCCCGCCCAGTGAACCGATGCAGTACCGAGCGATCGGACTGATAAGGGGACAATATATGCCTTCCGCAGAGCAATTAACGCGGGGCACATTACTGGCGGCAGATGGAACACTGATTGATGCAGTCCTGCTGGGTCGCGTGATGAGCTTGGTGAAGAATCACCTAAGCTTAGACCAACCTCACCTTTGGGTCGTTTATCCCCGTTCGAGGCAGGAAGACGGGAACTTGCACGTCCAAATTGTTGGCGTCTGGGAACCCGAAAAACTTCAAAAAACGCCGCCCAAACAGCCTACTCCAGAAGACGCAGCACTAGAAACACCAGAAGAAGAGACCCCTCCAGAGATCTCTCAACCGGAGGTCTCACCCATTGTCCAAGATGGCTATTTTTCCATTCGCGGTGAGGTGATTTACCAATCACGGGAGGAGGACCAAGTCATTGTTAAAATCAAGCAGGCTCCGCGTAAAGAGGAGGAAAAGACTAAGTTTTTCAAGTTAAAGCTCAAGGGTGTGCTTGGAGAGAACAAAGTGATTGGTCACTTTTGGGATTTGCACGTACAGCTACAGGCTAATACCCTCCTGATTCAAGAGGCAAACGATATTGGTCTGTTGCCTCTGAAGAAGCGTCCAAAGAAATACGCCCAGAAAAGGAGACCGGGGGGAGCCAGAAAGAATGTCTCCAACCAGCGCCCCATGCGCAAAGGCGAACGACCAGCAACATCAACAGCCACACCCCCCAAACGCCGAGAACCGATACCAAAACCAGTCAAACGCACCGAAAAGCAGGGGGGAGGCAGTCCGTCTGGAAATCCTTCTAACTCTTCTAACTAGGGCTAGAAACTGAGCAATTGGGGAATGGGAAGGATTCTTCCTACTCCCCAGTTTTGTCTTACCTCAAGGTTTTCAGAATTCGTCAACGGAAAAATCATTAAGGGATTTCCAAATCCGAAAATATCCAGTTTACTAGCTCCTTGCCTGAGTTAGCTGCATTTGGAGGATAATTTATTTCTTGGAAGTCCCTAAACAGTGGCGCATTACAAAGATGTGTACAAGTCTTGAGGCAGAAAGGAGCGGTTCATCGGAATGGATGCTACGGGTTCAGTGAGGGTAAATTCCTCCCGGAGAATCCACTGCTTCAATTCCACAGCGACTTGCCGCGACCGAAAGATACTCGCAAGGGGAGCAACCCTTACTGATTTGCCCTCAATTGTGATGCGACCCGTTTTCAGTTGGGCATAGCTCACTAGACCGAAAGTCGGACGGACGCGTCTGGGAATGGAGAAGTCTACAACGGGTGCGACAATGTCCTGATCTTTGACAGCACAGCAGTTGACAACTTCTTCATTCAAGACAGGCAGTGGCACGCCGACGCCCAGCATCAAAGAAGGGCCATAATTTTTGAAGTAGCAACCCCGCACCCACTTTGGGTTCATTTGCTTGGCATCCCCGATCAAGGCAAGTGTAGCGGCAGGGCCGATTGGCGTCCGATTGCTCAGGCGTTTTTGTAAGGGAAAGTGTTGGGTGCCTTCCCAGGCAATGTAGCCAATACCGCCACCGAGGAAAATTTGGGTACCGATACCAATTAGCTTGAGGTCGGGGTCATTCAGCAGGGGAGAAATTGCTCCAGGGTTGGAGTAGACGGCATTGGCGAGTCGCGGTTGCAAGGAACCGAGGTAGGTGAACAGAGGGCGATCGCCGCCATTAACCCCAACAATAAAGTTTTGATATAGATTGCGGGGATTAAATAAATAAAATTGATTAATCGTCTCGCGTGTAATCGTTGTTTCAAAAGATGCTCTGGGATAGCAGTCGGTCACCTGTCCGATCGCACGTAAGTGTACCGGTTTATCAGCAATTAGGTCTTCTATGACATGACCGCCGCCCCGCTCTCTTGATTCCTCAACATCTGGCACCTCACCCGTATCGATATAATCTACGCCTTGAGTGGCTCCCAAATATAAATCCACTGCCCCAAAGCCAGCGTAGGCTGGGATACCATCCAACCAACACTTACGAATCTTGATGGGTGGGTCTGTGTGACCCAAATTGATAATGGCTCCCGAAGACTCCATCGGCTCAAAGGTGCCGGTGGTAATAACGTCAACTTCCTTGGCCGTCTGAGTGACACCAGCCTCTGCTACTCTTGCTTTAAGTTCCTCAATTGTCCATACCACCGCACATCGGCGACGAATTTTGTCATTGATTTCAGCAAGGGTTCGCATTGTTGGTTGACGGATCAGACACGACTCCTCCTTAGTTTGTAGCATTTGGCTAAGATCTGGTCAGTCTTTGGGGTTTAGGAGCGATTACCTACGGCACAAATAAAAGAGCTGATCGCCTGTGAAATCAACAGTAGAGTTTGCATCCGTTCGGTAACCGCTTCCTGTGGAATCCTTCCAGTCTCTAGATCTTGGTTTGTTAAGGCAATGCCTGCTGCACCATCAAGTTGGGATGGGATGAAGTCACATCAAACAGGATTGCGTAGGACGCCGTTGGATTCTTGGTGCTGAGAATTTGCAAATGAGCTTCGGCGTCACTGGGACGACGAAGGCGGACGATGAGTCGCGATTGGTTGTTCGGCAGTTTACGGACAATGCACCACGGATGTGGCTGGTTCTTGTAGGTCATAGGATTCTCCTTGTTAGTAGATGCAGTCTGATCTGCTCTGCGCTTCTTAAAGCGCGTCAGCGTTAATTAAGCACCAAGGCGAGAATAAGCACCTGCCGACTATTTATATTAGTGGAGAAGCTCAAAAGACCTATGAAGGGGGAACACCCCCCAAGCGGAGAACTCATTTTCAGTGGTAAGGCAAGCAGTAGACACGATCTCACTGGAACACACCAACAAGCGCGATCGCAGGAAGCTGATTTTACAGAGGAGTTCTCAGTTCAGTGGAATAGACAACTTGTATAGGGGTACGACATGTCATGCCCCTACCCTATGGTGTACGCACATGAGAACCGCTATATACCCGGCTTTAGCCCCGAATTTGCCAGCAGCGTTCCAGCCAAGATGCCAATTCGCGACGCTCAACGGTCAGCTGCCTGACGACACTCCAGAGTTGAATGGCAGCAGCAACATCATTGAGCTGATAGCGCAAAGGCTGGTTAGTCCTACATTGACAGGGAATCTCTAGCTCTTGTAAGCGCCTGTAAACTTGCCAGCGATCGCCCCAGCTAATCTCAACGTCTTGAGCGGCTTCTGTTTTGGAACTGGATAGATTCATTCGTCTTCAAAGATGCGATAATTTATCATTAGTGTCTTCAAGAAAGCCCCAGAGCTTTCCGGGAGGCTTGGACAGTCAAAGGTTTCTCAACTCCTTAACCAGACTAACTTGAAAATAGGGACTAGGGGCTAGGGACTAGGGGCTAGGGGTAAAGAGATTTTCATTATTTCTT
>Ga0310813_10002483_pt1 | contig 11174 bp, 10 predicted proteins | sample YN3metagenome_FD_203086 | JGI IMG/M metagenome (GOLD analysis project Ga0310813, IMG submission 203086) | Soil microbial communities from experimental microcosm in Duke University, North Carolina, United States - YN3 | ecosystem: Engineered > Artificial ecosystem > Soil microcosm > Unclassified... | reverse complement strand
GATAGCAAATGCTGATGTGGGAGTTCGGGTTCGCGGCGTTGTAGAGGCAAGCGCCGCAGACTTCGAGGGGCTTGGTCTCCTCCTCATAGATCGCGATGCCGACGTGGAGGAACCAGATGGCGATGAACGTGAACAGCGAGACCCAGAGAACTCGGGAGAACCAGTCCGCCGGGGCTTTCGTCGGCCGCACGAGCCTGCGAAAGCGGTCCCGTCCGAGTCCCTGTTCCATGGCCCGCCTCCTGCCGTCCAGAACGAAGCGGAGAGGTAAAGGTTCGCTATACTCTTGGTTCGTCGCGAGTATCCTTTTGTAGTGGACGACTTCCTCGAGCGCGTCCGGTCCTCCATCTCCGACCTCCGGCAGCGCCGCCTGGGCGAGCGCGCGGTGGCGGCGCGCTTCATCACCCCGAGCCAGCTCGAGGAGGCCCTCCGGGAGAACGGGAGCGACCTGGGCGAGCGCCTCGTGCGGCGCGGCTGGCTCACGGTTACCCAGGTCGAGGGGCTCCGCCGCAATCTGGACTCCCCCGATACCGCCACCGGCTTCGCGCGCTACGAGCTGCTGGACGTCCTGGGCGAGGGCGCCATGTCCGTCGTCCACCGGGCCCGCGACCGTCAGCTCGGCCGGATCGTGGCGGTGAAGGTCCTCCGCGACAGCCTCTTCGGGCATCCCGTGGTCCGCGAGCGCTTCGCCCGCGAATCGCAGGCGCTGGCGCGGCTCGACCATCCCGGGGTCGTGAAGGTCTTCGACGCGGGCGGCGAGGGCGGCCAGGCGTACCTGGTGATGGAGCTCGTCCCGGGCGAGCCGCTCTCGAAGATCCTGGAGCGGAAGGCGCTGGACCGCCGCGGGCTCCTGCGCCTGCTCGAGAAGGTCGCGCGCGGCATCCACCACGCTCACGAAAAGGGCATCATCCACCGCGACCTCAAGCCGGATAACATCCTCGTCTCGGGCGAGCAGCCGAAGGTCGCGGACTTCGGCCTCGCGCACCTCGTGGAATCGTCGCCCGCGCTGACCCGCAGCGGCGCCGTGCTCGGGACGCCGATGTACATGGCGCCGGAACAGATCGAAGGCGGCCGCGAAGTCACCGCGCGGACGGACGTCCACGCGCTTGGGATCCTGCTCTACGAGATCCTGACCGGGCGCACGCCCTACAGCGGCACGACCCTTCCCGAAGTCTACGCCTCGATCGCGCACAACGAGCCCGAGCCTCTCCGGCGCGTCGACCCCACGGTGCCCTGGGAGCTCGACGCCGTCGCCCTCAAGGCGATCGAGAAGGATCCGTCCCGGCGCTACGCGAGCGCGGAGGAGTTCGCCGAAGAACTGCGCCGCCATCTGGCCGGCGAGCCCGTCCTGGCGCGTCCCGTGTCGGGCGCGATCCGGCTCTGGCGGCGCGCGGTGAAGCAGCGGGCCGTGCTCATTCCGGTCCTGATCGCGCTGGTCGTGGCCCTGGGGTGGGGGCTGAGCGTCCGCCGGGCGCGGGTCAGCGAGGAAGCCCGCTCGGAGGCGCTGGTCCTGCTGGAAGCGGCGCGGCCGCCGCTCGAGAGCGCGAGAGCCGGGATGTACACGAACGCGGTGGAGCCCGCGGCGATGCTGGCGGCGGTCGACGTCGCGGAGCGGACCGCGGTGCGGGCGCTGGAGCTCGCGCCGGAGTTGGCGCTCGCCCACTACCGCCGCGGCGAGGCGCGGGAGCTGCGCGGCGATTACCCCGGCGCGCAGGAGTGCTTCGCCCGCGCGGCCGAGCTTGATCCCAAGTTCGGGCCCGCGCGCTACCGCCTGGGCCGCGTGCTCCTCTGGCGGGCCTACGGGGCGAACATCGTCATCTGGATCGACGAGCGCGAGGCGCGGCGGGTGGAGGCGGAGCAGCTCGTCCAACAGGGCATCCGGGAGATCGAGGCCGCGCAGGAGAGCGGCTTCGACAACGAGCTGCACCGCGAGATCGCCTCCGCGATGCTCGCCTTCCTTCGTAACGACAAGAAGATGGTCCACCAGATTTGCCGCGAAGGCATCAACCGCTTCGGCAAGAAAGAGGGGGTCGAGGAGTTCCACTGGCTCCTCGGCCTCGTGCTGGGAACCAAGGCGGCGCAGATGAAGGCCTTCGACGAGGCGATCTCCCTCCGCCCGAAGTTCGCGCTCGCGCTCTACAGCCGGGCCTCGGTCCACGACGATTTCGAGGCCCGGATCCAGGACGTCGACCGCGCGATCGCCGTCAGTCCCGGTTTCGCGGAAGCCTACCTGAACCGGGGCTCCTGGAGATTTGGGGTCAGGGACGCGAAGGGCGCCTACGACGACTTCAACCACCTGATCCAGATGGGGGTGGAGCTTGCCGGCGCGTACAACGGCCGCGGCCGCGTCCTGGTGGAGCTGATGAACGACCCGGACCGCGCCATCCCCGACCTGAACGAGGCCATTCGCCTCCGGCCGGAAGGATTCAACCTCCCCTATATGGCTCGGGCCCGTGCCTACCTCCTGAAGAAGGACTACGACCGGTCGATCGCCGACGCCACCAAGGCCATTTCGATGATGGCCTGGTCGGAGGTCTTCCTGATCCGCGGGCTGGCGAAGCTGGGGAAGGGCGACCGCGAAGGCGCTCGCGCCGACCTGCAGGAAGCGCTGCGCCGCGCAGGCCCGGACCCTGCCCATCGCAAGGAGATCGAGGACGCGCTGGAACGGGCGAAACAGAAACCGTGATTGCAGGTTAGATCCTCATGCGATTTGCGCTGGCTGCCCTGCTGCTCGTTGGAGCTGCTTCCGAGGACAAGCCCAACATCGTCTTCTTCCTCATCGACGACCTGGGCGCAACCGACCTCGGATGCTGCGGCAGCGGCTTCTACGAGACCCCGAACATCGACCGCCTGGCGGCCCGGGGCATGACGTTCACGAACTCCTACTCCGCGTGCACGGTCTGCTCTCCGACCCGGGCGAGCCTCCTGACCGGAAAGTACCCCGCACGGCTGCACCTGACGGACTGGATCCCCGGGTACGTTCTCCCCAAGGCCAAGCTCAAGGTGCCGAACTGGACCCAGGCCCTGCCGCTCGAGGAGGCGGCGCTGCCCCGCTCCCTGAAGGCCGCGGGCTACGCGACCGGCCTCTTCGGCAAGTGGCACCTGGGGAAGGAGGATCAGTCGCCCGAGAAGTTCGGGTTCGACGTGAACGTGGGCGGCACCCACCAGGGCCACCCGCCCAGCTACTTCAACCCCTACAAGATCCCGGCGATCTCCGGCGGAGAGAAGGGCGAGTACCTCAGCGACCGGCTGACGGACGACGCCATCCGCTTCATCCGGGAGCGCCGCGACAAGCCGTTCTTCCTCTACTTCCCCCACTATGCGGTGCACAACCCGGTGCAGGCGAAGCCGGAGCTCGTGGAGAAGTACAAAGCCAAGGCCAGGCCCGACGCTCCCCACCGCAACGCCGGCTATGCCGCGATGATCGAGAGCGTCGACCAGAGCGTCGGCCGGGTCGTCGCGGCGCTCGAGGAGCTCAAGCTCTCGGAGAAGACGCTGGTCGTCTTCACGTCCGACAACGGCGGGCTTCTGCAGAACACCTCCAATGCCCCGTTCCGGGCCGGGAAGGGCTCCGCGTATGAGGGCGGCGTCCGCGTTCCTCTGATCGTCTCGTGGCCCGGGACGGTCGCGGCGGGGAAGCGCTGCGACGCGCCCGTCGTCACCCTGGACTGGTACCCCAGCATCCTGGAACTGGCCGGCGTCCGCGTCCCGCCGTCGCAGGTCGTGGACGGCCTGAGCCTCGTCCCGCTGCTCCGCGAGAAGGGGTCCCTGGAACGCGACGCGATCTACTGGCACTATCCGCACTACAGCCCCCAGTTCCCGACCCCGCACGGCGCCGTGCGGCAGGGGGACTGGCGCCTGGTCGAGTTCTTCGAGGACGGCCGCGCCGAGCTGTACAACCTCAAGGCCGACGCCGGCGAGACGAAGGATCTGGCCGCGGAACAGCCCGAGAAGGCGCGCGAGTTGCGGAAGAAGCTGGCCGACTGGCGCGCCTCGGTGGGCGCGCAGATGCCCACGCCCAACCCGAATTACGAAGCGCCGAAGAAGTAGCGCACTGTCCCGGCCTCCCTCACCTCTCTTTCCGCCCGTCCCGCGGGATGCTATACTTGCGCCCTTCATGAGTTGGATGAAGGAACACCGCAGCGAGCGGCCCGCCATCTGGGACTACTCCAATCCCCGGGCGGAGAAGCGGGTCAGCCTCCGGAAGCGGCTGGCCCAGAAGCCCGTCGAAGCCCCGGCGCCCGCCTCCGCCAAGGCTCCGGCGGGTAAGGCTGCTCAGAAAGTCAGGAAGAAGAAATGACCCGCACCCGTATCGTGGCCACGCTCGGTCCCGCGACGAGCACGTCGGAGAAGATCCGCGCCCTCATCGAGGCGGGCGTCGACGTCTTCCGCCTGAACTTCTCGCACGGCACGCACGAGTTCCACGGCGAGCTCATCAAGGGCATCCGGCGCATCGCCGCCGAGAGGCCGATCGCGATCCTGCAGGATCTCTGCGGCCCCAAGCTCCGTCTCACGAAGCCGGTGAAGGGCCGCCCCGGGGAGGTCGTCGAGATCGACCTGCCCCCCAGCGTCCGGAAGGGCGATCCGGTCCTCCTGGCCGACGGCATCATGCATCTCGAGGTCGTCGACGCGAAGCACAGCCGTGTCGTGGTGGGCGGCGACATTCCCGTGGGGAAGGGCATCAACCTCCCCTCGTCCGACCTCGACATCCCTTCCCTTACCGACAAGGACCGCGTGGATCTCGAGTTCGGGGTCAAGAACGCCGTCGACTACGTCGCCCTCTCGTTCGTCCGGCGCGCGAGCGATCTGGACGAGGTCAAGAAGTGCGGCATCCCGGTGGTGGCGAAGATCGAGAAACCCGAAGCGGTGCGGCGGATCGAGGAGATCGTCCGCTCGGCCGACGGCGTGATGGTCGCGCGCGGCGATCTGGGCGTCGAGATCCCGATCGAGCGCGTCCCGGTGGTGCAGAAGCGGGTGATCGGCCTCGCCAACCGCGAAGGCAAGATGGTGATCACCGCGACGCAGATGCTGCGCTCGATGGTGGACAGCCCCCAGCCCACGCGGGCCGAGGCGACCGACGTGGCCAACGCGGTGCTCGACGGCACGGACGCCGTGATGCTGAGCGAGGAGACCGCGGCGGGCAACTACCCGATCGAATCGGTGAAGGTGATGGACCGCATCCTCGCGGAGGTGGAGCCGCTGCTCACGCCGCGAGGCGACCTGCTCAGTCCCGAGGCGGCGGATGCGATCGCGCAGGCGGCCTGCATCCTTTCCGAGCGGGTGGGCGCACGGGCCATCATCGTGCCGACGAGCACGGGCTTCACGGCGCGGAAGATCGCGAGCTACCGGCCCCGGATCCCGATCCTCGTGCTGACGAACTCGGAGCTCGTCCGGCGCCGCCTCTCCCTGGTCTGGGGCGTCACGGCCCTCGCGGCGCCCTGGTTCAACGAGACGGCGCCCGTGCTCGAGAAGTTCCGCGACTCCGTGCGGAGCATCCTGCCGCTGGGGTCCACTGTCGTCATGACCGCGGGCTGGCCCTTCGCGCGGCCGGGGACGACCAATCTGGTCCACGTGACGACGGTATGAGCCGCGGGGCGCATTCCATCGCCGACCGGATCCTCGAAGTTCCGATCACCTGCCTGTTCACGGCCATCGTCCTCGGCGTCTTCGCCATCGCGTGGACTCACGGAGAACATGAAGGAATCAGCCTGAGCGGCGACACCCTGCGGTCGTACGGGGCCATGCATCGAGTTCTCGTCTCGAACGGGGACTACTGGCGCCTCCTGACGGCGATGTTCATGCATGCCAATTGGCTTCATCTCCTCCTGAATACCTACATGCTCTTCACGTGGGGCGGCGAAGTCGAGCGGACCGTCGGATCGGTGTGGTTCTCGTTCGCCTACGTGACGACGGGGCTCGGCGCCTCGGCCGTCAGCGTGCTCTCCCATAGCGTGACGTCGGTAGGGGCCTCCGGCGCGCTGTTCGGAATTGTCGCCGTGGTGCTGGCCATCCTGTACCGCCGGGCAGGCTCCTGGGAATCCTTCATGTCCAACCCGGGGGCCCGGTCGATCCTGGTGCAGTCGGTGGTCTGGATCTTGATCGGGTTCAGCGTCCTTCGCGGCATCGACAACTACGCTCACCTGGGGGGCTTCGCGTTCGGGATCCCCTGCGGGTTGCTGCTGGAAGGGCGCCGCGGCCGGAACCGCAACCGCTGGATCGCGGGGCTGGCGGCGTATATCCTGCTGGTGCTGGGGGTCGTCGTGGCGGCCTGTATTCCGGGACTGGGGTTTGGAGAATGACCATGAAAAGCCTTGCCGCGTTCGGAATCGCGTTCCTGCTGCTCCTCGGGGCGCCCGCGTTCTCGTCGCCCCAGGACAAGACGCTTCGCATCGTCTGGGTTGACACCGAGGGAGGCGCTGCGACGCTGATCGTCACGCCCGAAGGCGGCTCGCTCCTGATGGACTGCGGCTGGCCCGGCAAGCGCGATGCGGAACGCATCGCAGCCGCCGCGAAGGCCGCGGGCCTGAAGCAGATCGACCACTATCTGACGAGCCATTACCACGTCGATCACTGGGGCTGCGTCGCGGAGCTCAATGAGCTGATCCCGATCGCGAAGTTCTACCACCACGCGTTCCCCGAGGGGGCCAAGGACGTCGACCCGAAGCTGAAGGAAGCGTTCCTGAAGGTGAGCGAGGGGAAGCAGGTGCTCGTCGAGGCCGGGAGCGAGGTGCCGCTGCGCGGCGCGCAGGTGAAGATCCTCGTGGCCAACGGTCGGGGACCGGGCGAGCCCGCGGGCGCCCCCCAGGTGCGCAAGTGCGAGGCGAACCCCGAGCACCCGGCGAAGCCCGAGGACACGTCCGACAACGCCCGGAGCATCGGCTTCCTGCTGACCTACGGCGGCTTCAAATTCCTCGATTTCGGCGACCTCACGTGGAACGTCGAGCACAAGCTGGTGTGTCCGACGAACCTGATCGGCACGGTGGACGTCTACCAGGTGTCCCACCACGGGCTCGACCAGAGCAACAGCCCCGCGCTCCTCAAGGCGATCAGCCCCACGGTGGCGGTCATGAACAACGGCGCCAAGAAGGGCGGGAATGCCCCGACGTTCAAGTGGCTGAAGGAGACGGCCAGCATCAAGGACATCTTCCAGGTGCACCGCAACGTCCAGACCGGCCCTGCGGACAACACGTCGCCCGAGCTCACGGCGAACGACGACGAGAAGTGCGAGGGCCACGGGATCGTCCTGACTGTCGAGCCCGGCGGCAAGAGCTACACGGTCGAGGTGCCCTCGAAGAAGACGAAGAAGTCCTATGAGGTCAAGTAGGGCGCGGCGAACTTTCGAGGGCCGGGCCGGTTAGAGAGCGTGATGTCTCTCGAGCGCGTCTCCATCGAGGTCACCAACCGCTGCGCGAAGGCGTGTGACTTCTGCTACAACCACAGTCTGCCCGGCGGCGCGACGCGCTGGACGGTCGATGAGCTGGTGGCCTTCGCCTCGGACTGCGCGGCGAACAGCGTGAAGGCTCTCTCCTTGGGCGGCGGCGAGCCGCTCCAGTACGACGGCGTCTTCGAGGTCCTCGAGCGGCTCCGCGGCGTCCTGTTCCGCTCCATGACGACGAACGGGCTGCTGCTGTCGAACGGCACGCTGGACCGGCTGGTCCACGCGGCTCCCGACAAGGTCCACGTCTCGATCCACTTTCCCGACCGCGAGGCGGAAGTGAGCCGCGTGATCGGCCAGGTTCAGGAGCTCGCGAGCCGCGGCATCCGGAGCGGCGTCAACTTTCTCGTCGCGCGCTCGACGCTCGACGCCGCACGCCGGGCGGCGGAGCGCGTCCGCTCGGCGGGGATCGGGAACGACCGCATCGTGTACCTGCCGATGAGGGTGAAGGAGACGCCCTCGCCGGAGGAGATGGGATCGGTCGCGGGCTCGGCGAAGTTCCAGTCCATGTCGTGCCTGATGGCCTGCGCGAAGAGCCCGCGCTTCTGTTCCGTGGGCTGGGACAAGACGGTCGCGTGGTGCTCGTACACCGAGACGCGGCGGCCGCTCCCCGAGCTCAGCTACCGGGGGCTGGGCGCCGCGCTCGACGGTCTGGGGCTCAAGTTCTGCGGAGGGACCGATGCCGCCTGACTTTCCCGCGGCCCACAGCATGGACACGGACTGGTTCGCCGTGGACAAATGCGGTCACGTGGCGCTCTTTCGGTCGGGCGAATCCGGCGCCGTGCCGGTGGAGGCCCGAATCCTCATCGGTCCCGACGGCGGCGATGAAAAGCTCGGCAACGCGCTCTTCGGACCGCTGACGGAGGAGATGGAGGAGGACGACGATCTCGTCTATCCGGACACGGCCGCCCACGGGGTCTTCGAATACGAGCACGAGACCGAGAACTGGATTTCGGGACCCTACGCGCGGCACGAGCCGCCGGAGAAACCGGTCCGGCTCGGGGACCTTCCGCCCCAGGTGAAGGAGAAGCTGAAACGCCTCGAATTCCGGTCGCTGTGCTTCCAGGAAACCTCGAAGATCCAGCCGGTGGAGCACGCCGCCTGCGCCTCCTGGGAGGGAGCGTGGCTCAGTCTGGACGGCAAGCAGGCCCGTCCGATGCCGGGCATGGAAAAGGAATACCGGGAGATTTACGACAACGTCGCCAAGGAGAGCGCCTCCGACGGCATCACGTGGGAGCCGCCCGGCGAGGCGTCGGCCGCAGCTTCGGCGGCCCCGCCGGCGACGGGAGGCTTCCTCGGCTGGCTGAAGAGACTGTTCGGAGGATCGTAACGGTGGACTTTCCGGCGGCCCACAGCATGGACACGACGTGGTTCGCCGTGGACAAATGCGGCCACGTGGCGATCTTTGATGGGGAAGAAGACGGGCCCATTCCCTGGGATGCGTTGGCGATGGAGGACACGCTCGAGGCGGCCCGTCCGTTCGTCGGCGAATTGGACCGTTGTCTCGCGGAGAAGAGCATTGTCCCGGGCGTTCATGGGTCCAAGGTCGAGTCCGTGAGCGACGGGAAGAAGGTGGATCGGGCGGAGGGCTTCTACCTTCTGGGTTCGGGTCTCAAGGCCGATTCCGATCGGATCCGGACGCCCGCGGTGATCAATCCCTGGACCGAGCGGCCGGAGCCGCTGACGTTTGGGACCGCGGATGGGCGCGACTGGGTTGAGGGTCGGCTGAGTCCCGAGTCCTGGGGCTGGCTCCATGAGGTGCCGCACCGCTGTCTGGGATGTGTCCGACACCTGCCGGTGGACGCCTCGCGGAGGCTCGAGACGTTCCAGTTCATCCGCTACGAGAATTCCATGTACGGAAACTACCCCTACACGAAGGAAGGGCAAGGCCCCTACACGCCGGCGACTTGGGACGACGTGCGTCGCATCATCACCTGGCCGCTCCCGCCGCCGCTCGTGTTCCCGGCGTTCTGCTTTCTCGAAAAGGAAAAAATCCAGCCTCTGCAGTGGTTCCCTTCGCAAACCTGGAGTAATGCCGAGCACTGGGTGGACGAGGAGTATAACGACCGCCAGGGCGGCGCCAAGACCTAGGAGTAGGCCCTACTTCGCCGCGGGCGCGCCGGAGCGCAGGGCGTCCTCGATCGGCGAGCCCAGGCAGAGCTCGACGAAAAAGTCCGTGCGCAGCGGGTCGAGGTCCACTCCGGCGTTGCGGAAGTGGCTGCGGGCGAGCGCGCCGAAAAGCGCGCGCTTGGTCGTCGGACTCTCGCGGTCGCGGATCATGAACTTGATCCGGCCGTGCGCCCCTTCCGACTCCTGCCCCTCGATGGGCGCGCTGTCGACGAAGGTGACATCCACGCCGCGTTCCTTCAGGGCGCGGGCGAAGGAATCGTTGCGCGTATAGGCGTCCAGCTTGAACTCCTTGAGCAACGCCTTCACGTCCACCGCGATCCTCTGGCGCGTTTCGGCGTCGATCGAGGCGTAGCGGACCGCGTAGTCGCTCAGGCAGAGATCGGCCGTCGGCCCCAGGCACTTCGTGCAGAAAGTGCCCTTGCAGGTGTGGCAGAGGACGCGGTCGCGGCCGCGGAAGCCGCCGCAGCGGGCGCAGCCGAGCATCGACACATCGGGGATCGGAGTGATGTTGTCGACCCGGCGCTTGTGGGTCGCTTCGAGGACCGAGATGGCGGACGCCCGCGAGAGGCGGCCTTCGAGGATCCGCTCCTCGGCGGGGGCCAGCGTGCGGAACTTCGCCCAGTCGTTGATCTTCGCCGACTCCCAGGTCATGCGACGCCAGTCGTCCAGGAAGAGCTCGTAGTCCTTGCGCTTCTTGTCGGTGACCTCCGTGAAGTCGCCGACCTGCTGGAGGGCCAGCAGGAGGAGGACGACGTCCGTGGCGGCCTTCACGTTCTCCTCGCCCATCGGCAGGATCTTGCGGAGCGGCTCGGAGAACTTGACCTTCTTGGGCGGAGGCGGCGCGATCTTCTTCAGCGCGTTGACGACCGCGTCGACGAAGTCCGGCACCTCGCGGGCGCCGAGCACGCCGCGGCGCTGCATGAGCCAGGCCTGGGCGAGCGCGTCCTCGACGGCGACGACCGTCGCGTCCAGCCCCTTGGCGGAGATGGCGGCGACGGCTTCGCGGATCTGCGTTTTGGCGTTTGCGGGGGTCTCAAGCATAGGGGGGTATTGTACTTATTGATTTCCTCGCCGCAACCCTTTCGACTCGGTCCGTCTCCGCTCAATGCTGGCCGGAAGCGCGGGCTTGAGATAGACTGCTCCCCATGTACGCGACGGTCCTGGTGGCGCTGGACGGCTCGAAGAACGCGGAGAAGGTGCTTCCCGTGGTCGAGCCGCTGCTGAAGTCCGGCAAGGGTCTGGCGCGCCTCATCCAGGTTCTCCCGGCCGGCGGCGAGGGACCGGAAGCGGCGGCCCAGGCGTACCTCAAGGACATCACGTCGCGCCTCTCGAAGAAGAAGATCCGCTCGGAGGGGGACATCGTGCGGGGCGATCCCGCGGTGGCCGTCGTCCGCGCCGCCGACGAGTGGAAGGCCGACCTGGTGGCGTTCACCTCGCACGGCCAGGGCGGGCTCTCGCAGTGGGTCTTCGGCAGCGTGGCGCAGAAGATCCTCCGCGGCTGCTCCCGCCCGCTCCTGGTGGTGCGGGCCCTCGAGGAGCCGGCCGGGAAGCTGAAGCGGATCGTCGTGCCGCTGGACGGCGCGCTGGGCTCGGAGGCGACGCTCCCCCACGC
>Ga0310813_10002482_pt1 | contig 11176 bp, 11 predicted proteins | sample YN3metagenome_FD_203086 | JGI IMG/M metagenome (GOLD analysis project Ga0310813, IMG submission 203086) | Soil microbial communities from experimental microcosm in Duke University, North Carolina, United States - YN3 | ecosystem: Engineered > Artificial ecosystem > Soil microcosm > Unclassified... | reverse complement strand
AGCCAATTTCCACCTCTTCCTCAAGGAATGCGAGTGGAGGTTCAACGATGGCTCTCCCGCCCAGCTCTTGAAGCAGCTCAAGCGCTGGGTCAGAAAGAATTCAACCTAACATCTGGGACAGCCCCAAGTTTTTTTGCTACTTTTTGTTCACAAAAAGTAGTCCTTCCTTCCTACGGATAAAGCCTGCCCGCCGCCCATCCTGTCGCCGTTCTGGTAAAGGTCAGCCGGTCGTGCAGGCGGAATTCCTGCCCCTGCCAGAATTCGAAATAATCCGGCGTCACGCGCCAGCCGGACCAGAATTCCGGGCGCGGAATTTCCGCCCCCGGGAACCGCCGCTCCGCCTCGGCCACCCGCGCCTCGAACAAGTCGCGGGAGGCCAACTCGCGGGATTGGTCCGAAGCCCAGGCCCCTAGCTGCGAGCCCCGTGGCCGAGAGGCGAAATACGCATCCGCCTGGGCATCCGAAACCGGGGAAACCGCCCCTTCGATGCGGATCTGCCGGTACAGCGACTTCCAATAGAACAGCAGCGCCGCCTGGCCGTTGTCGGCGAGATTCCGCCCCTTGCGCGAGCCGAGATTGCCGTAGAACACGAAGCCATCCCGGTCCCAGGCCTTTAACAGCACCGTGCGCGCTGCCGGCCGGCCGGAGGCGTCGGCGGTCGCCAGGGTCATCGCATTCGGGTCAGACGGCTCCGCCGCCACCGCCGCCGCCAGCCATTCCGCAAAAATCTCGAACGGGTCGTCCGCCAATTTACAGGCCTCCATCATATTGCCGCACTTGATGCTTTCAGTACTCTATGCCACCAACCGGCCCCTGTCCGAAGCCCCTACGGAGATATCGTTCATGCCTGATTCCGCCCCCGAAATCGCGCCGCCGAAAGGCACGCTCATGCAGGGCAAGCGCGGGCTGATCATGGGCGTCGCCAATAACCGCTCGATCGCCTGGGCCATCGCCCAGGCCGTGGCGGCCCAGGGCGGCGAGCTCGCCTTCACCTACCAGGGCGAGGCGCTGGAAAAGCGGGTGCGCCCGCTCGCCAACTCGATCGGCGCGGATTTCCTGCTCCCCTGCGACGTTACCGACGACGAGGCGATGGATCACGCCTTCGACCAGCTGGCCAAGAAATGGGGCCAGATCGACTTCCTGGTCCATGCGATCGGCTTCGCTGACAAGAATTTCCTGCGCGGGCGCTATGTCGACACGCCGCGCTCGGTGTTCCTCCAGGCGCTTGATATTTCCTGCTATTCCTTCACGTCGGTCGGCCGGCGCGCCGCGGCGATGATGCCCAACGGCGGCTCGCTGCTCACCCTTTCCTATCTCGGCGCCGAGCGCGTGATGCCGCATTACAACGTGATGGGTGTGGCCAAGGCGGCACTGGAAGCCTCCGTCCGCTATATGGCGGCGGATCTCGGCCCCGACCGGATCCGCGTCAACGCGATCTCGGCCGGCCCCATCAAGACCCTCGCCGCCTCGGGCATCGGCGATTTCTCCTACATCCTGAAATGGAACCGCCTCAACGCCCCGCTCGAGCGGAACGTGGAGCTCGAAGAAGTCGGCGGCGCCGGGCTCTATATGCTCTCCGACCTGTCGCGCGGCGTGACCGGCGAAGTCCACCACGTGGATTGCGGCTATCACACGGTCGGCATGAAGAACCCGAACGCCCCCGATATCGCCGTCTCCGGGGACTAAGGAAAAACAAAGGAAGCGCTACTTTTTGTAAACAAAAAATAGCAAAAAAACTTTATTAATACCGGCCATGGGCTTTGTCGGGGACAACGCTGCCGGCCCGGCATAGTAAAAGTTTTTGCGCCGCTTTTTTCAAAAAGCGGCCCTTTCTTTACTCATGGCTTGGCGTTACGCCTCGTCCATGTCGCATAATACTTTCGGTCATCTCTTCCGTGTCACCACCTGGGGCGAGAGCCATGGCCCCGCCATCGGCTGTGTCGTGGACGGCACACCGCCGGGCATCGCTTTGTCGGAAGCCGACATCCAGCCTTTTCTCGACAAGCGCCGGCCGGGCCAGTCGAAATTCACCACCCAGCGCCAGGAATCCGACCAGGTAAAAATCCTGTCCGGCGTGTATGAGGGCAAAACCACCGGCACGCCGATTTCGTTGCTGATCGAGAACACCGACCAGCGCTCGAAAGATTACGCCAACATCGCCGCGCAATACCGGCCGGGCCACGCGGATGTGGCCTATGACATGAAATACGGCCATCGCGACCCGCGCGGCGGCGGCCGCTCCTCGGCCCGCGAGACAGCCATGCGCGTCGCCGCCGGGGCGATCGCACGCAAAATTTTGGGCGATGGCGTCAAAATCCGCGGCGCCATGGTGGCGCTGGGCGCGCACGGCATCGAACGCGCCCGTTGGGATTGGGCGGAGATCGACCGCAACCCCTTCTTCTGCCCCGACCCGCAGGCCGCGGCCGAATGGGCGGTGATTCTCGACGAGATCCGCAAATCCGGCTCCTCGCTTGGCGGCGTGGTCGAAGTGGTGGCCGAAGGCGCTCCCCCCGGCCTCGGCGCGCCGATCTATGGCAAGCTGGACGCCGAGATCGCCGGCGCGCTGATGAGCATCAACGCCGTGAAGGGTGTGGAAATCGGCGACGGCTTCGCCGCCGCCACGTTGCGCGGCGAACAGAACGCCGACGAAATGCGCATGCAGGAGGGGAAAATAACCTTCCTCGCCAACCATGCCGGCGGCATTCTCGGCGGGATCTCCACGGGCCAGCCGATCGTCGCCCGTTTCGCGGTGAAGCCGACCAGCTCGATCCTCATCCCCGTGCGTAGCGTCAGCGCCGCCGGCGAGGATGTCGAGATTTTCACCAAGGGAAGGCACGATCCCTGCGTCGGCATCCGCGCCGTCCCTGTGGGAGAAGCAATGCTGGCCTGCGTTCTTGCGGATCACCTGCTTCGTGACCGAGCGGTAATTAAGAGAGAATAAATGCGCGCCCCATTATCCTAGGTTAACATATCCATATGGACAGGAAATTTACGCGTAACTTTATCTCGTGGATCGGCACGGCATGCTGGAATGACCGCGTCGCCTGGATTCGCGCCCGTGTGCAGGTCGGGACACGTAGCGGCAGGCTGGCCGCGCAGCGCTTCCTCGCCGAATCGGCGCTGGAAAAATCCCGCCGCGGGCTCGCGCTAACTGCCGCCGAATGCTCCCTGGTTGAGCTCGCCGCGCGCATCCCTGTCCTGCATCGTACGCTTTCCGCCGCGGGCCAGGCCCGGCTGCGTGAGATGGTCGAGGCGGCTCTGGTCGGCGAGGCGACTTTGCTTCCCGTCCTGCACCTGCTCCACACCGCGCATCTGCAGGAGGCACGCGGCTTCGCCATTGCCTATACCGGGTTCGAGGAAGCGACACCGTTCGACCTGCTGATCAGCCGCGACGGCATGCAGGCCGAGATCGCCTGCGACAGCGTCTCCGTCGAAGACGGCCACGCCGTGCACCGCGGCAGCTGGACGCGGCTGATGGACCGCATCGACCCGGACCTGCAAACCTGGCTCGCCGCCCATCCCGGCCGCTATCTGTTGAAACTGACCCTGCCGAAAGGGCTCAAGAGCCACGCCGAGGATCTGCCGGCGCTGCATGAGCGGATCCGCGATTTTCTCACCACCGCCAAGCGCGCCGATTACGACGAGGCCGCGCTGCTGCGCCTCGATCCGCTGCTGCTGGCCGGCGCCCAGGCGAGCGACAAAATGGTCGGCATCCTCGCTAAATTGCGCCGCGAATTCGGCCCCGAGGCCCATTTCGCCGCCACCGAAGCCGGCACCAGCCTGTTCATCATGGCCGCCCGCGGCGGCGAAGAGAACGACGTCGCCGCCATGGTGCGCCGCCGCCTCGCCGCCATCGCCCCCGCCCGCCTCACCGGCACCCGCCCCGGCATTCTGGCAATCTGCGTCGCCGATACCGACCAGCTCGAATGGCAAAGCTTGCGCGACAAACTCCTGCTGGAGGGCGAGGCGCGGCAGTTTCTCACCTTCCCCGAAGCCAGGTCGGTGGTGGCGGTGACGTTCGCCTCGCGCTACGAAATGACCAAGGCCGGGGCACCGGAAGGCGATCTGCGCTTCCGCAACCCGCTGCACCCCGAAGCGAAATCCGCCGCCCTCGCGCCGGCGGTGCTGTCCACGGTTTAAAAGGAAATAAGGAAGCAGCCGCTTTTTGAAAAAAGCGGCGCAAAAACTTTGGTCACGCTGGGGCGCTCAAGCGGCACGGGCCCAGTTTAACAAAGTTTTTTTGCTACTTTTTGTTCACAAAAAGTAGCGCTTTCTTTCCTTCCTTATTCCTGGCGGAACCTTATCCGCGTACCGCTCAAGGCGGCCGCGACGAAAGCGGTGAACGCCCCCATGCTCAGGCAGGTATACACCGCGCCATGGGCCACCAGCCCAAGGATCAGCGCCACCAGCATGCCGCCGACCGTCTGGCCGAATAGCCGCGCCACCGAAATCATGCCGCTGGCGCTGCCGGTGCGCAATTTCGGCGCGGTCGTGATCATCGCCTTGTTGTTCGGCGGCTGGAACAGGCCGAACCCCATCCCGGCCACGGCGATCGGCCAGATGATGTCGAAATTGGTGGGCTGAGCCGGCGCCAGGCGCAGGAACAGAAAGCCCAGCCCCGTGATGCCAAGGCCGACGGTGGAAAGCAGGGATGCCGGGTAGCGGTCGGTCAAACGGCCGACCATGGGCGCCACCAGCACGATGGAGAGCGCCCAGGGCGTCATGAGCAGGCCGGTCATCACCGGGCCGCGATGCAACACATTCATCAGGTTGAACGGCATCGAAATGATGAAGAAATTGGACGCGACAAAGCCGAAAAACCCGACCAGGAACGCGGTCCGGAAACCGGATCGGGCCAGCAAATCGACCGGCAGCAGCGGATCGGTGCGGCCGAGCTGAATGCGCACCAGCGCGATCATGCTGCCGCCGCCGACGATCAGCAGAACCAGCGCCAGCACCACGCCGCTATTATGCGCGAAACTGTCCAGGCCGATGACCAGCGCGCCGAGCCCGGCGGCGAGCAACGCGGTGCTGATGAAGTCGAACTCGCCAGGAATGATCGGCGTGGTCGGTAGCGCCGTCAGCGCGAAATACAGCGCCAGCCCGCCGAGCGGCAGGTTGATGAGAAACAGCCATTGCCAGCCGGCCATCGAAAGCACGCCGGCCGCCACCGTTGGCCCCAATGCCACGGCCAGCGCCACGACCAGCCCGTTCAGCGCAATGCCGCGGCCGAGTTCGCTGCTGGGGTAAATGAAGCGCACCAGGGCGGCATTCACGCTCATGATGCACGCGCCGCCAAAGCCTTGAAGCGCGCGCGCCGCCGCGAGCTCCGGCAAGGTGCGGGAGACAGCGCACAGCACCGAGGCAATCACGAACAACACCAGGCCGATGCGGCACATGCGCGCATGGCCGACCCTGTCGCCCATCGCCGCCAGCGGCAGCAGCGAGATCAGGCTCGCAAGCTGGTACGCATTGACCACCCAGATGGCGGACGACTCACTGGTGTGCACATCATGGGCAATGGTCGGCAACGCCACGTTCACGACGGCGTAGTCGAGCACCGAGAGCAGCACGGACAAGGCCACCGCAAACATCGCGCGGTAGCGCGCGCCGCCGAACAGCCCGTCATGGGGAAGAGGTGAAGCTAAAGTCGCAGACATGGCATTTTACCTATTATGTCGCGATGCCGCGAAATAATATGGCGCGATGCAGCCCCGGCCAGGGTAATTCCGAATTGCTGTTATGAGCCGCTGAACCTCAATGGCAACTTAATGCATTGATTTGCCACGATGAATCGCCGGCAGGCAGTTTACTGCCCCGCAGGCTAAGAAAGCGGCCGCTTTTTGAAAAAAGCGGCGCAAAAACTTTTATTATGCCGGGCCTGAGGCGCTGAAACCGCACGGGCCCAAAGTAAACAAAGTTTTTTTGCTACTTTTTGTTCACAAAAAGTAGCGCTTTCTTTCTTCCCTTCAGATCCGCTCGCTGATCCGGATCGCCGCCTTACAGCCGGTCTTGATGATGGCGGTCAGCAGTCGGTAAGCCGGCGCCTGCCGCGCGCCGTGCTCGATGCCGATATCCCTGTGTTCCAGCTCCTCGAGCCGGAAGCGTTCGATGGTCTCGTTCAGCGGCGCCTCGTCCGTATCCAGCGCCGCCTGCTGCGCGGCGTAATGGGCGTCGATCACCTCCTCCACCGCCACGGTGCAGGCCATCGCCGCCTTCGCTCCCATCGCGGCGGTGGCGGCGCCCAGGGCAAAACCGGCCACATGCCAGAGCGGCAACATCACGGTCGGCCGCACCCGGCGCGTGGCGATCAGGCGGGAGAAGGTCTCCAGATGCTGCACTTCCTGATCGCGCATATGCCGCAGCGTTTCCGCATGCGGGCCGCGCCCCAGCACGGCGAGCTGGCCGGAATAGATCCGCTCGGCGCCGTATTCGCCGGCATGGTCGACCCGGATGAAGCGTTTGACCTTCTCGTCCATCAGAACCTTTTCGGTTTTCTCATCAGATAAGCCGTCAGGAGCAGAAACAGAACCAGCGAATTCAGGAAATCCATGGCCGACATGGACACCGGCAGATGCGGGATCAGATAAACCGGCGCGTCGCACGGACGGCCTGGCGTCGCCGGCAAGGGCGCGCCAGGCGTGAGAATGCCGTTGCATTCAGGCAGCGGCGAGAGCCACCAGTGGAATTCGACGCCGACATGGAAGAAGGCGATGCCCACATTGGCCAGGAAGGTAAGCGCCGCAAGGCCCAGCACCACCCGCCCCGGCTTGCGCGGCAGCAAGGCGGCCACGATGCCGAGCGCGATCACGATCCGGTAGGGCCAGCGCTCCCACAGGCACAGCTCGCACGGCACCAGCAGCAGCACGTCTTGCGCGAAATAGGCGATGCCGAGCGCCACCAGCCCAGCCAGCACGACCAGCAAAGCGGCGATGCGGTGCGGCCTGACGCCGGTGCCGATCCGTTCGATGCGCTGAATCTGCCGGGCCTGCTGCGGGTTGCGGCCAGGCTTGCTGCGCGCTCCGCTCACAGGATGAACCTGCTGAGATCACCCTTGGCGGCCAGCGGCGCAACCCGCTCATTCACATAGGCGGCGTCCACCACCACCGTGTCGCCGGAGCGGTCGGTGGCGGAGAAACTGATCTCCTCCAGCAGCCTCTCAATAACCGTTGCCAGCCGCCTGGCGCCGATATTCTCCACCCGGTCATTGATATCGAAGGCGAGCGAGGCCAGCGCATCCACCGCGTCATCGGCGAAGCTGAGCGTCACCCCTTCGGTCGCGAGCAGCGCCACGTATTGCTTGAGCAGCGAGTGTTCCGGCTCGGTCAGAATGCGCCTGAAATCCTCCCGGGAGAGCGAATTCAGCTCGACGCGGATCGGCAGGCGCCCTTGCAGTTCGGGCAGCAGATCGGCCGGCTTGGCGACATGGAAGGCGCCGGAGGCGATGAACAGGATGAAGTCGGTCTTGATCGGGCCATATTTCGTCGAAACGGTGGTCCCTTCGATGAGCGGCAGCAGGTCGCGCTGCACGCCCTCGCGCGACACGTCGGCGCCGCGAAAGCCGCCTTCGGTCTTGGCGCAGATCTTGTCGATCTCGTCGAGGAAGACGATGCCGTTATTCTCCGCATGCCGCAGCGCGTCCTTGGTGAGCGCTTCGGTATCGAGCAGGCGGTCGGCCTCCTCGCGCTGCAACGCGCGGCGGGCGTCGGGCACCAGCATTTTGCGCTTCTGCGGCGGGCGGCCGAACATACCCTTCATCATATCCCCGAGATTGATCGCGCCGCCCGGCGGCATGCCCGGCATGTCCATCATGCCGATCGGCGTGCCCTGGGTCTCGCCCACGGCGACCTCGATCTCCTTGTCCTCGAGCTCGCCGGCGCGCAGCATGCGGCGGAATTTCACGCGCGTGTCGGCGGAAGCCCCTTCGCCCACCAGCGCCGAAATCAAACGCTCCTCGGCGGCGAGCTCGGCCTTGGCCTCCACGCCCTTGCGGTTCTGCTCGCGCAGCATGGTGATGGACGCTTCCACAAGGTCGCGCACGATGCTTTCCACATCGCGGCCGACATAACCGACCTCGGTGAATTTCGTGGCTTCGACCTTGAGGAATGGCGCCTGCGCGAGCTTGGCAAGGCGGCGGGCGATTTCGGTCTTGCCGCAGCCGGTCGGGCCGATCATCAGAATGTTCTTGGGCACCACCTCTTCACGCATCTCCTCGGGCAGCTGCAGCCGCCGCCAGCGGTTGCGCAACGCGATGGCGACGGCGCGCTTGGCGTCGTCCTGGCCAATGATGAAGCGATCGAGTTCGGACACGATCTCGCGGGGGGAGTAGACGGGAATATCCATTACAGCGTTTCAACCACCAGATTTTCGTTGGTATAGATGCAGATATCTGCGGCGATCTTCATGGCGCGGCGGGCGATGTCCTCGGCCCCCAGATCGGGCACCGTCATCAGCGCGCGGGCCGCGGCCAGCGCATAATTGCCGCCCGAGCCGATGGCGATGATGCCGTCGGCGGGTTCCAGCACGTCGCCATTGCCGGTGAGCGTGTAGCCATGCTCCTTGTCGGCGACGATCAGCATGGCTTCAAGCCGGCGCAGGTAACGGTCCATGCGCCAATCCTTGGCCAGCTCCACGCAGGCGCGCTCCAACTGGTTGGGGAACCGCTCAAGCTTGGCTTCCAGCCGCTCGAGCAGCGTGAACGCATCGGCAGTGGCGCCGGCGAACCCGGCCAGCACATTGCCATTGCCGATGCGCCGCACCTTGCGGGCATTGCCCTTCACCACCGTGTTGCCAAGGCTCACCTGGCCGTCACCGGCCAGCGCCACCGCGCCGTCGCGGCGAACGCACAAAATGGTCGTGCCATGCCAGCCGACCGGATCATTCGGGTTTGTCATGCGCGAGACATGGCATCCGCTCCGCGCGCCGACAAGGCCACTCAGCCTTGCAGCATGGCCTTGCCTGCCCCGCCGAACCGGCACTGGATTTCAGGCATATGAATTATATTGCGTTTTTCGTGGCCAAAACCCTTTTGCACCGCAACAGCGGATGTTAAAAGCCAACTATGATTATAGACGGAACGAACAAACCGGCCGGCGCGGCGGACAAAGACCCGCTGCTGGTCGGGCTCGGCCAGCGCGTTAAGCTTCTGCGGGCCCGGCGCGGCATCCCGCGCCGCGTGCTGGCGGAAGCGGCGGACGTCTCGGAGCGCCACCTCGCCAATCTGGAATCGGGCATCGGCAATGTCTCGGTTCTGGTGTTGCAGCAGGTGGCCCAGGCGCTCGGCTGTTCGCTGGCGGAATTGCTGGGCGACGAGACGACCAGCTCTCCGGAATGGCTGATGATCCGCAAGCTGCTGCAGGGCCGCAGCCAGACGGATCTGCACACGGCGCATCGCGCGCTCGCGGACATTTTCCTGGAAGGGTCCAATGCCGGGCAGCGCAACGAGCGGATCGCCTTCATCGGCCTGCGGGGCGCCGGAAAATCCACCCTCGGCCAGATGGTCGCGGCGCGGCTGAACCGCCCTTTTATCGAGCTGCGCGCGGAAATCACCCGCCTCGCTGGCTGCGGGCCGATGGAAATCCAGGCGCTGTACGGCTCCAACGCCTATCGGCGCTATGAGCGCCAAGCCCTCGAAGAGACGCTGCAAAACCACAAAAGCTGCGTCATCGCCACCGCCGGCGGCATCGTTTCCGAGCCCGGCACGCTCGACATATTGCTGCGCCATTGCTTGACGATCTGGCTGCAGGCCGAGCCGGAGGACCATATGGACCGCGTGATCGCTCAGGGCGACGCGCAGGCGCTGCATAAATCGGGCCGGCGCGAGGCCATCGACGATCTGCGGCTGATCCTGGAAAGCCGGGCGGCCTTCTATGCCAAGGCGGATTTCTCCTACAACACCAGCGGCAAGACGCTGGAGGAGGCATTTGCCGGGCTGATGTCGGCGATTGCCGCGCATCAGCCGATGATCGTCGCCTGACATAGTGGCGCCAATCCAGATCTACCTGGCGGGGCCGGATGTGTTCCTGCGGGACGCGTTGGACCATGCGCGCGCGAAAATCGCCATCTGCGCCCGCTACGGGCTGGTCGGCCACGCGCCGGCCGAAGCCGCGCCGCTGCCCAACGACGACGCTTGGCGGGGAATCTTCCTCGCCGATCTGGCGATGATGGAAGCCTGCGATGCCATCATCGCCAATCTCACGCCCTTCCGCGGCGCCTCCGCCGATGCCGGCACGCTGGTCGAACTGGGCTGGTTTCTCGGCCGCGGGCGGAAACTGTTCGGCTATTCCAATTCCGCCCTCCTTTTCCCCGCCCGCAGTGCCGCGCAACGCCAGGCCGTGCCCGACCCGCTGCCGGGACTGGCGGAAGAAAGTTTCGGCCTGGCGGATAATCTGATGATTCCCGGCGCGGTGGAACATGACAGCGGCCTGCCGATCACGCTGCCGCCCGACGGCCTCTCCCGCCCCTTCGACGCGCTCGATATTTTCGAAATCTGCGTGGCGCAGGCTGCATCCGCGTTGCGATCTTAAGGCGAAACAATCTTAAGACGAAACAATCTTATGGCGAGAATATCAATCCAAGCTCGCCGATCGCGCTAAATCTTTGCCTTCGCAAAGATTCCCAAAAGCACCAACTTCCTTGAGCAGTTCCATGTATTTAAATGGAAATTTTTTATCTCATAAAAATTACATACTGTTCTGAGAAACGAGTCGAATATATTCGTCGCAAGTATCACAAAGAAAAAATAAAATCGTTTCGACGAACGAACACCTTGACCGCGAATTTCAAAATGCGCATGTGCCTAAGAAACCGTTAGGAAAAATCACAACACGCCGCCGCGCGTACATGTGAATGGCAGTTAACCATTAATTAAGACATAATGAACTAGGCATAGAAACGAAACTTTTTAGCGAAAACAAGACGGATCATGCTGCAAATCACCGCACCTGCCTTGGCCGCCCGCCGCACCTCCTGGACCTCCGGCCTGTTCGTGCGGCTGCTGGAGGCCGGCATTCTTCTGGCCGAGGCCGTGATGGTGCTGGCCGGCGGCGCCATCGTCAAAGCCGTGATGGGCGGCGTGGCTTTGCCGAACCCGATGGCGATGGCCGCGGCCTATGTGTTTCTGCTGGTCGCGGCCGATGCGGTGGCGCGCCCGCCGGTGCGCCGCCGCCGCGCCGAA
>Ga0310813_10002481_pt1 | contig 11178 bp, 7 predicted proteins | sample YN3metagenome_FD_203086 | JGI IMG/M metagenome (GOLD analysis project Ga0310813, IMG submission 203086) | Soil microbial communities from experimental microcosm in Duke University, North Carolina, United States - YN3 | ecosystem: Engineered > Artificial ecosystem > Soil microcosm > Unclassified ... | reverse complement strand
CGAATTTGATGTTCGTTTGTCGAAAGACGGCGCGGTCGTCGTTTTTCACGACGCGACTCTCGGACGCCTTTCCGACCGCAAAAATCTCGTTTCGAGCCTCAGCGTAGAAGAATTGCAGAAAATTGACGTCGGCGCGTGGTTCGGCAAACGCCGTCCGAATGGTTCAGCTGAAGATTTTTCCGGTGAAACGATCCCGACGCTTCCGGAGCTTTTGGACTTTTTGAAAGATTTCACGGGATTGATCTATATCGAGCTGAAATGCCGCGAATCGGAAATCGAAAAGCTCGTCAAAGCTGTCTGCAAAACGATTTCGGATTCGCCTTTGCTTGAACAGATCATCGTCAAAAGTTTTCAGCTTGAAACGCTTCCGCACATTCGCCGCGCTTGCCCGAAAGTGAAAACCGCCGCGCTCTTTGCGCCGAAAATTATGACGCTTCTGCGCAAGGAAAAACGGCTCGTGAACATCGCGCACGAGCTCGGTGCGGATATGATCTCGGTGCATTTTTCTCTGGCGACGCGCAAATTGATGAAAAAAGCCGCGAAGAAAAATCTGCCCGTCACGATCTGGACGGCGGACAATCCGCGCTGGATCAGGCGCGCCTTTGATCTCGGGCTTTTCGCCGTCATTACAAACAATCCGGCGGTTTTGCTGGCAAAACGCGCAGAGGTTTTAGAAAAAGATTAGAAGATTAGCCACGAATGACACGAATGACACAAATGAAATCATAAAAAATAATTCGTGTTATTCGTGTCATTCGCGGCTAATCTCTTTTTCTTATCTTTCAATTTTGCCGGGGCGCGAAACTAGGGCTAAAATTATAGCGTTATAACCGAAAATTTTTAGGAAATCTTTTTAACAATGAAAACTTACGACAATGTTTTAGGACTTATCGGCAACACGCCGCTCGTCAGGATCAATAATATTACGCGCCAGCACGGCATCAAAGCGCAGGTTTTTGCGAAACTCGAAAGCCTCAACCCGGGTTATTCGGTCAAAGACCGCATCGGCATTTCGATGATCAACGATGCCGAGGAAAAAGGAATCTTAAAACCCGGCGGAACGCTGATCGAAGCAACGAGCGGCAACACCGGAATCGGGATGGCGCTCGTCGCGGCAGTCCGCGGCTACAAATGTATTTTTGTGATGACCGATAAAGTGTCGGTTGAAAAACGCCGTTACTTAAAAGCGATGGGCGCGGATGTCGTGATTCGTCCGGCGGCGGCAAAATACGGTTCGCCCGAGCATTACGTCGAAACGGCAAAGCGCATCGCCAAAGAAACGCGCAATTCGTTTTATCCCGACCAATACAATCATCCGGCAAACCCTCTGGCGCATTACCGCACGACCGGACCCGAGATCTGGAACGACACTGACGGCAAGATCACGCATTTCGTTTCTTCGATCGGCACGGGCGGCACGATCACCGGAACGGCGCGCTATCTGAAGGAAAAAAATCCGAATATCAAGGTGATCGGCGCCGACCCGTACGGCTCGATCTTCAAACAATACAAGGAAACCGGACAAGTTCCCGAAGCAACGCCTTATCTCGTCGAAGGCATCGGGCAGAACATTCCGGTCGGCAACGCAGACGTCAAGATAATTGACGAGATCATCAATATCACCGACCGCGAATCGTTTGAACTCTCGCGCCAGCTCGGCAAACACGAAGGAATTTTCTGCGGCGGCTCGACGGGAACGATTTTCGCGGGCGCACTCAAAGTCGCGAAGGATTTGGACGAATCGGCAGTCGTCGTCTTTATCGTCTGCGACACGGGCGAACATTATCTGACAAAACATCATTCGGACGAATGGATGAAGGAAAAACTCCTGCTCGAACCGCAGAAAATCACCGCCGGATTGATCGCCGAAACAAAATCGAACGGCTCACCGCAGGAACTGATCTTTGTTTCGCCGGATGAAACCGTGAGCGACGCACTGACGCGCATGACGGACGCGGGCGTCACGCAAATTCCGGTTCTGGAAGATAATACTTCGGTCGGAAGTTTGCGCGAAAGCCATATTTTGACAAAACTCTTAAAAGACGGCGATCTACTAAGCGCAAAGGTCGGCGATGTGATGGACAAAAGCTTTCCGATCGTCGATATGGACACGGGTTCGGACGAGATCAAAGCGAAACTGCAGAAATCTCCGGCGGTCTTGATCGAAGATTTCAAACGGATCACCGGCATCATCACGCGCTCGGACGTGCTTGATTTGCCCAAGTAATCTGAGGATTTTGCGGAAATCAATTATTTTTGCCCGCGCAAGACGCCGGAACAGGCGCGAAATAGTTAAAGACATATTCTTTTTTTCGCGCTTTTTAGTGCGCGCGCGCGGGCAAAATAAAATAATCTCTAAAAACCGGCAACTTCGGGTAAAATAAAGTTGAAACGAAAAAAAATACAGGTAAAATAAATTGCAATTTCAAAAAGCGATCCGGGATGAAGGTTTGCCTTTTTGTATTCTTTAATCTGTTGGCAAAATTTTGATTTGGAGAAAAACAAATGAGCGATAATCCGAAAGATGACGATTGGGGAATGACGCTGCCGAATGTGCCGCTTAATGAGGAAAAGAAAAAAGACGTTCCGCCAAACTTTCCGCCGAAAGCAGTAGAATCAACTCCGAGTTTGCCGCCAGCCGATGATTGGGGAATGACCACGCCGAACATCAATATTCCAAACAATGCCGCTTCACCGCCGCCGAGTCAGGCACCGGGTCAGCCGATCGCGGATTTCGACAGCACGACGCCGAATATCAATATTCCGCAGCAGTTTTCCGAGCAACCGAAACAATCTCCGGCGTCAAATCAGCCGTCGGACGATTGGGGAATCTCGTCGGAAAAAATCAATGTTCCGAAAGAAAACAAAAAAGACGACTGGCAAATGCCGACTCCGGTTTTTCGCAAATCCGAAGGCGAAAAACCGACTTTTGATAAAACCACGCCGAATTTTAATCTGAAAAATCTTAATGAAGATTTCGGCTCGCCCTACAATGAAGAAGATGCGGGCAATAAGACCACGCCTTATTACCGCTTACCCGAAAATCAAGGCGAATCAAATGCCGCGCCGCCCGAGGTTTCCGAACAATCTGCCGACGGTTCGCAGAAAAAATCTGCCGTCAAACAGAAAAGCGGAAATGCCAAATGGTTTTTGCTTCTCGGCGGGCTTTTCGCTTTCTTTTTGATCGCCACCGCCGCGCTCGTTGCCGCTTATTTTCTCTATTTCAACACGCCCAACACGGTCAAAAGCGTCGCCAACAAATCGACCGAGACTGCGCCGACCGCGGCGCCGACCGTCGCCGTCACCAATACTCTACCCGCAAGCGTCAATTACAAAGGTGATATGGTTTTGGTCGCGGCGGGCGAATTTACGATGGGCTCGGACACGGGCGGCGACGAATCGAAACCCGCGCATAAAGTGACCGTTCCGGCGTTTTATATCGACAAAACGGAAGTGACCAACGCGCAGTACAAGGAATTCTGCACGGCGAACGGCAAATCTGCGCCGCCCGACCCGTTTTGGGAAAAAGGCTATTTTGAAAATCGTCCGAACGCACCGGTCTTAGGCGTTTCGTTCAATGACGCGCAGGAGTTTGCAAAATGGGCTGGAAAACGCCTGCCGACCGAAGCTGAATGGGAAAAAGCCGCCTCGTGGGACGCGGCAAAACAGAGCAAGCTCGATTTTCCGTGGGGCGCATCGTTTGAAAACGGCAAAGCGGCTTTCGGTCTGGACACGCCGAAAGATGTCGGCTCGTTTCCTTCGGGCGCGAGTCCGTCGGGCGCGATGGATATGGCGGGAAATGTCGCCGAATGGGTTGACGCGTTCTTTCAGCCCTATCCGAACAACGTCGCTTCCAACCCGAATTTCGGCGAAACAAACCGCGTCGTGCGCGGCGGGCATTTCGGCTCGAAAAGTAATGATCTGTTAAAAACCACGAAACGGATCTACGTTCCGCCGGGCGTCGCTTCGGGCGAAGACGAAGAAAAACTTTTCGCGGCGGCAATCGGTTTTCGCTGTGCGGTTTCGGCGGACGATGCGCGGCTTCAGGAATCTTTAAAGAAATAGCACAGCAAATAACCCGCGTTTTAAGCGTCAGAAAACTTGCGGTGAAATTGAGAATAAAAGTTATGACAGGAAAGAAAAAACTCAAATTTATAATTTTCGGCGTGAGCCTTTGGATTTTGCTCATCGGAGTTGCGGGCGTTTTCGCACAGGTTGACGATGTGATGGTCGTCCGCCAGAAAGCCAAAAAGACGATCCGCCCGAAAGCCAAGCCCGTTTCCAAAAAAATCAACATCACGCGCAAGGTCACGATCGTCCGCGTGGAGAAAAAAAGCCGCCGGAATTATAAAAAACCGACCGTCAAAAAAGTTGTCAGAACTGTTCAGGTTCCGCTTCTCGCAGCGCAGCTCCGGCTTTTGAGCGTTGACAAAGAAGGCAAGGAAACGGAAGTCAATCCGATCGCCGCTTTTACAACGAACGATCGTCTGCGGATGTCGATCAAGGCGAATCAGACAGGTTATCTGTATGTTGTCCGGCAGGCTTCGCCCGAAGCGGACGGCGAAATTATTTTCCCGACCACGCTCGTCAACAACGGAAGCAATCTGGTCAAGGCAAATATCGAATACGTTCTGCCGCGCAATTGCCCGAAGGAATATGTTCCCGAGCCGCGTGACTGCGCGCTCCAGCTTTTTCCTTACGATCAATCGCCGCAGGAATATTTTACGCTGATCTTTACGCGTGATTCGTTGGTCGATCTGCCGAACGACGTCAAAAATTCGCGCGTCAGTCTGGCAAATTTGATGAGCGCGGGGAAAATCGAGGCGAAAACGATGATTGATCTGATCGAAGATTCAGGACAGGATCTGGTTTCGCAGCAAGGCGATACGCCGTTTGCGATCCGGATCGTCAATATCAACCCGAAGGACAACGAAGAGATAATTGAAACATTTGTTCTAAGTAAAATGAAGAAGTAAACCAACGCGGGAAAAGTTTGGAAAATAGCGAAAAAAGGCTTGATTTTCTAAAATCTTTTCCCTATTTTTCTCGAAAAAAATGGCGCGCGCGATTCTAAAATTTGATGAAAAGGAAATGACCATCGGCGAGGACGCGATCTCGTTCGGGCGCACGACGGACAACACGTTTTCTTTTCCCGACAACACGAATATTTCGCGCAATCACGCCAAGATCGAATTTAAGGACGGCGCGTTTATGCTGACCGATCTCGGAAGCAGTAACGGCACGACCGTCAACGGGCAGAGCATCGCGGGCGAAACGGCTCTCAATGACGGCGATTTTATCACGCTCGGAAATTCCGTGATCGTCGAGTTTATCGTCGAAGACATTCGCGCCGAAAACGCTGAAGAAGACGCTTCGGAAATGGTTCAATCGGAATCGGTCGCGGAAGCCAAAACAGCTGACGAAGCCGGCAAATCGTCAAAATTCCCGATGATTATTGGGATTACGGGCGCGATTTGCGGTTTGGCGGTCGTTTTCGCGGTCGCGGCGGCGTATGTTTCGTTTTCGGGCGGAAATTCCGGCTGCGACGCGACGGCGCGAATCGTCAGCCCGGTCAACGGCGAAATTCTTTCCCAGGAAACCGAGATCAAGGTTGATGTAACGAATTCCGCGTGCGTCAGCGTCGTTCACGTAATGCTCAACGGCAGATCGATCGCCGATCTGAACGTCGAGCCTTACACGGCGCAGATCGACCCGAAAAATTTTCCCGAGCTTGCGGACGGCGGGCTTTATGCCTTGCAGGTCGTGCTCGAAGATTCCAAAGGAAATAAACTGCCGCAAACGCGGGAAATCGCGCTTCAGTTTGAAACAAAGGAAGTTGCGACGCCGACGCCGGTTGCTGAAGTGAGCGCCACGCCGACCCCGGCAACCCAGCAAGGCAAACAGGTGACATTGATCGACGTTCAAAAAATGACCGCGTCGGTGGTCGGGAAATTTACGGGCGGAAGTTTTAAATATAATCTTTCAAATCCCGAATTTTTAGCGGAAGTGCGCAAAAGAACCGCTGAATATTCAACCGCCGAAGGTTATTTCGCACGCGCAGGCAACTATAAAGATGTCATCAATCAAGCGTTCGTCCGCGATAAATCTTTGGACGCATCGCTTCCCTACATTCTGGCGATGAGCCGCAGTAAATTTAATCCCGAAAAACAGGGCGCAAACGAAGGTTTGTGGCAAATGTCGAATGATTTTGCGACCGCTAACGCTTATAATGTTGTTTGCACGAACGCGAATTTGTCCGAACCGACACAAGATTGCGCGGCAAAAGTGACCGCGCTTTATATGGAAGATCTGGTGGTCAAAACTTTTGATGGCGATATTATTTTTGCGGTCGCGGCGTTCGGCAAAAATTCGCAGGAAGCACTCGGCTGGAAAGCGGGTTTGCCCGCCGAGCGCGCGGATTTTTGGAAAGTAATTACAGATTCGGCGCAGCGTGAACAGGTCGCCAGATTTTTTGCCGCCGCGATTGTTGCGGAAAATCCCCAAAAGTTCGGACTCAAAAAAGAACGTCCGATCTCGGAGCTTTACCCGACGGTTGCCAAATAAAAATGCTCGAAGTGATTCTGACATATCCGACCGATGAAGGCTTGCGGGAAATCGCGCTCGAAGACGGCAAACTGTCGTTCGGGCGCGGCAGCGAAGCCGATTACCGCTTTGACGACGACGGACTTTCGCGTCTTCACGCAAGCGTTCACCGCGAAGGCGAAAACATCTGGATCGCGGACGAAAATTCGACCAACGGCAGTTTTGTCAACGGCGAAAAAGTTAAGCCGAACGGAACGATTCTCTATAACGGCGACAAAATAAAAATCGGTCATTACACGACGCTGACCGTCAAGATCGCCGATCGGCAAACTTCGCCGATAAAAAATTCCGCCGAAAAATCCAAATCGGTCGCGGCGAGCGGCGCGGATTCAAACGGTTTTCCGATGATGATCCCGCTCGTGCTGGCAGGATTCGCGCTTCTGGTGATCAGCATTTCGGCGATCTTGATCGGCGTTAAAGTTTTCGGCAATAACGACCCGCAAATCGTTGAAGAAACGCCGTATGAAACCGAAACGCCGGACGATTCGGAAAATAAAAACGTCAATAAGAAATCAGGCAAAACGCCGAAAACCGTCGCTTCGACCGAGAGTTCGCCGGTTGACGGCGGCAGCACGGAAACGATTTCAAACACCACGGTCGAAACAACCAACGACGGCAAGACGATCGTTTTGCCGAAAGGCAAATATCAGGATATGTCGGAAGACGACAAAAACCGCTACATCGCGGTCAAAGCGGAAAAGGTCGCGCGCATCATCGGCAACCAGAAAAGCGACCCGATCCCGGCGGAAGCCGTGCAGGAGATCAAGCGATTTTTGAACGGTTATGTCAGCCGGATCGGCAAAGCGAAAAAAGATTCGTGCGAGCAGAAAGGCTGGGGTTCGAGCGATTTTACGAGCGTCCTCAATCGCGCCACAAAAACGAGTCCGCTCGTCGTCCGCAGTTTTCGCGGCGAAGGCATCGAGCCGCAAATCGGAATTTATGTCGCGATGATCGAGGGCGAACATTGTCCGTGTTTGACGAGCCCGACCGGCGCCCAGGGGATGTTTCAGTTTCTCGCATCTTCGTGGGGCGATTACGATTCGGACAAAAACCCGGCTGACCGCTGCAATCCCGAAAAAAGCGCGAGTGCCGGGGCAAAATATCTGAAAACACTGATCGCCAGATACGGAACGGCGCCAGACAGCGTGCCTTTGGCGATTGCGAGTTTCAACAGCGGACAGGGAAATTTGAGTAAAAATCTCGACACGGTTTTTGCCGCAACCGGCGGACAGAACCGAAGTTTCTGGACGCTCGCGGCGAACAAAGGCATTTTGGAGGGCGGTGCGGGCAAACAGTTTAATGCCGAAAATATCAAATACGTTCCGAAATTTTTTGCGACCGCGATCATCGGCGAAAACCCGCAGGATTTCGGCGTGACTCTGCAGCCGCTTTCAACGTACACGAAATAGAGTCCCAAGTCCCAAGTCTCAAGCCCCAAGTTAAACACGAAACAGACTCGGGGCTTGAGACTTGGGACTTGGAACTTACAAACAATGACCGAACTTTGGCTCAAATTTAAAGATGAAAAAGGCGAAGACCGGAGAGTTTTGGTCGAAGGCAATAAATTCGTCATCGGCAGACATTCGGAAAACGATCTGAGCATTCCGAACGGCAAACTTTCGCGCCAGCACGTCAAGATCGAATCTTTCGGCGAAGTTTTTATCGTCTCCGACTGCGGTTCGAGCAACGGAACGACGCTCAACGGCGCGGATTTGCGTGATCCGATTGCACTCAACGACGGCGATAAATTAAATCTGGGCGGCGGTTTGGAAATTGAAATCGAAATAATTTCCGATAAACCGAAGGCAAAACAACCCGTCGCCGATGATGAAGACGACGATTCGGATGATGAAGATTTTTCGGCTGGGTCTGCCGGCTCGGGAGGTCAAGCTTCGGCGGCTTCCGCTTCAACCGGTTCATCGATCCCGACCGGCGTTTTGATCGCCGCGCCGGTTCTGGTGATCGTTTTTTTACTGTGCGGCGGCGGAGCGATCTTATTTTTCGGCGGAAACAGCGCAAATAATAGCCGCAGTAACAACGACATCGGTTCTTATTATCCAACGCCCGACGAAACGCCCGAAAGAACGCGCGAATCAACGTCGCCGAAAACTTCTTCGACCGTCGGCAGCGGCACGACCACTTCGCCGTCGCCCGACGAAACCGCCGCGCCGGAAGTTTCGGACGAAAAGAAAAAAATCGAACAGAACTCCGCTTCGTTCTTACAGCGGATCGCGCTCAACGACCCGAGTGCTTTTCTAAAAACTTCGCAGATCGATCTGGTTAGTTCAAAAATTTCACAATTCAAAGGTTCCGGCAATCTCGCCGAAAATCTCAAAGCGGTCAAAAGCAATGCCGCACAATTTCAGACCTTGGCGCAGTCGAAGGGCTTGAAACCGCTCTTTCTGGCAACTGCCGCGCTCGCCGAGATCGGCAACAATCGCGGAAACCCGCTCGAAACTGCCCAGAGAATGCTCCCGGTTTTCAGCGAACTGAGAATCTCGCTCGCCAATAATCTGGCGGACGACAATCTGATGATGATCGCCGCCTACGATCAGGGAAAGGCGGGAAAATTTAAGGATTTACGCAATTCTCTGGAAGCTCTGGCAAAAAAAAATCCGAGCGTCAGCCCGCGTGAGATCCGCACGATCTGGTTTCTCAAACAGCAGGGAAAAATAACCGATGCCGAGTTTGAATTCGCGCTCCGCTTTCTCGCAATCGGCACGATAACGCAAAATCCGAAGGATTTTAACGTCAATGCCGAAGCCGTAATTTTTAACTAAATCTTTCGGGTCTGAAAACGCAGTAAATTAAATATTGTCAGCCCTCCTAATTCATTGACAAAAATTAAGATAAGGAACAAAATCGTAATAACCGTTTTCAATAACCAAAACCTGTTTTTGCCAAATTTTATTCGCTAACTTATGAGCAAATATCGCAAAATTGTCTGGAATGAAGGAATGCTTCTGACGCCCCATCATTTTCAGCAATGGGATAACTATCACGAAGAGCTTGTCAATTCACGAGTGCGCTCGGTTCTGCCGTTTGAATACGGCGTTCTCGACCTGCAAATCAACCGCGAGGCGATCGCCAACGGAAATTTTCAAATAATCAATTGCCACGCCGTTCTGCCCGACGGTTTAATGATCAACGTGCCGGATGCGGAAGCCGTGCCGGATCTGCGGCAGGTCGGCAATCATTTTCATCCCGAAGCCGAACGCTTAGGCGTTCATCTGGCGATTCCGGCAAAGAAAATGGGTGAAGCGAATTTTCAGGGAAACGGCGTCAAATCCGGCGCGAACCTCAGGTTCTTGCAGGAAGGTGCGCTCGAGACAGACGAAACGAGCGGTTCGAACGAACAGCCCTTGGCATATGCGAAAAGCAATCTGCGGATAATTTTTGACGACGAAGTGCGCGACGGCTTTACGTCGATGAAAATTGCCGAATTGATGAGGACACCGACCGGACAATTGAAAATCAACGAAGATTACATTCCGCCCGTTCTGAAATCTTCGGCTTCCGAATGGCTCGTCAATATGCTCCGCCAGCTGGTCGAGATCTTAAACACGAAAAGCGGAAGTCTGGGCGAACAGCGCCGCCAGAGAAACGCTTCGCTGGCAGATTTTACGACCTCGGAAGTCGCCGTCTTCTGGCTTCTGCACACGATCAATTCGTGCATTCCGACGATGGCGCATTTTTTCCGTTCGCCCCTGCTGCACCCCGAAAGACTTTATCTCGAAATGGCGGAAATCGTCGGCAAGCTGATGACGTTTTCGACCGAACTTTATCCGCGCGACATCGTCAAATACGACCACGACGATCTGCATTTCACGTTTTACAATCTTTCTACGCAGCTTAAAGATCTCCTCGAAACCGTGATTCCGAGCCGCTGTGTTCCGATCGCGCTCGAAAAAACACGCGACACGCTGTATGTCGGTCGCGTCGAGGACGAAAGACTCTTGAAAGAAGCCGGATTTTATCTGGCGGTTCGTGCGCAGATGCCCGAATCGAAACTGATCGAAGGCGTTCCGCGCGTGATCAAGATCGGTTCGCGTGATGTGATCGACACGATCATCAATTCGGCTCTGCCGGGCGTCGTGCTGACGCACGCTTCGCCGCCGCCTGCGCCGATTCCGACGCGGGTCGGTTTCCGTTATTTTATGCTCGATACGATCGGTCCGTACTGGGACGGCATTAAAGGCTCGAAAGTTATCGCCGTTTATGTGCCGGATGATATTCCCGACGAAAAATTGGAAATGTATGCCGTGAAGCCTTAGGCGATTTTGGATTTTAGATTTTAGATTTTGGATTTGAACAACTTGAAATCTGAAATTTTCAAGCAGGGTGATACAAATTAAGCGAAAATTACGCGTTGTTATTTAGTAGTAAATTTTATGAGCGAAAGAGCAAACCCAAATGATTTAATCGCCTTTGCCGGACCGGTTTTCGATCTGATTCTGCGTCTGAAAGCCGGAATCGTCGCGCCTTCCAATGACCTGCGCCCGAAGATCGCGGCGATGCTCACGGATTTTGAAAACCGCGCCGAGCGTTACCGATTCAGCAGTAAGATCACGCAGG
>Ga0310813_10002479_pt1 | contig 11184 bp, 25 predicted proteins | sample YN3metagenome_FD_203086 | JGI IMG/M metagenome (GOLD analysis project Ga0310813, IMG submission 203086) | Soil microbial communities from experimental microcosm in Duke University, North Carolina, United States - YN3 | ecosystem: Engineered > Artificial ecosystem > Soil microcosm > Unclassified... | reverse complement strand
TCTGCATTGCTATGGCACGCCTGTTCAGCGGACCTCAAATCCGAGCGCCTCTTGGTACATCGTGTTGTACGAGTGGCAGGGAGCCCACGACCTCAGCAACTACCGTGATTGGCACACGAGCGCTGAAATTATGCTGAGGGAAGAATCAGCACGCTGCGTGATTGACAGCTACACGAAGAATAAAGAGCCGCGGCCCGGCAAGCTACGCTATAGAAATGTTCGTGGGCCATTCCCATGGTCACCGGACGAGGATCACGCATTTGCTGGCGTGCCGGGTACTGCAGAAGAGATTCTGACCGCGTTGGACAAGAAGTCACCCGACGAGACGACAGTAGGTAACGAACGCACGTTAGCTCTAGAGGCACTTGCGCTCGATGTATTAGCGACTGAACAAGAGTGCGCGAATAAGCAACGGTTTCCGAATGGTTGCGGTGAATGCATTTACTGCCAAGCGGCGGCTTTGATGCTCAATAGACCCGCTGTGGAACCGGCCCGTGAGCTTTCGCCAAGTGAGGCTGCGTCGTTCGCCAAGACGTTGGCGCGATCTCCGAGGCGAATCTCATACAACAGCAATGCTGTCCAGAGGACTGCGCCTCGGCGCACTCGTGAAGGTTGGTTTCGTTTCAGTGACGGCTGGCACCCTGTGCAACCCTTCCTGCTCGAGCCGGGTGAGGATGAGGCGCAAGCGGTGCAGAATTGCTTTCCAGGACAACGGGTCGAGTTTCGAGGCGAAAGCCTCCAAGAGGATAATGAGTGATGGGTATGGTACTGATGTGAAATCTGGGGATAGGATAGGACAATCCAAAGTCAAAGCTCGCTGCCGATGACATCGTATCCCTGCTTGCAACAACCGATCCTCCTACGACTCCTGCGAGAAATGCACCGGCACGGCTATCAGCTGGTTGCGATCTGGGACGGGCACACATACACGCTCGCCTGTGATGCGAGCGGGGTTGATCAATACACCCAAAGTGCCGCACCGCGTCAGATGCTGCGACCCCTCACCGCTCCCGAGGCGCAAGCGCGCCTCAACCCCTCAAGTACGATGTACTTCACATACCGCTTCAAGCGCACCTGGGGCGCGTATGGGGTATGGCTGAGCGCGCAACAGGCGTGTACCGATGCCCGTGACCGGGGCTTTTTGGCCGCTCTCAAGGCGTTCCACGGCATCGAGCGCCAAGGCGAACAAGTGACCGATTTCGATGCGCCTTTTTTGGTGCGTCTTAGCGGGGCGGGAACTCACCGGATCTTGAGCGCGCACTCTTTGGAGCAAGCCCGAGCGCTGCGGGCTTTATATTTGGCACGCTTCCCGCAGGTGAGCGGCACGGTGCTCATGTGGGAAAACACGCGCTACGTGGAACTGCCTTAGTCAAAGTAGGCGGTTCCTGGGGCCCAGTCGAATAAAGCATAGGACCCCTGAAAATAAATATTCGAAAGTGATATTCCAACGTAATCATGATATCCCCGTATAATCAACTTCCTGAATTGTCTCGTCGCGCAATTTAGTGTTACCCCTCTTGCCGCGAGCGGGTGTAGACTTTAGGGCATGGGTGGAATTTGACTGGGATCGGAGCTATCCATGCGCGGCACATCGTGGATTATTGCCTGGGTTGTTAGCCTTTAGGGTTCCGGCGGCAATTTGCAAGCGCGCGCATTCCTCCCCTTAAGGAGTGTCAACGGATGTTCAGCAAGAGGCTCGCGCCGATCATTGGCGTATCAATCCTGACGCTGTGTGGCTGCGTCAATACTCAAAGTAGCGATAGCCCCTCAGATACTCGCCGCGATTACGCACCTCAAGGAACGGGTTACCGTCTTGGCATGTTGTGGGATGAACTGTACGCGACACACCCTCATCTGAAGGTATGGGGCATCCCCACGACTGACAGGTGGAGCGGGGCCACTCGCATGGACAGCCAGCCGGAGGGGTGTGCGGATCCAAGTGGCGGTGGGTGTAACGGGGCATCAGTCGGCTCCTTTGAATCCCACACCACAGGCGGTGGTATCGCAATGCTGGCTTTTTTGTATGACGATCCTTTGCCTGGGTTTACCGCGACGTTGCCGTTAGGATCGCAAGGCGCGGTGCTTTACCCGGTGTACCTTCAGGTGTGTGCCGAGTACTGGGGGTTAACGAGTGTGCCCACCGACCCGGGGGCGGCGCTACGAGGGGCCACGCTCTGCGGCATCTTGGGACAGCATGTCACGCCGAAGATTGTGCACCCTGCCATCGAACAAAATGAGGGGGCGCCTTTCGATGCCAGCACGCCCATGTATGTCCGTGTGCTGAGTTATCTTGAGGACACCTACTACAAGCCCAAAGACGACAACCCGCAAGCTCAGATCATCATCGAGCCGGCCCCACCGGATGCGGATAAAGGTAAGCCGCACCTGATCAACTATCATTGGGGTGACGAGCGCGATGAGGTCAACATCGCTTTTATCTACGATCCGCGCAATGGCGAAGGCACCGTCTTTTTTGCCGATCGCGACTTGCGCCGGGATTTAAAGCGTCGCCACGCAGGTGGGCAAGTCAATTTCCCGCTGTATCGCATGTTGCTTCATAACGGAGTGAACACACACGAGACATACTGGGGTCCGACCGGATGTATGGGGCTGGATTGTGAGCGCCGTGTCGATGAGCCGCCAGATCCCCGTTTGCGAGCGCTTTTTGAGAGGCACCATTGAATGCCGAGGGCTTTCCGCGAAGCCATAAATCCTTGTATCTCGACTGGGGCCATCGTGGCATTAAGAAGGAAGGAAGAAACACCATGTTAATACTAACGCGACGAGTCGGAGAGACCGTAATGATTGGCGAGGACGTGACTATCACCGTCCTGGGGGTCAAGGGGAATCAGGTGCGTGTGGGTATCAACGCGCCCAAGAGTGTCGCGGTTCATCGCGAGGAGATCTACGAGCGCATCAAGCGCGAGCAGCAGGGGGAGTCTGACGACAAGCCGAAGCGCACGGACGAATACGCCCCGGTTTAAAACGAACCCGGAACAGTTCGCGCGCACCGCCCCCACAGTGCGCGCGATGTTTTCAGTCCCCGGCGAGCCCCATCTTGGCTAAGAGCTTGCGGGGGGCGCTGCGCTTTGTGGCGTGGTAGCGCTTGGTCTGAGATTTTTGAAGCCGAGTGACATCGTAACGCATCGCCTTACCGGTAAAGAGATCCACGACCGTGGGGCCAAAATAGCGCTGCTCGCCGAAGCGGCGGCGATCATAGTCATCCAGTTGTTCCCAACTGCGCAGCCGTCCGGGCCTGATTTCGAAAAGATCAGGCTTCTGCGGTTTGTCGATGACGGTAGATCCCTGCGGGATATCTTTCAAGCTGAAGAGAAACCATACGCCCTCGATCTGGCGTAGCACGTGATCAGCATCGACCCAGCGCTCTGTCTTCTCACGCTCTCTGGTCTGTTTCTTTTTATTCTTACGGTCGTATTGCTTGAAGCTCAGGTAGTGTTTGTTGGCTTTGATGATGCCATCGCGCGGGTCCACATAGTACTGAACCCACGAATCCTTGAGTGGGATCGGGGGTTCCCCATTTCGTAGCGCCAGATACAGTTTGCCGGCCTTGAGCAGGATTTTCTTCCGCTCGCAGTACTGCTCCAGGTGCTCAAGGATGTGCTGGTTGATTCTCGAGCGCATGTCAAAGTTCTGACAGAACTCGCTGTAGAACGTATCCCAGCGTTGCCCGAGCGCTTTACGCACCTGTCCCAGGAGGGGCTTCAGGTTTTCGTTGAACTCTTTGCTGCTGCACGTAACCCTATAGCGCCAGCGTATCCCTTCTTGCGCACGCAGATTCTCCCCTTCCTCGCCGAAGTCTGAGAAGCGGCGAGCACGCCGCACGGCCTTGAAGCCGTTGCGGTGGCCGACGCGTTCGCGCTCGCACAGTTGCTTGTTGAGGTCGGTTCTCATGGCCCGCTAGCGTATCGCAACGATCACTGCCTCAACCACTGCAACATCCAACCATGTTGCCTTTTGGGGGACTCGTTGGGGGCGGCGCGAGGATGCTAGCCTTTGAACGGTTTTTCGCAAAAAGGCCAACGCATGCGTCTCACCCCCGCCCAAAGCCAGGCCGCCAGGGTGCTCCTGAACTGGTCACAAAAAACTGCGGCGGAAGCGGCAGGGCTCGGGGAAACCACGGTCCGGGAGTTTGAAGAAGGCGCGCGGGTGCCACTGCAGAAAACGCGCCTGGCGTTGTGGTCGGCGTATTACCGCTCGGGTGTCCGGTTCCCGGAAGATGGCGTGTTGTTGACCGCCAACAAGCCCCCACCGGTGTGCACCGTGGACTTGCCGCTCCCTGGCGTATGTGGCTGGCATATGGAGCAATATGGGTATGGCATGTTGGATAACCCCTATCCCGCCGGCAGTGATGCGGCCCGTCAGTGGGCGGATGGCTATGTGCGCTCGATGGAAGATCGACGCCAGGAAGACGAGTGATCACGACAACGGGAGACACCGGTGAGTCAATTTACTCTTGAGAGTGCGCGCGCGTTCCTTCGCTCGGCCGCTGTTTTCTATGGAGAGGATGTCGAGGATCCGAGGGGTGCCCAGATGCTCAACATGAATGACACCTGGGGTTGGGCAGTGGCCTGGGGGGAGTATGTCCCGGATGAGAAGCTCATCGAGGTGGCGGAACTATTCTGGTCATACGGTTGGGCGGGGTGTTTGTATTGGACGAGCGAGCGACGGGACCGCATGCGTTCGGAGTTTCACCATATCAACCGCCAGATTGATTTTGTTCGCGCGGAGGAGGAGTTCACCAAGCGGATGCGTAACAGCAGTGAACTCGCCTATACCCCCTACACCTATACTCTGGGCGTTGTTCCCACCGCCCCCGATGCGACGGGTCGATGAGACTTGCTGGAATCGGCGACCGTCCTTCGAATACACTTACCGTCAAGGTCCGTCCCGGACTCTGTCTCCGGGTTACGGGTGAACTGTGGGGCCCTGGCCCCTTTGGGAATGATGCGGACTCCAAAATAGTTTGGCCCCGGGATTTTATCAGTGCCTTACGCGTGTAAGTTCTGTATTGCGCTGTATGGCCTCAAGGGCCGCGATGTCAAGGGATTGCCCGCCGATGCGGATTTGGCGCTGGAGCATGTGCGTCAGGTCCATGGTTATCCCAAGCCTACGGCGCTGGAAGTTTTGGGCGATACGCCGGCACACCGGCTGGCGGCACGGTTGATTGAAGACACCGGGCCGGTGGTGGAGGTCAGGTTGATAACGGAGTTGACGTGACAAAGAAGAAGACAAGTGTTCCTGCTTCGCAGCCGCGCTATGTGGTGCACAGGGAAGTCAATCGACGGCTACGCGATCTGGTCCGAAAACCGTTTCGAAAAAGCTACGTGACAGTCGACGATCTTGTTGAGATCGTGCAGCAGGGCGCCGATCTTCAAGTATTTCAGCTTGTCGTTGGCGGTCCGAGCAAGGATGTTACGAATGATATATTGCTTGATCTGTGGAGGATGTGCGAGGAAGCGAAGCCAATGTTTACAACTGATCAATTGTCAGAACTGGTGCGGTTTCTGGACGAATATCCTAAAGAAGTGAATTCGAAGCGGCTCGCTCGGACATCAACATGATCATCACCTATGATCCGGAGGCCGATGCCGCCTACATCTACCTTGTGGACATCAAGGCCAAAGGCGTGAAGCGCACTCGAGCGGTTCCAGAGTATGAAATCATGCTCGATTTTGATGCGGACAAACGCCTGGTGGGGATCGAGGTGTTGAGCGCACGGTCGCTGTTGCCCAAGAGCGTACTCGATCAGGCCCGACCGGAGTTCCCCGGTTTGAGCGATCTGGCCGCAAGCTCCCTCCCGATTGATCTGCAGCGCTATGGCCAGGTTCTTACCGACATTGAACACAGTGTCGCTCAACTTGAGCGCGCACCGACTCGTAACCGGTGGGGAGCGATGCGCCACCAATACAGAGTCGCAGTGGTGGTATACGACATGATGTCTGTGACGCAGCAGGCTGAGGTCAAACCTCGTTTAGAGGCACTGCGCTGCCGGATTGATGCCTTGAATTACCAAAACGATTAAAATAGGCTAGGGCAAAAGCGATGGTCAGCGAATCGCGTTTATACCACTACACCCCTCTTCAGCAGGCGCACGCCATTCGTCGCGCTGGTGTGATTCAGCCGCACGCCATAGTTCTTTATCGGGATTTTTTCATGCGCGGCGAGCGACGGACGTCGCCGCCGTTGGTGTGGTTGACAGTCGATGAGCGCATGGAGTGCACGATTGCAACCAAGATGATGTTGAGCGGTTGCGCCGATCCGGTCATGCAGATGTGCCGTATTGTGGTGCCCTCTGAGTATGGCTGGCTCGGGCTGCACCAACTCGCAGCAAACAACAGCATCGAGTTCGATTGGTTCAATTGTATGGTGATGACCGGTGGGATTGCCGGTTCGGATTGGCGGGACTGGCGCCTAAGCGAGGTTGCGATTCCGGCCGCCGATTGGCTTGCGGTCGAAATTCTAACACAGCTTGATGAGGACGGCACCGCGCACTGGGGAAGTCACGGGACAGACCAATGATCAAGAATCGCCTTCGGATGAAGGATGGTGAGATTTGGGTGTTTGGTTTGTCTACCACGGATCTTGGGTTCCTACAGAAGGGGCAAGGGCTCGCCTTCAATCTCTCCACCATGGGGCTACCGCCCCAGCGTGTGCTCATTGTTCACGGTGCGACCGACGACATCATTGAGACTAAGATCCAGGAAGCGGTGGCGGGTCTGCGAAAGATCCCGGCCTGGACCGAGCCAGGGGCGGAGATAGATCCAGTGAAATCGCCCCGGGAAGGCCATGACCTACAAGATTGAAAAAGTCGCGCTGGCGCCTGATGCGAAGGACAACAGACAAGTACGGTATGCCGAGTTCGTGGATACGCTCAGAGATCTCAAAGTGGGAGAATCGTTTGTGTTTGGCTACAAGTTCTTGTCCTCGCACCGTCTCGCGATCACGGTGGTTTCGCGGGTACTACGACACGAATACGTCGCACGCAAGGAAAACAATGTCGTGCGCATTGGACGAATACGCTGAAATCGCTTTCGAGACACAGTCATGACAGTACGAGACAACGCCATCGAAACCTTGCGTGAGGTCCGCTGGTTCTTGGGTGAGATCCGTCGCTGGATGGCCGAAGCCGAGGCGGGCGACAACACCGCCGTGTCCTATTGTGCTGCACAGACGCGGAGTGCGATGGAGCAGTTGGACCGACGTTTCCCGGGGCTGACTGAGCGCGCGCGAATCGCAGTACCCGGCGACATCACGCAGGAGAAATCGCCCCTCGTGAAGTACCGCGCTGTACAAGATAGAGAGCCGACACCCTGCCCGTGTTGTAGGCAGGATGCGTATCCGTGGCGGGTCACATGAAATATCGCACATTGCTTCGCTGGATGATCAAGTACCGCTGGTCGCTGCTATTCGACGCGGCGCTGATCAGTTGGGCGATTGCCACGCAGGCAACCTTCTGGCAGGGATTAGCGGTGGGCAGTATTGCTGGGCTTGTTCAATTTGCGGTGGAGCGCGGCGGGCGTCATACGACATAACGAGTTGCGCACTATAGGTAGTATGTCAATGGACATAACACTGAAGCCGGTTCTGGAGCGAATGCGGGAAATGCAGAGGACCGCCGAGCAATTCAACGCGCCAATCTCCATGAGCGCGGCCGACTATAAAGATGTGGCAGATGAAATCGAGAAGTTGCAGCGGATTGTCGAAGACGCTAAGGACATCACCAATTGGCACGGCCAGCACGCGTGGCGCAAGCGGCATGGGATGCCGAATTCCCTACGCGAAAGCTGCGGGGGAGATTCTCAGTGAGCATCAAAGAATCGGATGTGTTCGGCTTACCGACGCGGCGGTTGTGCCAGGGTCGCGTCGTCGCCGGCACGGCCACTGCATTGGAGCGTTTCGTGTATCGCCATGAGCCTCTCAGGCCCGGTGTGGCGTACATGCCGGATGAGGAGTTTCGTCGGGATCTGCAAGCCCTGATTGCTGAAATTGAAGGCCCTCCGGTGAGCGGGCGGCTTGCGATGAAGAAATCTCCGCAGCACAAATAGGGGGAGATTTTGTTGGATACAACGCATCTGCGACCGGAGCCGGGCTGGCACGGAATCTTTACTCGCCAACAAGCACCCGGAGCGCTGTATACCAACGGTGCGCGCGTGAAGAAAGGTCAGGTTCGTTCGGGTGACGCCATCCCCGAAGGGGACGCAAGGCACCGTGCTCGGGTCAATTTCCGATCCGGAGAAAGGCATTTGCTATTTCGTGGAGTGGGACTCTTACCCGAAACATGCAGTGGCACAAGTTGGATGGAAACTCACGCAGGCGTGAATAGGAGCTTCTGTATGAGCGACGAGCCATTGGTGCGAGATGCGTCGACGCAGGTTGGGACGAAAGACATCGCACATTGTGCCAGCTGCAGCTCGGTCAATATCACCGAGCGGTTCGTTTGGTCAACGTTTGATTATGGCGTCTCCGGGGACTTCGTCGTGCTCACAGTGATCAAGCCGTTACCGGTGATCACGTGTTCGGACTGCAAGGAAAGCTTCACCGACTATCGGTCGGAAGAGATTCGCGATGCGACCGTCGAGCAATATCGGCGGGTGTTGGCGCCAGTGTCGTGCCGCGACAGCGGTCTAGGAGCGGGCTGATGTGTCATCGACCTATTGACGATGAGTTGAACTGGCACAAATTTTTGGGCGGTTACGATGCGGTATTGTCCCAAATGCGGCCGGGTGGAGGACTCTTCGACCGCGAGAGGATCAATCGGTACAACCGGTTGGCCCTGGCGGAAGACCAAGACGAGTGCGAACCCGATGATGAGTTTTGAGGCGGTGGCCACCCCCTAAGCAAGGGAGTCTCAATGGAAACCGATCGCAGAGCCCCCCGTGCTCCCGCAGAGACGGCAATCATGCAGTCCGATCCAAGCATTGGAACCTATCGCACGGCGATGGCTCGGATCGAGGAACTGATGCCACTTGATCCTGAAAACGGCATCTCCGAAGGAGATGAATTGCACGCGCTCGTTGACTTGGTCGAAGTGTATGAACGGCGTTGGTTTCCTGAGTTTTCCCGGCAGACATAGGGGCTCAATGAATTTTTTGGACGTACGTTGATGAGTGCGATCGAATATCGCATTGATGCCATGCGGCGCGGAATGATGAACGGCGTGACGGGTGTCTATGTGCAGGCACGGGATTGGCACGGCAATTGGCGTAAGGTCGATATTGCCTGCTTAACCGACGAGTCGCTGGCGCGGTGGCTGGATCAGCCCCTCCCCGCCGATAAAAGAGGTGACACTGCGGCTGCGCACAAGCTTCTATTGGAGCGGAATCAGCCGGCGACTTTGAAGCAAGGGGAGAGATGCAAAAATGGATGACTGGCAACTGTTGGAAATAGAGCTACTACGCAGTCGTGTGGAGTCCGCCAAGTCACACGATAGCGACACTGTTGTGCAAATCCTCTGGGACTCGCTCGTTTCTGTTGGGAGGACGCCCGTTGCGGCTGTTCAGCCGGTCAGTGCCAAAGACACGGGAGAGGCGGAATTGTGAAATTCCGAGAGAAACAAGACAAAGCTAGAGTATCCGTGACCGCTGAGGTGCCTGAGGAGTTATTGGCCACCTTCGTCCAATACATCAGAGACTTCGACGCCGCGCATGAGGGATGCCATATGGAGATCGTCGCCATGACGGAACAGGGCATCCGGCAGGTCGAGGAGTGGCTCGCAAAGATCCAGCCGACGCTGCCGTACCGACGAACTATTCGCAAGCAGTAGCGTAGACGTTGGACGGGTTTTTCAATCCGTCACTGCTTGAGTTACTGCCAGTGCTTCCACGTGGAACAATTGAGAAAAAGCCACCCGGCAACTCCCCGGGTGGCTGATGGGCGAGTTCGGCGTTCGGCGTAAGGGGTTCCTACTACACGGCGCCGGCAACAGTACCTTCTGTGTGCTTTTGTGCCCAAGGGGAACGACTCTAGCGTGAACTCACGTCTGCCGACAATCAGACAGAAGTTGTAACGGCTCAGATCCAGGTCTCGATAATACAGGGATCATCCCGTGGGGCCCGTCCTAGGTTAACGCAGCCACCGGTTTCGGCAATGAAGTCACGCGCATCGCTCAAGGAATCAAAGGAGAAGGCGGGTGCGACCGGCATGAGCCCATACCATACGCGCACCACATATCTGTCGGGATAATCTCGGGGATGATCGTAGATCGTCCACATGGGAGGGAGGCGCCGCTGGGGTTCTTCACTGCTATTCATGTTTGTACACAGGTGTTATCTAGCGTCGGGAAGGCAACTTGGACTACCCTTTGTTGAGCCTAGTTGAGTGGAGTTGCAATGGCCAACCCGAAGGGTCTGAGAAAAGTCAGCCTGAACTTGTATCTTGATCGGGCAGAGTACGAGCAACTGCGCGAACTCTCTTTGCGCACTCACGTCACTCAGCAGTGGTATTTGCGTGCGGGTGTGAGGCTGATATTGGAACAGGAACGCGCTAAGTTACGTTCAGCTTAGATCTCCCCCGGGGTTTGCGCGGCGCGCTGCCGCCCAGCTTCCCCGCACGGCTGGCCAAGCCCGGATGCGTGTAGAAAGAGCGCTGCTTGGGTCCGAGGGCCTTGCCTCCCTCTCGGCCAGCGGTCACTGCAATATCGGGGTGAAGAGAGAAGGTGCGTTTCCCCGCAGTCACGGCGAGGCCGCCTTTCCTCCCGGCTTCACTCGCCAAGCGCCGATTCTGTGAGAAGGCGCGCTTGGCTGGCGGAACTTTTCGTCCCCCGAGGCTGGCAATGGCCTGTAGCTTTGCGGCATCCATCGCGGCGAATCCGCGAGGCTTGTGTGGGAGTAGGTCTGTCATGTCAAATCTGTCCTCTGGTTTGCGTGCGGCCCGTTGCGAATCTACGCCCGGCACCCGTGGCATCACCACTAGCGACCGTCAAGCCCCCAACGCAACAGTAATGCGCGCCTGGACGGACTACCCGATCGTTGAACTGGGGGACAAGCCCGGCAAGCTCGCGCCCATTCGTCTTGTTGATGTGATCTCGTATGATCGCAACAAGTATTGTCGTATTCGCGTCGCGGGTGTCATAGACTTGGTCAAGCGCGGTTACTTGTACAAACAAAGGGGCCGAGTGGGAGAAGTCGAGACAGTCAGCAATTGTCAGCTCAACAAACTCCCCTC
>Ga0310813_10002478_pt1 | contig 11186 bp, 11 predicted proteins | sample YN3metagenome_FD_203086 | JGI IMG/M metagenome (GOLD analysis project Ga0310813, IMG submission 203086) | Soil microbial communities from experimental microcosm in Duke University, North Carolina, United States - YN3 | ecosystem: Engineered > Artificial ecosystem > Soil microcosm > Unclassified... | reverse complement strand
GGTCACCGGCACGCGCAACGCGGGCTACGTCGTCGGCGCCGAGCGCTGGGTGGACATCGACACGCCCGACGACTTCGCCCGCGCCGAGCGGCTCCTCGAGCGGCGCGGCTGATCAGCCCCGCTCGATAGGCCCGACGATATCCGCGCAGAAGCGCGCCTGCTCGGCGAGCGTCTTGAGGCGGGCGTCCTGGCCCGAGAGGAAGGCCTCGGTCTGGCGGTAGAGGCCGGGCTTATAGCCCTTGTCGAGGGCGTCGTCGAGCGGCGCGGGCTCTATCGCCGTCGAGCCGAGCTTCTGGACGCGGAGCTCTTCCAAAGGCTGAAGGATCAGGCGCCTCTTGCGCGTGCGCAGGTCGACGCCCCAGCGGCCGGGCGCCTCCCAGTCCGCCTGGTAGGAGAAGAGCGCGCCCTGCTCGGTCTTTCCGGAGCCGGCGTAGCGCGCCGCGCTCGGGTGCCAGTCGAGGCGGCCGGCGCGGCGCCCGACGAGCTCGGCGGGCCGGCCGCCGAGGAAGAAGGCGAGGTCGATCACGTGCGAGGAGTTGGCCAGCAGCCAGTTCTCCTTGGCGCCCTTCGGCTGCGTAGACGGCGCGATCACGTGGCTCCACTCGGTGAAGTCGAAATGGAACGAGGCGACGCCGCCGTCCTCGCCGATGATCCGCTCCGCCTCGAGGACGGACGCGTAGAAGCGCCGGTTGTAGGCGACGAAGACCTGCGCGCGCTTCTTGTCGGCGAGTTTCGAAAGCTCCTGGACGTCCCCCGCGGCGACCCCGGCCGGCTTCTCGACGAGGATCCGGCTCACGCCGGCCTCGAGCAAGGCGCTCGTCGCCGGGGCGAGCTCATCGAAGCTGACGGCGACGATCGCCCGCTCGGGCCGCCCGCCGGCCAAGGCCTTCGCGACGCCGCCGCGCTTCGCCTCGACGCCGAAGGCGCCCTCGAACTTTTTCGCGGACTCCTCGCCGCGGCCCACGACGGCGTACGGGACCTTCTTCGCGGACAGGACCTTCGCGTAGTCCGCGGCCATCGCCCCGGCGCCGACGAGCCAGAGATCGCTCATGTGATGGGACAGGCGGCCGGGGCCCGCCCTTGGACGCGCGCCAAGTGGGCGTTGAAGGCCTTAAGCAGCGCCAGATGGTAGGAGGCCGACTCCGCATAAGGCGTCAACCCGCAGTCGCCGCGGCGAATCAGATCGGCCGCGACAGCGTTCGTCAGCTCGCTCTGGTAGGGGGCCTTGAAGCGGCTCTGCGTCCACTTCCAGCCCCTGGAGCTCAGGGAGAGGCGGACGAGGCCGCCGGCTTCCTCGACGACGGCGTTGGCCGTGTCGCTCGAGACCGTCAGGACCTCGGGCGTCTCGTGCCCGGCGAAGGAGTGCAGGTCGATCGCCGCGCCGCCGCCGGCGCCGACCAGCATCCCGGTGAACTCGATGAAGTCCGGCCTCTTCGAGGGCGCGATCCTCCCGTCGAGAAAGCGCGCCTCGAAGCGCAGGTCGAGCGGGCCCCGCCCGAACAGGAAGGCGAGGAGGTCGACGATGTGGATGCCGTTGCAGCCGAGCCCGACGCGCGAGCCGGCCAGGGAGAGCTTCATCGTGGTCGAGCCCGCGAAGGCGTCCCGGAGGCCGCGATAGACCGGCCAGAGCCGCCGCGGGCAGTTGACCCAGCAGCGCGTCCGCGACCGGCGCAGGATCCTCCCGAAGTCGGCGTAGTCCTTCTCGCGCTGGAACAGGAACTTCTCGAGGATGAGGAAGCGCGGCTTGACGTCGCGGACCGCGGCCGACGCCGCCGCGAGCCGGACGTCCGAGGCGGTCGCGACGACGACCAGGTCGCGGGGGCCGGCCGGAAGCTCCTTGGAGCGCACGAGCTCGACGCGCCCCCTCGCCCCGCGGCCGACGGACTCCTTCGCGAGCCGCAGCGACTCCGGCGAGGGGTCCACGACGCAGATCTCGACGGGAGAATCGAGCTTGAGCAGCGCCTGGAGGTGGCGGCGACCGATGTTCCCGGCGCCGACGATGAGAATCTTGAACAAGTCACGATTATGATAAACTCGCGCATCAACGAGCAATATCACGACATCCTGAAGCTCTACCCGAGCCTCGCGCTGCGCCCCGACGCGTCGATCCGAGACGCGATGAACGCGATGACGAAGAGCCGCGTCGGCATCGTCGTGGTCGTCGGGCCCGGCCGGCGCCTGCTCGGCGTCGTCGGCGACCTGGACTTCCGCCGCGCGCTGCTGCACGACGTCCAGCTCGATTCCCCGGTGACGGCGGCGCTCAACCGCAAGCCCCTGACGATGCCCGTCGACGCCACGCGCGAGGAGATCGCCGCGGCCTTCGCCAAGCACCGGAAGACGCACCTGCCGCTCGTCGACAAGGGCGGGCGGCTGTGCGCCCTCGTCGAGCTGCACGACTTCGCGAAGATCGCGCGGCAATACCCGAACCGCGTCATCGTCATGGCGGGCGGCGCCGGCAAGCGCCTGCGCCCGCTGACCGAGAACACGCCGAAGCCGATGCTGCGCCTGGCCGACAAGCCGATCCTCGAGCACCTGGTCGAGCAGATGGCCACGGCCGGCTTCTCGCGCTTCACCTTCACCGTCAACTATCTCGCCGAGCAGATCCGGCGCCACTTCGGCGACGGCGAGCGCTGGAAAGTCGAGATCGACTACGTCCACGAGCGCAAGCCGCTCGGCACGGCCGGGTCGCTCGGCCTCCTGAGGAACCCGGGCGACAAGCCCCTGATCGTCCTCAACGGCGACATCCTGACGAACGTCGATTTCCCGGCGCTGCTGCAGTTCCACGACGCCGAGAAGGGCTTGGCGACGATCTGCGTCAAGCGCCACGAGATCCAGGTGCCCTACGGGGTCGTCGAGCAGTCGCGGCGCTACCTCACGCGCTTCGTCGAGAAGCCCACCCAGCGCTTCCTGGTGAACGCCGGCATCTACGTGATCGACCCGCGCGCGCTGCCTTGGCTGCCGCGGCGGCGGCCCTGCGACATGCCCGAGTTCCTGGACCTCATCCGCGCCCGCCGGCGCGGCGGCGTCGCCTGCTTCCCGATCCAGGAGTATTGGCTCGACATCGGCGGCCACCAGGAGTTCGACCGCGCGTCGAAGGACATCCGCGGCCTGTTCGAATGAGCCCGGTCGACGGCGCGCCCGAAGCATGAGGCGCCTCGTCGTCGCCAGCTATCTGGACCTCAACCAGACGCGCCAGCGCGCGATGCGCCTGGACTTCCTGGCCGCGGCCGGCGTGCCCGTCGAGTACTGGGATCTCTCGCGCCTCTTCGGCTACCCGAGCGACCGCAGCGCCCTCTCCCGGCCCTACGTGCGGCATTTCGACTCCGAGAGGAGCTTCGAGGCCGCGCTGGCCGAGCCCGCGCTGGAGGAGAGCGTCCTCGTGCCCGGGTTCACGCTCGAGGCCAAGACGTACGGGACGTTCGCGCGCATGAGCCGCTCGAAAGCGTCGCTGGGCCTCGTCTTGATCTCGCTGCTGCCGACGCCGCCGAAGAGCGCGTCCTTCCTGATGCGGCCGTCGAAGCTCGCCGGCGCGCTGGCCGGCCGCGCCGCGCGCGCGGCGCGCAAGCTCGGCCTGGTCCGGGGCTACGCCCTCGCTTTCGCCGCCGGCGACGCCGGGCGCGCCGCGGCGGGAGGCCTCCCCGTCGTCGCCGTCCATCATCCCGACTACGACGACTGGACGGAGGAGGCCGGCCGCGACGCGCGGCTCGTCGAGGGACGCTACGCCGTCTTCCTCGACCAGTTCACGCCGCACCATCCCGACTACGCCGTCGTCGGCGTGAAGGATCGCATCGCGCCCGGCCCGTATTACGACGCGCTCAACGCCTATTTTCGCCGGCTCGAGGAGCGCCACGGCGTCTCCGTGGTCGTGGCCGCCCACCCGAAGGCCGAGTACCCGACGAACCCGTTCGACGGCCGCCGGATCTTCTATTCGAGCACGCGCCCCCTCGTGCGCTTCGGCGAGTTCGCGATCACCTCCTACAGCGCGGCGATAAGCTTCCCGGTCTTCGCCCGCCAGCCGATCGCCTTCATCGACGCCGACGCCGTCGCCCGGCTCCACCGGCCGCTCGGCCTCGACCAGTACCCGCGCCATTTCGCCTCCGTGCTGGGCGGACGCTACGTCCGCCTCGATCATCCCGACGACGCCGACGTCGTCCTCGCGCCGCCCGATCCCGGCCTCTACGACCGCTATAAGTACAGCTACCTCGTCTCCCGCGAGAACGAGCGCGTCCACAGCGGCGAAGTCTATCGCAGATATTTTGTAGAGTCGAAAAGTTCATGAAGTCCGCCCCTCTCAAGGCCCGCCTCGCCCGCCGCGAGCTGACGGTCGGCTCCTGGATCACCTTGGCGCACCCCGCCATCGCGGAGATCATGGCCCGCGCCGGCTTCGACTGGCTCGCCGTGGACCTGGAGCACAGCGTGATCACGATCCGCGAGGCCGAGGAGCTTATCCGGGTGATCGACCTCTGCGGCGTCGTCCCGCTGGTCCGGCTCACCTCCCATGAGCCCGACACGATCAAGCGCGTCATGGACGCGGGCGCCCACGGCGTCATCGCGCCCTCGGTCAACACCCGCGCCCAGGCCGAGCGCGTCGTCGCGGCGGTGCGCTACCCGCCCAAGGGCGTTCGCGGCGTCGGCCTCGCCCGCGCGCAGGGCTACGGGCCGCGCTTTCAGGAGTACCGCGCCTGGATCGAGAGGAACGCGGTGGTCGTCGCCATGATCGAGCACGAGGAGGCCGTGCGCAACGTCGAGGAGATCCTCTCCTGCGACGGGATCGACGCCTATTTCGTCGGCCCCTACGATCTCTCCGCGTCGATGGGCCTGGCCGGCAAGCTCGACCATCCCCGCGTCGCGGCCGCCCTGGAGCGGGTCCGCCGGGCCGGCGCCGCCGCGGGCGTGCCCGGAGGCATCCACGTGGTGGAGCCCGACCCCGCCCAGCTCAAGAAGCGGGCCCGCCAGGGATTCCGCTTCCTGGCCTACGGCGTGGACATGCGCATGATCGACGTCGCCTCGCGCGCGGGCCTGGCGGCCGTTCGGAAAAGGTAAAATCCCGAAAACATGAGCGCGGTGACCGATCTCTTCGACAAGCGCCCCAAGCCCGCCGACTTCGCCCGCGGCTATCTCGACCACGTGGCCAAGCTCCTGGCCGCGATCGACGAGGATGCGGTCGCCGCGGTCATCGACGCCTTTCTCAAGGCGCGCGAGCGCGGGGCCCGCATCCTCTTCATCGGCAACGGCGGCAGCGCCGCCACCTCCAGCCATTTCGCCAACGACATCGGCATCGGCACGCGCAGCGCGGGCAAGCCCTTCAAGGCCCTGAGCTTGACCGACAACAACGCGGTCATGACCGCCATCGCCAACGACGACGGCTACGAGCAGGTATTCGTGCAGCAGCTCAAGCTCCACCTCTCCAAGGGCGACGTGGTCGTGGCGATCTCCGCCTCGGGCAACTCGCCGAACCTCCTGCGCGCCATCGAGCACGCCAAGGAGCAGGGCGCCGTCACCGTCTCCCTCACCGGCTTCGACGGGGGCAAGCTCAAGGCCGCCACGGACCTGAACGTCCACGTGGCGACGACCAAGGGCGAGTACGGGCCGGTCGAGGACCTGCACATGGTCTTCGACCACCTGATCGGCGCCTACCTGATGAACGTCTGCCGCCGCGAGCGCGAAGCGGCGTAGCCTCCCCCCGTCCCCATGCGCGTCCTGGTCACCGGCAGCACCGGCCTCCTCGGCAAGGCCCTGGAGGAGACCGCCGATCCCTCCGTAGAGCTCGTCGGCGTCCACCTGCGCCCCTACTCCGTAAGCGACCCGCGGGTCCGCCACCTCGTCCTGGACCTGCGCGACGCGCGCGCCGTGGACGAGCTCTTCGCCCGGGAGCGCTTCGACGCGGTGATCCACGCCGCGGGCATCGCCGCCGTGGACCAGATCGAGCGCCACCCCGAGGAGGGCCGCTCCTCGAACCTCGGAGGCACGCGCAGCGTGGCCGAGGCCTGCGCCCGCTCCGGCGCCTACCTCGTCTACATCTCCACCAACGCGGTCTTCGACGGGCGCTCGGCCCCCTACCCCGAGGACGCGCCCACGAACCCCCTCCACCACTACGGGCGGATCAAGCTCGAGTGCGAGCGCCTGGTCGCGGCCTGCGGGGCGCCCCACGCCGTCGCCCGCCCGATCCTCATGTACGGCTGGAACCACGCGGTCAACCGCCCCAACCCCGTGACCTGGGTCTACGAGAAGCTCCTGCGCGGCGAGAAGGTCCAGCTCGTCGACGACGTCTTCGAGAACCCCGTGCACAACCACCAGTGCGCCAAAGCCCTGTGGGCCATGATCGCCAAGCGCCCCTCGGGCGTGTTCCACCTGGCCGGCGGCGAGCGGGTCCACCGCCACGAGCTCGGCCTGCGCGTCGCGAAAGTCTTCGGCCTCGACGCGGGCTTGATCGAGGCGGTCCCCTCCTCCGCGTTCCCCTCGATCGCGCCCCGCCCCAAGGACACCACCTTCGTCACCGCCCGCATGGAGCGGGAGCTCGGCGTGCGTCCCCTGACCCTCACGGAAGGCCTCGAAGAGATGCGCTCCGAGATGGGAATCGGGGTCTGAGTCCCCGCCGGTCTCCGTCGTAAAATTGATATAATGTCGCGATGCGCCTGCTCGGGATATTCCGCAGGGAAATACTCGCTTTTCTTGACGCCCTCGCCTCCGCGCTCCCGGGCCGCGCGGGGCAGTTCCTGCGCCACGGCTACTACTCCCTGCGCCTCGGACGCCTCGGCCGGATGGGCGCCCGGGGGACGATGGCCCCGGGGATCCAATTCTTCGAGCCGGAGAACATCTTCATCGGCGACGACTTCAACACGCTGCGCGGCTGCGTCTTCGCCGCCCCGGGCGGCGGGCGCATCGAGCTGGGCAACAACGTGAGCTTCGCCTCGAACGTGGTGGTCGACGCCGGCTGCGAAGGCGTCATCCGCATCGGCGACAACTCCGGGGTCGCCCATAACTGCGTGCTGCGCAGCAGCCCGCACAACTATTCCGACCCCTCCGTGCCCTTCAAATCCCAGGGGCACAAGCCCGGCTCCATCCTCATCGACGAGGACGTCTGGGTCGCGGCCAACTGCGTGCTCCTGCCGGGCACCCACATCGAGAAGGGCTGCGTGGTCGCTTCGGGCTCCATCGTCGGGGGCCTGGTGAAAGCCTACTCCATCATCGCGGGAAACCCGGCGCGCGTCATCGGCCGGAGGGGCGGCTGATGCTCCTGCGCGAGGCCCTGCGCGCCTGCAGCGGCGCCAAGCTCAGCCCGCGCCGGCGCGCGGCGCTGCTCTGCTCCTTCGAGCCGCTGCATCTGCAGACCTTCCTGCAGGCGCGCCTGGCCCTGGCCAGCCCCGAGGAGACCCCCGCGGTCGCGGCCTTCGGCTTCGACCAGCTGGAGAACGCCCTGGCGAAAACCGAGACCGAGCTCGCGGCCTCGCCGGCCCTGCTCTTCCTGACCTGGGCGGACCTGCATCCCGGGCTCTCCTGGCGCTCGCGCGGCGAGCTCGGGCCCGTCCCCGCCGAGGAGCTGGCCCGCATGGGCGCGCGCCTGCGCGCGCGCCTGGAGTCGTGGCTCAAGGCCCGCGCCGGCGCGCAGAGCTGCCTCATGCTGGCGCCCGCCGATTGGCTGGGACCCTTCGACTCCCAGCCCTCGGGCGCCTGGGGTCCCACCGCCCTGGCCGCCTCGGCGGAGCTGGCCGCGCTGGCGCTGTCCTTCGCCCGCGCCGGCGGCCGCGTCCTCCGGACTCCTTCCCTGCCCTTCAACTACCGCGACTTCCTGCTGGGAGGATTCCCCCTCCATCCCGACGGCGCCGACGCCGTCGCGAAGGCCTTCGTCGATTCCTGCTTTTCGGCCCGCGCCCGGAAGAAGGCGCTGGTCGTGGACTTGGACGAGACCGTCTGGAGCGGCGTGATCGGCGAGGATGGTCCGGCAGCGCTGCGCCACGCCCCCGAGGGCAAGGGCTTCGCGCACCACGTGCTCCAGAAGTTCCTGCTCAAGCTCAAGCGGGAGGGCGTCCTGCTCGCGTTCTGCTCCAAGAACAACCCGGACGAGGTCCTGCCCCATTTCGACGCGCTGAACATGCCCCTCAAGCTCTCCGATTTCGCCGCCTCGCGCTGCAACTGGGAGCCTAAGCCCGAGAACCTCCGCGCCCTCGCCGCGGAGCTCAACATCGGCCTGGACGCCCTGGTCTTCCTCGACGACAACGAGGTCGAGCTGGGCGAGGTCCGCCAGCGCCTGCCCGAGGTCGAGGCTCTCAAGACGCCCGTCGAGGGCCAGGCCTGGCAGGAGCTCTTCGCGCGGCTGCAAGACCTCTTCGGCGCCTGGCGCGTCGGGGACGAGGACTCCCTGCGCGCGAGCGCGCCGCGGCCGGCGCTCCCCGCGGACTCGGCCCCCGGCGGCTACCTGCGCGAGATGGAGCTCGAGCTTTCCGTGAACCCGACCGCCTTCCAAGACCCGCGCTCGCTCGAGCTGGTCAACAAGACCAACCAGTTCAACCTCACCGGCGAGCGCTTCTCGCCCGAGGACTGGCTCCACTGGTCGAAGGAAGAGGGCGCCTTCTGCCTCTCGGCCAAGCTCCGGGACCGCTTCGGGGACTTCGGCACGGTGTGCGTCGTGGCCGGCAAGGCGGAGGGCACGCGCGCCTTCGTGCGCCAGTTCGTGCTCAGCTGCCGCGCCTTCGGACGCGCGGTGGAGAACCTGATGCTGGGCGAAGTGGTCCGCGCCTTCCCCGGCGGCCTGGGCGGCGCTTTCAAGGAGACCCCCAAGAACGAGCCCGCGCGCCGCTTCCTCTCGTCCTTGGGCTGCGCGCCGGGCGCCGACGGGCGCTGGAGCCTGAGCGCGGACGCCGCGCGGACGCAGGCGCAAAAAGCCCTGGAGCTGACCGGGGCCAGGTTGGTGCGAGCATGAGCCTTCCCCGAGTCGCCGTCCTGGGGCACGTCGTGCCCACCCCCACGGCCATCCCCGCGGGCGCGAACCCGCGCCAGCTGGGCGCCATGCTCAAGCTCTACAACTACACCCGCGTGCTCACGCCGGACAACCGCTTGGTCGACCACGTCGCCTACCTGCGCGACAGCCTGGGACGCCCCAAGGACGCCGAGTTCTCGGTCTGGGAGATGCACCTGTGCGCGAGCCTGCTCCTCAAGTCCCACCTGGAGCGCCACGGCGCGCCGACCTTGATGGTCAACTACGTGGACTCCGACAACCAGGACGCCGCCTTCAAGCGCATCCAGGCCTTCAAGCCGGACGTCCTGGTGCTGAGCACGACCTTCATCCTCTCCACGAAGCACCTGGCCGACGCCGGCAGCCTCATCCGCAAGTACCTGCCCGACGTCTTCGTCGTCGCCGGCGGGCACCACATCTTCACGACGCTGATGTACATGAACCCCGAGGAGAAGCGCCAGTACCTGGTGAGCTCCAAGCTCGACGCTTTCGTCGACGACGTCCAGGGCGAGCAGACCCTCCTCAGTCTGGTGCAGGGCTGGCAGGGCGGTCTGGCGAAAATCCCCAACCTGATCTGGAAGGACCGCTCCACCGGCGAGGTCGCCATCAACCCCCGCTCCGTCGAGAACAACGACGTGAACTCCACGCCCATCGACTTCGCCCAGGTCGAGCCCGGCTCCGTCGTCCACATCCGCACCGCGCGCAGCTGCTCCTTCAAGTGCTCCTTCTGCTCCTACCCCACCATCGCCGGCGACCTGGCCCTCATGGAGGTCGAGACCGCCGTGGACACCGTGCGCCGCGCCAAGGAGGCGGGCGCCAGCGCCCTCTTCTTCGTCGACGACACCTTCAACGTCCCCCGCCCGCGCTTCGAGAAGCTCATCGACCGCCTCATCGAGGAGAACATCGGCCTGCCCTGGTACTCCTTCCTGCGCTGCCAGTTCGTGGACGGCGACCTGGTCAAGAAGATGCGCAAGAGCGGCTGCCAGGGCGTGTTCCTCGGCATCGAGTCCGGCTCGGACCGCATCCTCAAGAACATGACCAAGGGCAGCGCGTCCAAGTACTACGGCCCGGGCATCGGCTGGCTCAAGGACGCCGGCATCACCACCGTCGGCGCCTTCGTCGTGGGCTTCCCGGGCGAGACCGCGGAGTCGGTGGAGGAGACGCGCTCCTTCATCGAGACCAGCGGGCTCGACTTCTATTTCCTGCAGCCCTTCTACTACCTGCACCACACCCCGATCCACAAGAACGCCGCCCAGTACCAGCTGCGCGGCCAGGGCCTCAACTGGTCGCACGAGACCATGAACTCGCGCGAGGCCCTGCAGATCCTGGACCGCCTCTTCCTCGAGATCAAAGGCCCGACCTTCGTCAACCCCGACTACACCCTCTGGGAGATCGCCTACCTGCGCAGCAAGGGCCTGGACATGCCCGCGATACTCAAGTACCGCCGCACCATCAACCAGATGACCGCCGCGCAGATGCGCGCCCACGGCGCGCCGCCCGGCGGCGTCACGTCCCGCAATTCCTGAGGAGAGGCCACGCCATGACCGACGCCGAACGCGCCCAAAAGCTGGAAAGCATCTTCCTGGACGTCATGAAGGAGGAGACGGTCCCCGTGCGCCAGCGCACCAAGACCAACTGCGCCCACTGGGACAGCATCACCCAGCTGAGCATCATCTCCTCCATCGAGCAGGAGTTCGCCATCCGCATCGCCGACGAGGACGTGCTCGACCTGAACTCCTTCGAGGCCGCCCTGCACATCGTCACGGAGAAGATGACCCAGCAGCCCGCGCGATGAAGAGCTCCTGCGCGTTCGAGGCGGAGATCACGGAGGAGTCCGTGCGCTCCTTCTCCCGGCTGAGCGGGGACTTCAACCCCCTGCACAACGACCCCGCCTACGCCGCGGGGACCGAGTTCGGCCGCCCCATCTCCCACGGCGCCCTGCTGGTCGGCCTGGTCTCCCGGGTGCTGGGCATGCACATCCCGGGCGAGCGCAGCCTGATCCACTCCATGAAGGTCCAGTTCCCCAAGCCGCTCTTCTTTCCCGCCAAGGTCAAGGTCGAGGGCCGGCTCAAGGACTTCAACGCCGAGCGCAACTCCGGGACCGTCGCCGTCTCCGTCGTCGACGCCGCGCGCCTCTGGCCGGTGTGCGAGGCCGACGTCGCCTTCGGCCTTCATCAGACGAAAGGCTCCGCCGAAGCTCCCGCCGCCGCGGCGGCGGCTCCCGCCGCGCGCG
>Ga0310813_10002476_pt1 | contig 11188 bp, 8 predicted proteins | sample YN3metagenome_FD_203086 | JGI IMG/M metagenome (GOLD analysis project Ga0310813, IMG submission 203086) | Soil microbial communities from experimental microcosm in Duke University, North Carolina, United States - YN3 | ecosystem: Engineered > Artificial ecosystem > Soil microcosm > Unclassified ... | reverse complement strand
TGCTCCCCCTTCGTCTGGATCGAGATCAAGGAACGGCAGGGCTCCTCGTCGCGGAAGAGCCGGTTCCGGCTCCACAAGAGGCTCGTCGCTCCGTTCCTTCGGGGCGCGGCGGATCTGACGTCGATCCTCACGTGCCAGACCACCGGCACCGACCCGTCCGGCGTCTGCGAGACGGTCCAGCGGATCCACGAGCTCGCCGGGGACGCCTGGATGGCGCTCGGCGCGGTCCGCTATCGCCGCTGCTCGATCGAAGGCGGCTCGCCGGCCGGACGGCTCACGCTCGACGACCGCATCTCCTACCACCTGGGGCCGATCGGCCTGGACGGCGCGCTCGACCGCCGCGCGCTCGGCCCTGCCGTCGGCGAGGAGCCTTCGGGAGTCCTGGAGGTAAAGCACGCCGGTGCGACCGCCCCCGCCTGGTGCGGTGAGCTCGTCGGTCGCCGGGATCCCGCCGAGTACTCCAAGTTCCTCATGCTGTCGCGTCTTTCGTTCGCCGAGGCGTCCGCCCATGTGGATTGATTTCGAAGGGATCGACGGCAGCGGCAAGACCACCGTGTCGACGCGGGTGGCGGAAGCGCTCCGCCGCCAGGGCGTCCCGGTCGTCCATGCGCGCGAAGGCGGCAAGTTCGCCTCGCCGATTGCGGGACGGGTGCGGGAGCTCGCCCGGAGCACCGAGTGCCTGTTCCTGGCGCCCCAGACCGAGCTGCTCCTCAACCTGGCCCGCGAAGCGCAGCTCGTCGCCGAGGTGGTCCGCCCCGCGCTCGATCGCGGCGCCTGGGTCATTACCGACCGCACCATCTACTCGCATCTCGGACTGGCCCGCTCGGTGCGCGGACTGGCGGGATCGGAGCTCGACGCCGCGGCGAGCGTCGCCTCCCAGGGCGTCCTGCCCGACCGGGTCTTCGTCATCGACGTCGACCCCGACGTCGCCCGCTGGCGGCGCCGGATCCGGAAGATCCACGACCGGCGTCTCCACGACCAGGGCCGCAAAGGCCTGCTCGGCGAGTCGCTCGCATCCCGGACGCGGAAGGCGTTCCTGGATCGAGCCGGCGACGAAGGCTGGACCGTTCTCGACAACACCTGGAACTCGCTCGACGCGACGGTCGACGCCGTCCTCGCCGACCTCCGAGGCCGCGGCACCGACAGCCGATCCCTCCGCCGGTTCGAAGCGGATCCGGAGGATCTCCTCGGATCCTACTTCGCCTTCGTCGGCAGCGTGGCCGACCGTTCGCTCGCGGCCATGCTCGTCGCAGGACTCGACGACCCGCGCGCCGACCGCATCCGACGGAGCGCGCCGGCCGACATCGCGGCGTATGCGGTCTCGGGCATGAACGCGCCGGCCGCCTGGGCGCTGCGCGACGACCTCCGCGGAGAGTCGCCGTTCTATGTCGCCCGAGGCCTCGCGGGGCTCGGCGGCCTCGACCGCGCGTGGGCGCTCCGCCGCGACCTCGAACGCGAGGTGCCGGACCAGGTGGTCCACAGCGTCCTCGGAGATCCGGGAGACGAAGCCCATGCCCTCCGGGTGCGTCACTGGGACGACCACGCGGAAGAATCGGTCCGCAGCACCCTGGGCGTCTCGGACGCCCGCTCCTGGACGCTCCGGTCCCGGGCCCGGCGCGAATCCCCGTCGGCCGGGCTCGCGGAGAGCGTCACCGGACTCGACACGGCCGACGCCCGGGAGATCCGGAAGGAGCTCCGGGACGACCATCCGCTCGCGGTCCTGCGCAGCGTGCGCGGCGTCGCCTCCGACGACGCGTGGGACCTGCGCCGGCAGCTGGCGCGCGTCGCCCCGAAGGCCGTCCTGGCGTCGATGGAGACGCTGGACGGATCGGACGCCCGCGCGCTCCGGGACTCGCTGAAGAGCCTCGCGCCCGAAGAGACCGCGGCGTCGCTGCTCGGCCTCGACACTCCGGAGTCGTGGGCGTGGCGGGACGAACTGAAGCAGGACGCCCCCGCCGGCGTGATCAAGAGCCTGTGCGGGACCGATCCGGTCCGTGCGCGGGCGCTGGCCGCGGAGATCGTGAGGGCCTACCCGGACCGTCTCCGGGTGGCGCGCGAAGCGGTTCAACTGAGGATGACCCCGACATGGACCACCTGATCACCCCCCACGTCCGGACCCTCCTGATACGGCTGGCCTGCGCGGTCGCGCTGGGGATCATCATCGCGTGGCGGCCCCTGTCGCGCCGCCCGATGAAGACCGAAGTGAAGCACGCGCTGCTCATCATGACCGTCGCCTCCTCGATGCTGAGGTTCATCATCGGGGAGTCGACCGCCCGGGCGTTCGGCGTGGTCGGCCTCGGAAGCTTCATCCGTTTTCGGAGCTCGATCAAGGACCCGAGGGATGTCGTGCAGTTCTTTCTGGCGATCGGAACCGGGATGGCCTGCGGCCACGGCGACATCCCGGTCGCGGCCATCGGCGTGGCGACGGTCTGGGTCCTCCTGGTGGTGCTCGACTGGTCCTGGAAGCCCGCGCCCGATCCCGCGTGGGACGACAAGGATGCGGAGTTCCGGGACGAGCACCGGTCGGTCGGAATTCACGGATAACTGCGGGAGAACGATATGAGCGCTGCGCTTAGCCTGATCCTGGTCGCCGCATTCGCCGCCCAGGATCCCTCGGAAGCCATCTACGACCCGAACTTCATCCGGACCTTCAACCTGACGTTGAATCCGGCCGATTGGGACGCCATCTGCAACGACGGCACCGGCGCCGGGGACCAGTGGAAACGGGGCACGATGACCTGGGAGGGGGAGACCGTCGACGGCGTCGGCATCAAACGGAGCGGGCAGGGCACGGCGAGCCTTCAAACGCCGAAGCCCTCCATCCGGATCAGCTTCAACGAATTCGAGTTCGACGCCCAGAAGCGCAAATGGCGGAACGTGAACCGGATCAAGCTGGACTCGATGGTCGGCAACACCGACCCCGCGATGATGCGCGACCGCCTCGCCTACGGCCTCTTCCGCTCCGCCGGCGCGCCCGTCTCGCGCATGGCCCACTGCAAGCTCTACGTCAACGGCGCGTACAAGGGCCTCTATACCAGCGAGGAACCGATCCGAAAGGATTACTATCGGTTTCGCTGGGGGTCGGACGACGACGGGAACAGCTACAACATGCACGGGGGAGGATCCAACTCCTACGACTACAAAGGCACGAATCCCGGATCCTATATCCCCGCCCCCTTCGACGAGGAAAGCAACTGGCCCACGGGAACCTTCACCGACATCATCGGACTTTGCGACATCGTCACCAATGCTCCCGGCGACCAGATCCGGGGCCGGCTCGACGGACAGATCCTTCTGGACGGCTTTCTGCGGCACCTGGCGGTGACCGCGGTGTACGGCGACAACGACGACATCTCCCACTGGGGCGGGGGCTGGGTCAACAACCACTTCTGGTACCACCATGAAGGCGGAAAGATGGAGATCCTGAAGTGGGATCCCGGCGCTTCGCAGGGCTTGTACGAAGAGTCCATGGGGATTCCCAAGGGACAAGCTCCGCTCGGCTATCGGTTCGAAAACGTGAAGATGACGGCCTGGGTCAAGAACGATCCCACCGCCTGGTCGATCTACAAGAGCAAGATCCTGGGAATCATCAACGGCTCGGGCGCCGACGTGCAGACCCGGATCGACAACATCTACAACCAGATCCGCGACACGGCGTACGGCGACCCGCTCAAGCCGTTCAGCAATGCCGAGTTCGACGCCGGCAAAGACTGGCTCAAGGACTGGTACGCCAAGCGGTATGCGTACCTCCGCTCCCAGCTCCAGACCAACGACGCCACCTTCGTCTCCCAGACGGTTCCGACGAGCATGACCGCGGGGCAGACGATCTCCGTCAGCGTGAAGATGAAGAACACGGGCACGACCACCTGGACGGACGCGACCTACAAGCTCGGCTCGCAGAATCCCGTGGACAACATGACGTGGGGCATGAACCGCGTCGCCACGCCCGGATCGATCGCCCCCAACCAGGAAGTCACCTACACCTGGGACGTCACCGCGCCCGCGACGGCGGGCACCTACAACTTCCAGTGGCAGATGCGGCAGTCCGGCGTGGAGTGGTTCGGCACGATGTCGCAGAACGTCGCCGTCACGGTGACCTCGACGCCGACGCCCCCGCCTCCTCCGCCTCCTCCCCCGCCGCCCACCGACGTGAACGACGCGGTGTTCGTGTCGCAGACCGTTCCCACGACGATGGTGGCGGGACAGTCCTACGGGGTCACCGTGACGATGAAGAACACCGGCACGACGACCTGGGACGCTCCGGACATCTTCCGCCTCGGGTCGCAGAACCCGCAGGACAACATGACCTGGGGCATGAACCGCGTGGCGATGCCCGCGGGATCGAGCATCGCGCCCGGACAGCAGGTCACGTACTCCTGGAGCGTCACCGCCCCGGCGACGCCGACGACCTACAACTTCCAGTGGCAGATGAAGAAGTCGGGCGCCGAATGGTTCGGCCAGATGACCCCCAACCTCGTCATCACGGTCACGTCGACGCCGACCCCGCCGCCCCCTCCCCCTCCGACCACGACCAACGACGCGGCGTTCGTGTCCCAGACCGTCCCCGCGACCATGGTGACGGGACAGACCTATACCGTCTCGGTCCGGATGAAGAACACCGGCACCACCACGTGGGACGATCCCAACATCTTCCGGCTCGGCTCGCAGAATCCCCAGGACAACATGACCTGGGGCATGAATCGCGTGGCGATGCCCGCGGGGTCGAACGTCCCCCCGGGCCAGGAAGTGACCTACTCCTGGACGGTGACGGCGCCCGCGACCCCCAACACCTATGACTTCCAGTGGCAGATGAAGAAGTCGGGCGCCGAATGGTTCGGCCAGAGGACGCCCAACGTCGTCGTCACGGTCTCCTCGACGCCTCCCCCGCCGCCTCCGCCCGCCGGCACCAACGCCGCGGCGTTCGTGGCCCAGACGGCTCCGTCCACGATGGCGGCCGGGTCGACCCACTCGGTCTCCGTGACGCTGCGGAACACCGGATCGACCACTTGGACGGAGGCGAATCAGTACCGGCTGAGCTCGCGCGGTCCGAGGGACAACACGACCTGGGGCCTGAACCGCGTCTATCTGGCGGCCGGCGACGCGGTGGCTCCCGGAGAAAACCACACTTTCACCTTCGACGTCACGGCCCCCACGGCCGCGGGGAGCTACAACTTCTCGTGGAGCATGGTGCAGGACGGCGTGGACTGGTTCAACGACGTCACTCCGGCGATCTCCGTCGCCGTGACGATCGGCGGGACCCGCCCCCCCTCGTCCGGCAGCAACTCCGTCGACGTCAACGAGACGTGGGACAAGTGCTTCGGGTCGATCCGCGGAGGCGGCTCGACGCCGCTGGCGGCGGCGCTGTGCGCCCTCGCGGCCCTGCTGCTCACGAGCTTCCGGCGCGCGACGGGTGCCGGATGCTGATGACCGAGCGGTGCAGCCTTTCCTGCGTGGAAACGAAGTTCCTGCTCCGGCCCGACGAGGTCCGTCCGTTCCTCGCGGGAATCGACGGATTCCTCTCGGACTCGTCGGTGCGCCGCGACGAGTGGCGGGTCGCCACGGTCTATCTGGACCGGGCCGACGGCTTTCTGAGCCGGAGCGCCCTGGCCTGCCCGGAACTTCACGTGGAGGTGCGGCTCCGGGAGTTCTTCGCGCCGGACGGAGGGGCGATCTCTCCGTTCCTCTGGGTCGAGAGCAAAGTGCAGGACGGCACGCTGTCGTCGGTCAACCGGTTCCAGCTGCATCGCGCCCTCATCCCCCGGTTCCTGCGCGGCGACCTCGGGGAGGACGAGATCGTGGAGTGCCAGGAACGGTTCGTCGAGCCGGATCGGGTGATCCGGGCCGCGAAAGCGGTCCGGGACGTGACGGGATCGCGACGGCTCCGTCCGACCGGCGCCGTGTCCTATGTCCGCTCGACGTTCGAAGGAGGCTCTCCCCTGGTTCGACTGACGCTCGATCGGGACATCTGCTACCACCTCGATCCGCGCCCGATCGAAGGATCCGAGGCGTCGCTGGCGTCCGCCCGGCTCGGTCCGGTGGCGCTGGAGGAGCCGGCCTGCGTCGTCGAGGTGAAGCATCGGCGGTCCCAGGCGCCGGATTGGACCCACGGCCGGACGGACCCGCCCGGCCCCGTGGAATACTCGAAGTTCGTGACCCTCTCGGCGCTCGCACAGTCCGAGCCCTGAGATCGCTTTTTCGCCAAACGGTTCTCCGGCCCCGCCGAACAGGAGGGCATGAACCGACGAATCACGCACTCCGCGATCCTCGTCCTCCTGGCCCTCCTGGCTCCGGCCTGCGACAATCGAGAGAGCGATCAGACCCAGGGTTCGCTCTTCGGCGACCTGGTCAGCGGATGGGGTTTTGGCTCGAAGCCCGCTGCCGGAGCTCCCCCGCTCCAGATCACCCGCCCCACGTCCGCCGCCGAGACCTCGACGACGGCGGAACTCGTGGAGCTGGCGGGTTGGGCCGCCGACGACGTCGGGGTCGCGATCGTCACGTGGAGCAACGCGACGACCGGGATGAGCGGCATCGCGGAAGGGACGACGTCGTGGACGGCCACCGTGCCGCTCGATCCGGGAGAGAACCTGGTCGAAGTGTCGGTCACGGATGTTCAGGGAAGGACGGCGACCGATGCGATCCTGATCGCGCGGCGCTGAGCGCTACCCTTTCGCCAGGCAGCACTGCTTGTACTTCTTGCCGCTGCCGCAGGGACAGGGATCGTTGCGTCCCACCTTGGCCTGAGTCGAGCGGATCGGCGGCGGCCCCTGCCGCACCGCGCGGGTGTAGAACCACGTCCCTTCGATCTTCTGGAATTCCGCCTTCTCGTGGAGCGCCTGCTCCTGGTCGTTCTCCTGGTAGTAGGCGGTGAAGTCCACGAAGGCCGTGTCGGGCCGGTTCGAGGGCTCGTGGGAGTGGATGACCAGCCGCGTCCAGTTCGTCCCTCCGGCCTCCGGATCGGCCTCGTAGGGCTCCTTCGACGTCTTCAGGTAGGTCCGGTGAAGATGCTCGAAGTTGCGCGCCACGTGGGCGGTGAACCGCGACCGCATCAGCTGCTCCGCATTTTCGGCGGGCCGCTGCTGGGCCAGGATCGGGTCGCAGCATTCGGCGAGTTTCTTGCCGGTGCCGCACGGGCAGGGCTTGTCCTTGGCGGGCGGGGTGTATTCAGCTTTGGCTGGCGTCATGGCGGGAGATTATACGATTTCCCATTTTACAATCGAGTGGGAAAAGCCATCAGGACCCGCCCGGGGGACATACTGTTGGTGGAGGTGGAAGCATGGTCCGGATTCTCCTTTCTCTGCTCCTTCTGGCGCCGGCCGCCCCGCAGGCCCTGGAGTTCGCGTCCGCCCCCAAGGTCGCGAAGGACGGCGGCGGCGCGACGGTGACGTTCGCCCTGGGCAAGCCGGCCGACGTGGAGGTCGCGGTCCTCGACGCCCAGGGAAAGATCGTCCGCCACCTGGCGGCCGGCGTGCTGGGAGGAAAGAATCCGCCGCCGCCTCCGCTTCAGCCGGGCCTCGAGCAGAAGATCACCTGGGACGGTAAGACCGACGCCGGCGCCGAGGCGGCCGGCGGCCCCTTCAAGGTCCGCGTCCGCGCCGGCATGAGCGTTGTCTTCGGCCGCTTCCTGGGGGGCAGCCCCTACACGGGCGGCGTGGTCCAGATGCCCTATCGCGCCCCCGTGAACGGCCTCGTCGTCGACGCCGAGGGAAATCTCCTCGTCAAGCTGATGTCCGCCGTCGGCAGCCACGGCAACTCCGGGATGTGGCCCTGGCATCTGCGCAAGTTCGACCGAAACGGCGAATACGTCAAGACGATCCTGCCGTACGGCCCCGCAACCGCGCCCGAGAAGGCGTCGGGGGTCGACCTGCTGAAAACGCCGGAGGGCCGCTTCACGCCCCAGCTCAAGACGAGCCTCTATCCCGTCTTCTCCGTGCTGGGGAACGAGATCGGGCCGCGGCTGATCGACGGCCGGATCGTCTTCATCCACAGCGAGGCCCGGCGGCTGAACTTCCTCGCGATCGACGGGTCGAACCGGCTCGACACGGTCGCGATGTGGCCGGCGACGTCGAAGGTCAACTGCCCCGCGTGGCTCGACATCCAGGTCGCCTTCTCGCCCGACGGAAAAACCGCGTACTACTCGAATCTCGCCGGCGTCGCGTACGACGGAAAAAAGCCCTCGGACGTCGACGCCGCCTGGCCGCAGGGGCGCATCTACCGCCACGAGCTGTCGAAACCCGAGCCCGTCCCGTTCTTCGACCTGACCCTTCCCCAGGGCGACTACTGGATGCCGAGCGCGTGGGACAAGAAGACCGCCGCCTCGGGAATCGACACGGACGCTCAGGGCAACGTCCTCGTCGGCGACCTGGTGAACCAGGAGGTCGTGGAGATCAGCCCCGAGGGGAAGAAGCTCAGCGCGACCAAGGTGCCGTGGCCCGACAAGGTGATCGTCTCGCGCAAGACCGGCGCCCTCTATGTCGTGTCGCGCAAGGTGTCGCGTGGCGGGCTGCCGCCGGCGACGCTGATCAAGATCACCGGCCGCGGCGAGTCGGCGAAGGTCGTCGCCGAGCTTCCGCTCAAGGGCACGGTCGGCGGGGCCGCGGCGCTCGACGAGCGGGGCGTGCTCTGGCTCGCAGGCCAGGAGAAGGAAGGCGAGAAGACCGGCGACGTCCTGCTGCGGGTCGAGGATCGGGGAACGGCGCTCGTCGTCGGATCGGCGCAGCTGCTGAACCGGGACCCCGACGCGATCGGCTTCGTCGGCTACATGGACGTCGACCGCGAGGCCGAGCTGGTGTACGTCACCGGCAACGGCGCCGGCGTCTGGCGCTACCACGGCGAGACGGGCCAGGGAGGCCGGCTCCCCATCAAGGCGGTCGACCTCGCCGTCGGCCCGGGCGGCCACGTCTACACGTGGGGCACCGGGAGCTACGACGGCCCGATCGCCCGATTCACGCGCGACCTGAAGCCGGCGCCGCTCGGCGATGCGGGGCCGAACACCTACGGCCGTCTCTACGGCCGCGCGGGCCGCGGAGCGGCGGTGTGCGGCATGGACGTCGATCAGAAGGGGCGCGTCTACGCCACGTACGGCACGAACGAGTGCCATGTCCGGGTCTATGACGAGAAGGGCCAGCTCGTCGACTTCCCGCGCAAGGAGAAGCGCGGCGACGAGAAGGGGGTCGAATTTCCGGCCCTCATCACCGGCGTGACGGGCTACGGCGGCAGCCTGCGGGTCGACCTCCAGGGAAATCTCTACCTGCTCCAGCAGGGGCAGCCGAAGGGGACGCCCGCGGCGCCCGGCCACGAGAAGGACGAGGCCTATCGGTCGGCCGTCGGAACGATCTACAAGTTCCCGCCGAGCGGCGGAGAGATCGAGACGAAGGACTACACCGTCGTGAGCGTGAAGGGCGCCGTCGCCAGCTATGTCGGCTGCGGCCCCGTGAGCCGGTGGAACGCGGTCGGTTCCTGCGCCTGCACGAAGCCGCGGTTCGACGTCGACGACTACGGCCGGCTGTATCTCCCGAACGCGGTTACGTTCTCGGTGTCGGTCCGCGACAACGCCGACAACGAGATCGTGAAGTTCGGCTCCTACGGCAACTTCGACAGCACGGGCGCCGAGCTCCCGATGGGCTGGCCGGTCACGGCCGGCGCGAGCGATCGGTTTGTCTACGTGGGCGACGCGCTGAATCATCGCGTCGTGCGGGCGGACAAGAAGTTCGCGCTCGAGGCGACGGTGGAGGTCCCGCGCTAACCTCGCCGACCCCCGCGGATCCTGAATGGGCTAGATCTTGGCCTGCGCCCTTCCTGCCCTCCGCTTGTCCGATCTGCGAAGCGAATCCTTCCCTCTCTGGTATTTAGTTCAGGCGCCCGAACGATGCGAGATTCGGGGGAGCTGAGGCAAAGGGATAGGAGATAGGAGCAACTCCATGAGCAAGATCGCCTGGATGGGTCTGGCCCTGCTGGCGTGGACGTCGGCGCAGGGGTCGAAATGGTCCGATATCTCCGCCCCGGTCCTCAAGCAGCTCGCCGACGAGGGGAAGAAGCTCGACTGGCCGCAGGGGTCGGCGGGCGTGACGGTCGATCCGGCGACGGGCGACGTCTTCATGGTCGTCCCCGGCCAGGGGCTCTGGAAGTCCGCGGACCAGGGAAAGACCTTCTCGCGGACCGACGGCGGCGCGATCGGCGGCCGCTGCGAGACGTCCTACGCGCTCCAGTTCGATCCCGCGGGCAAGCGGCTCGCGTGCTTCATGCTCGACGGCAAGTGCGCCATGACCGCCGACGGCGGCGCCACGTGGGCGCCCTTCACGGGCCTCGGCCGGAACTGGGACTACGCGGCGGTCGACTGGTCCGGCGACGCCGTGAAGAACATCTTCGGCGCCCGTCACGAGTGCGGCGGAGAGGCCTACCTGAGCCAGGACGCGGGCAAGACCTGGACGATGCTGTTCAAGGAGGCCGAGTTCGACAAGACCGGCGGCGTCGGCATCTTCGACGACAAGACGCTGGTCTACACGTTCAAGGGCCGCGGCATTCAGCGGTCGACGGACGCCGGAAAGACGTGGGCGAAGGTCTCCGATCTCGAGCCCTGGGGCCGCGTGATCCGGATCCGCAAAGGGGTCGCCTACTGGCTCAGCAAGGAAGGCATCCAGGTCAGCCGCGACCAGGGCGCGACCTGGACCCGCCAAGGCACGGCGGTCGACGCGACGATCGGCCCGATGTTCGATCCGAAGGACGAGAAGCACTTGGCGGCCGCGGGCACGAAGGGGATCTTCGAGACGACCGACGGCGGCGAGACCTGGAAGTCGGTCGGGCCTCTTCCGGAGAAGTTCAGCCTGCCGAAGGCCGGCTGGTTCGCCAACGTCGACTGGGACCCGGCTCGCGGGATTTTCTACGCCTCGCAGATGGGCAAGCCGACCTACAAGCTCGAGACCCGGTAGGCGCGACCGTCTGTTCTTGTTCCGACCTCTCTGCACGGATTGGCCGAACCAATCCGGCTCCTGCTGCACTCATAGGCAAACAGACATCATGATTCGGACGACTTCACTCAAATTGGTAGGTATCCCTGTGGGAACACCCTGGTCGTTCACAGGATAACTCAGGCCAATCCGATTCATGAAATCCACCAACTGCCAGTCGTCCCCATAGAAGAATTCATCGTCGCTATACGTCTTCGTTCGGGTCTCCGCTTCCAAGATGTCAT
>Ga0310813_10002473_pt1 | contig 11190 bp, 9 predicted proteins | sample YN3metagenome_FD_203086 | JGI IMG/M metagenome (GOLD analysis project Ga0310813, IMG submission 203086) | Soil microbial communities from experimental microcosm in Duke University, North Carolina, United States - YN3 | ecosystem: Engineered > Artificial ecosystem > Soil microcosm > Unclassified ... | reverse complement strand
ACAGCGGTTGCAGTACGAGGCAACGCACGACTCGCTCACCGATCTGCCGAACCGCGCCGCGCTGATGAGTCATCTCGAGGTCACACTCACGCGTACACCGCCCGATGGCCGCGTTGCGCTGCTGATGCTCGACCTGTGCCGCTTCAAAGAAGTGAACGACACGCTGGGCCACGAAGTCGGCGACCAGGTGCTGCGCGAAGTCGCGCGGCGCTTCGAATCAGTCGCGGATCGCGATGGCTTCGTCGCCAGGCTGGGCGGCGACGAGTTCACGCTGGTGCTCGAACAGAGCACGCCGCATCAGGACATCGTCGAAGTCGCGAGCATCCTGCACGAGAGTCTGCGCGAACCGATTCCGGCCGCGGGCATCGCGATCGACGTCGGTGTGAGCATCGGCATCGCACGCTATCCGGACCATGCGAAGGATCCCGTCACGCTGCTGCGACACGCGGACGTTGCGATGTACGTCGCGAAGCGGCGCCAGACGCGCTGCGAAATGTACGATCCCGCGAACGATCGCAACACGGTGCGGCGCCTCGCGATGGTCAACGAACTGCGCAGCGCGATCGCCAATGGACAGCTGCGCCTCTACTATCAGCCGCAGATCAACTTCCGCACGCGTCGGTGCGAAAGCGTCGAAGCGCTGATCCGCTGGCCGCATCCGCAGTACGGCTTCATCAGTCCGCTGGAATTCATCGTGCTCGCCGAATCGACCGATCTGATCCGGCCGCTGACCCAATGGACGCTGGAGTGCGCGATGGAGCAATGGGTCCATTGGCGCGCGTCCGGCCTCGAGATTCGCGTCTCGATCAATCTGTCAGCGCGGCTGCTGCAAGACACCGACTTCGTTGCCGTACTCCGCGGCCTGCTGGAGAAGCATCGCGTCCCCGGCGCAGCGCTCGAGCTGGAAATCACCGAGAGCGCGATGCTCTACGACAGCGAGCGCGCGCTGCGGGTGATCCACGACATCCACGGCCTCGGCATCGCACTGTCGATCGACGACTTCGGCACCGGGTTCTCGTCGCTCGCGTACCTGCGCGACCTGCCGGTGCATGCAGTGAAGCTCGACAAATCGTTCGTCACGTACCTGCACGAGCGTGCCGACGATCGCAGCATCGTGAATTCGACCGTGCGCATGGCGCACGAGCTGGGCTTGCAGGTGGTCGCCGAAGGCGTTGAATCGGACTGGACCGCGCAGTACCTGATGGATGCCGGATACGACTACGGGCAAGGCTATCGCTACAGCCCTGCCCTGCCCGCAGAAGAATGTCGCCGCTGGATCGTCGGCTTCAACGCAAGCGCCGCGGCTGCCGGCGATCAGCAGTTCGCGGCCAGCGGCTAACGACTCGCCGCCAGCTGCTCGGCCGCGCGCTCCGTCACGACACGTTCCGTCACGGCTCGATCGGCAGGCGTGTTCACGCGAATCCGCGTAACACTGCCGTCACGAATTTCCTCCAGTGTCTTGATGATCCGCTCGCCGACCAGCGCCAGGATGGCGACGGTTGCAAATACACCCGCCGCGATGAATGTCAGCGCGCCGCCGCTCTGCGCGAAGATCCACACGACCCCGAGTGCCAGGAGCCACCCTAAAACGCCGACCGCCAGGAAGAACCATCGCATATGACATTTCTCCACAATGGGCTGTAGGAGAAATGGTTGAGCAGCAAGTGCGGTTCCGACCCCGCGCTGCGACGAGCAGCCGGCTGCAGGCGGCGGGGCGCATTGTTCCCTGCGTGGATGCGTGAAAGAATCCGGCGCGGACGACTGTCACGGGGAAATTTCCTATGCGCCTGCAGATAAACGACAAAGAGCACGTGGTCGATGGCGTGGACGAATCCACACCGCTGCTGTGGGTCTTGCGCGATCACCTCGGACTCGTCGGCACGAAGTACGGCTGCGGCATCGGCCAATGCGGCGCGTGCACGGTGCATCTCAACGGCGCGCCGACCCGCTCGTGCTCGCTCCCGGTCAGCGCCGCTGTCGGACAACGCATCACCACGATCGAAGGTCTCGCAAGTAAGGACGGCAAGCTGCATCCGCTGCAAGCTGCGTGGATCGAACACGACGTCCCTCAGTGCGGCTACTGTCAGGCTGGCCAACTCATGTCGGCTGCCGCGCTGCTCAAGCAGAAGCCGGACCCGACCGACGCCGACATCGATGCAGCAATGAACGGCAACATCTGCCGCTGCGGCACGTATCCACGCATCCGCAAGGCCATTCACGCTGCCGCGAAACAAGCGCACGAGTAAGGGGAGCCGTCATGAGCGCAGCCGAGCAGACGATCCTGTCCGCAGATGACTACGTGCAAGAGATGCTTCGTGCTGCTGAAGCGCAGAGCACGGTCTCTGCACTGAACCGCCGCTCCTTTCTCAAGCTCGTCGGCATGGCCGGCGGCGGACTCGCGCTCGCGTTCTACGTCGGCGATCGCGCCACTGCGCTTGCGGCCACCAACAGCAGCGAGCAGGACTTCGCACCGAATGCATTCCTGCGCATCTCGCCCGACGGCAGCATCCTGATCTACGCCAAGGGCCCGGAGATCGGCCAGGGCGTCAAGACTTCGTTCCCGATGATCATCGCCGAAGAGCTCGACGCCGACTGGTCGAAGGTGCGCGTCGAGCAGGCGGCTGTGAATCCGACCGTGTATGGCAGGCAGAGCGCCGGCGGTTCGCGCTCGATTCCGACGAACTGGGATCAACTGCGGCGAGCGGGCGCGACGGCGCGAGCGATGCTCGTCGCCGCTGCGACCAAAGAATGGAAAGTCGCTGCAAGCGAATGCACGACTGAGAGCAGCAACGTCGTGCACGCAGCAAGCAATCGACGTCTGAGCTACAGCGAGCTCGCAACCAAGGCGGCCGCGCTGCCGGTGCCGGACGAGCAATCGCTGAAGCTGAAGGATCGTAAGGATTACAAGCTGCTAGGCAAGCGCATCACCGGTGTCGACAACATCAATGTCGTCACCGGCAAGCCGCTGTTCGGCATCGACCAGGTCATTCCGGGCATGCAGTACGCGGTGTTCGAGAAGTGCCCCGCGACCGGCGGCAAAGTCGGCGAAGCGAATCTCGACGAGATCCGCAAGCTCCCGGGTGTGACGAACGTGCTCGTGATCGAAGGCACCGGCAAGCCGACCGAGGTGATGCCCGGCGTGGCGATTCTGGCAACCTCGACGTATGCGGCGATCGCCGCGCGTCGCAAACTCAAGGTCAACTGGGATGAATCGAGCGCATCGAAGGACAGCTGGAGCAAAGCTGTCGCCGACGCGCAGAAGGTCGCGAAACAGAACGGACCGGACTCGCTGCGCAACACCGGCGATGTCGACGCTGCGATCTCCAAGGGCAAGGCAGTCGAAGGTTTCTACACCTATCCGTTCGTTTCGCACGCGCCGCTGGAGCCGCAGAACTGCACGGCCTCCTTCAAAGATGGCGCGGTGGAAATCTGGGCGCCTTCGCAGACTCCCGACTCGGCGCTCGGCCTCGTCGCCGGCGTGCTCGGCATTCCGCGTGAGAAGGTGACGATTCATCAGACACGTGTCGGCGGCGGCTTCGGGCGTCGGCTGATGAACGACTACGCCTGCGAAGCAGCGTTGATCTCCAAGCAGGCCGGCGTTCCGGTGAAGCTGCAGTGGACTCGCGAAGACGACATGCAGCACGACTTCTATCGGGTTGGCGGCTTCCACTCGTTCAAGGGCGGCATCGACGGCAGCGGCAAGCTGGTCGCGTGGTCGGATCACTTCATCACGTTCAGCCAGGACGGTCAGAAGCCGACCAGCGGCGGCGACCTCAGTCCCGACGAGTTCCCCGCGCTGCTGCTGCCGAACGTGCGGCTCACGCAGACGAAGCTGCCGCTCGCGATTCCGACCGGGCCGTGGCGTGCGCCGCGCTCGAACTCAGTGGCGTTCGCCGTGCAATCGTTCCTGCACGAGTGCTCGGTCGCGGCCAAGCGCGATCACCTCGAGTTCCTGCTCGAGATCATGGGCGAGCCGCGCTGGCTCGACCAGGGCAAGGAGTTTTCGCTGAACACCGGGCGTGCTGCCGCGGTGATCAAGCTGGCAGCAGAGAAGGCGGGCTGGGGCAAGGCGCTGCCGAAGGGCCGCGGACTCGGCCTCGCGTTCCACTTCAGTCACGCCGGACATTTCGCGGAAGTCGCGGAAGTCAGCGTCGATGCGAACCGCAAGCTCACGCTGCACAAGGTCACTGTGGCCGGCGACATCGGCCCGGTCGTGAACATGAGCGGTGCGGAGAATCAGGTCGAAGGCTCGGTGGTCGACGGATTCAGCACCGCGCTCGGGCTGGCGCTCTCTTACGAGAACGGCCGCATGCAGGAGACGAACTTCGATCGCTATCCGCTGCTGCGCATCCCGCATGCACCCGTGGTCGAAGTGCACTTCATCCAGAGCGATTACCCGCCGACCGGCGTTGGCGAGCCCGCATTGCCGCCGGTCGCGCCGGCGATCTGCAACGCGATCTTCGCTGCAACCGGCCACCGCGTGCGCACGTTGCCGCTGAGCGTCGACGGCTTCAAAGTCTGAGGGCGACGCTCGTCTGATCCAGGTCCCGCCGCATGCTGCGGCGGGTGCTTTGGCTGGTAGCGACCTTCCACAGAATCGCCGGCGTGAACAGCGCAGTCGGCGCTTTCAGCAGGTGCATGACTTCGTAGAAGCGCTCGGTGACCTGCGGCGAAATGCTCGCAGCCTTGTGCACCTTCTCCGTGTACCAGTGAAGTAGCTTGAGCGCGCGAGCACGCGTGCCGGTCGTCTCGCTGTATCGGAAGTCCTCGCCGGTGGCGAGTTCCCACGGACGATCGGCGGCGCGCGCCACTTCGCGGAAAAAGGGCCGCCACAAATCCGTCAGGCTCCAACCGATCGCGACGCGCTCCTGCAAACAGGTCTGCAGCACGTCCGCGTACATCGAGGCCGCGCTCATGCCCTGGCCGTAGATCGGATTGAAACTGCACAGCGCATCGCCGAGCACCAGCAGGCCGGGCGGAAAGCGCCGCAGCTTTTCGTAGTGGCGGCGCAATCCAGCAGGAAATCCGTAGCGCACGGGCTCGCCGAGCGGCTCGGCGCTGCGCAGTGCTTCGTACATGTCGGGAACCGGCAGGCTCTTCGCGAATGCCAGGTAGCCGGCGAGGTCCGCCGGCGGGTGATCGCCATGCATGCCGACGAGCGTGCAGATCCAGCGATCGCCCTCGAGCGGCAGAATCAACCCGCCGCGCTTGGCGGGCGGCTGCGAAACGACGTACAGCGTCTTCCAGTCGCGCGGGGCGCTGGGTGCACGGAACACACAGCTGGCATAGCCGACGTCGATCCGCACCGCCGACTCCTCCGGCTTCTCGAATCCCAGAACGCGCAGCTGCTGCGAAATCTGCGAGCCGCGACCGCTTGCGTCGATCACGAGATCCGCATCGAACCGCTGTTGCGTCTCGCGCTCGTCGCGCCGATGCATGCGCACACCGCTGACGTTCTGACCGTCGTAGACGATGCTCTCGACCGCCCAGCCATGCAGCATCTTCACGTTCGGCAGACGCCGCACGCGCTCGGCGACGGTCCACTCGATCAGCGGCCGACTCGCCGAGATGAAATCCAGGGCGCTGTGATAGCGGCACTTCCACACGTCGAAGTGAAACCACTTCACGTCGCGGCCCATGTTGACGGGCGTCGCACCGGCCGCGATCAGTTCCTCGCGAATGCCGCTGAACAGCCGCGTGATCGTGTCCTGACCGCGCAACAACAGACCGTGCGCATGACGGCCCTGCGGCACGCCACGTCGAGGCTCGGGTCGTTCGCTGCGCTCGTCGCGCTCGATGACCGTGACTGTCTTGAAATAGTCTGCCAGCACGCGCGCGGCCAGCAGTCCCGCCATGCTGCCGCCGATGACGATGGCATCGCCGAAGGATTTGCACTCCATGATCGTCCCCGCAGGTGTCAGTGGTGACGATTACGAAGTTAGAGCGCGCCCCTCACGAGCACACCGCCGCAACGACCGAAAGCGCCGCCCACTTTCGTCGGCGGCGCTCATTGAACCGAAGGGTTGATATCGGGCTGTGGGTCGGCCGCTCCAGCGCATCCTGCGCCCGCGGCATTCGCGCATCCCTGCGCAGCAGGCTTCAGCCCGACAATCCCTGTTTCTTGGTAAGCCCGCGCTGCACGGCAAACAACGCCGCCTGCGTGCGATCTTCCAGCTTCAGCTTCGCCAGAATCGTGCTGACGTAGCCTTTCACCGTCCCTTCCGTGAGATGCAGCTCATCCCCGATCTGCCTGTTGCTCATCCCTCGCGCAATCAGATCCAGCACGCTGCGCTCTCGCTGCGTCAGCAACGCCAGCGGATCCGCCTGCCGATTACGCAACTGCTCCACGAGCGCCCGCTGCGCCAGCGGATGCAGCCACGTCTGCCCACCCGCCACCGTGCGCAACGCATTGAGGAAATCCGCCTTCGTCACATCCTTGAGGATGTAGCCCTGCGCGCCAGCCGAAATGATCTCGCGCACCTGGCCGTCTTCGGCATAGCTGGTCAGCGCAATCACCTTCACCGTCGCCGACGACGCGCGGATCACGCGAATCGCATCGCTCGCGGGCAAGCCGGGCATCTTCAGATCCATGAGCACGATGTCGGGCGCGAGCCGGCGCACGGCCTCGCACGCTTCGTCGCCGTTGGTTGCTTCGCCGACGATGACGAACTCGTCGCAATCGTCGAGCAGCGCCCGCAGGCCCTCGCGCACGATGCCGTGATCGTCGACGAGTAGCAGGCGAATGGCGGGTGCGGCGCTCACGACGGGTTCGCCAGCAATGGAATGCGTATGCATACGGTGGTCCCTTGTCCAGGTTGCGAGCGGATTTCGCACACGCCGCCGAGTACGGCAGCACGCTCGCTCATTGTGTGCAGGCCGATACCTTGCTCGGAGCGATCGGCATCGGCCGCAGCGCGCTCCGCGAGATCGAAACCGCGGCCGTTGTCGCGGACATTCAGCGTCAGCACGTCGCCGTCGAGACGTCCGTTGATGTCGACGCGGTTGGCGCCGGAGTGACGGATCGCATTCGACAGCGCTTCGCGGCAGATCAAATACAAGCTCTCTTCCAGGCTGGGCTGCTGCGGTCGGTACGCCGCAAAGTCCAGACGGATGGTCGGCGTCTGCGGCGCGAGCACGATTGCGAATCGTTGCAGAGCAGCCGCCAGGCCAAGTCGCTTCACGTCGCCGACACCGACGCGCGACGCGGAATCCGCAGAATCGCCGCCGACCGAGTCCGGTCGCAGCTCACGCAACAGCGCGCGCATTTCGGAGAACGCCAGGCGCGCCAGCTCTTCGATACGGCGCGCGCGTCGTTCACCCTCGGCCGGATCGCGACGCCACGCAGATACCAGCGACTGCGACATCAAGCTGATCGAAGACAACGCCTGACTGACCGCATCGTGCAGATCGCGCGCCAGTCGCTGCCGCTCGCGCATCACGGCGGCTTGCCGCGCTTCGGAAGTCAGACGCGCATTCTTGATCGCAACCGCCAGATGATCCGCGATGATCTGGATACTCGCCACATCGTCCTCATCGAACGGATCCAATCCTTCGAGGTTGATGCAGCCGAACACTTCGTCGCCGAGCATGATCGGCACCGCTAGCTCAGTGCGCACATTGACCGGCATCGGTGGCGGCACGTAGCGCGGATCCTTGCGCACGTCGTTGACGATCTGCACTTCGCCAGTGGTCACAGCCGCGCCCGTGATGCCTTTGGTCGCCGGCATGCGGAACGGCTGCTCGAAAATATCCTGGTAGGCGCCGGCGTGCGCGCGAAACAGCAGGTAGTCCTCGTCGCCGCGATAGAGCAGCGGGATGACGACGTTGCGATAGCCGAGATGATTGTGAATCGCTTGCGCCGCTGTCGCGACCAGCTCTTCGGGTTCCAGGCCCGAGGTGATGACGCGCGCGATGCTCGCGATGAGCATCATGCGTTCGGTGCGTCGCTGCTCGCGGCCGTAACGCAAGGCGTTCTGGATCGCGATCGATGCGTGTCGCGCGAACAAGCGCAGCGTCGCCAGATCGCTCTGGCCGAACTTGCGCGGCGGCCGCGCGCCGATGCCGAACACACCGAGCAGACCGCCGCTCGGGCCGGGGATCGGCACACCGATCACCGCGTTGCCGGCTTGATCGGGCAACGAGATGCGATCGAGGTCGGCGTAGCTTTCGAGGATCACCGGTTTGCCGGTCGCGAGCACGCGGCCGACCAATCCTTCGTTCGGCTCGAACTCGGTGCCGAGCTCGGCCTCGGGCAGGCGATGAACCGCTTCGATCTGCACGACGTGGCGACGCGGCTCGTACAGGCCGATCGCGCCATCGTCGGCGCCGAGCAGCCCGCAGGCGCGCGTGATGATGCTCGTGAGCAGCGGTCGCAGCTCCAGCTCGCTGGCAATCTCTTCGAGGATCGAGCTGAACGGCTCGCTGAGATGCGCCGACTCGTGCGGCGCTTCGGCGCTCGCGGCAGGTGGCGGCGCCGGCGTCGGCTCGGGCACTTCCAGGCGGATCGTGACCGGCCCGGAATTCACTTGGGTACGTTGCGAAGACATGTTGGCCGCAGTATTCGCCGCAGTCCGCCCCGGTTCAAGCCAAAACTGACTTTTGTCAGGGGCCGATTCAGCCGTTGGATGCCTCGCGCTCCAGCACTACGGGCAATAGCCGGCCGATGATTTTGCGCACGGCATCGCGCTCGCGCCCGACCATGCGCCGCAGGTGGTTGCCAATGATCGCGTCGCCGAGCGCGGCCATCGTCACGAACAACGTCGCCGAGGTGACGCGCTGATGTACGTCTTGCGTGGCGGCACCGGCCTCGGCGCCGCGCTCGACGCTGTCGATGTAATCGCGCACGACCTCGCCGACCGGCGCCAGTCGCGTCGCCTCGCCGGACAACACGATCCAGGCCGCGAGGCGCCCTGCACCGCCGCGATCGAACGCGTCGAACACGATATCGACGAAGTCGCGGAATTCGCCCTTGCCAGCGCGCAGCCGCATGACGGCGGATTCGATCGCCGCGGTCAGCTCGCTCATCATCTGCCGCATCAGCTCGGACTGCAGTCCGGCCGCCGAGCCGAAGTGATGAATGAGATTGGTGTGGCTCATACCGAGGTCGGTGGCCACCGACTGCAGCGTGATCGCGTCCGGTCCGTCGGCCAGCAGCAGCCGCCGCGCGGACGCGAGCGCCAGCGTGCGCGCCTCTTCGGGTGTGCGCCGCACGCGACGCGCATTGGTGTTTTTTGCGACCTGTTTCGCTTTCGTCACTATTGACACCACTCTCAATAAGGAACTGTAATACGCGCCATGTCCGTCCCTACCCCTGCCGACCTTACGATCACACCTCGTGACCTCAGGGTGGACCGTAACACGCGCAACGCCCGCTGGTGGCACGGCGGCGACCCGGTCGCCACCGCGTACTTCAACGCACTGTCTGCGGCGTTCCCCCAGGGCGAGACATTCTTCATCGAGTCAGTGCGCCGCTACCGCGACTCGGTTCATGAGCCGCTGCGACAACAGATCGCGGCGTTCGTGCAACAGGAGGCGATGCACACGCGCGAGCACGTCGTTTTCAACAAGCTGCTGCGCACGGCCGGTTACGACCTCACCGCCATCGACGCCGAAGTGCGGCGTCGGGTCGACGAGGCGCGTACGCGGCCGCACCTCGTGCAGCTCGCGCTGACCGTAGCGCTGGAACATTTCACCGCGATCATGGCGTATTCGCTGCTGACCGAAAGGGAGCCGCTGCCGGGCGCGTCCGAGGAAATCGTGCGTCTCTGGCAATGGCATGCCATCGAGGAGATCGAGCATAAGGCGGTCGCCTACGACACGTTCCTGGCAGTGACGCAGAACATGTCAGGACTGAAGCGCTGGCTCCTGCGCTGCCACGTGATGGGCCTGGTCAGCATCCAGTTCTGGTATTCGAACTTCCAGCGCATGGCCGACTTCTTCCGCCAGGACGGCATCAACACGCCGCGCACCTGGTGGCGTGTGGCGAAATACCTGCTCGTCAAGCCGGGAATGATGCGGCGAATCTTCTGGGACTACCTGCGCTTCTTTGCGCCGGGGTTCCATCCGTGGCATCGCGACGATCGAAAGCTCATCGCAAAAATTGCGACACAGCTCACGCTCTCGCCGCCTCCCGCAGCAGCGTGAAGTTGCTTTGACAACAGTAACCCAGATTTAGATCCCGGCATTTCGCGCCGGAATCTCCGTACAGCTTCCCATCTCCCACGCGGCGCAGATTCGCAGGTGCGGATCGTTTGCGCTGCCGTCCGCGCTGCCTCGACTCGCGAACGACGCTCAACCCTTCCGCGGAACATCGTCGTTATAAGTCTAGGGTTCTGGGAGAACAATCAATGTCCGCGATAACAGTGAATGCCTTTCCACCGCTGCATACGTTCAACTCTTCGCGAAGCTGGTTCCTGGCGCTGATCGTGTTGCTGCATGCGGGATTCTTTTGGGTCCTGACGCACGGGGTCACGATCGGTAGCGTGAACCTGCCGCCGCCTCTCGTCCTCGTCAACCCGACACCACCCCGGCCACAGCCGCCACCGAAACCCCACGTGATCGACAACCCTGTGGTCAGTCGCGTTTTCGTGCCGGTCGTCGACCTGCCGCAACTCGTCGCGACCGACGACTCGAACGCGCCTCAGCAGACGACGCAGGAGCCGCCACCGGTGGGCGAGATAGTCCGTGAGCAGCCGGGTGCAGGTCCGCTCATCGTCCAGCCGCAGGCCGACGCGCGCTTCCCGTTCACGGAGCCGGAATACCCCGTGCCGGACATCCGCGCGGGTCACGAAGGCACGGTGTGGCTGACGATCGAGATCCTGCCGAATGGACGCGTCGGCGCAGTGCGGATCGACAAGTCGAGCGGCTTCGAGCGGCTCGATGCGTCAGCCGTGCGCGAAGCACGCAAGTGGCGCATGCAGCCGGGCACGCAGGATGGCATCGCGATTCCGATGTACAAGCGCGTGCCGGTTACGTTCCAGCTGAAGTGACGGGCGTCACCACCGATAGGTGAACGACGCTCCGTAGGTTCGCGGCGCGTTGTAGTTGCGATTGCCGGCGCCCAAGCCGGTGTTGAGCCCCTGAGCGACGTATTGCTCGTCGCTCAGGTTCTTGCCCCACAACGCCACTTCCCACGAGTGCGCGGCATTGAACATCGCGACGCGCGCGTTCACGAGCACGTAGCTGTCTGCC
>Ga0310813_10002471_pt1 | contig 11195 bp, 9 predicted proteins | sample YN3metagenome_FD_203086 | JGI IMG/M metagenome (GOLD analysis project Ga0310813, IMG submission 203086) | Soil microbial communities from experimental microcosm in Duke University, North Carolina, United States - YN3 | ecosystem: Engineered > Artificial ecosystem > Soil microcosm > Unclassified ... | reverse complement strand
GGAAAGCTCATCAGCGATCCCAACAGATCCTTCTCCACGGAACAAGTCAAAGACTACACCATCGCCATCGAGAAAGCTGAACAGCAATCGGAGCACGGCGGCATCCTGCGGGATCCGCTCTACAACGATACGCAGTCAGCGATCCGCAAGGCCATCCGTGGTGCTGACATCTTTCACGATAACCCGGAACGTGATCTGCAAGCAGTCAAGGCTGAGGCCTTCTTTGCTCAGTCCATGATTCGCTTTGCCGCTCAGAATCCCCCTCCGACTCCTGAGAAGATTCAGAACGAGATGTTTCGGCTCGAGGAAGTAGCAGTCAATCGCTATACGGACAAGAAGATGGTCAAACAGACCTTTACTCTCGATCCCCTTGAGACCGCCGGTCAACCAGCCCCAGCAACGAAACCTGCTGCCAGTAAGCCCACGGCCCGCGAGCCAGGCGAACACTAATAATACCCATCGTAGGACCCTATGCCCCTTCCTGACAACCCGGTCCAACCAGCACCGGCTCCTACGACTACTGCGGAGTACCTCGCATCGCTTCGGCAGAAGAACGTCGGACAGGCTGAGGCTCCAGCGAAAGAATTGAAGCCAGCTGATCTTGGCTATCAGCAGATTGATCGTGTTGAAGGTCAAGCCCGTCTGGATGAACAGAACAACCCGAAGCCGGGGATCATCGCAGACGTGGCTATGGCCATCCCGAATGGGATCTCCAAGGCCATCGTCAATACGGAAAACTTTGTTCAGGACGTAACCGGAAGCGGTACTCCACAGGGAAACTTTCAACAGGTACTCGCTGGGGATGTCGGCTCAGGGCTCGGACTCCCCGCTGAAGGCGCTCAAACGGCCCCTGGCCAACTCGTCCAAGGTGTCTCTCAGTTCACCAGTGAGTTCCTCGGTCTCGGTAAGTTCGCACGGTTGGCTAAGGGTGCATCCCTCGGCCTTAAGTTTACTAAAGCAGCCGTTCAGACAGGTGCAGCGCAAGCCATCGGATTTGATCCGTATGAAGCTCGCCTCTCCAATCTGATTCAAGAGCATCCAGCTCTCGCTAATCCTATTACCTCTTTTCTCGCGGCTGATCCGAAGAACTCGAAAGCGTCCAATCGCTTCCGCTCGTTCCTCGAAGGCGCTGGACTCGGTGCTGCGGCTGAAGGCCTTTTCGCTGCGCTCGGTCTGCTGAAGCAGGGCCGGGCTATTAAGGCTGCTAAGGGCGATGAAGCTGCTGCGAAGTTCATGCAGGAGAATACGGAATCGGTCGCAGTTACTGCTCCCGCTCCTGAAGTTCCTCCCACCTCCGCAGAGACTGCTCCGGTTGAGGCTCCCGCAGAATTAATAACACTGGCCGACGAATGGGCAGCGGCAGAAAAAGACGTTCGCCGCGCACAGAGACAAGATCCCCATCTACTCGACGATGCTCGGTCAGCTCGGTTTGACGCTGAAACTACCTTCCGGTCCGCGGCTGAGAAATCAAACATCTCAGCTGAAACTTTTGACCGCCTTGTTGAGCGGGCAAAACGTACCCAAACCGCCAACCCAGACGCAGCCTCAAACACCCTGCTCTCCCCCGAGCAAGCCCAGAGCATCAAGGACAACTTTGCTCAGAACGTCAAGAATGGCGCTCCGCTCGAAGGTCTTACCGATCTCAACGCTGATCACCTCCTCCTGACCCAAGCGCCCCTGCGCATGATCGAAGAGGTCTCTCAAGCCCTCAAAGAACCTTTCGATAAACTGAAGGGCGGGAAACAAACCCTCAATAGCATCTTCGAGAACGCTGACATCGCTGGTCAAGATCCTCTCGCCGTCATGGCCAAGAGTGGTCAACAGGCGAAAGAAGCTGGCGACTGGGCGATTCAACAAACAGCTCAACGCATCGTCGTCGCCACGTACACCAGGGCCTCAGCGAGTCTCGCTCAAGAACTGAACGCCAAGGCCGCTGCTGGTCTCATCACCACCGAAGACGACCTCAAGCTCCTCGGGCTCATGCAGAAGCATGCCGAAGCTCAGGGCGATCTCATTGCGATCAAGTCTGGCCATGCTCGCGCACTCGGAGCCGGTCGCATCGACATCGCTGGCAACGTCCCCGATCAATTGGATGCACTGGCTCCCAAGGCCGATCCTCTCGTCAAACCGAAACCAACGGCCCAGGATCTCCTCAAGGACATCCTCGCGCAACCGGATGGCTCCGAACGCCTTCGCCAGATGGCTCTCTTCAATGCTGAGCTGGCTGACAATCCCAAGGGCATGGGGATGATCGCTCGGGCTGTGAGCAACGGCTTGGGACTCCACAACAATCTGTGGATGAATGCGATCCTCTCTAGGCCAGTCTCCCTCATCAGGGATACCATCGGCAACACGATAGCTACCGTCACTCCTCCGATTGAGAAGATGATCGGTGGTGTTCGTCGCGTCGATCCTATCGCTATCAAAGAAGGTGCTCGGACCTTTCACGCCCTGGGTGAAAGCTTCGTTGAAGCCTTAGAGATGGCGAAGGTCTCCTTCGACTCGGGGCTCTCGTTTATCGATCCCCAGCACACCTTCACCGCTGCGCAGAAGACGCTTCTGTCAGCTGTGCCAGGTGAATCGATGTGGGCCAATGGTATCCGGTATCTTGGCCTCGTTGCTGAGATGCCCACGCGTCTGCGCATGGCCTCGGATGAGTTCTTCAAGCAGATCAACACCAGAGCGTTCATACGCTTCAAGGCTCGTGGTCTTGCTGATGAACTGAAGATTCCTGACCATGAAGTCGGAGCTTTCGTTCAGAAGAAACTAGATGAATCGATCTCGCAGGAAACAGGAAAGAGCCTCAGTGATTCAGCGACTGACTACGGTCAGCACGCAACGTTCACCCAGCCGCTCGATCCTGAGCGCTTCGCTGGTGGCTACGAGAATTGGGTTAACAACAACCCAGCTCTCCGTCTCGTCACTCCGTTTGTTAAGACTCCAGTCAATCTGTACCGTTGGTCAGGCCAGCACAGTCCCTTTCTCGCTGCTGCCTCGAGCGAGTTCAGAACGATGTGGAAAGCTGGTGGAGTCCAACGGGCTCAAGCCGAGGGAATGCTCGCTACTGGATCTGTGATCTGGGGCAGTGGTCTCTACCTTGCTGCCAAAGGTTTAATCTGTGGCGGCGGTCCTCGTGACCCCGATCAGAATAAGCTCTGGAAGCAGGCTGGTAACGTTCCCTACAGTGCTCAAATGGGCGATAGACGGGTCTCGTACCTGTCTCTCGACCCTGGTGTCGCTACGATCTTTGGTCTCATTGGTGACTACCACGAGAACGCCGGGCAACTGACGGAAGATGGTCGCACCTCCATGGCTGGGGCAATGCTCCTGGCGATGGCGAAGAACATCACCAACAAATCCATGCTCACTGGCATCGCTCAGATGACCTCGGCCCTCACGGCCACTGGTAACAACAGTAGTGCCATGGATAAGTTCATCCGGTCTCGAATGGCGTCCTACGTTCCGCAGGGAATCAAGGACATCACCGAAGCTCTGCCGCATGACGCTACGTTCGCCACCGACAATCCCTACTTGCGGGAAGTGATGAGCTGGGCTGATGCGATGTACGCCAAGACTCCGTTCGACACGAGTGCTGATTACCGGAATATGTTCGGTGAGAAGGTCCTCATGCCAGCTGGTCTGGGTGAAGACACCATCAGCCCGTTCATAACAGCGAAAGAGAATCCTGATCCTGTTATCAAAGAGCTGGCGAAGTACCCCTCTGGGTTCTCTCGTCCCTCTCCGAATCTCTCTGAGAATGTGAAGCTCGATAGTAAGCAGTATTCTGAGAGAATGGCAGAACTCGACAAGCCGATCCGAGCCTTCGGCGGTAATACGCTGAAACAAGAGCTGGCTGATGTGATCAAGAGCGATCTCTACAAAGAGGCTTCTGAGAACTTCACCACGCGATTCAACGGTCTTTCTGAAAAGAAGATGCTCTTGGTCCACCGTATTCAGAAGGCGTATGAAGCCACTGAGCGTAGCTACCTGGATAACAATCCTGATGTAGCCGAGCGAGTCCAGGCTGATCGCTCAGCGGCTCACGATGTAAAGTTGAATGGCATCGATGCAGCTCCAGAGAATCCTCTCGATCTGCTGAACAAGTATAAACGTTAACTAGGATCACTAACCAATGGCTCTCTCCTTCATCCTGTACTCCGGTACAGGCGGGACCGACACGTTCGCAGTTCCGTTCGGCTACCTCAAGAGAGCTGATGTCTCTGTGGAGCTGGACGGAATTGATGTCACTGGGGACGTTACCTGGCTGACACCGGCATCGGTTCAGCTGACCACGACTTCAGGAACCAACAACGTTGAGATACGGCGCACTACAAGCGTCTCTTCGTTAGAGGTCACCTTCTCCGATGGTTCCACGCCAACGGCTGATGAACTCAACCGAGCAATCAAACAGGCTGTGTACCTCGCCCAGGAACGTATCGATGCTGGCCTGGATGTCACCGTGGCCGCTGGCGATGTGACCTTCGGAACCTTCGCCGCTCGTCCAGCTGCCTCTACCGCTGATCTGCTCTACGTCGCTACCGACACCAAGCAGCTCTTTAGAGACACTGGCTCCGTCTGGCAGCTCCTCGACGGGGCTCTGACGGGAGTCGTCACGAAAGCTGCTGGCGATACGGTCACAGCGTTGGGGACCATCCCCAATGACTCCTTCACCTATGCCCAACTCCAGAACGTCTCAGCAACCGATAAGATCCTCGGACGGTCTACCGCTGGAGCTGGAGACATCGAGGAGATCACCTGTACAGCTACAGGCAGATCTATTCTCGATGACACCTCGGTAGCAGCGGTACGAACGACTCTTGGTGTGGCTGCTGACGCCTGCCAGTTCCTGCACGTGCATCGCAATGGTGTCGATCAGACGATCTCTGATAACACGCTTACGCGTATCAACTACACGACAGAAGTCTTCGATACTGGCAGCACCAATGATCTCACTACAGACCGATTCACTCCGACGGTAGCCGGTAAGTATCTGGTCATCGCTAGCTGTGGCTACGCTGGTCTCGACTCTGGAGACCTGATTCGGTCAACCATTATAAAGAATGGTGTGCAAGTTGCTGAATGCCTGAACGAGTCAACCGGAAGCAATATAACCGTCCAGGTTACCGCTATTATAGCGATGAACGGCACTACGGACTACCTGGAGCACTGGACCCTTCAGGACGGCACCGGATCGAAAGATCTCTACGGCTCAACTGATCGCACCTTCTTCCAAGCGATGCGGATCAGCGCATGAGCAACGATAAGTTTGAAGAGATCCAACGGTCTCTGGGACGTATCGAGGGCATGCTGACGCCACTTTCAGAGGAAGTCACTGCGCACGATAAGCGTTTACGCAAACTCGAAGGCTACAAGCATTACCTGATGGGTGCCATCGTCGTCATCTCAGGCATCGCCACCTACATCTTTGAGTGGTTCAAGAATACCTCGGATAAATAATAACAGGGTTACTCTCTCATGTCCGACTTCACCCGTGCTGGTCAGACCGACAACAATCGGTCACTGACGGAGACGAGCGGGCCTACCAGACTCATCATTGGTGACATTCACGATGGTGAGGTGCTGACTCGGGATGGGGATACCATCGTTGGAACCGTCCCCGCTGGATCGGGTGGCGGCGGATCAGTGACATCCGTTGGTCTGAGTGCTTCTCCTACAGCAATCTTCAATGTCTCTGGGTCGCCAGTGACCGTAAACGGGACACTCGCGTTGTCGCTGGATGATCAGGCTGCGAATAAAGTCCTGGCCGGTCCTGCGAGTGGCGCTGATGCGACTCCGAGTTTCCGCTCATTAGTCACTGCCGATCTTTCAACCAGCATAGTCACCACGCCCAAGATTGACACGGCTGCGGTTACTACTGCCAAGTTGGCCGATAGCGCCGTGACCACTGCAAAAATTGATGACGCTGCCGTCACCACGGCGAAGATCGACAACAACGCCGTCACGTTTGCCAAGATGCAGACAATCACCGATAAGCGGCTGCTTGGTAATGATTCGGGCGGCACAGCGGTGCCACAGGAGATTGCGCTTTCGACGGATTTGGCGTTTACCGGGAGTCAGTCGATCAAGCACGTTGATAGCGTCACGGCAGGCACGGCACTTTTTGGCAATGGCTCGCTTACTTATAATGCACGTGGGCATGTGACCGCAAAGGTAGATGATCCTTATACTAATGGTTCCGGGCTCGTCCGTCGTTTTCCGTATTACGACGTTTCATTGACCAGCTTACAGAGAATGTTTTACGTTCCTGAGCTAAACAAAATGTTTGCTTTGGCTGGTAGCTCGACTGGTTCGCTTCTCGTGATCGAGCGGATCACCGATCTACCTAAGACTCTCGCAACCTATGCCTCCAAAGTAGTCATTCGTGGCATATACTCAGCCGTTTCTGGTAAGATTTATTTGAACTACGGTTCCAACAGCATGTCGGTCAACGCGACCACAGGCGCGATCATTACCTCCGGAATCGCCAAACAGTTTCAATACGGTGTCGCCATACGACCTTCAGACGGGGTTATCTATGGTGCCACAACGGGCGGAACGGCCATTCATCGAATCAATAGTGCGACGGACACAGCCGGTTCAGACATAACCATAAGTAAAAATGTTGGCTCAGCCAGTGGCGACACGATGGTGCATTGTCCTATTAGTGACTCTATCCATATCAACGCTGATGGTAACATTTGTCGGATTGACTGCACGACCAATCTTGAAGCCGGGGTAATCAACAATCCATGGGCATCATCGCCACCCGTTTCTGCGACCGCTATCGTTTATCATCCGGTTACGCAGAAGATCTATGCTTTTGCCGGTGGTTTTGGTAGTGGGGGATCAAATGGATTTTTCATTGTCATCGACCCATCAGTAAATCCAGACGCTATTTCCGCAACAGTAGCTTATCCGGACAGTTTCATTGAAGCGAGCGGCTTGGGTCAAAGCGCAACGCGCAATGCCATCGCACTCGGAAACTACATTATCATCGGTACGGCTTTGTCTACTCCTCAGACCTTGCTCGTTTACGACGTTGTTAACGAGGTCTTTGCGCCAACGCTGAACTCATCGCTCGCGTCCAGCATCATCGGCACGGGGATGGCCGGAATTGCCTCGGAGAATGTGCTCTACACACCGCATAGCACGGCATATCAAGTTTGGCGTGGAAGCTGATATGGATCTCATCGCTATCCCAATTCAAAACCTTGATCGCTTCTTCTCCACCGCCAACGATGCCGGACTAGCGATCAACGGCCTGTACTCACAGGATTCAGTGACGCTCACCACCGATCCCGCTGCGACCGACGACGAGATCAAAGCCTGCCAAGCGTTCATTGATACCTTTGATTGGTCTGCTGAAGCCCAAGCAGCGTGGGAAGCGCAAAAGCAACAGGCCGATGCAGTCGCACGGGTGTTGGCGAATCCTGATTACAAGCTGCTGATCGATTATCTGCACGATCAGATCAAAACAGCGGTTCCGGATTACGTCGTCCCTGATTTAACTGCGGTACAATCTGCCCTCACCGCTCAAGTCTCCCTTTCTCAAGATGCTCAAGCACTCCCTGCTGACATCACCATTTCTCCCTAACTTAGAAAAAAGTACTCCACTCATGGCTGATCAAACCTCCACCGCAATAGGTGCTCCTGGGGATACTCTCCCCACGCTCGCCATCACTGCCACCCAGAAGACCTACGACTTCACGTACACCTCAGGCGGTCGTCCGATCAACCGAGTCGTGTCGCTGCATGCGGACGTTGACTGGTTAGTCACGACTCCTGGCACCACGAACTACACGCTCGTCGCTGCGAACCAGCCGTACAAGGTCATGCTGACGCTCAGCACCAAGACGGTGTACGCGAAAACCGTCACCAGCACTGGTACGCTCTACGCCGTTGTGGCTCGCTAACGAGAGAAGGGAAACCTACCCATGACATTCCCTACGACTCTCCCAACGCTGACGGCAATTCCGTCCAGTTCAGCAGCTCTCGCCACTGATCACGTCACGATTCACACTGAAGATCGCACCCTGCTCCTGTCGCTGGCCGATAAAGTCGGTGCCGACTCGAGTGCGATCACCACCTCGCTTGACTACTTGGTCAAGAATGGTGCTACTGGTTCTGGTGGAGTGGTCAGACAGACCAGCCCCACGCTCGTTACTCCGCTCCTAGGCACGCCAACAAGCGGTGTCCTGACGAACTGCACGGGCACAGCGGCTGGCCTCACTGCTGGTAACGCTTCTGTAGCAGCGACGGCAACAACGGTTACCGGGCTCACTGCTTCAGTCGCTGAGTTGAACTACACCGATGGCGTCACTTCAGCGATCCAGACGCAGCTTGATGCGAAAGCTCCCTTAGCCTCCCCGACCTTCACAGGGACGGTCACGGTTCCCGTTGCACTGACGGGTGTTCTCCGCGCTGATAGCGGTGTCGTGTCGGTCGATACCGATGTCACTGATATCGTGGCAGCGGCAACAACGTCGGCGGCAGGTAAATCAGAGCTGGCCACCAGTTCAGAGACAACCACTGGCACCGATACTGGGCGTACGATAACTCCTGATGCGCTTGCGCACTCGAGCTACGGTAAACGCTGTGTGCAAATTCAAGTGGTTGAAGGTGCTACTGATGTCGCTACGGGCGACGGACAGGGCAACTTCCGCTTCTTCGTCCCGCCTGAGCTCAACGGGTGGAATCTGGTCGATGCCCAAGTCGCTCACGTGACTGCGGGGACGACGGGGACTTCCGATTATCAGATCCGCAACGTTACCGACTCGGTCGATATGCTCTCAACCAAGATCACGGTCGATTCAACTGAGAAGACGTCGTACACGGCTGCAACTCCAGCGGTCATCGATCTCACGAAAGATGACGTAGCGACGGGTGATGAACTGGCCTTTGACTGTGACGCTGTGTCGTCCACAGCTCCTAAAGGGCTTACGTTCCTTCTGAGCTTCCAGCTCCCTTAATAATAAACCAGCTATTGGATCCACATGACTGAAGAAGCACTTGGTATAAATAGCATCGGAGGGCCGAAACCGGAGCCAGTTCTCATCCTGCCTACGGCGCTCGAGACGGACATTTCATTCACTTACTCGGTGACTGATGATGCTGGAACTGATGTTGTCGCAGTGGTGCCGAAAGATGCTCCAGCGTTGACGCTGAGTAAGTGGGATGGTGAATTTGAACTCACCATTAGCCACAATGCAGTGATAGCGTCTGGAGCAGTCACGCTTGCGGCGGACAGTGCTACGTCAGCTGATACGGTCATCTATCAAGCTGATGACACCGCCGTTCAGGTCTATCCGATCGAAAACGGCTTCGAGATAGAAGTCATCATCAATGCTCATCCAGCATCGAACCGTTTCGATTTCCAGATGGATGGAAGCGAAGGACTCGTCTTTCATAAGCAACCCGAAGCAGGGCAGAACTTCTACCCGTTTCCAGGGGCTTCCGTCTGGACGGATACACACGTCTTCGATGACAAGGGTAACATCTTGGCATCACGGGACTACAATATCCCAGGCTCTATAGCCATCTATTCTCCTAAGAAGCACGGGAAATATAAGACTGGTAAGATTGGTCACATCTATCGTCCCAAAGCGGTGGATGCTCAGGGCACTGAGACGTGGTGTACGTTAGAATACGCTGATGGTGTTCTAACGGTTGTCGTCCCAGAGTTATTTTTGAGTACAGCTGCGTATCCGGTGACGGTCGATCCGACGCTCGGCTATACGACTGTTGGTGCAAACTCAACGATACTGTCGGCATATCTTTTCGGCAATCACTACCAAATGTCGGAAGACGGCACGGCCACGGCTTTTCATCTCTGGCTCGCAACCGCAGTAGGTTCAGAGAATAGTTTCAAGTGGACCGGAGCAATTTACAATTCAGATGGAACAACTCCGAGCGGTAAAAGTCAAGTCGGCATTACTGCCGATACGGCAGTCGCAGGAAATACAACGCCAACGGATCAATCGGCGTCGATAGGCGGAAGTCTCGTCAATGGAAATTGGTATTGGCTCGGCTTTGAACAAGACACTCAAAGCACTGGGCACCTGATTACCTATTACGACAACACTGGTTTTGCGTCGTCGTACGAGGTTTACACCTACACAGGCGGCTCGTTGCCCGATCCGATGGACACGCTGACTGACGCGACCAATGCGCAGATCAGCATGTACATCGATTATGATCCGGTTTCATCCGGTCCTGCCTTCGTCCCTCGCGCCATCATGTACTAGGATATATTTCAAATGACGACTGCTACTTGGGGCGACGCCACGGTCACGTGGGGCGATGCACTCTTTGCGTGGGATGGCTCAGAGATCGGTGCCAATGAAGCACCCGTCGTTGACGCTGGTTCAGACCAAGCCTTCACCCTCCCCACCGAGGGTGGAACCTTGGCTGGCTCAGCGACGGACGACGGAGTCCCTGTCAGCCCAGGATCGCTCACCTACCTCTGGGAAACCGTGTCTGGCCCTGGCCCTGTTACCTTCGTGGACGACACGGACCCAGAGACGGACTATACGGTCCCCGCTGCTGGCACCTACGTCCTCCAGTTGAGCGCCTACGACGGCGAACTGACTGGAACCGATACGATGTCGATCGTGGTCACACCCGCGACACCAGCTGCATCCAGTGGCTCAGCGAAGAAGCTGGGATGCCTTGGCTTCCTCGATGACTCCTATGATGACACCGTGGGTGGACTAGGGGTGGGCGCTGGGTTTGAGTACTAATGGCTATTGGTGAAGCTGAACTCAAAGCGGATTTCAAACTATTCCTTGCACACAGTTGGAACTACCTCCGCCTCCCCGAGCCTACCAAGATTCAACTGGACATCGCTGATTATCTTCAGCACGGCCCCAGACGAAAGATGGTCAAGGCTTTCAGAGGCGTGGGAAAATCGTGGTTGACTGCTGACTATGCTCTCTGGCGTCTCTACAGAGATCCTCTGCTCAACATTTTGATCATCTCTGCAAGTAAGAAAAAGGCCGATGATTTCAGCACTTTCTGCTTTCAACTGCTTGATCTAATACCGGAACTAGAGTTCCTTCAACCGAAGAATCACCAGCGAGCTGCAAAAAATGCTTTCGATGTTGGTCCCGCTCAAGCGAACAAGGACCCCTCGGTAACATCGCTCGGCATCACGTCGATGATCACTGGATCTCGTGCTGACATCTGTATCCCAGATG
>Ga0310813_10002470_pt1 | contig 11198 bp, 6 predicted proteins | sample YN3metagenome_FD_203086 | JGI IMG/M metagenome (GOLD analysis project Ga0310813, IMG submission 203086) | Soil microbial communities from experimental microcosm in Duke University, North Carolina, United States - YN3 | ecosystem: Engineered > Artificial ecosystem > Soil microcosm > Unclassified ... | reverse complement strand
CGCGTTGGAACGCGACTTACGTACTTCTTCGCTGTGTTCTTCTGGTCTCTGTTCACTTTGCTTCAGGGATTCGCAAACAGCGTGGCGACGCTGCTCGGATTCCGCCTGGGTCTTGGGGTGAGCGAGGCTCCGTGCTTCCCGACGAACAGCCGCGTCGTTGCGACGTGGTTTCCTGAGCACGAGCGCGCGAAAGCAACCGCGGTTTACACGGTGGGGGAATATCTCGGGCTCGCGTGTTTCAGCCCATTGCTCTTCTGGGTTTCTCACCGTTTCGGATGGCGATGGCTCTTCTTTCTTGTTGGGGCCGTTGGTATCGTCTTCGCCATCGTGTGGCGAGGTGCCTATCGAGAGCGCGAAGATCTGGATTCGACCCGAACAACTGCCGCGTCAACACCGCTCAAATGGGGACAAATACGCGACTTGCTTCGCTACCGCCAGGTCTGGGGAGCGAGCATCGGGCAATTTGGCGGGAACTCCACGCTCGTCTTCTTTCTCACCTGGTTCCCGACGTACCTGGCCAAGGAACGGCACATGACGTCGCTGACTGCCGGATGGAATGCGATTCTGCCCTTTGCGGCTGCCGCTTGCGGCATCATGCTCGCGGGCTGGGGATCAGACCTGATTCTGAAGCGCACGGCGTCGCCGAATCTGGCGCGTAAACTGCCCGTTGTCGGCGGCCTATTCGGGGCGTCTACGATCATCCTGGTGAACTACGTCCATGGTGATTCGCTGATCATTGCCATCTTTTCATTCGCGTTCTTCTGCCAGGGAATGACCGGCCTGGGATGGGCCGTAATTTCAGACATCGCTCCCAAGGAGCTGATGGGAATCACCGGTGGCATCTTTAATTTTGCGTCCAACATGGCGGGTGTAATCACTCCGATCGTGGTTGGCGCTATCATCGGCAGAACGGGCTCCTTCTTCTATGCGCTCGCGTACGTGGGGGCGGCGGCGCTGGTCGGGGCTCTGTCGTACGTATTCCTGCTGGGCGACGTAAAGCGCATCGTCCTGCATCCCGAGACTCGGTAAATCTGTTCTATCTAAGGACTTTTAACCTCCACCTTTAACTGTTCCGGTACGGTTACAACGTTGTTTCCGGTACGCGTGGAACCTAGTATGGCCCGCGGGAATTCGTTTATGGGCAGCCTCACGCACAAATCGGGCGCTTACACGAACGCCGAAGTCAAGGACGTCACCGACCATGTCCTGCCGCAGGGCAAAGTCGGCGAGACTGTGGCCTATGGCCGTCCTGTCGGAACCGAGGAAAAGATTGCCGCGTACCTGCTTGTGGAGTATCTCGAGCGGCTCGGCGTTGAAGTCATCTTCGGCCTCTGCGGTCACACAGTCGTCGGATTCCTGGACGCGTTGAGTAAGAGCAAGATCAAGTATGTCTCGGCCCGCCATGAACAGGTTGCGGCCCACGCGGCGGAAGGCTATGCGCGGGTCACCGGCAAGCCGGGAGTTCTGCTGACCCACCTCGGTCCCGGGCTTTCCAATGCTGTCACCGGCGTTGCCAACGCCGCCCTCGATTCGATCCCGATGGTGGTCATGGCGGGCGACGTGCCCTCTTACTTCTTCGGCCGGCATCCTCACCAGGAGATCAATCAGTTCCTCGACGGCGGACAGTTCGAGTTGTGCCGCCCATTCTGCAAGCGCGTCTACCGCGTCGATCGAGTGAATGATTTGCCGCGAATCGTCGAGCGCGCATTCCATTTGAGTGTCAGCGGCCGGCCGGGACCGGTCCTCGTCGACATCCCGATGGATCACTTCTCGTCGAATCTTTTCGTCGACGCATTCGCGAAGGTGCCGCCACAAGTCACCAAGCCGTCACTCGATGCAGCAACGGCGCAGCTCATTGTGGAGACCCTGGCGGACGCGAAAACCCCGGTTCTCTACGCCGGCGGTGGGGTCACGACTGCGATGGCCGAAGGCGCGCCCGAATTGCTCAGCGAACTGGCAGAGCTATTGGAGCTTCCCGTCGCTCACACTCTGATGGGAAAAGGCTGCTTGCCGGATGGCCATCCACTGCTGGCCGGCCAGACTGGCTTCTGGGGCGTTCCGGTTGCTAACCAACTCTGCCGCGAGGCCGACGTAATCCTCGCAATCGGTACTCGCCTCGCGGAAGCCAATTCCAGCTCTTGGGATACTCGATTCACATTCCAGATTCCGCCAACGAAGTTGATGCATATCGATATCGACGCTGCGGAAATTGGACGGAATTACCAGACAACAATCGGCGCCGTGGCTGATTCCCGGCTCGCGCTGGAACAACTCGTTGCCGCCGCGCGGGGAGTGAAACCCAGGAGCCGCGGCGAGTTGCGTAAGACGATCGCCGAAGGCCGGGCCGAGTTTGCTGCGAACTTTGTCGAGTTCTATAAGTCGAACCAGTTCCCGCTGCGGCCCGAACGTATTCTCGGTGATCTTCGCAAGGTCCTGCCTGAGGATGCGTATCTCGTCACCGACGTGGGATGGAACAAGAACGGCGTGGCGCAACAATTCCCGTTCAAGATTCCGGGAACGTTCATTACCCCGAGCGGCCTCGCCACTATGGGTTTCGGACCCGCCGCGGTGCTCGGCGTGAAGTATGCCAAGCCAAACCGGGCTGCGGTCGCACTGACCGGCGACGGTGGTTTCAGCGCGAACATGTCTGTGATCGCCACCGCCATGGAAGCGAACATTCCTGCGATCTGGGTCATCATGGACAACTCGGCATTTGGCACCATTGCCGGGCTCGAGAACGCGAAATACCAATGCACCTTTGGCTGCGAGTTTCTGCGAAATGGAGAGCCGTATAGCGTTGACTACCCGGCTGTGGCCCGCGCTCACGGCGCGAACGGAATCGACATCAAGGCCGCCGATGAACTGATTCCTGCGCTCGAGATGGCACTTCGCTCGGATCTGCCAACGGTAATTCGCGTGCCGATGGAGAACATTGCCACTCCGACTCCCGGTCACTGGAATATCAACGACATTTACCGTAACGGGCAGTAAGAATAGGCGTGTCGAACGAGGACCCTCATGTCGAACGCCGCCGTTGATGTCATCGTCAGTGAAGTCGGCCCCCGTGACGGACTTCAGAGCGTCAAGCGCGCGATGCCGACGGAAGTCAAGATCCGTTGGATCAAAGCTCTTGCCGAATCCGGCTTGCGGGAAATTGAGGTCGGGTCGTTCGTCTCTCCCAAGCTCCTGCCGCAGATGGCGGACGCGGAAGACGTGGTCCGCGCGGCGATCGAGATCTCGAATCTGAAAGTTATCGCTCTTTGTCCGAATCTGAAAGGCGCGGAGCGCGCTGTTGCCAGCGGCGTACACGCGATCACAATGCCGGTTTCAGCGTCGCGCGAGCACAGCATGGCAAACATTCGCATGACGCCGGAGCAGGCAATCGAGCAGGTTCGGCAGGTTCACGCCCATTGCGAAACGCAGTCGGCGGGAAAACGCCCTCGCCTCGAGGTCGGGCTCTCCACCGCCTTCGGCTGTTCGATCCAGGGCGATGTTCCAGAGGACTTCGTTTTCGAGTTGGCGGCAAAAGCGGTTGCAGCGGGCGCAGATTCGGTCGGGCTCTCCGACAGCGTCGGCTATGCGAATCCGGCGCAAGTGAAGCGGATGTTCAAGCGGTTGCGCGACGAGATCGGCAGCAAGGCCGGCGCAGCTCATTTCCACAACACACGAGGGCAGGGGTTAGCGAATGTTGTCGCAGCTCTAGAAGTTGGTGTCACGACGTTCGACGCATCCCAAGCCGGCCTTGGTGGGTGTCCCTACGCGCCGGGAGCGACCGGCAACATCGTCACCGAAGACCTGGTCTACATGCTTGAGTCCATGGGGTTGCGAACCGGCGTGAACCTCGAGCGGCTGCTCGCCGCGCGATCGATAATCCTTGAAGGACTTCCGGGCGAAACGCTGTACGGCTATCTGAACGAGATTGGTCTTCCCAAGGGCTTCCGGTATGCGAGCGCATAAAGCAATCAGAACGCCTCGCTGGACGGCGAACAGCTTCGTGACACAATCCGGCCGCTATCTCAGGTGCGTGAGCTGCAATGCTACTTGGCGACGTGAGGAGCGTGACACCTGCCCTGCCGGATGCACACTCCGGCTTCTGCGGGCATTGAACGGACCCACGTCCCAGACCTCGCGACGATCCCCGGATCGTCGTTCCGGGCGACGTTCATAGCTGATTCATTCAAACGCGATTACTTCGCTGGGGGCGTGGCAATCGGATTGGGTGCGACGTCAGCATCCACCAGCCCGAGCGCCCACTTAATTGCACCCAAATAAAGTTCCTGCACGCGCGGATCGTCCCACGTCGCTTCCGCGTGAGCGAAGGTCGCGTAGAAAACGCGGCCTTTGCCGTACATCTTCGCCCAAGCCATTGCGTGAGGGAAGTCGGCGGCGACTACCTGCGGCTTCGTCATGTCGACGCTACTTGGGTCGATGCGCAGAATCACGTGACTGTCGGCCGCCCGAAAGTTCTTAGCTTGATAGAACTCGTCACGAATCGTAGTGTCCTTCGCGAAATTCACGGCGCCCGGAAACTTCGGATCGGTCACGATCAGTCTCCCGTTCGTCGTGTTCCACGGATGATTCTCGAACTGCCCGCCGATCAGATCGTTGAACTGCGGCCACGACTCAAAGGCCGTTAGGCCTGTGTGCGCCGCGACGAACCCTTTGCCGGCGTCGTGCACGAACCACAGCAGATCGGCGCGTTGCTCGGGACTGAGCTCGATCTCGCGATGGCCGAGGAAGAAGATCGCGTCCACATTGCACAAACTCGGCCCGCCACTGGCCGGATCGCCTGTCGTCGTCTTCGGACGTTTCGCGATGATGTTTGAATCCGTCCGGATCCACGTCGACCACAGACCGGACTTGTAGCCGAGTTCTTCGATGATCGCCTCGGCGTGGCCGATCGACTCGTGCTGCGCAATCCCATTCCGCGTGTCGGCCCAGATCAGAAGGCGCTTCTTGGGAGGACCGCTCGAGCCTTCTTCGCGGTTCGTAGCCGGTGGTCGTTGGACTGCATTCTGCTCCGGCGCGCCCTGGGCACGCGGCCCACCGGTGCCCGGACCGCCCCGCCTTTCGCCCGGAGCGGGACAGCCGTCGGAAGCCGCGGCGGCAACCGGCGCTGGGGCCATCTGCTGCTGTCCAGAGCCAGTACCTGTGGCTAACGCGAGAACCACAACCGCAAAAAGTCGGGATTTCAGCATCGGACCTCGATTCTCCAGATAGTTTGCCGAGCTATTTCTGCTGCCGAGTTGCAGGCGCGGTGTCAGGCTGTTTCGGACATTCGTCGGACTTCGATCCTGGCTGCGGCGCATCCTTCTTCGGCGCTTCCGCGCCGGTTGGATTGTCTGGCCCGAGATGCGCCGACAAATACTCGACGACTGCACCGAACTCGTCGTCACTGGCATTGATGCCTTTGTCCGCCATTGTCTCGACCGTCTGCAGCCATTGATCCGGCGTCTTGCGCGCGGTGCTGACAACGCGAGCCGCGTGACAGTCAGCGCACAGACGCACGACCGTGTCCTTCCCCTTGCCGTCTGGCAACTGGCAACGCAGCGTCCGCGCGACCTCCGCTTTATCGACCTTCTTCGACGGCTGATTCTCTTGCTGCATCGCCACAACAAGGCCACCCATCAGAAGGAATGCAAATGTGATTGGAACTACCCCTTTCATGAAGCCCCCAATGAACTCTTACACCGTCTGTTTGCAGTATGTTTCTCGAGTCAGGCTGAGCAGAATAACGGTCAAGATCGACCAGCCGACAATCAGCAGGAATGCAGACTGGTAGGCGCTTACGCTGTAGACTCGCAGGCCGTTCGCCGTTTGTCCCGACCATTGCTTGTCGAGCATCCATCCGATGGCCGGCTGCAGCAGCGTGGGGCCAAGCATGTTCCCCATGTTGGTGGCGCCCGTGACCGTCCCCAGGTATTGCTGCGGCACCGACTCCTTCCCGAAGGCAAATCCAAGAATGATCGCGCCCGCGGAAAAGCTCGTAATCGCCGAAGCTGCGACAAACGGCCCCAGGGAGAGCGGCAGGTAGAACATGACCAGCCAACCGACAACGCAGACCGCCGCGCCGCCGACGTAAATCGGCTTGCGGCGTCCAAGACGATCGGACATGTTGCCCACGAACGGGCTTGCCACGGCGAAGCACACGATCATCACCGAGCAAACGGCCGCGGCGGAAGTCGGTGCCATCCCGAACCGCGCTCGCAGATAGGGCGGTCCCCAGAGGCCGGTAAACGACAGTACCGCCCCAAGAAATCCTCCCTGCGCAAAGAAAATCAACCACGTGTTGCGATATCCGAAAATCCGCTTGAACCCCTTCAGCAACGTCCAAAGCGAATCCGTATTGCGCTTCTGAAATGCGGCCGGGGCATAACTCCTGTAACCGAGCTCCATCGGATCGTTTCGCACGCCGAAGAATGCGATCACGCCGATCGCGAGGATCACAATCGCAGTCGCGATCGTGACGGCGCGCCATGGGAACCGTTCGATCAAGAGTCGTAGCGGCACCTGCGCCACTAGCGCGCCGACGTTCCCGATGAACAGGCTCACGCCCGACATGGTCGCGAATCTCCGCCCCGGAAACCAATGCGTCACGATCTTCAGCGTGATCACCCATCCGACGGCGGTCGCGCCGCCCACGACCCCGCGCGCGACACATGCCAAGGTGAAGTTCTCGGTTAAGCCGAAAAGGAGGGTGCCCACCGCTGCCGCGACGACTCCGGCGAGGAGCAGCCGCCGTGGCCCCCAGGAATCCACCAGTACACCCGTGGGAATCTGCATCAGGACGTAGGCGTAAAAGTACAGGGCCGACAACGTTCCGAGACTCTTGGCACTGATCTGGAAATCGCGCATCAATTCCGACGTCATCACTGCCGGCGAAACGCGAACGTAAAACGCAAACAGATAAAAAATGGCGGGGATGAGCCACATCGACCAGGACAGCCACGGGGGTGGTAAAGGGCGCGAATCCATCCCATCTTGATCGGCCACTGCCGACGCCTGCTCAGTTGTGGAAGACATTCTCGGCAAGACTCCATCGCCCAGCGTCGGCGATTCCCCTCAACGAGCCATTATGCCGTGCACCACAGCCACATACGTAGAGGTTACCGTGTCGGAACGGTTAAAAACGGGCCATCTCCGATGATGGAGTGATACCGTCCCCCCGCGCGTCACACCTCCGCCGTTGTCCCCAGCGGACTGTGACTCAATCCTTCCAGGACGAGGGGTCAACATATGCGTAGTTTGAGACTGATCGCACTTTCGTTATGTCTAACTTTCGCAGCTTCGCCAAGCCTATGGGGACAAGCGGTATCGACTTCACAGATTTCTGGCGTCGTGCAGGACCCTTCCGGCGCGAACATTCCGGGCGCCAACGTGAAAGTCACACAAGTGGCAACGGGCTTGGTCCGCGCCACCACAACGAATACCGACGGCGCTTACGTTTTGCCGAACCTGCCGGTAGGCCCGTATCAGTTGACGGTGACGAAAGAGGGCTTCAACGCCTACCAGCAGAGCGGCATCGTGCTCCAGGTCAGCACGAATCCGGTAATCAACGTCGAGTTGAAGATCGGCTCCGTCTCAGAGACGGTCGAAGTACAAGCCGGCGCCGCCATGGCCGAAACGCAAACCACCGCTGTCGGCCAGGTGATTGATGAACGCAGGATCATCGAGCTTCCTCTCAATGGACGCCAGGCGACGTCACTGATCTTTCTTGCAGGCGCAGCGACCACCGCTCCCGCCGGCGATCTCAATACGAACAAGAACTATCCCACCGTCACCATCTCCGTGAGCGGGGGCCTGCCGAATGGCATGTCCTACCTGCTCGATGGCGGCACGCACAACGATCCTTTCAATAACCTGAACCTGCCGATCCCCTTCCCGGATGCGTTGCAGGAATTCAAGGTCGAGACCAGCGCGCTGCCCGCCCGTTACGGACAACATGCCTCGGCCGCAGTGAACACTGTGACCAAGAGCGGCACCAACCGGCTCCACGGAGACTTGTTCGAGTTCGTTCGTAACTACAAGTTCAACGCTCGCGATTATTTTGCGACACAGCGCGACTCGCTGAAGCGCAATCAGTACGGCGGCACGATCGGCGGACCGCTCGTGCACGACAAACTGTTTTACTTCGCCGGATACCAAGGCACCATCGAACGCTCGAATCCGCCGACGACTACCACATTCGTTCCGACTGCGCAGATGCTGGCCGGCGATTTCACAGCCTTCGCATCGGCGGCGTGCCAGGGCACTGGCAAGACTCTCTCAGCACCGTTCGCGGGCAACAAGATCTCGCCCACGCAGTTCAACCAATCGGCATTGGCCGTGCTGAAGTTCGTTCCCGTCTCCACCGATCCTTGCGGCAAGCTGATCTACGGCATCGTCAACAACAACCGTGAATATCAGGTCATCGGTCGCATCGACTACAACCTCAGCCAGAAGCACAGCATTTACGGACGCTACTTCATCGGCAACTACAACAATCCGGTCACGTGGGACGGCAAGAACGTTCTGCTGGCGAATAAGACAGGCGTCGCCGACCAGGCACAAACCTTCACTCTGGGCGACACCTACACCATCAACCCGACCACCATCAGTTCGTTCCACGGCACACTGATCCGCACGCGAGCCGACCGCGTCATGGTGCCGTATTTCTCGCCGAAAGACGTTGGCGTGAATGCCTTCAGCCCCATACCCGGTTTCATGGGCATCTCGATTACCGGCGGATTCACCATCGGCGCCGGTGCGACGAATCCTGGATACTTCAATTCGACCGGCTTCCAGTTTGCCGAAGATTTCGACCTGATCCGGGGACGTCATCAGATCTCTTTCGGCGCCAGCTACATCCACGCGCGCACCAACACGACAAACAATCGACCGACGAACGGCCAGTTCAGCTTCAGCGGACAGAACACCGGGCTCGGCTATGCTGACTTCCTACTTGGAAAGATGTCGTCGTTCATCCAGGGCAATCAGGTCTTCGACTACGACTCGTCGAATTTCATCGCGCTCTACGTTCAGGATTCGTGGAGGATGAACCAGCGGCTGACGGTGAATTACGGGGTGAGGTGGGAGCCGTACCTGCCGGTGCAGAACTCAAAGAATTACGTTGAGAACTTCGATATTGGCCGCTTCACCGCCAATGTGCACAGCACCGTCAATCCCAGCGCGCCCGCGGGACTGCTCTTCCCGGGCGATCCCGGTTATCCAGGCTCGAGCAATAACTTTGGTGACATGAAACTGTTCGCGCCTCGCGTGGGCGTTATCTGGGATCCCTCCGGCAACGGCCAAATGACGGTGCGCGCTTCGTACGGCATCTTCTACGACAGTCCGCAACTGTTCTTCTGGACGCGCGTGGCAAACAATCCGCCGTGGGGCGCGCAGGTCAGCCTGACGAATCCGTCCGGCGGCTTCAGCAATCCGTATTTGAACCAGCCCGGCGGGAACCCGTTCCCGGGTGGATCGTTCTTCCCGCTGAACGGCGTGTACGTGACTGCGCCGCTCCATATGCATTCGCCGTACCTGGAACAGTGGAACTTCAGCCTGCAGAAGCAAATCGGACAGAACCTGCTTTTGTCCGCCACATACATCGGCAACCAGACGATTCACCTGCTCACCGGCACCGAGTTGAATCCGGCGGTTTACGGTCCCGGAGCAACGCTGGCGAATACGAACGCGCGTCGTGTACTCACGAAGATCAACCCAACCCAGGGCCAGTTCTACTCGACGATCGGCGCGGTAGATGCCGGCGGGACCGGCAATTACAACGGACTGCTGCTGTCGGCTCAGCGCCGCTTCGCGACGCACTTCAGCGCGCTCGCGAACTGGACTTGGTCACACTGCATCAGCGATCCCGAGACAACCGAGATCACCGGTCCGACGTACGTAGATCCGAACAACCGCCGCCTCGACCGCTCAAATTGCTCGTCTGACCGCCGTCAGCTGACAAACATCTCGCTCGTAGCCGAGTCGCCGCGGTTCGATAACAGGGCACTTGAATGGATTGCCGGTAACTGGCAGCTTTCGCCGATCATCCGCTACTCGACCGGAAACTTCAGCACAGTCCAGACCGGCGCCGACAACGCCCTGACGGGCATCACGCCGCAGCGCCCCGTCCAACTCTTAGCAGACGTGTTCCTTCCGGACAAAGGTCCGAACGGTTATCTGAATCGTGCGGCATTCGGCACACCGGTGGCCGGAACCCTGAGCACGATGCGGCCGCTGAACATTTTGAATCCAGGCCAGTTCATTTGGGACATGGCTCTCTCGCGATCATTCTCGATTCGCGAGCATCAGAAGATTCAGTTCCGCTGGGAAGTCTTCAACGTGCCGAACCACGCGAACATGCCGGCGCCCGGGACCAACCTGGCAAACTCGACCTTTGGTAAGATGACCGGCCCTTCAGCGACTGGGCCGCGCATCATGCAGTTGGCATTGAAGTACGTCTTCTAGGGAACCTATGCGCCTGAGGATTACGGTTGTTCTTCTGGGGGCCGCCGCTTGCCTTTTGCCGGCGGCCTTCGCGCAGTCCACGGACTGGCCAACCTACGGCGGTGATCTCGCTGGCACGCGATACTCTCCGCTCAAGCAGATCAACCGCGACAATGTGACCCAGCTCCAGCGCGCCTGGACGTACCACATGCGCGTAGAAAACCGCACGCCGGAGGCGGCGCAACGCGAAGGCAACGAAGTGCCGCCTCCGCCCGGAGCCTCGCAGCCGGCGGCTGCCGAACAGCCACCAGATCAGGCTCCTGCACGTCAGCAGCGTCCCGGCGCCGGTCGCCCCGGTCGTGGACGTGGAGGCTTCGCATTCCGACGGGCCTCGGAAGTGACGCCGTTAGTCGTAAATGACGTCATGTACATCACGACGGCCTACGGTCGGATCGTGGCTCTTGAACCCGAGACCGGCAAAGAGGTCTGGACCTACGATCTTGGCCCGCTGGGTACACCGTCGACCCGTGGACTGGAGTACTGGGCCGGCGACAAGCAATCTCCGGCGACACTTTTCTTCGGCACGTCCATGGGCAAGCTCGTCGCGATCGACGCAAAGCTCGGAAAGCCGGTCGAAGGCTTCGGAACGCACGGCGTCGTCGATATGAAGCCCGGCGCGCTCGACGGATTGGAAGAAGGTTTCTTCGACCTGTCTTCCCCGCCGATCGTCTACAAGAACGTCGTCATTACCGGCGCGCATGTGCAGG
>Ga0310813_10002469_pt1 | contig 11198 bp, 12 predicted proteins | sample YN3metagenome_FD_203086 | JGI IMG/M metagenome (GOLD analysis project Ga0310813, IMG submission 203086) | Soil microbial communities from experimental microcosm in Duke University, North Carolina, United States - YN3 | ecosystem: Engineered > Artificial ecosystem > Soil microcosm > Unclassified... | reverse complement strand
CGACCTTGAACTGGACGACATCGACGGGCATATCCGACGCGATATCCTTAGTTTCAGGCGTGTCGCGCGCTAGGAACCAGGAAGCAGAAGAGCCGCACCCCCACCCCATCCCTCCCCTGCGGGGAGGACGCTCGAAACATCGGCCCCCATCGAAGTCCCTGCTGAACGCCGCAAGGAGATGTCTTGGCTGGCGTCCCCCGAAGGGGGACAGGAGGGGGGAGCTTCTCTTCTGTTTCCTGCTACCGGTTTCCTGTTTCCCGGTCCGCTCAGGATTGCTTGGGATGCGACTGCTTCAGGAGTTCGGTGAGTTCTCCGAGTTTCTCCGCATAGCCCTTGGCGGCGGCGAGCCAGGGGTGCTGCCAGCGGGCGCGCTCGCTGTCGATGCGTTTGCGCACGTCGGAGTCGAGGTCGGTGTGGGACCAGTCGATCGAGGCCCCGCGGGTGTACTGGTCGACGAGCGAGAGGATCTTGCGCTCCTCGTGGGCGAGGGCTTCGCGGAGGTTGCCGAGCTCGGCGTTGGGCGCGTCGTCGAGGGACGCGCCGCGGAGCAGGGCGGCGGCGGCCTTGCGCAGATCCTGGGTGGCGTCGCCGACGTTCCAGCGCGGATCGGTGTCTTCGGGGTGCTTGGGGCCCAGGGTCAGCACCAGGCGGGTCTTGAGGGCGCGCCCGACGAGCGCGACCTGGATGCGGTCGTCCTTCCACTCGTCCACGCCGTAACTGCCGCTGTCCCAGATCTTCACGCGGCCCCGGTCGCCGGAGACCTCGCCTTCGTAGTCGAGGTAGGACTTCCGGTGATCCTTGATCTGGCGGGCGACCTGGAAGACCTGGAACGCGGTGTTGACGAGGCGCCAGGTCTTGAGCCCGTCGCCGTGCTCCAGCATGAGATCGTAGTGATCCCCGTCCTTAGACCCGGTGTGATGGCTAATCGTGAAGCGCGGCATAGGTCCTTAATCCAAGACGACCGAGTAATGGAACCATTCCCGAGGTTTCGACTCAATTAAAACCATACCGCTTGATCTTCCGGTAGAGCGTCCGTTCGCCGATGCCCAGCATCTTGGCCGCCTTTTCGCGGTTGCCCTCGCAGAGCGCCAGCGCCTTGCGGATGCTCTCCTTCTCCTTCTCCTCGAGGTTCACGCCGCCGACCCCGGAGGAGGACTCCGCCTCTTCGGGCTGTTTCACGTAGCGCGGCACGTCCTCGGCGTCGATCCGGCCGTCCTTGTCGAGGACGACCATGCTCTCCACGCAGTTCCGGAGCTCGCGCACGTTGCCCGGCCAGTCGTAATTGTACAGGAGTTCCATCGCGGCGGGCGTGATCTCCAGAGACTTTTTCCCTTGCTGCCGGGAGAACTCGTCGAGGAAGGCCTGGACCAGGATCGGCAGGTCCTCGAGCCGCTCCCGCAGGGGAGGCAGGTCGATGGTCACGACCTTCAGGCGGTAGTAGAGGTCCTCGCGGAACCTGCCCTCGCGGACGAGCGCCATCAGGTCCTTGTGGGTGGCCGCAAGGAGGCGGACGTCGACCTTGAGCGGCTCGTTGGAGCCGACGCGGAAGACCTCGCCGTATTCGATGACCCGGAGCAGCTTCACCTGGGTGGCGGGGGGGAGGTCGCCGACCTCGTCCAGGAAGAGCGTGCCGTTGTGGGCGTACTCGAAGCGCCCCTTGCGGGTCTGGGTCGCTCCGGTGAATGCGCCCTTCTCGTGGCCGAAGAGCTCGCTCTCGAGGATCGACTCCGAAAGGGCGGCGCAGTTGAGCGGCACGAAGTGGTTGCCGCGGCGCGGCGAGTTGGCGTGGATCGCCCGCGCGACGAGCTCCTTGCCGGTTCCGTTTTCGCCCAGGATCAGCACGGTGGCCTTCGACGCCGAAACCTGGCGCATCGTGTCGAAGACGTTCTGCATCGGCTCGCTGCCGCCCAGGATCCCCTCGAAGCCGTACTTCTTGTCGAGCTGCTTCTTGAGCTCGACGTTCGAGCGGACGAGCTTCTGCTTCTCGAGGGCCTTCTTGATCTTGGCCCGGAGGATGTTCAGATCGATCGGCTTGTTCAGGTAGTCGTAGGCGCCCACGTCCATCGCTTCCAGGGCGGTCTCGTAGGACGGGTAGCCCGTCATGACGATGACTTCGGTCTCGGGGGAGGAGGCCTTGACCTTGCGGACGATCTCGTTGCCGGAAATGTCGCGCATGACGAGGTCGGTGAGGACGACGTCGTACCCGTCGTTCTCGAGACGCTGGAGGCCTTCGGTGCCGCTGGTGGCGACGCTGCAGTCGTAGCCGGAGCGGGCGAGGCTTTCGGCCGCCGCCTCGGCGTGGGCGCCGTCGTCGTCGATGACTAGGACGCGGATTTTTTCAGGCATATCGTGAACGTGGTTCCCTTCCGGAGTTCGGTGTCGACCTCGATGGTCCCCTGGTGCTCCTCGACGATCTTCTTGACCGTCGGGAGGCCGAGGCCGGTGCCGCCCGGCTTCGTGGAGAAGTAGAGGTTGAAGATCTTGTCGCGGTGCTCGGCGGGGATGCCCGGCCCGTTGTCGCCGACGGACAGCTTGACGGTCTGGCCGTTCTCCTGAGTGCGGATCCGGATCTCTCCGCCGGACGGCAGGACCTGCTGGGCGTTGACGAGGAGGTTCAGGATCGCCTGGCGGATGAGATTGGGGTCGACGTCGACGGGCGGCAGGTCCTTCGCGAAGTCGCGGATGAGGCGGATGCGGGCGCGCTCCGCCTGCGGCGCAAGGAAGTCGAGTAGTTCACCCGCGAGGGTGTTGAGGTTGGTCCGTTCGAGCCGGGGCGCGTGGCCCGAGGCGAAGCGGACGAGGCCGGAGACGACGGCGTCGAGGCGCTCAGTCTCGCGGAGAAGGACGTCGATCCGCTTGCGGCCCTTCTGCTCCCGCTCCGTGATGGGGTTCTCCCAGTCTTCCCGGAGGAGCTGCAGGTTGATGCGCAGGGTGGAGAGCGGGTTGCGGATCTCGTGGGCGATGCCGGCGGCGACGGTTCCCATCAACGCGTTCTGTTCCTCCTGGCGCTGCCGGGCCGCGTCGGCCTCCGCCTGGTCGTGGAGCCGGCGGGCGGCCTCTTCGGCCTGTCGGCGCAGGGCGCGCGCCCGCGCCGTGGCGATCGCGGCCCCCGCGGCCAGGCCGAGGACGAGCAGGGCCGCCGGCAAAAGGATGTTCACGGCTGAAACTATATCGGTCTGTGGATGCGAAGTCGAGACTCCGCCGTCTCCCTTCCGCGGCAGGTCCTATCTGAAAACGCGCGGCCCGGCCCGTTCATTCGTGGAAGCCGCGGCGGGGGAGGGGGAAGGGATCACCCTTCGACTCGCGGCGCTCGCTCAGGGTGATCCGGCCGAAAGGAAGCCCTGTGTGCGGCCGGATCAAAGGAACTTGATGAGCTCCAGCTCGTTCTGGAAGCCCTTGCGGTACACGTAGCTGATCTCGTCCATGATCTGGCGGATCAGGAAGATGCCCATGGTGTAGGTCTTCTCGCGCGCCAGGCTCTCGGCCATCTGGGTCTCGTTGAGCCCGCCCCGCATTTCGAAGACGTTGAGGGAGTCCGACACGGTGGCCTTGAAGCGCACGTCGTCGATGTCGACCGTCAGGGTCACCTGGCTCTGCAGGTTCTTGAAGCGGGCGTACTGGACGATGGAGCTGACGGCCTCGTCGACGGCGAGGATGAGCAGGTCCTTGTCGCGGCGGGAAATGGGGACCTCGGCCAGGGTCTCCCCCAGCAGCCCGCGCACCTCGTTCAGGAATTTCGGGTGGCAGGGTTTCGAGATCGTTTTCTGAATCAGCTTCGTCATTCTAATTACTAGACGCAGCTCAAAACGAAAAGTTCATGTAAAAATTGCATAAATTCTGGGTTTCCTACGGGGGTCCCTTGGACCCTTTCTTCCCGGCTCCCTCGGCGTACTCGATGCGGCACTTGGCCCGCTCCCTCTCCATCCACCTCAGGTAGTCCTGCTGCGTGGGCGGGTCCCGCAGGATCTCGTCCAGCAGCTCCCCTCGGGCCTCCTCGTAGGAGAGCGGCCGCCCCTTCCGGACGGCCTGAAGTCGCACCACATAGTATAAATTGGACCGGCTCATTTCCACCCCCGTCGCCTCCCCGGGCTGCAGCTTCAGCGCCGCCTCGAGGATCCACGGGTCCAGGACCGGGTCGGCCGGAGGCTGGGATCGGGGAAAACGCTCCCGCGCCAGGCGCCCCTTGGCCGCCGAGCGCGGCTCCGGGAGGAAGTCCCGCGCCGCCTCGTCGAAGCCCTTCGCCCCGACCGCCTCCCGGAAGCGCCGCGCCTCCGCCTCGTCGGCGAAGTACGCCCGGTCGATCTCGACCTGGTCCTCCAGCAGGGCGGCGTAGCGGACGATCTTGTCGAGCGTGAGCATCTGCGCGAGGAAGGCGGACCCCTCGAGCTGCGCCCGCTTGGACTCCTCGCTGGACCCCTCGCGGGCCAGCTGCTGGCGGAAGCGCTCCTCGCCCATCAGCTTCTTGGCCTGCTCGAGAGTGGCCGCCGCCCGCCGGCGCAGCTCCTCGGGCGTGTGCACGATGCCCAGCGCGGCGCGACGGTCCTCCACCAGCCGCCAGCGGACATACTGGTCCACCGACTCCCGGAGGTTGAGCTCGAGCACCTTCTCCGCCACCGCCTGCCAGGTCACCGGCTGGCCGTTGTAGAGCGCCACGATCTCGTCCGGCTTGACGTTCCGATCGACGACCGTCGTCCGCTCCGGGAGGTTCTCCCGGGGCGGGGCCGACGAGCAGGCCGACGCCAGGACGGTCCCCAAGACGAGGAGCTTCTTCATGAGGCCGGGATTATATCCAACACAAAGGCACAAAGACACGAAGGAAGATCCTTGAAAAGGTGCGAGGAGTGCTGCGCCGACCCGCTAGACTAAGGATGTGCGGTCGAAGCGCATCGCCCTGATCTCTTGCGCAGGCGCTCTCGCCCTCGTCGCCTTGGCAGGTGCCTCGTACTTTTGGTGGATTCATCCCGGATACGATCCTCTTCCTTTCTCAAGGGAAGGCTGGGCTGCGGCAAGCGAAGAGCAGCGGGGATACATGGTCCGGGATCTGCTCCGACGCAAACTCCTCGATAACAGCAGCAAGAGCGCCGTGGTGGAGATTCTCGGACGGCCGGATGCTGAGTTTGCCTCGCAGGCCGAGTACCGCGTGGGGTACATGGGCTTCAACGGGAATGCCCCAATGGTCTTCAGCTACCGGTTGATCCTTCACTTTGACAGCGAGAGCAGAGTTGAAGCGGTGGGCGTCGATGACTAGTCGATGACTAATAGACCTCGCGGATCGCCGGCTATCTACTTGGATCGCAGCGACTTGAAGTAGGCGATCGTCTTCTCCAGTCCTTCCCGGCGCTCCACCTTCGGCGTCCACTTCAGCAGGGTCTTGGCCCGCGTGATGTCGGGACGGCGCTGGCGGGGATCGTCCTGGGGAAGCGGGCGCGTCACCAGTTTCGACCTCGAGCCGGTGAGCTCGAGGACCTCCTGGGCGATCTTCCGGATGGGAATCTCGTCCGGGTTCCCGATGTTCACCGGGTCGGTCTCGCTCGAGTCCAGCAGCTTCAGGATGCCGGCGACCAGGTCGGTCACGTAGCAGAAGCTGCGCGTCTGCGATCCGTCGCCGAAGATCGTCAGATCCTCCCCGTTCAGGGCCTGGGTGATGAAGGTGCAGACCGCGCGGCCGTCGTTGGGCCGCATCCGGGGGCCGTAGGTGTTGAAGATGCGGACGATCCGGGTGTCCACGCCGTGCGTGCGATGGTAGGCCATCGTCATCGCCTCGGAGAAGCGCTTGGCCTCGTCGTAGACGCCGCGGGGTCCGATCGGGTTCACGTTGCCCCAGTAGCTCTCCTGCTGGGGCGAGACCAGCGGGTCGCCGTAGATCTCGCTCGTGGACGCGATGAGGAAGCGGGCCTTCTTGTCCTTCGCGAGGCCCAGCGCGTTGTGGGTGCCCAGCGATCCCACCTTGAGGGTATGGATCGGGTGCTCCAGGTAATCGACCGGGCTGGCGGGGGAGGCGAAGTGCAGGATGCCCCACAGCGGGCCGCTCAGGTCGATGTGGTGCGTCACGTCGTGCCGCACGAACGTGAAGCGCGGGTTGGAGCGGAGCGGCTCGATGTTGCGCTCCGAGCCCGTGAGCAGGTTGTCCATGCAGACGACCTCGTCCCCGCGGGCCAGCAAGGACTCGCAGAGGTGGGATCCGAGGAAGCCCGCGCCGCCGGTGACCAGAATTCTCATCAGGCCATGATAATAGGGGGAGGTGCGGGGTTGTCAAGGCGCTCCGAAGCGCCCCTAGCGGCGAACTTTTTCATGGGATATACTTCTGCTCGACCGGGGGGGAACAGGTTCATGATATTGACGGGCCACCAGCCCAATTATCTGCCGTACCCCGGGTTCTTCGAGAAGATCGCCCGGGCCGACCGATTCCTCGTCGTCGACAACGTCCAGTTCGTCAAGCGCGGCACCTTCGGATGGATGCATCGAAACCGGATCCGAACCAACTCTCCCGAAGGCTGGGACTGGCTGTCGGTGCCGGTGCTCAGCAAGGGCCGCTTCAACCAGCAGATCCTCGAGGCGCAGGTCGACCCCTCCACTCCCTGGGCCCGGAAGCACTGGCGGGCGATCGAGTGGAACTACCGGAAGGCGCCTCACTTCAAGACCTACGCGGACGGCCTCCGGGAGCTCTACGAGCGCCCCTGGACCAGCTTCTGCGAACTCACCTGCGCGTTCCTCGAACTCCTGCTCCGCTTCCTGGGCATCTCCCGGAACCTCGAGCGGACCTCGGCGCTGGGCATCCAGGGGGAATCCTCGGCCCTGGTGCTCGCCATGTGCAAGGCCACCGGCGCCGACACGTACCTGTCGGGCGTCCACGGGCGGGACTACCTGGACGTCGCGGAGTTCGAGCGCCAGGGCGTGCGGCTGATCTTCCAGGAGTTCGAGTGCCCGGTCTACTCTCAGTGCTGGCCCGGCCCGTTCATCCCGAACCTCTCCGTGATCGACCTCTTGTTCAACTGTGGACCCGACAGCTTGAAGGTGTTGACCCGTGATCGCTCAGCTTAATCACCCGCAGGTCTGGATGCTCATCCTGGCCTGGTTCCTGGCCGATCTCGGCGTTCCGCTGATCATCCGGCTCTCGCACCGCGTCGGGGCGCTTGACCGTCCCCACACGTACAAGACCCATCAGGAGCCCGTGGCCCTCTTGGGTGGGGTGGGAATCTACCTCGCCTTCATGATCACGCTGATCTCCGTGCTGCGCTTTCCCGACCCCGGGCAGTACACGGACATCTTTGCCATCGTCGTCGGCGGCTTCCTGGTGCTGATCCTGGGCGTCCTCGACGGCTTCCGCCCCATCTGGGCGGTGGCGAAGCTCGGGGTCCTTCTCGGGGTGACCCTGCTGCTGTCGCGCTTCGGCGTGCGGATCAATCTGACGGGGATCTGGGCCGTCGACCTGGCGCTCACCCTGGCGTGGATCTCCGGGGTCTCGAGCGCCATGAACTCGATGGACAACATGGACGGCGCCGCGGGGGGCACCGCGGCGATCGCGTCGTTCTGGACCTTCTACGTCGCCTGGTACACGGGAGCCTGGGGCCAGCCCCACGTCAGCTTCGTGGCGATCGCCCTCATGGGCGCCTGCCTGGGCTTCCTCCGCTACAACTGGAGTCCGGCGAAGATCTTCCTCGGCGACAACGGCTCGCTGCTGCTGGGCTTCCTCCTGGCCGCCCTCACGGTGCAGTGCGGCTGGTCCCGCGGCGACCGGATCAAGGCGATCCTCGTGCCCTGCGCGATCCTCTGCGTGCCGCTCTACGACATCACGCTCTCCACGATCCTGCGCATCGTGCGGGGCGTCGTGAAGAATCCCGTTGAAGCGATCGTCTACTGCGGCCGCGACCACCTGTCGCACCGCCTGGTGGCGCTGGGCCTGTCGAAGCGGGAAGCGGTGCTCGTGCTCTACCTCTTCGGCATGATCAGCGGGACGATCGCGGTGATCATCGTCCGCCCCGAGGTGAAGCCGCCGGTCTACATCCCCATCGCCATCATCTCGATCCTGCTCCTGGTCGCCTTCGGGGTCGTGCTGGATCGCGCGAAGGTGTACCCGCACCAGCTCCCGTCCCAGCCCGCGCCCGAGGCGCCCCGCGAGGCGGTGACGTCGTGAGCGACCCGGCGCTCGACCTGCACCTCGACGCCATCGTCGTCGACGGCCACGCCGACACGATCAGCCGCTTCCTGGACGACGGGGAGGACCTCGGCTCGGAGACCGGGAAGGGGCACCTGGACCTTCCGCGCATGTTCCGGGGCGGGCTCGACGCGCAGTTCATGTCCTGCTGGGTGGAGCCGAAATACGTGCAGCGCAAGGAGGCCGCCAAGCGCGCGCTGCGGATGATCGACGCGGTCAAGCAGTGGGCCGCGCGTTATCCCGACCGCCTGGCCATCGCGAAGACCGCCGCCGAGGTGCGGCGCGCCGTCGCGCAGAAGAAGGTCTGCGGCATCCTGTGCATCGAGGGGGGCCACGCCATCGAGGAGGACCTCGGACTGCTGAGGAGCTTCTTCGAGCTCGGCGTGCGCTACATGACGCTGACCTGGAACAACTCGCTGAGCTGGGCCGAGGCGGCGCGCGACCCGGGCAAGGTGAAGGGCCTCACGGACTTCGGCCGCAGCGTGGTGCGCGAGATGAACCGCCTGGGCATGCTGGTCGACCTCTCGCACGTCTCCGAGAACACGTTCTGGGACGCGATCGCGGTCGCGGACACGCCCGTCATCGCGTCGCACTCCTGCGCGCGGGCGCTCTGCGACCACGTCCGCAACCTGAGGGACGAGCAGCTGAAGGCGCTGGCGAAGAACGGCGGCGTCGTGGGCGTGAACTTCTACTCCGGATTCCTGAGCCAGAGTTTCTACGATCGGAAGAAGAAGGCCGACGCGGACGACGACGACGAGCGGGCGCAGGCCCGGGAGAAGCATCGGGACGACCCGGCCGCGATGGACCGGGCCCTCAAGGAGATCAGCCGCCGCTACGACGCGTCGGAGGCCGCGATGTCGCGTCCGCCGCTCGACCTCCTCGTCGACCACATCGAGCACATCGCCAAGGTGGCCGGCATCGACCACGTGGGCCTGGGGTCGGACTTCGACGGCGTCACCGCGCTCCCCGAGGGCGTGAACGACTGCTCGGAGCTGCCGAACCTGACGCGCCGGCTCCTGGAACGGGGCTTCTCGCCCTCGGACGTGCGCAAGGTTCTCGGCGAGAACTTCCTCCGGGTGATGGAGCGCTCGATCGACCGCGTGGCCCCATAAGCCTCGTAACGCCGCGGCCCTCTCGAGGGTCCCCAGGGAGGGGGAACTGCCGAGGCGTTCCATGATCCAACCCACCGAAGAGAACCATCCGGGAGCCCGTAGCGTCCTGGGGGACGTCGAACTGGGCCGCTTCCGGGAGCTCCTGCTCGAGGAGCGGAACAAGGTCCAGGCGAGCCTTACCCGCCTCCAGCGGGACGGGATCGAGGCGAATCCGGACAACATCGGAGACACGCCCATCCGGACCCACCTGGCGGACCTGGCGTCCGATACCTTCGACCAGGAGGAGAACTTCGGCCTCGCCGAGCAGTTCAGCACCGTCCTTGGGACCATTGAACGGGCCCTCGAGCTTCTGGAGCAGGGCCGCTATGGGATCTGCGAGACCTGCGAGACGCCGATCCCCGTGGTCCGGCTCGAGGCGATCCCCTACGCGATCCGCTGCGCCGGCTGCCAGGTTCGCGCGGAAAGCGGCGAGGAGCAGGAATAGGTTGGCCACAGAGGACACGGAGCAAACCCTTCTTCGTGGCCAATAGCGGGAGCTATTTCGGACTTCAGAGGCACTCCCTAGCGGCGGGAGCGGTGGGGGTGGGGCGCCGCCCGGGGCGACGTCTTGAGGGCATTCGCTTCCAGGGTCCGGACCGATTCGTCGTCGAGATCGCGGGCGAGTTCCGTGACGCTCCCCTCGCCCGTGGCGTCCGCGCGCGGGTCCTTCAGGGGTTCCCGTTCGGCGATGCGATCCTGGCGTCCGCCGCGCTGCGATTCCTCGGACGCGGGGAGCCGCACGGCATCCGTTTCCGGCGCGTGCTCGAGGTCTGCCGGCCGCGGTCGCGCAGCCAACTCTCGGGCTTTTCTTCTCCGGGTCATCTATTGGGTTGAGCCTTGGATCGACGGCCCGTGATGCCGGACCGGTTGGCGGCGCGCGTCCTCGCTAGCGGAGCATGACGCGGCGGAGCGCGACGTCCAGCGGGAGGAGGAGCAGGGCGGCGATGATGAGCCAGGGGGTCAGGTCGCGGCGATGCTCGCCGCTGACCCGGAGGTCGCCGAGCGTCGCGTCGAGGGCGCTCCACGTCACGGCCTGGAGGCCGTTGGCGAAAAGGTCCCGGGAGGGGTCGGCGGGGGCGAATTCCTCCTCGTACGCGCGCAGCGACCCCAGCACCAGCTTCTTGCCGTCGGCGCGTTGCAGAAGCAGGCGTCGCATCTTGCCGGGGCGCTCGGCGCCGAGCGTCGCCACGCCCTCCGCCTGCGCGTCGCGTCCGATCTCGACGGGGCGGGGCGCGTCCTTCTCGGTCACGTCGGTGATCGTCAGGGCGCCGCCGGGGCCTTCCGGGTCGATGTGCAGCAGGGCCCGGTCCCCGTCGCGGCTGATGCGCACCCGTCCGGCCAACTCCGCGTCGGCGCCCGAACCCGAGACGTAGCGCAGGAGCTGTGCGAAGAGCTTGGGCGAATCCTTCCACGAGAGCCAGTCCGCGCTCCAGTTCCCGGAGAGGTCCGACATCCACACGGCCGTCTTGCCCAGGCCGAGGCGTCCGAGGGCCAGGACGGGCTGCCCCTCCGCGGTCGTCAGGGGGACATCCGCCTTCGGGCGAGCGGCGCCGGCGAGGCGGCCTCGCAAGCCCGGCAGGTTGCGTCCGTCGATGCCGGCGAAGATCTCGTGCGCGTCCTTCAGCACGACGGCCTGGAGGGGAGGCTTCTCCTTGGGGGGCTCGGGAGAAGGATTCTCTACGGGCGGCGGGGGCTGCGCCTCCTTGGGGGCGGGCGCGGGCGCCGGCTTCTTGTTGTCGTCGCGGGGGACCGAGGCGAGCACCTTCTGGGTTTCGTTCAGGATGTACTCGGGGACGTTCTCGAAGCTGTTGGTGAACTTGAAGCGCCCCTTGCCCCAGGAGGCGATGCGGCTCATCAGCGCCGGGTCGAACTTCGCGCCCGAGACGCACACG
>Ga0310813_10002468_pt1 | contig 11207 bp, 8 predicted proteins | sample YN3metagenome_FD_203086 | JGI IMG/M metagenome (GOLD analysis project Ga0310813, IMG submission 203086) | Soil microbial communities from experimental microcosm in Duke University, North Carolina, United States - YN3 | ecosystem: Engineered > Artificial ecosystem > Soil microcosm > Unclassified ... | reverse complement strand
AAGCCGCGCAACGAAGAGATGTCGTCGCCCCACCACTCGCAGCGCGCAGGAGTCGCCATCCCGAAGCCGTAGACATCCACGATACCGCCACGCACGCTGAACTCCGCCACTTCGGTGACGGTGGGGACCCGGCGATACCCCATTCGCTCGAGCGCGGCGACGACGTTCCCGAGTGGCTGGCGGGCTCCAACCTTCAATGAGAGCGTGAGGCGCTCGAGCGCCGCGGGCACCAGGGTGCGCTCCGCCGTTGCGCGGGCCGTGGTGACCAGCACGCGCAGACGCCCGCGCAACAGGGATTCGATGGTCTCCGCCCGTTCGCCCGCGATCTCGTAGTGCGGCTCGTCCTCGCCCAACGCTTCGCGCTGGGGGTAGAGCGCGACCGGAGCATCGGTCAGGAGTGCCAGGTCGCTCAGCCAGCGTTCGGCATCGCCTGGAGACGGCGCCACAATGACGAAGAGCCTGCCGGGGAATCGTCGCGCCAGCCAGGCAACCAGCACGGCTCCGCTCGAGCCCGGCAGCCCAGCCAACCGAATCGAATGGCCCCGGCTGGGCAATCGCTCGGCGAGGTCCTGAATGGCCGCCGAGCGGGCGAACGCGTCCAGTACCAGCTCGAGGCTCACGACCCGCGCCTCCACGCGCTCGCCAATCCCATCTCGGTCAGCCCAAGCAGCAGGCCGGCCCAGAGCAGCGGCCCGCGAAGGTCTCCTCTCGCTGCCGACGCAAACACGGCGCTGTCGGCGGCGTCCGGCCCCACCACCCGCGCGCGCCACAGCTTCCGCACCTGCTCGTCGGGAGCCGGCGCGAGCCGCGACTCGCGAGGATCTACGTTTACCTCGAGCGCTCCCACCGTGTCCCGTTCAACGAGCAGGAAGTAGAGCCCGGGCTCGGCCGGTTGAAATCCCGCGCCACCCTCCGCCGGCCACTGTTCGCCGTTCCGGCGCACTTCCGTCACTCGATCCGGCAGCGACACCCGATCGCCCGGCGCGGCGTCCACGACCGCCAGCTCGCCCCGCGCGATCCGGTTGAGCAGCAGATCCATGAACGGCATGAACGCAGCCGACACCGGCAACTCGGTCCACGAGGGGTCGAGGCGGCTACCGAGCAAGACGACGTTGCTACTACGCACCAGCCAAGGTGAACGGTTGACGCGGGCCACGACACCGGTGCGCCCGCTCCCGGAGGGCTCCAGCACGTACCGCTTGAAGACCCTGACGCCGCCCAGCCCGACAGCGCTGTCCGCCGTCTCCGACCCGGTCACCAGCGTGCCGTAGGTCCAGCTCACGCCGCGTCGCTCGAGCGCGCGGTTGAGCGCGCCCAGCTGGGCCACGTCGGCCGGCGGCTCGACAATGGAGATCCCGCGTTCCAGCCGCCCGATGGTGACTTCGTCGCCGCGTGAGATCCGGCGATTCCGCTCCAGCACATCAGCCGCTGCCGCGACATATCGCTCCGCCGGATCCCAGCGCACTCGGGCGGCCGGTGCGATCCGAACCAGGCCCGAGCGACGATCGTCGGCACGGAGCTCATCGGGATCGAGCTCGGCGGTGACCGGCCACCATCCGGGGGGAGCCCCCGGGAGCGTGAGCGTCACCGCGCCGTTGACCGAACCGAGTGCCTGGCGGCCGGTCCGCTCGCCCACCCGCACACTCACGGGCACCGGCGTGCCCGAGTCACCGGTCAACGTGACGACGGCCCGGCCGCCATCCTGAGGCCAAGGCTGGTTCCCGAGCGAGAGACTCGCGATGCCGACATTTCTGGGCGGCGGCTGGCCAGGCCGAATCACGAGCACCGGAAACTCGAGCTCTGCCGGCGTCACCGCAGTCGCCTGCAGGTCCGTCACCACGACCACCTCGCCGGGGCGGTTCTCGGGCGCCAGCACTTCGCCCGCGGTCGCGAGCGCGGTGCCGAGATCGAGTCTCCGCGGCGACGGGGTCAGCTGATTGACCAGCGTCGTCAAGGTTCGGGGATCACCCCGTCGCGGGGTGCCGTCCGCGGTGATGACCCAAAGCGCATCGTCGGGCGTGGCCTGCGCGAGCACGCGAATCGCGGCGGATCGCAGCGTGGCCAATCGCGGAGTTCCCTCGACGACCGCACCGCTGCTCGCGCTGTTGTCCACGATGATCACCAGCGCGCTCGGCGCATGCCCAGCGACGTGGCCCGCACGCACGGTCGGTCCCGCCGCTGCGAGCACGAGGAGCACGATGAACAGCGTTCGGAGCAGGAGCAGAAGCCAGTTTTGCAGCCGAAGCCGGCGCTGGTGCTGTTCCGTCGCTGCGATCAAATAGCGTACGGCCGGGAAGACAACGGTGGGCGGCTCGCGACGCTCCAGCAGATGCAACACGATCGGAATGCCTGCCGCGGCGAGCCCGGCGAGAAGCCACGGATGGAGAAAGCCGATCATGTAGGATGGGACGCGGCGATCTGCCGCAGAATCGTTCCGAACGGGGTGTCGGTCCGAACCGGGTGATAGGCGATTCCATGACGACGACATGCCAATCGCCACCCCGAGATCACGCCTTCAACCGTTTCACGATAGGGCCGAGCCCAGTCTTTGGGTCGGAGCACTACGGCGGCTCTGGTCTCCGGGTCTTCGAACCTCGCTTCGGCGGGGCCTTGCAGCGTGACCTCGCCCGGGTCCATCACGTGGAGGACGATCACCTGATGACCGCGGTGGCGAAGGAACCTGAGCGCCTTGAGCGCGAGCGGGCGATCGAACAGGAGGTCTGACACGAACACCACGAGCCCGCGCCGGCGCAGCTGGTCGATGACCCGGCGGAGCGCCGGCTCGGCGGCGGTGCCGTGGCCGGCCTCGAGATCACTCAGCGTTACGAGCAGTTGGCGCCAGTGGGAGATCCGTGCCCGGGGCGGTACCATCGCGCGGACCGCATCGTCGAACGCGATCAGTCCCGTCGCATCACGCTGGCGCTGCAGCACGAGTGTGAGGGCCGCGATGAGGCGTTGTGCATAGGCGAGCTTCGAGAGGCGGACCTCCGCATCGCCGGTCCAGGCCATGGAGCGGCTCACGTCCGCCACGACGACCGCGCGAAGGTTGGTCTCTTCTTCGTACTGCTTGACATAGAGACGGTCGTTGCGGCCGAGGATCTTCCAATCGACGTACCGCAGATCGTCGCCAGGCTGGTACATCCGGTGTTCGGCGAACTCGACCGAAAAGCCACGGCGGGGAGAACGGTGAAGCCCTGCCAGGAATCCTTCGACCACGCCTTCGGCGACCAATTCCAGCCCGCCCAGACGTGCGACCTCCATTGGATCGAGTAGATCCAGACGGACGCGCCCGGCGGGCGACTCGACACGACTCATCGCGCGGGCAACGTACCGACCCGCCCGAGGGGAGTCAACGCAGGGGGCCGATGTCTCCGGCGAGGGACGCGCAAGACTTGAAGGTTGTTCGGGCGTCACGACATACGGGTGGCATGCCTCCTGCGAACCTGCCCTCGACTCCCACTCGTTCCTTTCGGAGACTGGATGCTGGTTTCCTGGGCCCTGTCACTCGGGCTCGTCTTTGCTGGCCCGCATCGGGCGCCACCGCCGGGACGCTCGTTGTGGCGTCATGCGCGCGACCCTCGCGTCAGTATCTGGACCGATCGTGAGAGCCCTTATCGTCGGGGCGATGGAGTACGGGTCTACGCCAGCTCGAGCATCGACGGCTATCTCACGGTGGTTCGGATCGACACAGACGGCGGATTACGCGTGCTCTTACCGCGAGAGCCCTGGGCCGACACCTGGACCCGGGCGGGACGACTGGTTCTCCTCGACGATGCTCCCGGCCGCAGCGCCTTCCTGGTGGACGATTACCCCGGTATCGGCTATCTGTTCGCGATCACATCCCCTGCACCATTCGACTACTCCAGCATCGTTCGCCAGGACCAGTGGGACTACCGCGAGATCGCGAACGGGCGCCTGCACAGCGACCCGTACGCCGCCCTTACCCGGCTGGCAGATCGAATCGCGCCTGACGGATACGACTACGACGTGACACCGTACTACGTGGAACGGCGTTACGACTATCCCCGATTCGTGTGCTACGACTGTCATAGCTACTCGCCCTATTCCAATTGGAATCCCTACGGCTCCACTTGCAGCCGATATCGGGTCGTGGTGTACGACGATCCGGTCTACTATCCGTACCAGGCGTATGGCGGGAGGGTGGTCCTGCCGGGCCGGCCGGCGCGGCTGGCGCCCCGCTATGTTTTCGAGGACGCGGACGGTCGCGCCCCGTGGGTGAGTCGCACGCGCCGACCGCAAGGTGGATCCGAGTCGGCCCCGCCGTATCGGGACCGATCAGGGGAGCGCGGACCGATACCGGTGCCGGTCCGGAAATCTCCCGCCCAGCATCGAGCAGCTTCACCGGTAGAAACGCAAAGCACCGGCGAGCCGGACCTCAGACGCCGCAAGCCGGACGACAAGACCCAGAGCCCCGACCATTAACGTCGTTCGATAACGGAAGGAACATGCACAAAACCGCGGCTCTGCTTATTGCTCTTTCCCCCTTTCTCCCTTCCTCCATTTCCCCCGTCGTTCTCGCCCAGGCCCCCAAGCCGACGTCCGCCGCGGCCGAGTCCATTACGGATCATGACGTGATCCGCCACATCAAGGTCATCGCGGACGACTCCATGCTCGGTCGCGACACGCCGAGTCATGGTCTGGAAGCAACGGCGCAATACGTGGCCAGTCAATTCAAGGCCGCCGGCCTCAAGCCCGCCGGTGATAGTGGAACGTGGTTCCAGCGCTATCCGATCACTCGTCGCCACATCGACGCCGAGAGATCGAGCATCACGCTGCGAAGCGGGAAGGCGGAGACGCGGGTGTCGCTGGCGGTGGCAGCGCGATTCGTGCAGGGGACCGTCCCCGTCGAGCCGATGAGCGGTGACGTGCTGCTCCTGGGCGGGGCCATAACGGCGGACGCCGCAACCGGCGCGGGTGCCGCGGGACGCATCGTGCTCCTGGCCGTGGATCCCGCCAAGCCCGAGTTGGAGCAGGCGGCGCGTGCCCTCTATCTCGCGGGCGCCAAGGCAATCATCCTGCTGGCCGACGTCGACTCCGCTGCTTATGCGCCGCGGCTCAATTCCCAGGGCCGAGACCGCACCGCCATCGACCTGGGCCTGCCGCGGCCGCTCGTAATGGAGGTCCGCGAGGGCGCCGTACGCCGAGTGCTCTCGGCCGCGGGGGTCGATCCCGCTGCGGTCAGAGTCTCACCCCAGCCCGTGGTGCGCAACCTGCCGAAGCTCGCTGCGACGCTCGCGCTCAAGGAAGTCATCACCTCTCGACAGAGCGCTCCCAATACCGTCGGCATGATCGAGGGCAGCGACCCCAAGCTCAAGCAGGAGTACGTGCTCTTTTCCGCGCACATGGATCACATCGGTATCTCCACCGGCCAGCCCGACAGCATCAACAACGGCGCCGACGACGATGCGTCGGGGACCGCCGCAGTTATCGAGCTGGCGACCGCCTTCGGGCGACCCGATGCCCGGCCCAAGCGGTCCATGCTGTTTCTCACGGTGAGCGGCGAGGAGAAAGGCCTCTGGGGGAGTCGCTACTTCTCCGAGCATCCGCCCGTGCCGATCGACCACATCGTGGCCGACATCAACATCGACATGGTGGGTCGCAACTGGCCTGACACGATCGTCGCGATCGGGAAGGAGCATTCCGATCTAGGCGCGACCTTGAACCGGGTGAACGCCGAGCATCAAGAGCTGGGCATGACCGCAATCGACGATCGCTGGCCGGAAGAGCGTTTCTACTTCCGCTCCGACCATTACAACTTCGCGCGGAAGGGAGTGCCGATTCTCTTCTTCTTCAACGGAGTACATCCCGACTACCACCGCCCTTCGGATTCAGTCGACAAGATCAACCCGGAGAAGGAGGCGCGGATCGCGCGATTGCTGTTCTATCTGGGCGATGATATCGCGAATGCGCCGGAGCGACCGAAGTGGAAGCCGGAGAGCTACAAGGAGATTGTCGAGCAGTAAGGTCCGAGCTATCCTTTTCTGACTTCTTCCAGCCTCGCCACAGCCCGCCGGAGATGCGGGATGACAATGCTGCCTCCCACCACTAGACCCACGGCGAAGACATCCTGAAATTCATCGTCGGTGACGCCCTCTTCGGCACACCGCACGATGTGATAGGTGATACAGTCGTCGCAGCGCAGGACCAGCGACGCGACCAGTCCGAGCAGCTCTTTGGTCTTGGTGCCGAGAGCGCCCCCTTCGTACGCCCGGTGATCGAGTGCGAAGAAACGGTTGATCGTGAGATTGCCGGCGCCGAGGATCGTGTCGTTCAGACGGGCGCGGAACGCCTGGAAATCCGAGAGAGAGTCGGTCATGCAACAACGTAAACCGTGACGCGTCGCCGTTACCATCCCTGCCTGAGCCGATGGTGGTGGCCGCGGCGCTGTTGGCTGCCGACCTGTCCGGCCTGCAGGCGGCGGCCGCGCAGGACTGTTTGGTCCCGCGATCGTCGGCATCGTGAGCGGGCAAGACGGTCAGCTCAGCTCGATGCTCATGCTTGACGGTCCTGCACTGGGGTTCGCGGTGCCCGACAGCATCGCGCGCGGCTATGCCGAGTGGAGCTTTGAGCGGTAGCCGTCAGGGCTTTCTGGTGAGCAGGACGCCGGTCACGATCAGCACAGCTCCCGCCCCCTGAAGCGGAACCAGCCGTTCTCCAAGCGCGAGCCAGGCGACGATGGCGGCGACCAGCGGCGTCACGCACATGTAGATCGCGGTCCTGCTGCTGCCGACCTTCTGGACGCTTGCGTTCCAGATCATGTAGGCCACGATCAGCGAGAGCACTGAGGAGTACGCCAGGGCTCCCCACGCGGACCCCGGCACGCGCCGCCAGTCCAGCGCCATCAGCTCCATGGCCCCCGCGGCGACGAGTCCCGGCGTCCCGGTAAACGTGGTCAGCGCGGTGGTCTGAAGCGGCTGCATCGTGGGAGGAAGCCGCCGCAGCTCGACCGTATACAGGGCCCAACAGAACGTTGCGGCCACCGCGCAGAGATCTCCTCGCAGTGTATGCGACCCGAAGTGCACCCCGCCCGCGAGAATGACGAGCGCCACGCCAATAGTCGCGACGGCGGTTCCGGCCCACATCCGCGGCGTCACCGGCTCGATCCGCCGGATGCCGGCGATGGTGGTGACCATCGCCGGGATGGTGGACAGGATCAGCGCCGAGTTGGTGGCCGTGCCCCAGACGAGCGAGAGGGTAAACGCGATCTGATAAAGGGTGTTGCCGAGCACACCCATCCAGGCCATGCGCCAGCGGAGCCCCGGAGGCACGTGGACGCCACCGAAGCGCCAGCGCAGCAGTCCGTACAGGAGCAGGCTCGACACCGTGAACCGGATCGCGCTGAAGGCCATCGGCGGCATATGACTGAAGGCGCCCTTCATGACGCTGAAGTTCGCGCCCCAGATCAGGCAGACGAGCAGCATGCCGGCGTCGGCGGCGGACGCACCGGCCGCAGCAGGCGGTGGGGCGTGGGCGGGAGCCGACGGGAGCGGGCTCGAGCGGACCGGATCGGGACTCATGTTGGTAGTCACGGCTTAAGAGTATGCAGGTCAGGTTAGCCATCTGCTACCGTCTGCTCCCGCCTCCTCGCGCCTGCCTCGGGTCCGCTCCCGCCCGCTCCCGACTATTTTCCCGCCATGTCCCAGTCCCGCATTCGCAACTTCTGCATCGTCGCTCACATCGATCACGGCAAGTCGACCCTGGCGGACCGGCTCATCGAGGCCACCAACACGGTCGAGAAGCGCCTGATGCGGGAGCAGCTGCTCGATACTATGGATCTCGAGCGGGAACGCGGCATCACGATCAAGCTCAATGCCGTGCGGATGACCTACCAGGGGCGGGGCGGCACCGAGTACGAGCTCAACCTGATCGACACGCCGGGGCACGTGGACTTCACCTACGAAGTCTCCCGCTCGTTGGCCGCGTGCGAAGGGGCAATCCTGGTGGTGGACGCGTCGCAGGGGATCCAGGCCCAGACTTTGTCGAACCTCTTCCTCGCCATGGACGCGGGGCTCGAGATCATCCCGGTGCTGAACAAGATCGACCTGCCCGGCGCGGAGCCCGAGCGGCGGGCCAAGGAGATCATGGACCTCATCGGCTCGAAGCGGGAGGAGATTCTCGCGGTGTCGGCCAAGGAGGGCACCGGGATTCCGGAGCTGCTCGAGGCCGTGGTCCACCGGGTCCCCGCCCCCCGCGGCCAGGAGGAAGCCCCTCTCCGCGCTCTTATCTTCGACTCCTACTACGACAAGTATCGCGGCGCGATCCCGAGCGTGCGCGTGGTGGACGGGGTGCTGCGCGAGGGCATGGAGATCGCGTTCGGCTCCCATCCGGACGACGTGTACCACGTGGACGAGGTCGGTTACCTCCAGCTGGGGCAGCGCCGGACCGATCTACTCGAGGCCGGTGAGGTGGGTTACGTCGTGGCCAGCCTCCGCAACGTGCGGGACAGCCGAGTGGGCGACACTATCCTCGACGCTCACGAGCGCGCCACCGAGCTGCTCCCCGGCTACCGCGACGTCAAGTCGATGGTGTTCGCCGGGCTCTATCCCACCGACTCCGAGCAGTACGAGCCACTCCGGGACGCGCTGGAGAAGCTCGCGCTCAACGACGCCTCGCTGCACTACGAGCCCGAGTCGTCCACCGCCCTGGGCTTCGGTTTTCGCTGCGGCTTTCTCGGCCTCCTGCACATGGAGATCGTGCAGGAGCGGCTCGAGCGTGAATTCGACCTCGACCTCATCACCACCGTGCCGACGGTGGAGTACCATGTATACCGGACCGACGGCGCGATGATGGTGCTGGAGAACCCCACCAAGCTGCCCGACCCGGCGGAGATCGAGCGGATCGAGGAGCCGTACGTAAAGGCCCGAATCATGGCGCCGGCCGATTACATCGGCGGGATCATGAAGCTGGGGCAGGACCGGCGGGGGGTATACAATGGAATGCACTATCTCGACACCGCCCGGGTGGAGTTTGACTTCCACTTTCCGCTGGGCGAGATCGTGCTGGACTTCTACGACAAGTTGAAGTCGCTGTCCCGTGGCTACGCCTCGCTGGATTACGAGATGGCGGGTTATCGCGAGTCGGATCTCGTCAAGCTCGACATGCTCATCAACGGAGACCCGATCGACGCGTTCAGCGTGATCATCCACCGCGACAAATCGCAGGAATACGGACGCAAGGTGGCGGAGAAGCTGAAGGAGCTGATCCCGCGGCAGCTCTACCAGGTTGCAATTCAGGCTGCGATCGGCAACAAGATCATCGCCCGCGAGACGATCTCGGCGTTCCGCAAGGATGTGTTGGCCAAGTGCTACGGCGGCGACGTTACCCGCAAGCGCAAGCTCCTCGAGAAGCAGAAGGAAGGAAAGAAGCGGATGAAACAGATCGGCGCCGTCGAGATCCCACAGGAGGCCTTTCTGGCGGTGCTGCAGGTCGAATGACCGGCCGGCGCAGCGTTACCAGCCGAGTGGAGGATCGTCGTGCGATACGTCCTGGGCGTTGACGTCGGGGGCACTAATCTTGTCATCGGCGCCGTATCCGCCGACGGATCGAGCCTGCACGCCCTCCGCAGCGAGCCCACCCGTCCGGAAGAGGGATCGGAGTCCGTGCTCAGCCGCCTGGTCGCGATGGGGCGCGCGGTCATGGACGAAACCTGCCGGTCCGTGCCCAAGGCGGAGTTCATCGGCGCCGGTGTAGGCGCGCCGGGCCCTCTCGACACCAAGCGTGGTGTCGTGCTGCTCACTCCCAACCTGGGGTGGGTCAACCTGCCGCTGCGCGACCTGGTGCAGAAGGGGATTTCGATCCCCACCGCGATCGACAACGACGCCAACTGCGCCGTGCTGGGCGAGTGCTGGATGGGGGCGGCCCGCGGCGCCCGTAACGTCATCGGGATCACCATCGGCACCGGCATCGGCGGTGGAATCGTGGTGAACGGCCGGCTCTATCACGGCTCGTCCGACTCCGCTGGGGAGATCGGCCACACTACCGTCGAGGTCAACGGCCGGCGCTGCAAGTGCGGCAACTACGGCTGCCTCGAGGCGTACGCCTCGGGCCCGGCCATCGCGCGTCGCGCAGTCGAGGCGATCGAGGCCGGTCAGCCCAGTCGCCTGCCGGAATACGTGAACGGCGCGTTGGAGAAGGTCACCGCGCAGACGGTGTACCAGGCGGCTCACGACGGCGACGAGCTGGCCGAGGAAGTCGTTGGTGACACCGCGAAGTTTCTGGGGGCCGGCATCGCCAACATGATCAACATCTTCAATCCGGAGATCGTGGTCGTCTTCGGCGGTGTGACCTACGCCGGCGAACACCTGTTCGGCCCGCTCCGCCGTGAAGTCGCCAAGCGCGCGTTCAAGCCGGCGGTCGCGGTGTGCCGCATCGTGCCGGCGGAGCTGATCGGCACCGCCGGGGTATATGGCGCGGCGCGGACCTTCCTCGATCAGAACGGCATTCAGGCGTGAAGAAAGTCGGCGTGGTCGGCTCGATGGTGTGGGACGAAATTCACGGCCGCGATCCGGCCGCGCCGCCGGTCGAGGAGTGGGGCGGTGTCGCTTACGCGCTCGGCGGCCTCGATGCGTCGCTCCCGCAGGATTGGGAGCTGGTGCCGCTCATCAAGGTAGGCCGCGATCTCGCTTCGGAGGCGGCCAGATTTCTCAGATCGCTCCGGCGCGTGGCGCCCGGCGCGCGGTTCATCGAGGTGCCGGTCCCCAATAACCGGGTCGTGCTGTATTACGAGTCTGCCGACCGCCGATGTGAGCGGATGTCGGGTGGTGTTCCGGCCTGGACCTGGCCCGAGCTGGGACCGCTGGTGCGGGACCTCGACGCCGTCTACCTGAATTTCATCTCCGGCTTCGAGATGTGCCTCGGCACCGCGCAGGCTCTTCGTCGCGGCTTTCACGGGCCGATCTATGCCGACGTCCACAGCCTGTTTCTCGGCATGCAGCAGGACGGAATCCGGGTCCTCCGACCCCTTCCCGATGCGACCGACTGGTTCGCCTGCTTCGACGCGGTCCAGGTAAACGAAGACGAGATGCGCCAGCTCTCACCCGATCCGATGGGGATGGCCGCGCAGGTCCTCAGCGCGGGCGTCTCGCTCATGGTGGTAACGCTGGGGCCGAGAGGGTCGGCGTACGTGGCAGCGCCGGGTTTCGACGGACTGAGAGCGGTGGCGAGCGGGAATACGGCAGTCCCGCTCG
>Ga0310813_10002465_pt1 | contig 11209 bp, 10 predicted proteins | sample YN3metagenome_FD_203086 | JGI IMG/M metagenome (GOLD analysis project Ga0310813, IMG submission 203086) | Soil microbial communities from experimental microcosm in Duke University, North Carolina, United States - YN3 | ecosystem: Engineered > Artificial ecosystem > Soil microcosm > Unclassified... | reverse complement strand
TCGATCTCAATCGGGCCGGCGTTCCACTGGTCGAGATCGTGAGCGAGCCGGACATGCGCTCCACCGCCGAGGTGGACGCCTATTTAAAAACGCTCAAGCAGATCCTCGAGTATGTCGCGGTGAGCGACGTGAACATGGAGGAGGGCAGCCTTCGCGTGGACGCGAACGTCAGCACTCGCCCGCGCGGCGACGCGAAGCTCGGCACCAAGACCGAGGTGAAAAACATGAATTCCTTCTCTGGCGTCGTGCGCGCGCTGGACGTGGAGTTCGCCCGCCAGTGCGCGGTGCTCGATCGGGGCGAGAAGGTCGAGCAGCAGACGATGTTGTGGGACGCGAATGCCGGCGAGGTGCGTCCGACGCGCTCGAAGGAAGGCAGCCACGACTACCGCTACTTCCCCGAGCCGGACCTGCCGCCGCTCGTCATTCCGCTCGACCGCATCGATCGCATCAAGCGCGAGCTGCCGGAACTGCCGGAGGCGCGCCGCGCGCGGTTCACGGAACAGTATCCGTCGCTCGCCGAGTACGACGTGGGCGTCCTGACCGCCTCGCGGGCGATGGGCGACTACTTCGAGGCCGTGGCGCGTCGCAGCGGCGACCCGAAAACGTCGGCGACGTGGATCATGGGCGAGTTGTTCGCCACGCTCAAGTCGACTGGGCAGACGATCGAGCATTTCACCGTGCGCCCCGCCGACCTCGCCGACCTGCTCAAGCTCATCGCCGCGGGGACGATCAGCCGCAGCGCGGCGAAGCAGGTTTTTCTGGCGATGGTGAAGACGGGTGATCCGCCCGCGAAAATTGCCGAGCGAGACGGGCTGCTCAAGGTGAGCGACGACGCCTCACTCGCTCGCTGGATCGACGAGGTATTCGCCGACAACCCGGACGAAGCGCGCCGCTTTCTTGGCGGCGAAAAGCGCCTTCAGGGCGTGCTCGTCGGCTATGCGATGAAAAAGTCCAACGGCGCCGCCGACCCCAAGCGGCTCAATCAGCTGCTGGCGGCGCGGCTCGGCTCGTAGAGCGGACGCGCCAGGTCGGCGGCGAACGCCAGATCGGTGGCCGGCATGCCGAAATGACGATCGGCCTCTTCGTGCAAACGCAGCTCGTTCCCCTCGCGCAGGATCTTTCGACGCACGCGCTTCGCCATGCGCAGCGCCTCGTCGCCTGAAGGATCGAGGCGATACGGTTCCGCGCTGTCCATCCTGCGCAGCAGGTCGATGACATAGTCGTATGACCGTGCGACGTAGCGTCCCACGTCGCGGTCGGGTAGATCCCAGCGGCTGTTCTCTTTCATCAGCTGGAAGATCCGTTGCCACGATTCGTTGTCGGCGACGATCACCATGCCGCGAAAAATCCGGCGATTGGTCGGCGTGCTGAAAATTGTCGGGCTGAGCACGCGATCGAGCAGACCGTCGGCCCGCGAGTGATCAATCAAGATCAGCTCACGCGCCCGGCGAGCGCACTCCGTGCCGAGGTGCGTCTCGAAGCGGCTTTCCCAGTACGAGTGGCCGAGCGAGGACGTGCTCGACGTGACAGCGAGCTGTCGCGGCACGAAGTAGTTGTGTGCGACGGCGTCCGCCGCCAAATGCGACAAATACCCAAGTCCGAACGCGCGGAGCCGATCGTCTTTCGCCGCGTCGAAGATCTCGAACCCGACGTTCCACGAATGACAATGACGCCCGACCGGCGCGTATTTCTTGGCGATGCTCGTGTCGGCCGCGATCGATCCGTACAGGAAATCGTACGGGAATTCGCTGAGCAGGGCGGCCACCGCCGGCGGCAAAAGGCTAATGGAGCGAATGACCGCCTCGCCCAGGAAGACGTGTGTCCCCGGGGTCCAGGCGTGAGCTACCGCGGGTGCGATGACCAACGCGACAATCGCGAAGAGGGCACCACGCGCCAGCCAGCCGAAGCGCCTCCCGTCCAGCCGGAGCGCGCCTCGGTTGCCGGCGAAACTACAGCCCAAGGCGCTTCCGTTGGCGACGGATGGCGCGCCGGAGCATCTTGAGCTCCGACTCGACCGCGTCGTCGATCGCTTCTCGTGCTCGCCCCATGTAATCCGAGACATGCTCTCGAATCTCGTCGCGGGGAACGCGGTCCCACAGGTCCTCGCCACGGTCGGCGGCCCAGCGCGCGCCACGCGTACCGAGTCGAAGCGCGTGCTTGCCCGCCCATCCAGCGCCACGCGACATGCCAAGCATGATCGGCGTCCCCGGACGACGTCCGGACGGTCCGCGTCTGAGCATGAACGTCACACCCGCGCCTATCGTCGCTCCGATCAGCGCGGCCGTGAGAAGATCATACTCCGCGTCATGACCGCTGGTCTCGCGCTCTCGGCCGGACACGCGGGGCTGCTGGGAGCGCCGGCGGGGTTGGTTCGGAACTGCCGTCGTCGCCATCGTCTTCCTCCAGAATCTCGATTTCGTCGGCCGGGTCGGCCACATCGAGCTCGTCAGACGCAAAGTCCATCCCACCGCGACGGCCAAAGCTCGCGGCTCCGGTTTGAACTCCACGAACCGTCGAGGCGGTGGACACGAACAAATGCTCCGCCTCGGACTGTACGACCGAAAGCAGCGCGTTGAGCTCGTTGATGCGCTTCTCGGTTATGGCGATCGTCTGCCGGACCTGATCGTTCGCGGCCGTGACGGTCGCTGAGACCTTGTCCACGTCCGCCCGAATCGACGCGCTCATCGCGTTGACATTCTCGGCGATCGAGCCGGCCGTCTTGATGATCGGCCCAAGGTCGGCGTAGACCTTGTTCAGCGCCTGGGTCGTCTTCTGTGCGACCCCCCGCATTTTCATCGCGGCGATGACCAGCATCACGACCATGGCCACGAGGCAAAGCATGATGAACGCGGTGCTGAACACCAGGATCTGGTCGAGCACTCCCCGGTCGGGCGGGAGCTGCTTGATGATCAAAGTGTCCCCGAGCCGAGAAACTGGGGATTGGAGCAGCATCACACCAAGGTGAGCCATATCCGGATGCTAGGGACAACAGGACCGAGCGGCAAGAACGAGCGTTCTTCCGCGGGCTGTGGCTGTGCACGGAATGTGCGCGGCAGCATTGGCCGGCGTTCACGGGTCCAGTAATCTTCGCTCGGCTCAATCGTCTAGCTCCAAAACTCGGAACTTCATGAACGCAACGCAGTTCATCGTCGAAGGCCGCCAACGCCTGTCGGGCACGATCCGGCCTTCGGGGAACAAGAATGCCGCGCTTCCCATCATCTGCGCGGCTTTGCTCACCGAACACCCGGTGACCCTCGAGAACGTGCCCCGCATTCGGGATGTCGAGACGCTGGTTGAGCTTATCGCGACACTGGGCGTGGACGTCGAGTGGTGTGGCCGGAACACCCTCGAGATCCACGCCAAGACGGTCGAATCGGCGAGCCTGGATCCGAAACTGTGCCGGCGAATTAGGGCGTCCATCCTTCTCGCGGCGCCTTTGCTTGCCCGGTGCGGGCATATCGAGCTCCCCCCGCCCGGCGGTGACGTCATCGGCCGGCGGCGGGTCGATACGCACTTCCTCGCACTGGAGCGCCTCGGCGCCTCCTTCGAGTTGGACGACAGCTTCCACCTGTCGACCCCAGGCCTCCGCGGCGCCGACGTGTTCCTCGACGAGCCAAGCGTGACCGGCACCGAGAACGCCCTCGTCGCCGCTGTCGCCGCGAGCGGCACGACGATCCTCCGCAACGCGGCCAGTGAGCCGCACGTGCAGGACCTCTGTCATTTCCTCGTCGCGCTCGGCGCGGGCATCGACGGGATCGGCACCAACAAGCTCACGATCGAGGGGGGACGAACCCTCGGCGGCACGACGCATCGGATCGGTCCCGACCACATCGAGGTCGGCTCGTTCATCGGATTGGCGGCAGTTACCGAATCCGAGATCCGCATCGCCGACGCAGGCGTCGAGCACCTTCGCTCGACGCTGATGGGCTTCGCCCGCCTCGGCATCTCGTGCACCATCGACGGTCCCGATCTCATCGTGCCGGCCATTCAGGACCGGAATATTCAGGCGGATCTCGGCGGACACGTGCCGAAGCTCGAGGACCAGCCTTGGCCGGCGTTCCCGGCCGACACGATGTCCATCGCGCTCGTCACGGCGACGCAGTGCACGGGCATGGTCCTCATTCACGAGAAGATGTTCGAGTCGCGGCTCTTCTTCGTCGACAAGCTCGTGGGAATGGGCGCGCGAATCGTTCTCTGCGATCCGCATCGCGCGCTCGTTGCCGGCCCGTCGCGGCTGCGCGGGAGCACGGTCGATTCGCCGGATATTCGTGCGGGAATGGCGATGCTCCTCGCCGCCCTTTGCGCGGAAGGGGAGAGCACAATCAACAACGTCGGGCAGATCGAGCGCGGGTACGAGCGGATCGACGAGCGGCTGCAAGCCCTTGGCGCCAGGATCGAGCGGGTCGAGGACCGCCGGACGCCGACACCCGCCCGGCCGACGCACGCGCACTCGTCGAAATGAGCGTCATCGACCGCTCGGAGCTCGTGACCGAGTGGCTGGAGTTCGGGATCCGCGCCTTCACGACGACGCGCGACGTCGGCAGCTTCGGCCTGATGACCGACGAGCCGGTGCACACGGTGATGAGCCGCTGGCACGAGCTGCGACGCGAGCTTTCGCCCGGCGGCGATCGACTCGCCACGGCGGGCCAGGTTCATGGGAGCACCGTGTTAGTGCATCACGCGGGATGGCAGGGCTGGCTACGCTCTGACGCCGCGGACGGTCATATCTCGATGGATCGCGGTACCGCATTGGGTGTGACGATTGCCGACTGCGTCCCGGTGTTCATCGCGCACCCCTCCGGGGCTGTGGCCGCGTTGCACTCAGGGTGGCGAGGTACGGCGGCCCGGATCGTCGAGCGGGGAATCGAGGGTTTGACGCATCGAGGGTTGCCCGCCTCTGAGCTCCGAGTTCACCTCGGGCCTGGCATCTGTGGAAAGTGCTATGAGGTGAGCGGCGACGTCTACGAACAGCTGACGGGAACAAATCCGGGTCGGCCGACAAGTATCGATTTGCGCGCGCTGATCGCCGACCATGCGCGCGCGGCCGGCGTCGTTCATATCTCGATGTCGGGCTCGTGCACGCGTTGCGATAACGACCGCTTCTACTCCCACCGTGCCGGGGACGCTGGTCGGCAGCTCGGCGTCATCATCGCTGATCGGGACTGAACTGCGTTACGCTGGTTCAGGTCGCGGCGCGACGGAGCTTGACGCTCCACCGCCGAACCTCTAGGTTCACAGTGCTGCGCGATTCTCGTGATCGCGAGTGAAATGTGGGGGAGGCTCCCCACATTTTTTGTTTCTGGACGACTGCCTCGACTGCATGTGAAGGACGCGCTGGAAGCTGTTGTCGTGGCGGAGCTTGATTCGATCGGTTATGACCTGATCGAGCTCCGGCATGGCGGGACGCGGAATCGGCCGCTGATCGAAGCTCGTATCGATCGGCGCGACGGCGCCGCGGTCACGGTTGACGATTGCGCGCGGGTCTCACGAGCGCTCGAAGCTCGGCTGGATGGCTCCGAGCTCGTCTCGCCCGCGTATGTGTTGCAGGTCTCGTCGCCCGGGGAGCGCCCGCTGCGCAATCCGGGCGAATGGCGTCGGTTCGTGGGTCGGTGGGCAAGTGTCCTCACACCGGCTCACGGTGGACGGATCGAAGGAAGGATCATCGCGGTAGAGGGAGAGGAGGGATCGGAGGTCGCGGTGCTGGAGCCGGACGGAAAAACGAAGGTCCAGCGTCGCATCCCGCTGGCTGACGTCAGGGAGGCGCGGCTGGCGTTTCACATGTAATTCGACAGCACTAATCGAGGGGTAACGGATGGTCAGTTCTGCAGAGATTCTCGCCGCGTTTCGCGAGGTATCGAACACCAAGCAGCTCGATCGCGCGGAACTGTATGCCCTCCTGACGGACGGGATCCTCGCCGCCCTCGCCAAGAAATACGGCCCGAACGTTCAGGCCGAGGTCGATATCGACGACGGCAAGGGTGACATCCGCATCGTCCTGCTCAAGACGGTCGTCGAGAACGTCGAAGACTCCAGCAACCAGATCTCTGTCGACGACGCCAAGGCGTTCGATGACAGCTTCGAGCTCGGCGACGTCATGGAAGAGCCGGTCGACTTCGCCGTCTTCGGCCGCGCCGCGGTGCAGGCTGCCAAGCAGCGCATCATCCAGCGCGTCCGCGAAGGCGAGCGTACTCGCATTCGCGACGAGTTCGCCACCCGCGTCGGCGACCTTCTGTCCGGCGAAGTGCAGCAGATCGAGCGCGGCAAGCTCGTCGTCATGCTCAACAAGTTCCGCGAGGCGGAAGCCATCATTCCGTACCGCGAGCAGAATCATCGCGAGCACTTCCACCAAGGTGAGCCGGTGCGCGCGGTGCTCAAGCGCGTCGAAGAGACGCCCAAGGGACCGCGCCTCATCCTGAGCAGGGGAGACCCGCTTTTCGTGAAGGCGCTGTTCAAGCTCGAGGTCCCCGAGATCCAGCAGAACATCGTCGAGGTTCGGGCAGCCGCCCGCGAAGTCGGCAGCCGCACGAAGATCGCCGTTTTCTCGCGCGACGACTCGATCGATCCGGTCGGCGCGTGCGTTGGCTTGAAGGGGTCCCGGGTGCAGGCGGTCGTGAACGAGCTCAATGGCGAGCGAATCGACATCGTGCCCTGGTCGCCCGACCCGGAACGTTTCGCCAAGCTCGCCCTCGCGCCGGCGAAGGTCGCGCGCGTTTTCAGCGATCCTAGCGCGAAGACGATTCAAGCCGTCGTCGACGAGGACCAGCTGTCCCTCGCCATCGGACGCAACGGCCAGAACGTGCGCCTCGCGTCTGAGCTCACGGGCTGGAAGATCGACCTCTACTCGAGTCGCGAATGGATGGAGCGGGGTGGGGAGCAGCAGCTCTTCGCGCCTCTTCCCGAAGAAACCGAGCAGATCGCCGACGTCCGGCTTTCCGACATCGCGGGCATGCCGCCGGCGACGGTGGCGGTCCTCGAAGAGGCCGGCTATCGGACGCTGAACGACATCATCGATCTCGAGCGAGAAGACTTCCTGAAATTGCCGGGCATCGCGCCCGAGGAAGCGGACCGCATCATGGCGATGATCGACGAGTTGACGACGGAAGACGGCGGTGGTGATCAGGACCGCGACGAGAACGAAGGAAACAACGCGGCGTAGTCCGGAGAACACCGAGTGAGCGATTCGGAGGAGCGAGTTTTTCGCCTGCTCGGCTTGGGAGTACGCAGTCGCGGGGCAGTCGTCGGCGTGAAGCAGGTGCGTGAAGCGGCGCGACGGAACAAAGTCTTTTTTGCCGTTGTTGCGAGTGATGCATCGGCGAATAGTCTCGAGAAGGTCGTGCCGCTGCTGAATGCCAGGAGAGTTAGGTTTATTGAAGTGCCTTCGGCGGTCGCGTTGGGTGCTGCCGTGGGTCGTGATCAGACGGCGGTTGTCGGGATCACCGATCGGCAGTTAGCTGCGGGAGTACGTGAGCTGGTGGCACCTAAGCCACCGCGAGCCAGCAAGATGGGGGAGGACGTTTGAGCAAGTTCACAGTCAGCGAGTTGGCGAACGAATTCGGGGTTCCGGCCGATGAGGTCGTCGGTCTGCTTCGGCAGATGGACATCCCGGTTCGCAGCCATATGAGCATGCTCAGCGACGACCAGGTGGCTCGCATTCGTGCCCGCTGGGAACGCGAAAAGCGTGTGCGCGCGGAACGGACGACCGCGGCGCCCGCTCAAACAGCGCGACGCCGTCGCGCCAACGCCGCTCCCGAGCCGACGCCCGCGCCGGTCGTCACCGCCGAAGCGCCGATCCGTCGTCGTCGCAAGGCCGCTGATGTCCAGGCCGCAGCCGAAGAACAAGCCGCCGCCGCGCAAGCAGCAGCCGAAGCCGCCGCCGCGCGCGAAGCCGCGGCCGCGGAAGCCGCGCGCATCGAAGCGGAACGCGCCGAACAGGAACGCCAGCGCGCCGAGGACTTGGCGCGAATTCAGGCGGAGATCGCCGCCGCCCAGGACGAAGAGCGGGCGGAGACGCGCGCCCCTGAGCGCGAATTGGCTCGTCCACAGCCGACTACCGAGGCACCGCGACCGGCTCCCGTCTCGTCACATCCGGCGGCGCCGGAACGTCCGCGCCCTCGACCGGTCACACCGGGTGCGCCGCGTCCGCGTCCCGTCGCCAGCAGCGGTGGCTTTCCACCGCGGCCTATCGCGTCGGCAGCGCCGGGCGGTGGCGGCGGTCCGATGCGCCGGGATGACCGGCGTCCGCAGGGCGGCGGAGGTGGTGGCGGTGGCGGAGGAGGTGGCGGTGGCGGGGGCGGGGGCGGGGGCGGGGGTGGCGCGATGGGTGGCGTCGCCGAGCGCGGCGGTCGCCGGAAAAAAGGAAAACGCGGCGCGGTCGATCAAGAGGCGGTGGATGCCAACATCTCCCGCACGATGGCCGCGATGCGTGGTGCGCCGTCGCGGCGTACCGCGAGCGACATGCGGCGCGGAACGCGTGAAGAGATGGAGGCGGCACGCGCCGCCGAAGCCGAGCGCGAGCGCAAGACGGTCCGCGTCAACGAATTCATCACGGTGAGTGAGCTCGCTCAGATCCTGAAGGTGCCCGCGACGCAGATCGTCGCGTTCGCGTTCAAGGAAATGGGCCTCATGGTCACGATCAACCAGCGGTTGGACTTCGACCAGATCGAGCTCATCGCCGGCGAGTTCGGCTTCCAAGCCATTCGTGAAGACGAATACCAAGCGGCCGAAGCCGGCGCCGAAGCCGAAACCGACAAGCCAGAGGATCTGGTGTGGCGGCCGCCCGTGGTCACCATCATGGGTCACGTCGACCACGGCAAGACGTCGCTGCTCGACTACGTTCGCAAGGCGAACGTCGTCGCCGGCGAGGCGGGCGGCATCACGCAGCACATCGGCGCGTACCACGTGTCGCTGCCGAGCGGGAAGAACATCACCTTCCTCGACACGCCGGGCCACGAAGCGTTCACCGCCATGCGCGCCCGCGGCGCGCAGGTGACGGACATCGTCGTCCTCGTCGTCGCCGCGGACGACTCGGTCATGCCGCAGACGATCGAGGCGATCTCGCACGCCAAGAATGCCGGCGTGCCGCTCATCGTCGCGATCAACAAGATCGATCTCCCGCAGGCAAACGCGGGCAAGGTGAAGCAGGAGCTGTTGCAGCACGGCGTCGTTCTCGAGGAGTTCGGCGGCAATGTGCTGTCGACCGAGATCTCGGCGAAGAAAGGCACGAACGTCAACGCGCTGCTCGACCAGATTCTCCTCCAGGCCGAAATTCTCGATCTCAAGGCGAACCCGGAGCGACGGGCCGCTGGCACGGTCATCGAAGCGCAGCTCGATCCGGGCAAGGGTCCGGTTGCCACAGTGCTCGTGCAGAACGGCACGCTCAATGTCGGCGACGATTTCATCGCCGGCATGTACTCCGGTCGCGTGCGCGCGCTGCTCGACGAGCGCGGCAAGCAGATCAAGTCCGCCGGCCCGGCAATTCCGGCGCAGATCCTAGGGTTCACCGGCGTCCCGATGGCCGGCGATCAGCTGCTCGTCGTCGAAGACGCCGCCGCGGCGCGCGAAGTCGCGCAGCGACGCGAACGTCTCGATCGCGAAGCGAAGAGCCGGCGCGGCACGCGCGGTGGCGTCACGCTCGAAGACTTCATGGCGCAGTCGACGCCGGGCGGCGTCCGCACGCTCAACATCATCATCAAGGCAGACCAGGGCGGTCCGGCGGAAGCGCTCGCCGACGCCTTGATCGGTCTGTCCACGGCCGAAGTGAAGGTGGACGTCGTCCACCGCGGCGTCGGTGCCATCACCGAGAGCGACATCCTGCTCGCCAGGACGGCGGCCGCGATCATCATCGGCTTCCATGTGCGTCCCGACAACAACGCGCGCACGGCGGCCGAGCGCGAAGGCGTCGAGATCAAGCTCTACCGCATCATCTACGAAGCGGTGGCCGACGTCCGGGCGGCAATGGAAGGCATGCTGCGTCCCGAGGAGCGCGAGGTCGTGCTCGGCGAGGCGCAGGTGCGCGAAGTGTTCAAGATCTCTCGCATCGGCACCATCGCCGGATGCTCGGTTCGGAGCGGCGTCATCAACCGCCAAGGACGCGTTCGCGTCGTTCGCGACGGCGTCGAGGTGTTCGACGGCACGCTGGCATCGCTCCGACGCTTCAAGGACGACGTGCGCGAAGTCCGCGAAGGGTTCGAGTGCGGTATCGGCGTGGAGAACTTCAACGACATCAAGGTGGGCGACGTGATCGAGTGCTACCGCAAGGAAGAAGTCGCGCGGACGCTCGAGTCGACGACGTCGGCTTAAGGCGGATCTCATGCCGAACGACCATCGCCGCGCCGATCGCGTGGCGGAGGCCATTCGCGAGGAGATCGCAACCTTCCTCGCCGAAGAAGCCAAGGATCCACGCATCACGCGCCTCGTCACCGTTACCGGTGTCGAGGTCACGCGCGACCTGCGCCATGCCAAAGTTTTCGTCAGCGTCATGGGAACCGACGCCGAGCGCGCGCAGACCTTCGAGGGGTTGGCGAGCGTCGCGCTGCACCTGCGCTCGCGTGTCGGGCGCGCCCTGCGGCTGCGTCTCGCGCCCGAGATCACGTTCCTGCCCGATCAGAGCATCGAGCGCGCGGCGCGCATCGAGTCGTTGCTCGCGCAGATAAAATCGGCGCAGCCTCCAGCTCCCCCCTCCCATGGGGACACTGACGACTGAGCTCGCGGGATTCCTGCTCGTCGACAAGCCCGCCGGCATAACGTCGCACGACGTCGTGTCGATCGTCCGGCGAAGCGTGCACACTCGTCGAGTCGGCCACGCGGGGACGCTCGACCCGTTTGCCACCGGACTGCTCGTCGTCATGGTCGGGCGCGGCACTCGGCTTCTGCCATTCATCGACGGTGAGCCGAAGGTGTACGATGCGACCATTACTTTCGGCACGGAGACCGACACCGACGACGTCAGCGGGACGCCGACGCGCGCGGCAACGCCGCCCGCCGAGCACTCGATCGACGAAGGCATCGGTCTCCTCACCGGTGCGATCGGCCAGATCCCGCCCTCGTACTCCGCGAAGCAGGTTGGCGGAACGCGCGCTTACGCGGCGGCGCGTCGCGGCAAGCAACTCGATCTGGCTCCGGCGCGCGTCGTCATCCATCGCTGGGAAATTCTCGCGCGCGACGAGGCGAGGCTTCGCGTACGCATCACGTGCAGTGGCGGCACTTATAT
>Ga0310813_10002464_pt1 | contig 11209 bp, 10 predicted proteins | sample YN3metagenome_FD_203086 | JGI IMG/M metagenome (GOLD analysis project Ga0310813, IMG submission 203086) | Soil microbial communities from experimental microcosm in Duke University, North Carolina, United States - YN3 | ecosystem: Engineered > Artificial ecosystem > Soil microcosm > Unclassified... | reverse complement strand
AGCGATGCATAGTCAGGGGTCCTGGGGAATAAGGAATTAAGTATTGTAAATGATCGAGGTCTGACCTTCGAGTGAGACGGTGCACGCGTGGGGACAGCTGCCCGCGGGTGTGGCCCGGTCGCAGAGGCAAGTCGATGGTCGCATTTTCAAGCCATCTTTGACTCGTCTTTGCTGCCAAGATAGAATCCGGATAGTCCAATGGCTAAAACGCGCTACCGCTACAACATCATGCTCCGGCCGGAACCCGAGGGCGGCTTCACTGCGATGGTGCCCGCCCTGCCCGGCTGCGTAACCTATGGGCGTACATTGGCCGAGGCCCGGAGGATGGCTAAGGACGCAATAGGCGGCTATATCGAAAGCCTCAAGAAGCACAAGGAACCGATTCCCACCGACGACGAAACCTTGGTAGCATCCCTGGATCTGGAATACTCCCACTAAGAAAACCGTCTCCGGAGTTTAATAGGAGTGTCACCTATGGACGAGGTTATCCGGTATGGCGAAGCTCCCTGCTCTTCGGCCACGCGAGGTCGTCAGATTTCTGGAAAATAATGGTTTTGTTCCGATCGCTCTTCGGGAAGCCCTTTTGTCTTCTATCATCCGGTTTCAAGGCGCCGCGCCGTTGTCCCAAAGCACAATCGGGACATGCCTAAGGGAACGCTGCTTTCATTGCTGCGGGAAGCGGGATTCACCCGAGAAGAGATGATCGCATTCCTGGCGGACTAACTCACCAATTGCTTCAAAATCTCTTTCCCCAGCTTCTGCGCCTCGCCGAAAAACTTCTGATATTCGACAAACAGGCGATTCAACTCCAGCGACTTGTCCGGGCCCAGCTTCTTGCGCAGAATCATGTCGCGCACATGGACGGGGTTGGGCAGGGTCGCGTCTTCAGTCAGCTCTTCCAGCGCGGTGGTCGGATCGTAGTGATACATAGTTTCATTGTAGCGCCGGCGTCTCGCCGGCTGTCGGGTGGGCGTCCCGCCCACCCCATCGTTCCGGCGGGACGCCGGCGCTACATCATCTCCGTTCCCCACAAGTCGTGCAGGTGGACAATCCCCAAAAGAGTGTTTGCACCATCAATCACGACCAGGGACGTGATCTTTTTTTCTTCCATCAATGCCAGCGCGGTAGCCGCGAATTCACTTGCCCCGATCGTTCTCGGCTTCGCAGTCATACACTCAGCCGCGCTGAGGTCCAATACATCCTTGCCGCGCTTTTCCAGCAACCGCCGCAAATCGCCGTCGCTGATTACACCCACCAGCTTTTGGCCGTCCACCACGGCAGTCACGCCCAGCTTCTTGCGCGACATTTCATAGATCACATCCGGCATCCGGGTTTGCGTCGTGACCCGGGGCACGGCGTCGCCGGTGTGCATCAGTGACTCCACCCGCGCCAGACGCTTGCCCAGTTTCCCGCCGGGATGCAGGTTGGCGAAGTCTTCTTCCTTGAAGCCGCGTTTCTCAGCCAGCGTCATCGCCAGGGCATCGCCCAAAGCGAGCATGGCGGTGGTCGAAGCGGTAGGGGCCAGGCCGAGCCCGCAAGCTTCCTTGGCTACCGAGCAGTCAAGCGCAACATCCGCCGCCGCCGCCAACGTGGATATTTGCGTTGTGTGTGTGGTCGCGGGCGACCCGCCCGCGGCTTTTTCGAACACCGCATCCCCAGTCAAGCTGATCAGGGGCACCTGCAACCGCTTGAGGGTCGCCAGCAGCCGCAGAATCTCTTCCGTTTCTCCGCTGGCCGATAGAGCCATCACCACATCGCCGCGCACCACCATCCCGAGGTCTCCATGCACCGCATCCACGGGATGCATGAACAGCGACGGAGTTCCGGTAGAACTGAGCGTGGCCGCGATCTTGCGTGCAATGATTCCGCTCTTGCCCATGCCCGTGACCACTACCCGGCCGCTGCAGGCGTAGATCAATTCGACCGCCTTGACGAATGCCTCCGCCATGGGGCCCGCGATGCGATCGGCCAGCGCGCGCAACGCCTCAGCCTCGATCCGGACGACGTTTTCGCCTATGTGTTTCATGGAAGGAAAAGATGTTAGCACGCGGAAACTAGCTGTCAGCTCTCAGCTTTCAACACCCAGCTTGCGGCGAGACTTCCCGGCGAATGTTTTCGGGCGACTAAAAGCTGAGAGCTGATAGCTGACAGCTGTTCTAAAAATGATCATCCATCGACTGCACCCGTCCCGCCAGACTTCTGGCCTGTATGGCCCGGTCCCAGGGGCCGGCCTGCCAGTTATCCTTTTGCTTTTCGGGATGAATCCAGGGCGGCAGCGTGATTGACAGATTGGCCGCGATGGCTATGGCGTAGGGTTCATACAACGAACGAAGATGGGTCAGTTTGTCGTCAAATGCAGCGCCGTCGCGCAGCTTTACTCCACGTGCCGCCAGGCTTTGCCGAAGACGATCCAGTTCCGGTGCGGGCAAGCGGTCATCGCCGGCCGGCGCATAGCGCGCATTCACCACCTGGGCCAGGTCAACCACGGCATGGCGCGCCATGGCGAAGGTGATCTTGGACTGTTCGAAGCGCAAGCCGTCCACGCCGGCGATGACCAGCGCGGTGGCGTCCAGAATCGTGATCAGAGCCCCCAGCCAGGATTGATTGTTGTGCTGCGAGCGGAAAAAACTCAACACGGGATACGACAGATGGCTCTCCAGGACTTCGGCGGCCCAGCGTTCCCAGTCCTTGAATATCTGGTCGAGCACCGCCTGCTGCGGACAGTTACCGAACCGTGACAATAATTCAGCGGCCGACGGTGGCGAGCCCGCCCGTGCATCGAGCAGGGAAATCTCGATCTCGCGGCGGGAGAATGACGAATAAATAGTCGGCAAATACCCAATCACCACGCCTAAAAACGCAAAGCCCATGCCGGCTTCGATGACTGCCAGGGCGCGGGCCACGCCCGAGCTGGGAATGATGTCCCCGTAGCCCAGGGTAAAAAAAGTCTCGCCGCTGTGGTACACCAGCACGCCAAAAGTGAGCGGCTCGCTGCCCAGACGGAAGTGTTCGCCGGCCCCATATTGCAGCAGGGCGAAACCGAAGATCAGCCCGGCCGCCCACAAGATCAGCAGGAAGATGAGCGACAGCGGCCCGAAGTAGCCAAGAAAATTCTCGCGCCGCGCCCGCGCCGGAATGCGGCTCGCAAGTTTTCTGTAGGGAATCCAGGTGCGCCGGTAGAACCAACTGGTCAGCCGGAAACTCCGCTGCACCCGTCGCGGCAGTACCACGGTCTCGAACGCATCCAGCAGGATGCCAAGAATGGAAAGAATTCCGGCGATGGCAAAAACAATATGCATCAGGCTGAAATAATAATGTAGGCGCGAGCGTCCCGCTCGTGCGGGATTGAATCATGTGTCACCCTGCCAAACCCTCACCAAACCCAGGCCCTGTGCACCCCTGCACGAGCGGGACGCTCGCGCCCACATGGCATCCCAAAATTCAATCACCCGCGAGCCGAACCGATTTTCCCGAGGCCGCGGAGCGCCGGGCTGCGTCCAGAATTTCAGCAACCATCACGTTGGTCTCTAAAGATGAAGGCGCGCCCGGCGCAGCGCCGTCCAGGACGACGGCCCGGAGCAACGATAACGAGTCGTCATAAGGAGCTGCAATCGGCTTGGCCGGCGCCTTTTGCTCTTCTCCTCCCTTCAGTCGCACCCGCAGGTCGTCGCGGCGGACCGTGATCACGTAGCCGGTCTGGCCATACACTTCCATGTCTTTACGATCAAAGGGCCAGTTCCACGAGGCCTGCAGGATGGCCTGCGCCTTCGGGTAAGTCAAAACAATAGTGGCCTCGTCGTCCACTCGCGGGTAAATGTCCGGCTTGATCTGTTGCGTGACTGCAGTCACGGAGGTGGGCCGCTGCCCATCCATGAGCCAGGTCATCAGGTCGGCGCCATAGCAGCCGAAGTCATAGAGCGCTCCGCCGCCATCGAGCCTGGGGTCGTTGAGCCAGGCCAGGAATTCGGGCTGTACGTTGATTTCTTTCGGCCCCTGGTGACCGTCGTGGACGACCACCTTGCGAATGTCGCCTATGCTTTTGTCGTGAACCATGTTGTAGGCCGCGTGGTTGCTGCGATACCACGAAGTCTCGTAGTTCACCAGCACCTGGATCTTGCCCTTTCGCGCGGCATCGGCGATGGCATGTGCATCTTCGGCACTGACCGCCAGCGGCTTCTCCATCATCACGGAGATGTGATGGCGGGCGCAGATTTCCACGACTTTGCGGTGATCATGAGTGTTGGTGTAGGCCAGTACGGCCTGCGGGTGGGTCTTCTGGAGCATCTCTTCCAGATCGGCGAAGAACAGGCCGCGGTCGAGATTAAACTGCGCCGCATAGCGCGCTGCGACTTGCGGGTCGGGCTCGGCAATTCCGACAATCTGAATATCGCTGCGACGGAGTGAATGCTGCAGGAATCCTTCGACGTGGCCGTGGACCATGCCCGCAATCGCGACTCGGAGGGGCGCTGCGCTTGCGGTGGTTTGGGCAGTAGAAGTCGTGGCTGCAATGAACAGGAGAGCGGTGAAAACGGTCAGGAAGAGTTTCATTGCCGGCCTCGGGCGTACGGCTAAAGCGGCAATGGTAGCAGATTCACGGGGCGAGGCCGTTCACGGCCTGGCATGCGCTGCAGTCAGCGCGTTCTGTATCGCCTGCAACTCTTTCAACACCTCGCGCAGCTTAGTCGATTCCAGCGCGTTGGCCCCGTCGGATTTGGCCTCCTTCGGGTTGTCGTGAACTTCCATAAAGATTCCATCCACGCCTGCCGCCACCGCGGCGCGCGCCAGGACCGGGATGAATTCAGGTTGTCCTCCACTGACGGCGTGCTCTCCGTCAGCCGCAGACGATGGCAGTTGGACCGAATGGGTGGCGTCGAATACAACAGGAACAAACTTTCGCATGATGGCGAGGGATCGCATATCGACCACGAGATTGTTGTAGCCGAAGCTCGATCCACGCTCGGTGACGAAGACCTTGTCATTGCCCGCAGTGCGGCACTTCTCCACGATATGTCGCATATCGGCCGGTGCCACGAACTGGCCCTTCTTGATATTGACCACACGTTCCGTCATGGCCGCGGCCACAACCAGATCAGTCTGGCGGCAGAGAAATGCCGGAATCTGCAAAATGTCCGCGACTTCCGCCACCTTGGCTACATCGGCGGTTTCGTGCACGTCAGTAAGGATGGGCACGTGCACTTCATCCTTCACTTTCTTCAAAATGCGCAAACCCTCTAACAGGCCGGGGCCACGAAAGCTGCGAATGGAAGTGCGGTTGGCCTTGTCGTACGACGCCTTGAAGATGAAAGGAAAATTCAGTGAACGGGTAACGCCCTTGATCACTTCCGCCATGAACAGAGCATGCTTCTCGCTCTCGATAACGCAAGGACCGGCAATCAGGAACAGGCTTCCGGAGCCGATTCTGACATTGTCGATTTGAAAAGAGGTGGTCATGTTCGAACCACGGAGGACACAGAGGACACAGAGAAAATCAACCGTCTCGCTTTCCTCGGTGTCCTCTGCGTCCTCCGTGGTTAACTATCTTTTTCCAACCTTCTCGGGGCGGTGGAACATCTCCACTTCGGACGCCGCCTTCTCTGCCCGCCGCTTGAGCCCGTGCTCGTAAGCCGCCCCGATGAATGTCTTAAACAACGGGTGCGGCTCCAATGGCTTCGATTTGAATTCGGGATGGAACTGGCAACCGATAAAATGGGGATGATCAGGCAACTCCACCATCTCGACGTAAGTGCCGTCCGGCGTCGATCCGGAAATCCGTAAGCCGCCCGCCGTCAGCGTTTCTTCATATTCGCGATTGAATTCGTAGCGGTGGCGATGACGCTCACTGATTTCGAGCTTGCCGTAAATCTTATACGCGAGCGTGTCGGGTTCGATCTTGCATGTCCAGGCCCCCAGGCGCATGGTCCCACCCAGTTCTTCGACTCCGCGCAGTTCGCGCAGTTTGTAAATCACGCGGTGTGGTGTGGCGGGATCGAATTCGCTGGAGTTGGCGTCCGCCAGACCGCATACGTTGCGGGCAAACTCTATACAGGCGGTCTGCATGCCCAGGCAAATTCCGAAATACGGCACCTTGCGTTCGCGGGCATAGCGGATGGCGATCAGCATGCCCTCGATGCCGCGCTTTCCAAAGCCGCCCGGCACCAGTAGTCCGTCGTAGTCGGCCAGTTGTTCCTCGTAAGTGCGATCGCCGGTCTCGAGTCCCTCGGCTTCGATCCAGTTCAGGTTCATCTTCAGGTTGTGGGCCAGGGCGCCGTGGACCAGCGCTTCTTTCAATGACTTGTAGGAATCTTCGTACTCCACATACTTGCCTACGATTCCGATGGTGACTTCGGCTTTCGGGTTATAGACGCGGTGGACGATGTCCTCCCAATCCTTCAGGTCGCGATCTTTGGCCTCCAGGCGGAGGTAGCGAAGCACCAGGGAGTCCACGCCTTCACGCGAGAACACCAGCGGCACTTCATAAATGGAGGCAACATCCTTGGCGGTGATGACCGCCTCTTCTTCCACGTTGCAGAACAGTGCAATTTTCGACTTGATCTCTTTGGAGAGGAAGCGGTCGGTGCGGCAGAGCAGAATGTCAGGCTGGATTCCGATGCTGAGCAGCTCTTTCACCGAGTGCTGGGTCGGTTTGGTCTTGAGTTCCTGAGCGGCGGCGATAAACGGCACCAGGGTCACGTGCATGAACAAGGTGTGGTCGCGGCCCAGTTCCTGCCGCATTTGCCGGATGGCTTCCATGAAAGGCAGAGACTCAATGTCGCCTACCGTGCCTCCGACTTCGACGATGGCGACATCCACATCCTGCGCAACCTTCTTCATCGCGGCTTTAATTTCATTGGTGACGTGAGGAATCACCTGCACCGTCTTGCCCAGATAATCGCCGCGCCGCTCTTTGGCGATAATCTGTTCGTAAATGCGCCCCGTGGTCCAGTTGTTATCGCGGGAAAGCTTGGCGTGAGTGAAGCGCTCGTAGTGACCCAGGTCGAGATCGGTCTCCGCCCCATCGTCGGTGACGAATACCTCTCCATGCTGGAAGGGCGACATGGTGCCGGGATCGACGTTGAGATAAGGATCAAACTTCATCAGGTTGACTTTGAGCCCGCGACTTTCCAGCAGGCAGCCGATTGAGGCCGCCGCCAGTCCCTTGCCCAATGAAGACACCACTCCCCCGGTCACAAAGATGTACTTTGCCGACATCGATTCCTCACCTTAAATTGTCTTTGAAATTTTGTGCAGGATGGGTGCACGACCAATTATGCCAGAAATGTTTTCCGCTGACGAGAAATAGTTTCGCGCCTTGGCGATCTTTGCGGTCTTTCTTTGCGTCCTTTGCGGTAAAGGGTTTGACCTGCCCTGAAAACCTTCAGAAAGCTCAACCGCAGAGGCCGCAAAGAAAGACCGCAAAGGCCGCAAAGTGAAGGCCAGCCGACGCGCCCGTTTGCGGAGTACACTGGGCAACGAAGGCTGCATCTAAGTAGTTGACTCTATGCGTCAGCTCAATCGCCTCGCGATCGGACTGGTGGCGGGAACGGCGTTGTTCCTGCTGGCGGCCACGCCCGCCCTCTCGCAGCAGCTCGCCAAGCGCCTCATTCTCAAAGACGGCACCTATCAGCTGGCCACCAGATGGGAAGTGAAAGGCGAGCGCGTTCGCTACCTGAGCGCGGAGCGCAACGAGTGGGAGGAGGTCCCCAATTCCCTGGTGGATTGGGCGGCCACCGACAAGTATGAGAAGGACCGCGCTGCAGGCAAACCCGCCCCGGAAGCGGTGGAGCTAGACAAGGAGTTAGAGGCCGAACGCCAGGCCGACGAAGCCAGATCTCCCCATGTGGCGCCAGGTTTGCGTCTGCCCGACGACGGGGGCGTGATTCTTCTCGATACTTTCCAGACCCAGCCCCAGCTGGTTGAACTGCAGCAGAGCAGCGGCGAGCTCAACAAAAACATGAAGGGCAACATCCTGCGCGCGACCATTAATCCCATTGCCAGTGCCAGGCAGACCATCGAACTGCCCGGCTCTCATGCCAGGATTCAGGCGCACGTTACGGTGCCCGCGATCTATGTCAATCTCGAGCAGCAAGACCAGCTCGACAAGGCCACCCAGATTGCCGAGAAATCAAAGGAAGAGCAACTGCCCTGGGACCGCTTCAAGATCGTGCGCCTGAAAAGCAACAAGGACAAGCGGATTGTCGGGGACATCAAGATCGCGATCTACGGCAAAGTGAGCCAGGAGCAGAAACTGGTGCCGACCACCGCCACCAGGCTTACCGGCGGGTGGGTCAAAGTCACTCCGTCAAACGACCTCGAGCCCGGGGAGTACGCCGTGATCGAATTGTTGGGGAAGGATGGAATGAACCTGTACGTATGGGATTTCGGAGTGAATCCAGCGGCCGGGGCAAACACGACTGCCTGGCGCCCCGACGCGTCGGCGAATTCCGTTCCCGACAAGCCCAGGGAGTTGGAGAAAAGGTAGGAAGGAATCAGCAATCAGGGCATCTCGTCCCGAGCGGGTGTCCCAATCCTCGTCTCTCCGTTTGTTGGAGAGACGGGGTGGGGAGATGTACCAGGGATGCGCACTCAACTTCCGGTCAGTTCGTCCCATGGAACGATAAGTCCCATTGCTGATTTCGGGCTCAACCAAAACCGTTAACCCTCGCCGGACCTGCCATTACACTGGCCTCGATTTTTCTTACCCTCAGGACTCGCCCTTGAAAGCTTATCGTCCTACGCGCCAGTTGCTGGCTGACGTCGAGCGTTCGCTCGCGGCCAGCCGGCCTTCCGCGCATCATTCTCCTCTAGAGGATGTGATCGATCTGCTCTGCCGCGGACGCCATTATGCCTGGGTCGGCATATTCCTGGCGGTTGCAGGAGGCGCGCCGCAGCAGACGTTAGGGGCGGGCCGGGATGCCCCAGGGGAACTGGCGTTGCCGGAAACCCGTTCCAAGATTCTCATCTCGATAAAGTTGGCCTCGCGGGAACTGGGAGTGCTTAGCGTTGAAAGCGATCGTGAAGCCGCGTTCGGAGCGGAAGACCGGGTGCTGCTGGAAGGCGTGGCTGATTCTCTAGCACGCTTCCTTGCGGGCCGGGGGAAGTACCTCGCACGCAAGGCCCGCACCCGTCTTGTCATGTAGGCGCGAGTATCCCGCTCGTGCTCCCTCGGAATCAAGCCGGGCAGCGTCAACTCATTCAGTGCCGGTAGAGCTTGCGTCGATGGTTTTCTGTACAACCAAATCAAAGTCAACTGCGTCGGACAGGAGTGTCCGACCCACACTCAATCAACCCAGCTTCACGGCTTCTTCCTGAATTCGCTTCCAGGCTTTCTCAACATGGCGCTCCGTGGTATTGGTCTGGCCCACGCATAGCCGCAGGGTGAGTCGGCTGTCCAGTCGGGTGTGCGTAAGATAAAGATCTCCGCTGCGGTTGAGATGGTCCATCAAGGACTGGTTGATCTGGTCTCCGCCGCGGTGGCGGAAACAGACCAGGTTCAGGGGCGCGGGCGCGGCCAGCTCGAAGCGCTCATCTTTTCTTACCCAGCCCGCGAACTTCTGCGCCCAGGCCACATGCTGCCGGATGTGGTGCTGCAGGCCTTCCACGCCATAGTGCCGGATCACGAACCACAGCTTGAGCGCCCGAAAGCGCCGCCCGAGCGGAATCTGCCAGTCGCGATAGTCGATGACGGCCCCGGTTTCGGTGGCCTGGTTGCGCAGGTATTCCGGCAGCACGCTCAAAGTCTGGATGAGGGCCTTGCGGTCGGCAACGTAAAAGCAATCGCAGTCGAAGTTGGTGAACATCCATTTGTGGGGATTGAAGCAGTAGCTGTCGGCGGACTCGACGCCGGCATGAGTGTGGCGAAATTCAGGACAAAGCGCCGCCGTGCCGGACATGGCAGCGTCCACGTGCAGCCAGAGTTTATGCTCGCCGCAGATGCGGGCAATTTCACGCACCGGGTCAATCGCATTCGATGACGTCGTGCCTACGGTGCCGCATACGAAAAACGGGACCAGGCCGGCGCGGCGGTCCTGCTCGATCTGCCGCGCCAGCGCCTCGGGGCGCATGGCGAAAGTTTCGTCAACCTCGACCAGGCGCAGATTGTCCCGTCCGATGCCGGCGATCTGGGCGCCTTTCTCCAGTGAAGAGTGGGCCTGGGACGAAGTGTAGGCGACAAGCTTGCCGTCGCAGCCGCGCCGGTTGCTGGCAAAGTCGGTGGCCCGCTCCCGCGCCGCCAGCAGCGCGCACAGCGACGCACTCGAAGCCGTATCCTGAATCACCCCGCCGCCGCTGCTGGTGGAAAGAAACTTCTGCGGCAGACCCAGCATGTGCACCAACCAGTCGAGCACATGGGTCTCCAGTTCGGTGCATGCCGGGCTGGTGGCCCACAGCATTCCCTGCACCCCCAGGCCGGAAGAAAGCAGGTCGCCGAGAATGGCTGGACCCGAAGCATTCGAAGGAAAGTAGGCGTAAAAATTGGGCGATTGCCAGTGCGTGATGCCGGGCAGAATCAGCTTTTCGATGTCCGCGAGAATCGCGGGAAAGGATTCGCCCTCTGCCGGAGGATCAGCCGGCAGCGAAGCCCGAATCTCGCCCGGTTGGGCGCGTGAGAGCACGGGATACGACTCGATCCGTCCATAGTAATCGGCAATCCAGTCCACCACAGCGTGGCCGTGGCGCCGGAATTCCTCGGGTGTCATGTGAAACGTCTTGTCGCCAGGCATGCAATCTTCCTTCGTGAACCTTCGTGTCCTTGGTGGCTGTTTTTAGCGGGAGGCTCAAACCAACTGTCCGTAATATACCCGGGTGTCGTATTCGAACCCGACTTGACCATCCACCTGATGCGAATCGAACATTCGGCGCAATTCGCGCAGCATAGGCGCAAACTTGGTTTCGCCGGGGTGTGGCGTGTAAGACGAGGACAGCAATCGCCCTTCAAGCGCGGGATAATCGAATACCTGCCGATAGTCAAAGGTCCGGGACTGAAATCGCGAGGGGGCGAAGAAGGTTTCTATCTGATGAGTAGTGCGCTCGTGGCGAACATCCTGATAATCGGTGCCGTACTCCAACAGCAACTGCTCGTAGGCGCGGAGAAAGGGCGTGGATCCGGTGCGCCGCTCATTCCAGAGCAGCGCGGTCCAGCCGCCGGGCCGGCAGATGCGGATGAACTCCCGCCGCGCCTTCTCGCGATCGAACCAGTGTACTGCCTGGGCGG
>Ga0310813_10002463_pt1 | contig 11210 bp, 9 predicted proteins | sample YN3metagenome_FD_203086 | JGI IMG/M metagenome (GOLD analysis project Ga0310813, IMG submission 203086) | Soil microbial communities from experimental microcosm in Duke University, North Carolina, United States - YN3 | ecosystem: Engineered > Artificial ecosystem > Soil microcosm > Unclassified ... | reverse complement strand
CGCGACGGCGAGGAGACGCGCCACTTCTACGAAGACATCCTCGGCCTGCCGCTCGTGCACATCATCAAAGCCGACTACGTGCCCAGCACGAAGCAGCACTGCCCCTACGTCCATCTTTTCTTCCAGATGGGCGACGGCTCCTGCGTCGCGTTCTTCGATTTGGGCGACGATCTCGCGCCCGATCCCTCGCCCAACACGCCCTCCTGGGTCAACCACATGGCGCTGCGGATGAACAGCGTCGAAGAGGTCGAGCAGGCCAAGGCGCGGCTCGAGGCGCACGGCATTCCCGTGGTCGGCATCACCGACCATCACTTCATCAAATCGATCTATTTCTTCGATCCCAACGGCTATCGCCTCGAGCTCACGCACGAGATCGGCCCCGCCTCCTACGTCGAAAAGGCCAAGAAGGAGGCACACGGCAGACTAAAGGCGTGGAACGAGGAGAAGGCCAAGATCCGCGCCGCGCGGCAGATCAAAGAGGCGGCGGAATAGTGCCTCTTCTGCGCTGAGTTGGCTGGGCAGCCGTGAGCGGAGACGATCCGACGGCGATACGGTTCGCGACCGTCCATGAGGCTTTCGCGGCGGCGGCGCGTGCCGTTCCCGAAAAGCCGTTCCTCGCCGTTACGCCGAGCGCCGGCTGGACGATCGATGGCAAGACCGAAATCAACTATGGCGCGGCCGCACGGCGCGTCGCGGCGCTGACTGCGCTGTATCGCGCGGCGGGCTACGGCGTCGGCCATCGCGTGGCGCTGCTGGCCTACAATCGGCCCGAACATTTTCTACATCTTCTGGCGCTGAACGCGCTTGGTGCCGGCGTCGTTCCGGTCAATCCCGACTACGCGCCCGACGAAATGCTTTATTTGATGGAGCATTCGGAGGCCGACCTCGCCGTTTCCGTTCCCGAACGCATCGCCGATCTCGAAGCGGTGGCGCGCCGCCGCGCCAAACCCTTCCCCGTCATCGACGCGCTCGCGCCGCCGGCAATATTGCCTGCGCCCACGCGCCGCGCGGGAGGCACGCCCGGCGCCGATAGCGAAGCCGCGCTCTTCTACACGTCGGGCACGACCGGACGGCCCAAGGGCTGCATCATCTCGAACTTCTATTTCCTGAACGTCGCCAACGAATATGCGCGCATGGGCGGCGTGATCGCGCTGAAGCCAGGCGAAGACCGCATCCTCAATCCGCTGCCGACGTTTCACCAGAATTGCGGTGCGGTCACCTTCACCACGGCCGTGGTCACGCAGAACTGCCTCATCACCGCCGACCGCTTCCATGCGCGGAGCTGGTGGAAGGACGTCGTCGCGAGCCGCGCCACGGCCATCCATTATCTCGGCATCATGGTGCCGGCGCTCCTCAACCTGCCCGAGGCGCCCGAGGAGAAGCAGCAAAAGGTGCGTTTCGGCTTCGGTGCCGGCTGCGATCCCGAGGGCCGCGCGCGCTTCCAGAAGCGCTTCGGGTTTCCCATCGCCGAAGGCTGGGCGATGACGGAGACCGGCAACTTCATCAAGGACGCGCACGAGCCGCGCCAGATCGACCGCCGCGCCATCGGCAAGTCCAACGCCTGGATGGAAGCCCGCATCGTCGACGAGCGCGACAACGAAGTCCCGCGCGGCACGCCGGGCGAGCTGGTCGTGCGCGCGCCCGGCGCCAATCCGCGCCGCGGCTTCTATTCCGGCTATTTGAAGGATCCCGAAGCGACGGCCACGGCGTGGCGCGGCGGCTGGTTCCACACCGGCGACACGTGCCTGCAGCAGGACGACGGGATGATCGTCTTCCTCGACCGGAAGAAGAACATCATCCGCCGCTCGGGCGAGAACATCGCCGCCGCCGAAGTCGAGGCCTGCCTCCAGACCCACCCCGCCGTCGAGCGTGCCGCCGCCATCGCCGTGCCCGACGAGATGCGCCAGGAGGAAGTGATGGCGTGCGTCGTTCTGAAGCCGGGCCATGCACGCGATGCCGCCACCGCCGCGGCGATCACCGAGCACGCGCTCGGCAAGCTCGCCTATTACAAGGCGCCGGGCTGGGTGATGTTCCGCGACGCGCTGCCGCTCACCTCGACGCAGAAGGTGCAGAAGACGCAGCTCTTCCCCGCCGGCACCGACCCGCGCGCGCTGCCGGGCGCGTTCGATCTGCGCGAGAAGAAGAAGCATCAGCGCCGCTAGCGCGCCTGTCGCGTCGGGAAGCTGGGTGCGCCACTACGTTGCCGGTGCTTGGACTTTCGGGCCTCGGAGGAACCACGTGCGCATCTTCCCCTTGCCGCGCACTTCGATCTCGCCGCGCTCGTCGAGGTCGAATTTCTCCTTGAGCCGCGCATAGGCCGCCTCGGAGACCTGGATCTTGTCCGTCTCGCCGGTCGATTCCATGCGGCTCGCGACGTTCACCGTGTCGCCCCAGACGTCGTAGAAGAATTTCTTGGTGCCGACGACGCCGGCCACCACCGGCCCCGAACTGATGCCGATGCGGATCGAGAGCGCTCGGCCCGAGGATTCGGCGATAGCCGCGACCGCCGCGCGCATGTCGAGCGCCAGGCGCGCGATCGCCTCGGCGTGGCCCGCGCGCGGTTCGGGTACGCCGCTCACCACCATGTAGGCATCGCCCGTGGTCTTGATCTTCTCGAGGCCGTAGCGCTCGACGAGCTGGTCGAACGCGCTGAAAAGGTCGTTCAGGAAGAGGACGAGCTTCATCGGCTGCGTGTCGGCGGCGCGCGCGGTGAAGCCCGCCATGTCGGCGAAGAGGATCGAGGCATCGTCGTAGCTGTCGGCGATGACCGTCTCGCGCCCCTGCTTCAGGCGCGAAGCGATGGCGGGCGGAAGGATGTTCGCGAGCAGCGTCTCGGAGCGCGCATATTCGCGCTCGAGCGCGGCTTCGGCGCGCGCGATCTGGCGGAACGCATAGAAGACGACGCCGAACAGGATCGCGACGGTGACGCCGGCGGAGACGACGAAATTCGCGATCAGCGTCGCCGGCGGCACGAGATCGGTGCGGAACGGCAGTTGGAGCTGCGCGATCACGAACATGGCGGCGCCGACCGCCACGACCACGGCCGGCAGGATCACGCGCTCGACGCCGAGGAACAGCACCGTGAGGGCCGCGGCCGCGATGTAATAGAGGTGAATGCCCGAGCCGGTGCCCAGCGCCGACGTCAGCGCGAAGTTCGAGATATAGACGCTGCCGGCCAACACCAACGCACCGGCGCTGGAGCTATAGCGGTGCAGCAGCGGCACCGCCGCCCAGACGATGGCGTCGATCACGTTGATCGCGACCAGGATCTCGAGCCGCTCGAAATCGTCGATCGCCTGGAACAGCGCGAACGCCGCGGCCACCGGCGAGGCGATCCACGCCGTGATATTGAGCGCGCGCAGACGGCGCGCGACTTTTTCCGGGTAGCGCTCGGTTCCGAACGCAATGGGGGGCCAATAACGCAAGTCGGCTCGGGAAAACGTTGATCCTGTCGGGCGCCCATTCTACCGCATTCGGCGGCCCGCAGCGCGCGGCCGGCGGCTCAGCGGTCAGCGGTCGTCGCGGTCCTTGTCGTCGGCGTCGTCGTCGCCGCCCTTGTCGTCGCCGATGATATTGTCGGCCAGCTCGCGCAGGAAGTCGGCGAGCTCCTCGGGATCGGCGAGATCCGCGGATTGGTTGACCGCCGCCTCGATCATCGCGACCGGGAGATAGTCGGCGAGATCGCCGCTCGACTTGATGGCGGTCTCGAGATGCTTCTCGGCAAGCGAAAGGGCCTTGTCGTAGGACTTGTCCTCGCGCAGATCGATGAGATCGGCCATGGGTCGCTTCCGTATCGAACCGGTTGCTTTCCATCCGGGGAGCAACGAACGATAACCGCGGGCGGCGCCGCTGGCGAACGGTTTTTTTCTTAGCGGCCCGTGCGCGCGATGAGGGTCTTGAGGGTCCGTTTCAAGGCCGCCGCCTCGCGCGGGGCATAGCCGGCGAGCACGCGCGCCTCGTGCTCGCGGGCGAGCGGGATGAGCTCGGCGGCGAGGCGTTGGCCCTTCTCTGTCAGGCGCACCGAGACGCGGCGGCGGTCGGCGGCGTCCGCGAGCCGGACGATGAGCCCTTCCGCCGCCATGCGGTCGAGGACCTTGGTGAGCGTAGGCTGCTGCGACAGCGCGCGTTCGGCCAGCATGCTGACGGAGGCGGGTCCGCTCGCGAGCTGGCCCAGCACGCGCCATTCGAGCACAGATATTCCACGTGCCTTGACTACCGCGTGGAATTGCGCGCTGGCCCCGGCGCTGGCGCGGGCGAGGAGATAAAGGAGATAATCCTCGACGAAGTCGGGCTGGCCTTCGATCGAGGCGGCGGGACGCGCGCGGGCGGGGCTGGCCATCGGCCTCTCGCAGATTTACATGAAAAATCATAATATGACTTTTCATGTAAAACAAGCCGTGCTAGAAACCCGGTGTCGAACGAGGAAGCCGCCATGCTGCAGGAACGCATCGAGGGCAAGTGGATCGACGCCTTTGCCCGCGTCTTCGGCCTTTGCGACATCAAAGCCGGCGATCCGGTCGCGATCTTCTCCGAGACGCAATCGCGCCCCGTCAACGTGCACCTGACCGAGCTGGCGCTGCTGAGGCTCGGCGCCAAGCCCTTCCACGTCGTCGTGCCGAGCCCGGCGCAGACCGTGTCGGTGCCGATCCGCTCGACCGGCGCCACCAACACGATCGGCGGCGTAAAGCCCATCATCCAGGCGCTCGGCGGCAGCGTCTTGTTCGCCGATCTCACCGTCGAAGGCATGATGCACGCGCCCGAGCTTCCCGAAATCCTCAAGATGGGCGCGCGCGGCCTCTACATCTCGAACGAACATCCGGATGCGCTCGAGCGGCTAACACCCGACGCCGGACTCGAAGAGCGCGTCAAGGCCGGCATGAAGATGCTGCGCGGCGCCAAGCAGATGCGCGTCACCTCGCCGGCCGGCACGGATCTCACGGTCATGCTCGAGAGAGCGGTCGTGGGCGGCGTCTGGGGTTTCACGAAGCGCCCGGGCACGTTCACGCACTGGCCAGGCGGGCTCTGCCTCTGCTTCCCCGCGAAGAACACCGCCAATGGGCGCCTCGTCATGGCCCCGGGCGACGCAAACCTCACCTTCAAGCGCTATCTCGAAACGCCGCTGACGCTCACGGTCGAGAATGATTATGTGACGAAGGTCGAGGGCAGCGGCCTCGATGCGGAACTCTTCCGCAGCTACATCGCGGCGTGGGGCGACCGCGAGGCGTACGCCGTGAGCCATGTCGGCTGGGGCATGAATCCCGCCGCGCGCTGGGACAGCCTCCCCTTCTACGACAAGCGCGACTTCAACGGCATCGAGCTGCGCGCCTTCGCCGGCAATTTCCTTTATTCGACCGGCGCGAACGAAACCGCCGGCCGCCACACGCTCGGCCATTTCGACCTGCCGATGCGCAATTGCACGGTGACGCTCGACAACCAGACCGTCGTCAAGGACGGCGTACTGCAGGCCCCGCTCGCATGAGCGGCCCGCTCGCCTGACGCCGATGTCGCGCCGCGTCCCGACACCGGCCTATGCGGCCGCGGGGGTTGGCCCGAAGACCGTGCTGTTCCTGCACGGGATCGGCGGCAACCGCGACTCGTTCGCCGAGGATCTGCCGCGGCTCGCCGGCGCGTGGCGCGCTCTGGCGTGGGACATGCCGGGCTACGGCGCCTCGCCGCCGATCGCGCCGCTCACCTTCGAGGCGCTGGCGCAAGCGGTGATCGCCGTTCTCGAGGCCGAGCGGGCGGGAAAAGCAGTGCTCGTCGGCCATTCGCTCGGCGGCATGATCGCTCAGGAAACCGCGGCACGGTTCCCGCAGCGCGTTTCTGGCCTCGTGCTGTTTGCGACCAGCGCGGCTTTCGGCGGAAAGGACGACAAATTCAAAAACGAGTTCCTCGCGCAGCGCCTGGCGCCGCTCGACGCAGGCAAGAGCATGCCGGAGATCGCCGAGGAACTTACGAAGGGGCTATTCGGGCCCAATCCGCCCCAGACGGTACGCCGCCGCGCCATCGCCAGCATGGCCGCGATTCCGGCCGAGGCTTATCGCGCCGCGCTTCGCTGCATCGTCACATTCAATCGCATCGACGACCTCGCGCGCATCGCGTGCCCCACGCTCGTGCTGGCCGCGGAGCACGACACGCTCGCGCAACCGAGGACGATGGAGCGCATGGCCGCGCGCATTCCCGGCGCCGTGTATCGCTGCATCCCTGGCGCGGGCCATCTCGCCAATTTCGAGCAGCCGGCTTCGTTCGCGGCCGTCCTCGACGCATTCCTCGCCTCGCTCGCCTGACCGGAGAATTGCCGATGCCCGCCGTCGCCGACATGTTCTCGCCGTTCTCCGCCTCGCAGCGCCGCTTCGTCGACGCGGTGCGGGCGCTTGGTCCCGAATTCCAGCAGCGCGGCTTCGCCTATGACGACGAGGGCCGCTTTCCGGTCGAGAACTACGCCGACCTGAAGCGCACCAAGCTGCATGCGATGAACGTGCCGTCGCGCTACGGCGGCTTGGGCGGCAGCTATACCGACTACGCGGTGTTCAGCGCCGAGCTCGCGCGCTGGTGCGGCGCCACGGCGCTCACCTTCAACATGCACGCGGCGACTGTGATGTGGTCGAGCGTCATCGTCGACGACTTCGACCTGCCCGCCGATGCCAAGAAGAAGCACGAGACGCGCCGCGCCGCAATGTACGACAAGATCGTGAACGAGGGCGCCATCTTCGCGCAGCCGTTCTCCGAGCCCAACAGCGCGGCCGCGGCCGGCAAGGCGCCGTTCGGCACCGCCGCCAAGCGCGTCGACGGCGGCTACCTCGTCAACGGCATGAAGCATTTCGCTTCGCTCTCGGGCTATGCCGACTACTACGCCGTGGTCTGCACCGAGGAAGACAAGGACGGCCTGCACGACGTGAAGAACACGATGCTGCTCGCTGTCCCCGCCAAGACCAACGGCGTCAGGCTCTTCGGCGGCTGGGACGTGCTCGGCATGCGCGCTACCGATTCGCGCTCGCTCGATTTCAAGGACGTGTTCGTGCCCGAGGACAATCTCCTGATGCCGCCGGGCATCTATTATCAGGCGGCGACGCGCTGGCCGCACATGTTCGTGTCGCTGACACCCTCTTATCTCGGCATCTCGCAGGCGGCGTTCGATTTCACGGTCGCGTATCTGCGCGGCGAGGTGGAGGGCGCGCCGCCGGCCGGCGCTCCGCGTCACAGCCCGGCCAAGCAGTTGGCCATCGCGGAAATGCGCATCAAGCTCGAGCAGGCCAAGGCTCTCTGGTGGCGGGTCATGCACGAGGCGCGGCTCAATCCACCGAAGGAAGACCGCCTGCGCGCCTACGCCGTGCAATACACGGTGATGGAATACGCGAACGACATCTGCCGGCTTGGCATTCGCGTTTGCGGCGGGCGCTCGATCTTCAAGAATTTCCTCATCGAGCGCCTCTATCGCGACAGCCGCTGCGGCGCGCTGATGCTGCCTTGGACCGCGGAGATCTGCCTCGAGCGCATCGGCCGCGAAAGCTTGTTCGAGCCGGGCGAGAAATAGCGCTTCGCCGGCGGGAGGCCGCGGCATGGACATCTCCAACTGGGTCGCGCACCGCGCGCAATGGGCGCCGGAGAAGACGGCGATCCGCTTCGAGCGCGGCGACTGGACCAATGCCGCGTTCGAGGATCGCGTCGGGCGCCTCGCCGCGGCGCTGAAGCGCGAGCTCAAGATCGACGCGGGCGACCGCGTCGCCCATCTTGGCCTCAACTCCCCGGATCTCCTTGCGCTCTTCTTCGCCTGCGCGCGCGTCGGGGCGATGATCGTGCCGCTCAATTGGCGCCTGACGCCCTCCGAACACGCCTACCAGATCGGCGACGCGGCGCCGTCGGCGCTGCTGGTCGAGCCCGAATATTGGGAGCACGTCGGCCGCATCCGCAGCCAGTTCGGGCCGCTGCGCTACGTGGCCTATCGCGGCGGCGCCGCGCCCGGTGCCGGCTGGCTCGACTACGAGGCGATGCTCGCCGCGGCGAAGCCGCTTCCGCCCGACCCCAAGCGCGATCTCGCGACGCCGTGCGAGATCAAATACACGTCGGGCACCACCGGAAAGCCCAAAGGCTCGGTGCGCACGCAGGAGGGCGTGTTCTACAACGCGATCAACTCGGGCTACGTGTTCGAGCTGACGCCGCAGGACCACGTGCTGACTGCGATCCCGATGTTCCACGCCGGCGGCATGCATATCCAGACCACGCCGGCCGTGCATTGGGGCGCCACGGTCACGATTCACCGCCGTTTCGAGCCCGGCGCGGTGCTGGCCGAGATCGCGAGGAGCCGCCCCACGCTGCTGCTGGCCGTGCCCGCAGTTTCGGGTGCGCTCATCGCGCACCCCGATTTCGCCAAGACCGACATTTCGTGCCTGAAATGCATCTGCGGCGGCTCCTCGGTCGTGCCCGACGCCGTGATCAAGCCCTGGACCGACCGCGGCGTGCCGTTCAATCAGGTCTACGGCATGACCGAGACGGGGCCGACCGCGATCGCCTCTTCGATCGCCGACGGCAAGCGCAAGAGCAATTCGGCGGGAAAGCCCGTGCCCTACATGGAAGCGCGGCTCGTCGACGATGCGGGGCGCGACGTTCCGGTCGGCGCGCGCGGCGAGATCTGGCTGCGCGGCCCCGCGCTCCTGAAGGCGTATTGGCGCAATCCCGAGGCGACGCGCGAGTCGTTCGACGCCGAGGGCTGGTTCAAGACCGGCGACGTCGCGCATTGCGACGGCGAGGGCTTCTACTACGTCGACGATCGCAAGAAGGACATGATCATCTCGGGCGGCGAAAACATCTATCCGGCTGAGCTCGAGAACGTGCTCGCCGATTGCGCCAACATCGCCGAATTCGCCGTGATCGGCCGCGCCGACGAGCGCTGGGGCGAAATCCCGGTCGCCTGCGTGGTGTTGAAGCCGGGCTGCGCGATGACGAAGGAAGAAATCATCGGCCTCTTCCAGAACCGCCTCGCGCGCTTCAAGCATCCGCGCGACGTGATCTTCCTCGATGGACCGCTGCCGCGCACCTCGCTCGGCAAGGTACAGAAATACGAGTTGCGCCAACGGCTCGCCACGGTGTGAATGCGGCCAAGCCTGAGCCGCCTTCACGCATCAGGCGAGAAATGATCGCGTGTGAGCGCGGTCGTGCCCGTCTAGGCTGATCGCCCTCTTCGCTCCGTCGATTGTCTCGATACGAAACGCAATTCGCATGACGTTCATGCGCGTCGCGGGTTGTCCGGGCGAGAACGTGAACTTATCATCCGGGTAATTACCCGCGTTGCCCGCATCGGGGATCAAACCGCCCATGAGCTTCGTCCCACCCACGTGGCGCCTGCCCATCGGCGTCATCGTTCTCTGCGGCTGCCTGATCGGCATCGTTTCGTTCGGCGCGCGCGCTGGATTCGGCTTGTTCCTGACGCCGATCTCGGCCGAGTTCCATTGGGGCCGCGAAGTGTTCGCGCTGTCGATCGCGATCCAGAACCTCATCTGGGGCCTGGGCCAGCCTTTCGCCGGCATGCTCGCGGACAAATACGGCTCGGGCCGCGTGGTCGCCGTCGGCGCCGTGGTCTACGCCGCGGGCGTGGCCCTGATGGCCTATTCTTCCGAGCCCTGGCAGATGCACCTGACGGCCGGCGTGCTGGTCGGCCTCGGCACCGCCTTCGCCTCGTTCATGATCGTGATGGCGACGATGGCGCGGAAGGTGACGCCGAAATGGCGCTCGCTCGTGCTCGGCATCGCCACTGCTTCGGGCTCGATCGGCCAATTCACGATGGTGCCGCTCGGCCAGGCGTTCCTGAAAGCCTATGGCTGGCACGTGGCGCTGCTGCTGCTGGCAGCCTGCCTATTGGTGGTGATCCCGCTTTCGACCACCGTCACCGGCAAGGGCGCGCCCACGCCCGGCATGCGCGACCAGACCATTCGCGAGGCGGTCGGCGAGGCCTTCGCGCACCGGAGCTACAATCTCCTCGTCGCCGGATTCTTCGTCTGCGGCTTCCACGTGGCGTTCATCCTCGTCCACATGCCCTCTTACATCGTGGACCGCGGCCTGCCGCCCGAGACCGGCGCCACGGCGCTGGCGCTCGTCGGCTTTTTCAACATCATCGGCAGCCTCACCGCCGGCTTTGTCGGCGGCAAGTTCAGCAAGAAGTATTCGCTGGCCGCGATCTATTTCGCGCGCGCCATCGCAATCGCGCTGTTCGTGACGCTGCCGATCTCGCAATTCACGGTTTATCTTTTCGCCGCCGCGATGGGCCTGCTTTGGCTTTCCACCGTGCCGCTGACCTCGGGCCTCGTCGCGCAGTTCTTCGGGCTGCGCTACATGGCGATGCTGTTCGGCGTCGTGTTCCTCTCGCACCAGGTCGGCAGCTTCATCGGCGTCTGGCTCGGCGGCAAGCTCTACGACAGCTACGGCACCTACGACGTGGTGTGGTGGCTTTCCGTGGCCCTCGGCGTCGCCGCGGCCATCATCCACCTGCCGATCCGCGAGGCGCCGGCGCCCCGCCTCGCCGCGGCCGCCGCATGAGCACGATCGCCGCTCCCAGGGCCGCCGGATGGCGCACGCCGGCGCTGATCATCGCCTGCGGCTGCGTCATAAGCTTCATCGCGTTCGGCGTGCGCTCGGGCAGCGGCCTGTTCCTCTCGCCGATCTCGCAGGAGCTCGGCTGGGGCCGCGAGGTCTTCGCGCTCTCGATCGCGCTGCAGATGCTGGTGTGGGGCGCCTGCGTGCCCGTGGCGGGTGCCATCGCCGACAAATGGGGCTCGGGCCGCGTGCTCGCGACCGGCGCCGTCCTCTACGGCGCCGGCTTCGCGCTCATGGCCTATTCCTCCGAGCCCTGGCACATGCATTTGACGGCGGGCGCCCTCGTCGGCATGGGCCTCGCCGGCACGTCGTTCACCATCGTGCTCGCGGTGCTGGCGCGCATCGTCAGGCCCGAGCGGCGCACCTTCACCGTCGGCGTCTGCACGGCCTTCACCTCGCTCGGCCAGTTCGTGATCCTGCCTTTGGGGCAGGGTTTCATCAGCGCCTATGGATGGCACACGGCGGCCATGATCTTGGGCGCGATCGCGCTCTGCATGCTGCCCTTCACCGCCGTCGTGCGCAGCAACGGGCGTCCGCCGGCCGGAATCGTGGACCAGCCGCTCTCCCATGCGCTGAGCGAGGCCTTCGCGCACCGCTCCTATGTGCTGGTGGTGGTCGGCTTC
>Ga0310813_10002462_pt1 | contig 11212 bp, 11 predicted proteins | sample YN3metagenome_FD_203086 | JGI IMG/M metagenome (GOLD analysis project Ga0310813, IMG submission 203086) | Soil microbial communities from experimental microcosm in Duke University, North Carolina, United States - YN3 | ecosystem: Engineered > Artificial ecosystem > Soil microcosm > Unclassified... | reverse complement strand
AGGAAGCCGAAAGTTTTTCACAGCCTCATTACGAGCTCCTCAACGAGTGGCACATCGCGCCAGCCCTGACCCTCGCCAACACGTTCTTCTATTATACCGGAGACGGGTATTTCGATTACGATGCGTCATGGGCCGACACGTCAATGCTCCGCATCGGGTACAGCTACGGTATTCCGGCATCTCAAAATCCCGGGAATACTCTCGTGCGTGCGTTCGTCGGCAACAAACAGTTCGGATGGCTTCCCCGGATTGAAATCGATCACACGAGCGGCAAACTCATCGTCGGCGCAGAAGCAAGAATTCACCGCTCGACGCACTGGGGAAAGATACAATTTGCCGAAGGGTTGCCGCCAAACCTCGATCCGGACTATCACTTCTACGAGTATAACGGTGAAAAAGACATCTTCTCATTCTATGCGCACGAATTATACCGGGTCTCGGAGCAGACGAATATTCTCGCCGACGTTCAGATGATTCATAATCGCTACGGCGTTGCAAATGAAAAATTTCTCGGCAACAATTTCAGTTATTCTTATTTCTTTGCCAATCCCCGCCTTGGAGTTAATTATAACATAAACGAAAAGGCGAATACGTATCTTTCGATCGGGTACACCTCGCGCGAGCCGAGGCTTCGCAATCTCTATGCCGCGGAGGATTCCTACTTCGGCGCCACGCCGCAGTTCGCAGCCGACACCACGGGAGGCGCCGTCACGTTCGATTTTTCCAAGCCTCTCGCGAATCCGGAACACCTTCTCGACGTCGAGGCTGGATTCGGCGTAGCGGCTTCAAACTATCGTTTCACATTCAACCTCTATTGGATGGAATTCACCGATGAGCTCGTGAACAACGGGCAGGTGGATATTTTCGGCCAGCCGGTTACCGGCAACGCTGAGCGAACCCGGCACCTGGGAATGGAGATCGAGGCTTCGTGCAAGCCGTTCGATCGATTGGAGCTCGGCGGCAACCTGTCGCTCTCCCGCAACAGGTTTATCCGGTCTTCTGTGATAGAAGGCGGTACACTGACGGTCCTCGACGACAATCCTATCGCCGGGTTTCCCGACTTCCTGGCGAATCTTCGCCTGATGTACCGCGATGAACAGTTCACGGCTTCACTGGCAGGACGGTATGTCGGAGAATTTTATACTGATAATTTTAAGGGTACTAAGAACGATGCGTATGGCGTCACCGATGCCAGCCTCCTCTACACAATTGAGAAGGCGTTTGGCGTCAAGTTGAACCTCCGGGCAGAAGTCAGGAATCTGTTCAATAATTTGTATTTCACAAGTGGCGAGTCGGATTCCTTTTTCCCCGCCGCGGAGCGCAATTATCTGCTCGGCGTAACAGTAACGTACTAACCTATGCCAGGTGCAAAGACCGCTCTTATCATCGCCAACGGCCCTCTCCCCGCGCAACCAAACCTGAGCAAGCTGGTTGCCGCGGCCGGTCTCATCGTCTGTGCCGACGGAGGTGCGAACAAGGCACGCAAACGACGCCTGAAGCCCGATATCATTCTCGGCGATCTCGATTCTATTTCTCCCGCGACAAAAAAACACTTTTCCCGCGTACCGATTGTCCTTATTGAAGATCAGGAGAGCACCGATCTGGAGAAGGCGATCTCGTTTTGTGTGCGTCGCGGCGTCCGGCAGGCAGACATCGTCGGCGCGCTCGGGGAACGGATCGATCACGCAACGGGGAGCCTCGGATGCTTTAAAGAATTTGGGGAAAGAATCGAACTGCGTTTTCACGATGCCTATGGAATGCTTCTTCGTGTTCACGGAACAATAAAAGTCGAGGCGAAAAAAGGCCAAAAGATTTCTCTTATTCCCCTTGACCGGTGTTCCGGTATTACAACCCGCAACCTCCTGTATCCGCTGAACAATGAAACACTGGAACTCGGCAAGCGCGAAGGGATCAGTAACCAGGCTACCTCCTCCGCCGTCACCGTCAGCGTAAGAAAAGGAACGCTTCTTCTCTATCTGTTCTCCCGGGCATGATTCACCTCGCTGCTGCGGATATTGTCGTCATCGTACTCTATTTTGGGCTCGTGATGTACGTCGGTTTTCGAACCGTGAAAAAGAGCAGCGCGGATGAGGAGGATTTTCTTCTTGCGGGAAGATCGCTCACCCTCCCTGTCTTTGTCATGACACTCGTCTCGACCTGGTACGGGGGCATCCTTGGTGTGGGAGAGTTTTCCTACCGGTACGGAATATCTAATTGGGTGATTCAGGGAGTCCCGTATTACGTTTTCGCAGCCGTGTTCGCCTTCTTTCTGGCGAAGAAGGTGCGGGCCACGAACCTCTTCTCCATTCCTGACAAGCTCGCACAGTCGTACGACAAGCGGACTGCGGTCCTCGGTGCGGGGTTGACATTCATTCTCATGACCCCGGCCCCCTACATCCTTATGCTCAGCGTCTTTATTCAAATGTTGTTCGGATGGAATTTGTTGATCAGTCTTCTCGTTACTGCCGTCACCGCAATATCGTACCTCTACGCCGGCGGATTCCGGGCTGACGTCGAAACCGACGTGGTCGAATTTATTCTCATGTTTGTCGGATTTGCGGTGATCCTTCCCTATGCTGTTATGACCTACGGCGGGTTCGACTATCTGAAAGCGCATTTGCCCCCGCTCCATTTGACGTGGCACGGCGGAAACTCAATGCAGTTTATCATCGTCTGGTTTTTCATCGCCCTCTGGACGCTTGTAGATCCGGCGTTCCATCAACGCTGTTACGCCGCGTCATCGGGAAAGGTCGCTCAGCGGGGCATTCTTGTTTCAATAATTTTCTGGTGTGTTTTCGATTTTATGACCGCGACCGCCGGCCTCTACGCGCGGGCTGCACTTCCGAACCTCGCCAATCCGGTCACGGCGTACCCCATGCTGGCAGAGGCGGTCTTACCCCCGTTCGCCAAAGGGGTGTTTTATGTTGGCATGCTTGCCACGATCATGTCGACGCTGAATACACTCGCGTTTGTTTCTGCTCAAACGCTGGGAAGGGATATTGTCATGAGATTGTCCGTCACGACAAGCCAGCCTGAAGTGCTTTCGACGCGGCTTACGAAGATAGGCCTCATCCTTTCATTGATGTTTTCAATTCTTCTGGCGCTTCTCCTCCCCAGCGTCATCAGCATCTGGTACACGATTGGGACGATCATCATTCCGGGATTGCTTGTGCCGCTGATTGCAAGTTATTTTCCCGCATTGCACATTCCGGCGCGGTACGCCTTTTACTCCATGCTGTGTGGATGGCTTACTTCGCTTCTGTGGCTGTTGGAAAGCTATGCTGCCGGCCGGAGCGGGACGTATCTCCTCGGCATTGAGCCGATGTATCCCGGATTAGCCGTGAGCCTGGTGTTGTGGGGATGTGGGAAACTGGGGAACCGGGGTAGTCTAGAGCAGCTCTCCTCGTAACGCCGTAACCGCGGTGCCTGCAAGTTTGACCCGGTCGCCGGCAACTTTCAGATGCAGTACTCCGCCACGCGGCGACGCCTGGTACGCAACAAGTTCAGTCTTGCCGAGCTTTGCACTCCAATATGGTGCAAGGCAGCAGTGTGCAGACCCTGTAACGGGATCTTCATCCACTCCAGCCCCCGGCGCAAAAAACCTTGAGACAATATCATATGCCGGATCTTGAGAACGGCTCGTCACCATGACTCCGCGTACCGGTAGCTTTCGAAGCGTAGTGAAATCCGGCCTGATGCCGCGAACAATGCTCTCAGACTCAACCTCGATAAGGTAGTCGAATCGGTTTTTCCCGGCGTACTGTGCGGTGATACCCAGAGCGATGAGAAGCTCCGGCGGAGGGGTCTCAGCAGCTTCGACTACTGCGGGAAGATCGATCTCGACGAATTCTTCCCTCCGTTCAGCGGTAAGCAATCCGCTTTTCGTGTGAAACCGTGCGGGCATTTCCTTGCCGAGCTGGCCCGTCTCCCAGAGCACATGCGCGCTCGCCAGTGTCGCGTGCCCGCAGAGCGCGACTTCCACCGACGGCGTGAACCAGCGAAGATCGTAACCATCGGAGCGTTTCACGAGAAATGCCGTCTCGGAGACATTCATTTCCATCGCCACGTTTTGCATCCACGCGTCATCCGCTTTCTCCGGAAGAATGCATACACCCGCAGGATTGCCGGAAAACTTTCGGTCTGAAACGAACGCATCTACCTGGTAAATGGGGACTGACATAATTCACATGCTCAAGCTTTTTGCGAGACGGCCCCGGATTTTTTTCCATTTATCGGCTGACGCAGCGTCGCCCGTGCGTATTCCCAGACGTATTCCGGCATCCAACTGAGCAAGCCAAACCGCCTGCGCCCCCGCATACGCCGCTTTTCCTTTCTTTGCGCTTCCGTAGAGAGAAACAGACTGTCCATCCATGCACGCGTGTTTTAGTTGTCCGTTCTGCTCGGCCCGGTAGCGCAGCGTCCCGTCGATCGTCCGGCGGACGGAGGGATACAGCTGTCGCGCAAGCCCTGAGTCTGCAGAGGCTCTCACATATCGATCGATGGCGAGGACGGACCAGCCGGAAACATCGTACGAGGACGCCGATGAACCCCGGATTTCACCGTACGACGAACGGGTTATGTCGGTATCCTGAAGTGCCAGCAAGGCGCGCAGATAGTTCATCCCGCCGTTGAGATAGAAAAGTTCGGATCCCGGAATGGAAGGCGCCCCGGCCCCGGCGGGCTGTTGAAGATATTTTACATTCTCTTTGCCCGACCAGAGCGCGGCAGATCCCGCCGCCGCCCATGAGAAGGCAAGACGGGTTGTCGAATCTGCTGTGGCGGGCGATACTGCCGAGATAAACCCAGCCCGTCGCGCATCCGTGTTGAGCTTGATCTGGTCGAAATTCTTGGCAACCCGCTTTAATCGAACGTAGGCATCCTTGAGAGAATCCCCGACGGTAATGAGAAGCCGGTGCAGGGTGTCCTGCTTGACCGTGCTGATATATGCCGGAGAAAAGTATGAACCGACCGGCTGAGATTCATAGAAGGCCGCAGCCGAGTAAAGTTCATTGAGAAACGACAACGCGACCGTGGCCGGGTAATCTTCCTTTGTTGTCCGGACCATATGATTGGTTCTTGAAATCATAAGCACATTGAGCTCGAACAGAGGTGAGAAATCGATATCGTGTGTTCCGCCGCTGAACGAAGGATGAACCGACAGCCCCTTTCCGCGGGCGTTCTTGAGGTCAACAACCAGCGCATTGACCGAATCCAGAAAATAGACGTTTTCCTCAACACCATTACGATAGAACCGTGTCAGGGAATACGGCGACACGACAACATCGGTGACTTCGTCCCGCCGCAGCGACAGATCGTCCATCTGAAAGGCATAGTCTTTCATCATTTCGCGGCCTGCCACGATGAATCCGTCCCACGCATATTGGCTCAACGCGTTTGTCTCCCCCAGGAGCATTGAAGAGGTATTATTCACCAGCGCAACCGGGTGTGCCGAATCGCCGGCGTGAATTGCCATCGCATCCAGAACAGGGAAATTAAGGACTGAATCCTGTTGGGTATAGGCGGATACCGATAACGACAGAAGGAGAGAGCAGAAGAGAAGTTTCATCAGTGCGAGAAAATATGTAATGCTCAAAGATACGCAGAAACGGACACTTAGGCAAGAGAGGTCCGCCCCGGCCTCCGCAGGGTAGTCCGGGGGTAAAGTCGATTAAAACATCGCAGGGCTGACGACAAGTTCGACCAGGAATTCACCCTGCTTATCTTTGTACTGGTAATGCAGGATGACATTCTCGTCGCGAAGCGTCTGCATTTGGGGATTAGTTTTATAGTTCGAGATCAGCGTCGGCTGCATGCTCTTTCGAAAGAGGCTTGTATCGACGTCGGATTTTGAATAGTTCACCAGCGTATACGAGTAGATAAACCTCTTGTTCCCTCCGAACTCCGTGGCATCCAGCCTCGTTTCCTTGTCGACCATGACGGGGAGGTTTTTATTGGCTTCGGCAGCAAAACGGGCGAGGTTGTCATCCATGCTGCCCTCGCTCCGGTTCGTCATGAAGCTGTTCACAATATATATTCCTAATGCGGCGGCAACTACGGCAACAACCGCTATCATGGCAATGTTTTTTCGGGTCATGAGATTCCAGGAGATTAAGAGTGTGATGGAGAGGTGCATCTGCGGATAGAGTTATCCGCAGTTGTGGAGTACTCCCCGGCAGATCAGAATGGGTACATCAACGAAGGACTTCGATCTTCAGTGCGTCTTTCTTCCGAAATATTTCTTCAGCGGGCGCCAGTAGTAATCTTTCCAACCCTTCTCGTAGTTCGGAGCCTGGATCGAGGGAACAAGTGACTGCACCATATTTACCACCGTACCGTTCCGCTTCTGTTTGAATGTGAATTCGATGACGGAAGGAGGATAGCCCTGCGGCCATTCCTGTGTCTTCCATTCCTGTATGATCCGGCGGCCGTTCTCTAACTTGACGTTTTTTCCGGTAATGTATCCGTCCCACGCCGTGAATTTGCCGCCGACGCGGCGATCGCAGGTGGCTTTTGCTCCGGTAAATGCCGAATGTTTCTTGTCGTTGAGAAGGGCGTCGTAAATCTCGACCGGTGTCGCGGAAATAAATTCTTTCTGCTTTATCGTCTTTGTCTTAATCAGCTGGCTGGCGAGTTTGCGTAATGAAAATCTTTTCTTCGTCGCCGGTTCCTCCGCGGGTTTCCTTTTCGACTCCATACTGAACACTCCTTTCGTTGTGGATAGTTCACTGAATTACAGACAAGGGGAGGCGTTATGCGTAAAATAAATATAAGAAGATCGAAAACTTGTGTCAATAGGTAAATCAGGGTATATAGCACCCTTCATTAGCCTGCAACGGTAAGGGGAAGTATGGAATTCAGCGTATTTCGGCCAGAATAGCCGAATCAGGGAAGAGCGTCAAGTATTTTGTCAGCGAGGAGGAGGATTTTCTCTTTATATACTGTCCCTCCCTGCGCGATCCTCTGATCGGCCCACAGGAGTTCACCCGTCCGGGAGTCGAGTATATAAAATGCGACCGTCACCTGAGATACGCGCTGACCAGCTACCTTTCCAATGGTGCCAAGATCGCTCGTTATTTCATCCCCCAGTTGCTCGCTCGGGGCAACGTTGAATCCACCCAGGAGAATGATGAGAAGCGTCTCCGCGCCTGTCTGCTTCCCGACAGACGCAGCAGACGGAACATACGATGCAGAGCCTTCGCTGCGGGACGTAGTATGGACGAGCGCGTCGTATGTCTCCCGGAGATTCCCTGCGGCCGAATCGCTATTGAATATTTCATTCAGGTAAAACGGAGGAAGAGCGACCGGTAAATCTTCCTGGTTCAATTCCCGGGACCGTATCGATTGCGCCACCTTGTAGACCTGATTCCGGTCCATCGCCAGCCCGACCGAGGTGAGGATATCATTGTCGATATGATATCCTTTTCCTTCCATTCTGTCGGAAAAGTAGGTAAGAATCATCCCTCCCATGCTTTTATTCAAAATGAGATCGACCTTGTTCGTGTCTCCCATCATGTCGTCGACGATAACGCAGTCGGCGAGAAGCGCGCCGGACGCCATTGACGGCTTATATGGTGCAAGACGGGGGTACAATGAGGTGAGCGAGGTCCCGCATCCCGACATCATGACGATGGCGGAGAGGCAAAGAGCGAGCCGGGTGCGGGCAGTTGGCTTCATCAATGCTTTTCGACTTCTTTCAATACCCTCATGAAGTTCCCGCCGAGGATTTTTTTGACATCAGATTCGGAATACCCTCTCTTGAGGAGTTCGCGGGTAATGTTTGGGTAGTGTGTCACATCATCCATGTCTTTGGGTGCTACTTCTATACCGTCGAAGTCAGATCCGATGCCGACATGGTCGACGCCGATAAGCTTTGCAACGTAATCAAAATGATCGACGAGCGTAGAGAGCGGCGGGCGGAACGGCTCGTAATCGTCCTTCATAAGCTCCGCAACATACTGTCCCTGGAGAAAGCCTTCTACCTTGACCGCTTTGTTCAAGGAATCGATTTTCGCCTTATTCTGTTCCTGCATGGCCTGTTCTTTTCGGTTAAACGTGCTGTCGATGAACGCCGGATAGAAGTTAATAAACACCACGCCTCCGTTTTTCTTAATCGCCTTCAGCTGTTCATCCTTAAGGTTTCGCCTGTGATGGCAGAGCGCCCAGGCAGAGGAATGCGATGCGATGACCGGTTTCCTGGTAACCTTCAGTACATCCCAGAATGTTTGTTCGCCGACATGCGAAATATCGACCATCATTCCAAGTTCGTTCATCTTTTTTACGACCTTTTTACCGAATTGTGTCAGTCCCTTGTGCGGCAGTTTGGCTTCGGGATCGGTTTCGTCCTTCGCCGAGGTGGCCCAATCGAGGCTGTTATTCCAAGTTAAGGTCATGTAGCGGACGCCCCGCTTGTAGAAATGCTCAAGCTTTTTCAGGTCGTTATCGATCGGATGTCCCCCTTCCATTCCGAGCATTGCGGCAAATTTCCCCTCCTTGACGAGCCGTTGAATATCTTTAGTGGAATAGGCCATGCCAACGCGGTCGGGGGTCCTCCTCGCGAGGCTTTCGACGGAATCGATCTGCTCATCCGATTGCGCATAATAGCTTTTCTTTGTCTGCTCCGGCGGCACCCAGATTGAGAACATCTGAACATCCAACCCTCCTTCCTTCCACCGCGGAAGATCGGATTGGCCGTGATGCGTCAGTTTCGAAATATCTTCTCCGCCGAGCATTCGCTGGACGACATCGTTGTGCGTATCGACGACAAGCGCATCGAAATGTATTCTTTTGTAATCCGCAACCTGGCCAAAGGAAAGGCAAGTGCAGACCATGGCCGCGGCGGCCAGAATGAAAATCTTCATGAGAATTCCGTTGTGAGGTTGGAGTAATCTAACGAAAAGCCCCTATAAAGAGCAAGAGACTTCCCCGGCCCCGCGAACGGAACCGAAAAAGTCTCCTGCCAACACGAACTAAAAAGTAATTACATTCCTCCGCCTTCGGATTCCTTCGCTTTTTGCTTGATTTCCTGGATCTCTTTGCGAATGTCCTGAGCTTTTTTCTTCAGCTCGTTCATCTCTTTTCGCACGCGAGTTCCGGCGGACTTGTTGCCTTTCTCGTAAAACTTGATAAAATCCTTCTCGTAGCTATTCAGCAGGTCCCGCAATTCGGTGAATCGGCTCATGTTTTCCCTCCATGATGTGGATGAATTTTCCCCGCCATTTGATTGGCGAGTCCTTTTGGGATTTGATTATGTTGTTATTTAATTTTTTTCTTGCGACGCAACACTTTTTGATATTCGTCATAGAGATTCGCGACCAGAATCCTTCGTTGATCGTAAAGCCGCTTGAGCTTTCTCGGCTTGGCATTCGCGAGGGCATACGACGTCATAATCGGCAGCGCAATCGTCGAGTCGAGATACGCCACAACGGCGTCGGGCAGCTTATCCGGATCGACTTTTCCCCATGTAACAGCCTCGGCCGGCGTGGCGCCTGAAAGGCCGCCGGTATCGGGACGGGCATCGGTCACCTGGAGATAAAAATCATGCCCTTTCTCATCGATCTTCAAGACTTCCTGAATCTGCGGTTCGGTCTGAAGGACAAAATTCTTCGGCGACCCTCCACCCATGATGAGAACGCCGCTCTTTCCCCCTTTGCGTTTCGCATCCAGGACGATCGCAGCCGTCTCATTGACATCGAGGAGCACGTCAATTCTGATTTTATGGCCGGTCAACGCGACTTCGGCGATATTCATGCCGATTGAGCTGTCCCCGGGCGAAGAAGTATAGATAGGAACACCGCATCGATAGGCCGTCGCAATCACGCTGCTGTGCTTGATGCCGAGGACTTTTTCGCGAGCTGCGATGTATTTTCCCAAACGGTAATGAAGCTCTGCAGTCCCCATTTCCCGTTGAAATTCGGGCAATCGAAGAAGTGTCCTGAAGTAGGCGTCGGTTGAGAGCAGCACCTCATAATCGAATACGATATCATAAATCCTGATAATCCCGCGCTGGCGAAGCAATCGATCGTCTGAAAACGGCGTTCCGCGATGAAGCGTATGGCCTATAGCGAAGTGTGTATCATGATACAAGTTCGCGCCTGTGCTGACGATCCAATCGACATATCCGGCTTTCATGAGCGGTACGATGCATGAACCGCCTAATCCGGCAGGAGTTAAGGCACCCGTGAGGCTCATTCCCACTGTTACATCCTTTGCAAGCATTTTGTGCGAGAAAAGATGGCATGCTTCCCTCAATCTGCCTGCATTATATGCTTGAAAATATTCGTCTACGAGCTTCGTAACGGGGACATTCTTGGGGACCGGCTTCGGAACGATCGGTCTGCCCTTGATATGCTTATTCTTATCCTGCTTCACTTAAATATATTAAATAGGTAAACGTTTAATGATGCACAAATATATAAAATTTGCAAAATTAAGCAAGAAAAATCTTTGGAAAATTGAAGATTTTTGAGGGTTCTGGATTCTATGGGATAATTGCCCTTTTTGGGACGCTTTTGAGGGGTGTTACGGAGTGTTTTCAGTCAGTCTGATCCTCCCTTTCTTTAAATCCACTTCCCGTATTCCACGATTAAGACGCAATTTGTAATTTCTGTTTTAATTATTTATATTTAGACTAAGTCTAAAGAAGGTCCCTCTCTTGGATATCGAAGCTGCAAAAACCACACTATCGTCATATTTGAAAGAAAAGAGGCTGCGTCCTACCAAGGAGCGGTTTCTTCTTCTCGAGCAGATAATGCAATCGAACGGGCATTTTGATGCCGATCAGTTGTTCGCCTCTCTCAACCAAAAAGGACTGAAGGCCTCGCGTGCCACCGTCTATAATACCCTCGACCTCCTTGTCGAATGCGGATTGATTTCACGGCTCCAATTTGGCGAGGATCATTCCCGGTACGAAAAAGCATTTGGCCGGCCCCGTCATGACCATCTCATTTGCCTCGATTGCGGCGAAATAATCGAATTTGTCAATGATAAGCTCGAAAAGATCCAACGGGAAGTGTGTGAGGAGAAAAGATTTCGCCCGCGCAATTCCTCTCTTCAGATTTTCGGGACATGCGCAAAGTGCCAATCGAAGAAAAAATCTTAGGTTATGGTTGAATCGTTAATTATCGCCCTTCGCGAGGGAATAGAAATAGCGCTTGTTATAGGGATTCTCGTTGTCTACCTCCAGAAGATCGGAAGCCCCTTCCTGGTCAGCTCC
>Ga0310813_10002460_pt1 | contig 11216 bp, 9 predicted proteins | sample YN3metagenome_FD_203086 | JGI IMG/M metagenome (GOLD analysis project Ga0310813, IMG submission 203086) | Soil microbial communities from experimental microcosm in Duke University, North Carolina, United States - YN3 | ecosystem: Engineered > Artificial ecosystem > Soil microcosm > Unclassified ... | reverse complement strand
TGCATGACCCCTCCTCGTCGAACACGGCGCTCTGAGGACTTGATCCGGCGCCGGGAGGGAATGTTACCCACGATTTCTCGTCATGCCGCCGCGCGGCCGTCGTCATATCGACCGATGGAACAACCCGCCGCCCCCGCGCCTTGGTTCCTCTTCGTCCCCTTCGGCCTCTTCCTCCTTCTCATCGGGTACCGCTACGTGCGCTTCAGCTCCAAGCTGGGCTCAGCCCTGATCGCGATCTTCCTCGCGATGACGGCCGGGCAGCACCTGCAAAACGGGTGGGCGGCGGCGGCGCTCCTGGCGGCGGCCGCGATCGCGGGCTGGCTGCTGGGCAACGCGTACTACTACGTCAACATCACCTTCGTCGGCGCCGTCATGGGCGTGATCGGAATGTTCGCGGCGGCGCTCGCGGCCGGCGGGACGATCGAATGGAGCAGCGCCCTGGCGAGCGCGGTCCTGGGAGCGATGCTGACCGTCCGCTTCGAGCGTCCGCTCGTCGTCCTGGGGACGTCGATGGCCGGCGCCTCGATGCTCGTGCAGTCCGGTCTCGCCGACCCCGCCTGGGGCGCGGGCGTCGCCTTCGTCGCGCTGACGCTCTTGGGCTGCCTTTTCCAGGCGCGCCGCCTGAAGCGGCTGCCGCCTAGACGGCCGGTCCCAAGAGATCCTTGACCGCCTCGCGCTCGGACTTCAGCTCCGCCGCCGAGGCGTCCAGCCGCTTCCGCGCGTCGTCGTCGATCGAGAATCCCGGGACGATCTTCCAGTTCTTCCCGTCCGAGGTCAGCGGGTAGCTGTAGATCAGCCCCGCGGGGATCCCGTAGGGGTTCTGGTCCGCCAGCACGCCGGCGCTGAAGCAGTCGCCCGCCGGGGTCGGCGTCGAGGCCGAGCGCAGGCTGTCGATCGCGGCGTTCGCCGCGGAGGCGGCCGACGACGCGCCCCGCGCCTTGATGACGGCCGCGCCCCGCTTCGCCACCGTGGGGATGAACGTGTCGCTCAGCCACGCGGCGTCCGTGATGACCTGCGGCGCGGGCTTCCCGTTGACGAGGGCGTTCTTGTAGTCCGGATACTGCGTGTCGCTGTGGTTGCCCCAGATGGTGACGCGTTTGACGTCGCCGACGCCCACGCCGGCCTTCTTGGCGAGCTGCGACGCGGCGCGGTTCTGGTCGAGCCGCGTCATCGCGTACCAGCGCTCGGAGGGCACCTTGGGCGCGTGGGAGCGGGCGATGAGGCAGTTGGTGTTGCAGGGATTGGCGACCGTGAGGATGCGGACGTCCTTGCCCGCCGACTCGTTGATGGCCTTGCCCTGCCCCGTGAAGATGGGGCCGTTGGCGCGGATGAGGTCGGCGCGGGTCATGCCGTCCTTGCGCGGCAGGCCGCCCACCAGGACCACCCAGTCCGCGTCCCCGAAGGCTTCGTTGGGCTTGTCGGTCGCCTGAACGCTGCTGAGCAGCGGAAAGGCGCCGTCCTCGAGCTCCATCAGGGTGCCGTTCAGCGCGGGCAGCGCGGGGGTGATTTCGAGCAGGCCCAGGGAGACGGGCTGGTCGGCCCCGAAGACGTCTCCCGCGGCGATGCGGAAGATCAGGGCGTAACCGATCTGGCCTCCGGCTCCGGTGACGGCGACTTTGATGGGCTTTTTCATGACGCGTCGCTCCATGTTGAAGAGAGTTCGGATGATTCTAGGGAGGCCGTGGAGGGAGTCAAGGATTAGCCGCCGGAGGCCGCGTCCTGGGTCCATGCCTGGAAGGCGACAGCGGCGGCCGGATTGTGCGACGATTCGACGGAAGAGGTAGAGTGGCCGGTTATTCCTCGACCTTCCACTGCTTCCACTCACCCCTCTGGAGTTCCTTCTTCGCGTCGTCGCCGGCCACGAACGACTTCCACTCGTCGCGGCCGGCGTAACGGTAGGAAAGCCAGGTGAGGAGGATCTGGAACGCCTTGGCGCCCTTCTCCTCGGGCATGAACGCCTTGTCCATGCCGCCGATGGAGTAGAGATAGCGGGGCTTCTTGAGGTCGCCGTAGATCTTCCCGGCGACGTCCTGCCCGTCGTCTCCCGACAGGATGAGGGTCGCGCCCTTGTACTTGTCGGGCGGCTTGATCGGCGCCGGGGGAGCCAGGAGGAGCACCCCGGCGACCTTCGTGGCATCCGCTCCCGCGGCGAGCGCAGCCGCCGCGCCCGGGCCGTGCCCGACCACGATCACCATCGCGGGGTTCACGGCGCCCTTCCACGCGGCGTCGGGGCCGGCGTTGCGCTTCAGGATCCACTCGCGCGCCGCCAGCAGTCGGGGCGCGTCCTCGGGCGATCCTCCCTTGCCCGGCAGGACCGCGGTCACGAAGCCGAACGTCGCCAGCTCGTGGGCCATCCAGTCGCAGACCTTGTACGGCGCGCCCTCCGCGTCGGACGTGAAGATCAGCAGCGGATACGGAGCCCGGGCGCGATCGAGGGGGGCGTTGTCGCCCTTCTGCTTCGCGGGATAATTCAGCGCGATCGAGAGATCGGGGGAAACCTCCGCCTTCCCGCTGCCGATCTCGAACTCCTTCTCGGCGAGCGTGCCGGAGTTCTCCATCTTGAGGATGTAGTCGGCCCATTCCTTCTCGAGGACGTCGAAGTCCAGCGGCTTGCCGTTGAGCTGGAAGCTCGCCCGGAAGGCGGCCCCCGAGTCCATCTTCCCGTCCGCCATCAGCTTGATGTAGTTGGCCAGGACGGTCCAGTACTTCCCGTTGGGGATCTGGCTCTTGGTCTCCTCGTACTTCGGGTACGCCAGGAGGAACGTGCAGAAGCTCCAGGCCTGCGGGTAGTTGCCGTCCAGCTTCTCCCAGCGCGACTGGCCCATCGCGACCAGGTCCTTCAGGGACGCGTGCTTCTTCTCCCGGATCATCTGCTGGATGACCGGGAGGTTTTCCTGGGCGATGACGCCGTTGCGGGCGCACATGAAGAGGCGCCCCTTCTGGACGACGCTGTTGCCGATGCATTCGGCCATCCCCTCGACGAACCAGGGGTCGGCCTTGTCCATGTTCTTGAGCGCCAGGTCGGTGAACTGGTGCGTCCCCTCGTGGGCGAACACGTTGTACATCCGCTTCTCCTCGTGGAAGCCCACGAGGTACTTGATGTTGGGGTCGTAGTAGGCGCCGCTGCCTTTGGGAGTGTCCGCCTGGCTCGTGTACTCGGCCTCATCCTTGAAGAGGACGAGGACCGCCTTCTTCTGGGGGGCCTGCCGGAGCGCGAAGAGCTTGGTGTACGTCTCGAACACGAGGTCCATGTGATCGGCGAGCTTCTTGGCGGCCTCGCGGGGGGCGGTGGCGCGGACCTCGTAGTGCGCGGACTGGAACATCACGGGCCAGTTCTTGCGCTTCTCGAGGTCCTGACCGAAGGCGGGCGCGACCAGGGCCAGAAGCAGCGCGGGGGCGCACATTCTTATCATCATCCCCATGTACCCCATCAACACGTTCAAGGCAAGGGGAACCCGGGCAACCCGAGATCCGAAGTCCCGTGGTTTCCTCTCGTAATAGACGAATTGCACGCATCCGTTGCTCAACGGATTCGAGGAGGGGGGTGGGAACGATGCGGCCTGTTCGACGTCCGAGGGCGGGGCCCTCTTGTGTTTCCTGTTTCCGGTTTCCTGCTTCCCCGGACCTTACAGGAAACACGCCTTGCGGATCTTCCGGACCAGGGAGGAGCAGCCTTCCGCCGCGAGAAGGAAGACGATGCCGACCACGATCTCCCATCGTCTCATCGCTTACCTCACTTTCAACAGCGCCAGGCTCGACACCGCGAGCACCGCGGCGACGATCCAGAAGCGGAGCGTGATCTTCGACTCGGGCAGGCCTTGGAACTGGTAGTGGTGATGGAGCGGCGCGATCGAGAAGATGCGCCGGCCCGTCGTCTTGAAGCTGAGGATCTGCAGCAGCGACGAGCCCGCCTCGATGACGAAAACGCCGCCTACCAGGAAGAGCAGCATCTCCTGCTTCGTCGCACAGGCGATCACGCCCAGCGCCCCGCCCAGAGGCAGCGAGCCGGAGTCGCCCATGAAGACCTGGGCGGGATGGCTGTTGAACCACAGGAAGCCGAGCGTCGCGCCCAGCATCGCCGCGCAGAAGACCGTCACTTCGGCGCTTCCGCTCACGTACGGCAGGCCCAGGTACTTCGAATAGTCCACGCGGCTGACCACGTAGGCGATCACCGTGTAGGCGAAGGTCGAGATCCCGAGGCAGCCGCCCGCCAGGCCGTCCAGCCCGTCGGTGATGTTCACCGCGTTGGTCGTCGCGACGATCACCATCATCACGAACCACGGATAGAGCAGGTGGCCGAGGTTGACCGAGCCGCAGAACGGGACGTAGAGCCGCGACGCGAGGTGACCGTCGGTGCGCACCAGCGCCATGTGCAGGATCATCCCGACCGCGACGCTGATGGCCATCTGGAGCAGGAACTTGGTCTTCATCCGCATCCCGCCCTTGCGCTTCCCCGACAGCTTCAGGTAGTCGTCGTAGGCCCCCAGGGCGCCGAGCGCGATCAGCGTGAACACCAGCACCCAGATCACGGGGTTGGTGAAGTCGGCGAAGAGGCTGACGCTCAACAGGATGGCCATGACGATGAAGACGCCGCCCATCGTCGGCGTCCCGCTCTTGCCCTGCATGAGGGCGTCGAGCTTCTTCGAGTCGTCCTTTTCGATGCGCTCGCCGACCTTCTTGGCCCGAAGCCAGCGGATGACCCGCGGGCCCAGGAGCAGACAGGCGCCGAACGCCACGATCCCCGCGAGGGCCGCCCGCAGGGTGTGATGGGCATCGCCGCTGACGAAGAACCAATGCAGCATCTCAGGCCGCCCTCCGGATGCAACTCCAGAATCCGAGGACTGCCCCTCGGACTCGTTTGCCCCGTCCCCCTCGGGGAGAGCGGGGAGGGGATCCTTTCGGGTCTCGGTTCTCGGGTTTCGGAATGAGCCTCATGCCACCCTCTCTCCCATCCACTTCACCACGCGCTCGAGGCCCACGCCGCGCGAGCCCTTGAGGAGCACCGCGTCGCCGGCCTTGATCAATCCGTCCAGGGTCGGCTTCATCTCGTCCACCGACTCGAAGCCGTGCTTTTCCTTGCAGCCGTCGAGCTCCGCAAGCAGCGCGCGGCACTCGCGGCCCACGCCCACGATCACGTCGATGCCGCTCTGGGCCAGCTGCCGGCCGAGCTCCCGGTGGTAGGACTCCGACGTCGGACCCAGCTCGCGCATGTCGCCGATCACGGCGACGCGGCGGCCGGTCGACGGGAAGCGCGAGAACTCCCGCACGGCCCGGGAGGCCGACTCGGGGTTCGAGTTGTAGGCGTCGTTGATGATGGTCACGCCGGCGAGGTCCAGGCGCTCCATCCGCATCTTGGGCGGACGGAAGTCGGCGAGGCGCCGGGCGGTTTCGTCGAGCGGGATCCCGTGGAGCATCGCCACCGCGGTGGCGGCCAGCGCGTTCTGGATGTTCCATTCGCCCAGCAGCCCGAGGCGGAACTCCACGCCGCGGACGCCGAAGCGCATGCCGTCGACCCAGGTCGGGTGCAGGTCGGCGCTGGGACTCAGCCCGAAGGTGATGAATTTCTCGGGCGGCAGGTGGAGGCGCGACAGGATGCGCGCGTCGTCGTGGACCACCGCGTAGCCACCGCTCCGCAGGTAGTCGAAGATCGCCGTCTCCTCGTCGGCGACGCCGTCGAGCGAGCCCAGCCCCTCGAGGTGCTCGGCGCCGATGCTGACCAGGACCGCGACGTCGGGCCGCGCGATCTGGCCGAGCTTGGCGATCTCGCCGGGATGGTTCGTCCCGATCTCCAGCACCGCGCTTTCGGTGCGCTCGTCGGCATGGAAGATCGTGATCGGCACGCCGACGTTGTTGTTGAAGCTGCCTTGGGCCTTGATGAGCCGGCGGTCCCGGCCCAGCACGTGGGCGATCATCTCCTTGGTCGTGGTCTTCCCGTTCGAGCCGGCGACGCCGATCACCCGCGCCCCGAGGGTCATCCGGTAGGCGGCGGCGAGCGTGCCGAGTGCCTCGAGGGTGTCCCCGACCGCGATGGTCAGACCGGGCGACGGGACCTCCCGGTCCACGATCGCGGCGAGCGCGCCCTTCTCGAAGGCCTGGTCCAGGAAGTTGTGGGCGTCGAAGCTCGCGCCGCGCAGGGCGAAGAAGAGATCGCCCGCGCGGATCGAGCGCGTGTCGGTCGAGACTCCCGTGACGGTTTCCGAGCCCAGGGGGCGGCTAGGCCGCCCATTCACGGCCCGGGCGACCTGGCTGAGCTGCATCATGAGCCGCCTCCTTGGCTTTGGCGTTGCGACAGATCTCGCAGTTGTCGTCGTCGACGTGCGACAGCGACACGTCGAGATTCTGGGACGTGATTTCCTTGACGGCTTCGAAGACCCTCAGCGCCAGGTAAGGCGAAAGGTTGAACCCGCCGTAGATGTGCGTACCGCCCACCATGAATCTTCCCCCTCTCTCCGCCTTCGCTCGGAAGCTCCGGCGGACGGGCCCCCCGGCCCGCTACTTTAATCCCCTACCCGCCGAAGCCTCCCCGAAGGGGGCGAAGGCGGGCCTATACTGCCCTGCCCGGACGACCATCCTCGCCGGGTACTGCACCTGCTACCGCTTCAACGTCGTTGAAACGTCACTTACTTCTTCGCGAGCTCGCCCAGGATCTCCCGGGCGATGAGCCGGTCGTCGAAGCCGACCGTCTTGTCGCGGAAGATCTGATAAGTCTCGTGGCCCTTGCCCGCGATCAGGACGACGTCGTCCTTCTGCGCGCACTGCAGCGCGAGCTTGATCGCGCCGCGGCGGTCGGGCTCGATCGTGTAGTCGGCCCCCTGCTTCACGCCGGCCGCGATGTCGCTCAGGATCGAGGTCGGGCTCTCGCTGCGCGGATTGTCGCTCGTCAGGAAGACCTTGTCGGCCATCTCGGACGCGACCTTGCCCATCTTGGGGCGCTTGCCGCGGTCGCGGTCGCCGCCGCAGCCGAAGACCACCAGCAGGCGGCCCCGGACGAGCGGGCGGAGGCAGTTGAGCACGTTCCGCAGGGCGTCGTCGGTGTGGGCGTAGTCGACCAGCACGGCGTAGTCCTGGCCGCCCTCGACGGGCTCCAGTCGGCCCGGGACGCACGCCAGGTTCTCGATGCCCGCCTTGATGTGCTCCAGGTCGTAGCCCATCCCCCAGGTGCAGGCGGCCGCGCCCAGGATGTTGTAGACATTGTGCGTCCCGATGAGCCGCGTATGGACCATCAGCTCCTCGGTGCCTAGCTTCAGGCGGAGCCGCGTCCCGTTGAAGGTGCCCAGCTCGACCTGGGCCGAGATGTCGGCCTTCCGCTTGAGGCCGTAGTAGATGACGTGCGCGTCCGTGCGGTTGGCGTAGTAGAACGACACGTCATCGTCGGCGTTGAGGGCCACGATGCCGCGCGCGGGAATCTGCTCGAAGAGCTTGCCCTTGGCGTCGCGGTAGTCCTCCATGGTCGGGTGGTAGTCCATGTGGTCGCGCGTCAGGTTGGTGAAGATGCCGGCGGCGAAACGGATGTTGCGCACGCGGCCCTGGTCGAGCGCGTGGGAGGAGACCTCCATGGCGGCCGACTTGCAGTGGGCCTGCACCATCTCGGCGAAGAAGCGCTGCAGCTGGTCCGCGCCCGGCGTCGTGTTGTCGCTCGGGAGCAGGCGGTTGCCGATCGCGTGCGAGATCGTGCCCATGAGGCCGGCCTTCTCGCCCGCCGCCTCGAAGATCGAGCGGAGGATGTAGGTCGTCGTGGTCTTGCCGTTCGTGCCGGTGACGCCGACCACGTTCATGTGCGCGGTGGGGTCGCCGTGGAAGCGGACCGCCAGCTCCGAGAGGGCGTCGCGGGCGTTGTCCACCCGGATCACCGGGACGGGGCAGCTGGTGATGAGCTTCTCGGACACGATCGCGCTGGCGCCTCGCCGGATCGCGTCGTCGATGAACTGATTGCCGTCCTGCTTGTTGCCGGGGACGGCGACGAAGACGGAGCCGGTCGTCACCGAGCGGGAGTCGCAGGTGATCCCGCGGATCTCGGCCTCCCGGAAGTTCACGCGCTCCCCCGGGAACGAATCCAGAAGATCGCTGAGTTTGACGCCCATCTTTCCCCCCTCCTTCCGACGTGGATACTGAACCCGTCCGGTGTGCAGGTAGATGTGCCTGAGCCAGGCGGGCACCGACCGCCGACCTTCCGTCGACATGTTTCCCCTCTCCTTCATCGGCGCTCCCCCGAGCGCCGAGTCCTTGTGTCCCGAGTCCCTACTTCACGTAGGCCAGGCCGCGCTGGATGATCCGGCCCACGACCGGCGCGGCCACCGCGCCGCCGTAGTAGGAGCCCCCCTGGGGCTCGTCCAGGACCACCGCGATGCACAGCGACGCGTCGTCGGCGGGCGCGAACCCGACGAAGGACGCGATGTACTTCTCATGCGTGTACTGGTGGGTCCGGGGATCGATCTTCTGCGAGGTCCCCGTCTTGCCCGCCACCGCGACGCCGTTGACGGCGGCCTTCTTGCCCGTGCCGTCCTGCACGACGCCCTTCAGGATCTCGATCATCTGCTTCGAGGCCTTGTCGCCGATGACGCGCCGCACCGGCTGCGGCCCGTTGTCGACGATCACGGTCCCGTCGGTCCGCTTCACGCGCTGCACGATGTACGGCCTGTAGAGCGTGCCGCCGTTCGCGATGGCCGACATGGCGGTGCAGAGCTGGAGCGGCGTGACCGAGATTTCATGGCCCATCGGGACGGACGTATCCGAGTAGATGGTCCAGCGGGAGAGCGGGAAGAGCAGGCCGGAATCCTCGGCCGGCAGGTCCACGCCCGTGCGCTCGCCGAAGCCCCAGCGCTTCATGCACTCGTAGAGCCGCTTCTGGCCGAGCATCAGGGCGCCCACCTTCGCGGCGCCGATGTTCGACGAGAACTTGATGACGTCGGCGAGCGTGATCTTCGCGTAGGGGTGGTGGTCGTGGAGGGTACGCGGCCCGTGGTGCCAGAGGCCGTTCTCGCAGTCGATCATGGTGTCGGGCTTGACGACCTCGAGGTCGAGCGCGTAAGCGCAGGTGAAGGGCTTCAGGGTGGACCCGGGCTCGTAGGGGAACGTGACGACGCGGTTGAGGCGCGCATCGGCGGGCGCCTCGCCGGGGCGGTTCGGGTCATAGGAGGGCCGGTTGGCGATCGCGAGGATCTCGCCCGTCTTGGGATTCATCGCCACCGCGACGGCCCACTTGGGGCGATGCTCGTTGCAGGCAGCGTCAAGCTCCTCTTCGACGACCCGCTGGAGCAGCAGGTCGATGGTGAGCACGGCCTCGGTGCTGTCGAGGTCAAGGCTGGGCGCGCCAATCACCTGCTGTTTTCCGTCGTGCCAGATCTGGACCGAGCGCGGCGCCTGGTCCAGGAGAGGGGCCAGGGTCCGCTCCAGGCCTTCTTTGTTCTTGGCCTCGACGGCGTCGTGTCCGATCACGGGGCCGAAGAGCGGCCCCTGCGGGTACTGGCGCTGATACTCCGTGCGCAGGCCGAGCTTCTGTTCCGTCGAGCGCCCGCCGAACTTAAAGAGCGGGTCGGCGAGGAGACGGTTCACCCCGGCGACCTGCTCGTCCGTCAGACGGTGCTTGAGCACGGTGAACTTCTTGCCGTGCACTCCGGAGAGCTGATCGAGGAGGACGCCCTCCTTCATGTCCAGGACCGGCGCGAGAGCCCTGGCGGCCGCGGCCTTGTCGGCGATGGCGGAGGGGTTCACCCAGGCCAGCTTCTTGGGTACGGAGACGGCCAGGAGCTGGCCGCGCTTGTCGAGGATGGGGCCGGGCGGAAGGTCCTCCTCGATCTTGCCGGTGACTTGGATATCGCGCTTGGCGAGCTGGTCCGCGTGGTCGACGATCTGGACGCAGTAGAGGCGGCTGATGAGACCGAGGAAGAGGAGACAGAAGAAGATCTGGAAGGCTCCGGCACGGCGGCGCGACGACTGATCCACGGCGTTCCCCCGGGTACGGCTCTAGCGACGCGGAGGCGCCGGCACAGGCTTCCTCTCATAGGGCAAGCTGCCGGCGAGCGCTTCGCTTTCAATCAGGTGGAGGTCGATGCCCATCGCGGCGGCCCGGGCGGCCACATGGTCGGGCCGGCGGGACTGGGCGACGGCGCCGAGCAGCGCGCGGTTCTCGACCGCGAGCTTGCGCAGCTCGGCCTGCTTCTTCGCCAGGTCGTAGCGCGACAAGGTCGCGCGGAGCGGGCCGGAGACGGCCAGCAGGGCGAGATTAAGCAGGATGACGACGATCAGGGATGCCCGGACTGCTTTCACGTTTCCCCCATCGGGACTCCGCCTCGGAGCCCCCCAACCCGTTCCCCTCTCCAGGACCAGGTCTTACCCGCCATAGCGAACCCCCGGTCCGCTACGGCGGGACTAAATTTTCTCGATGACGCGCAACTTCGCACTGCGGGCGCGCGGGTTGCTCAGCACCTCGTCGCGCGTCGCGCGGACCGGCTTCTTCGTCACGATCCGCAGGTCCCCGCCGGCGGCCTTCGCCTTGAAGTCCCACTTCACCAGGCGATCCTCCAGCGAGTGGAAGGAGATCACGGCGCATCTCGCGCCGCTCCCCAGGTATTTATCGAACACTCCCAGGAATTTCTTCAGGTTATCCAGCTCTCCATTGACGGCGATCCTGAGGGCCTGGAAGACCCGGGTCGCGGGATGAGTCCGTCCGTGCCTCCCGATGAGGCGCTCAACGAAATCACCCAGCGCCCGGGTCGATTCCAGGATGTCGCTCCCCGGTTCCCCCCTCGCTCTCACGATCGCGGCCGCGATCTTTCGGGCGCGCGGCTCTTCGCCGTACTCCCGGAAGATCATTTCCAGTTCCCTCTCTCCAGAGCACTGGATTAGCTCCTTCGCCGTCCTCGGGATCTGCGGCGACATGCGCATATCCAGAGGACCCTCGCGCTGGAAGCTGAACCCCCTCGAAGCGGTGTCGAATTGAAGCGATGAGACGCCCAGGTCGACCAGGATGCCGTCAATGACGGCCAGATTCTGACTTTCAAGGATCGACGGGAGGTTCGCATAGCTATCGCGAACGATCGTCGCGGCCGCGCCGAGTCTCTCGGCCGCCCGCGACGCCGCGTCGTCGTCCCACTCGATGCCGACGACCCGGCCTCCCCGGCTCACGATCTGCTCCGCATGGCCGCCCAGGCCGAGCGTGGCGTCGACGTAGACGCCCCCCGGCCGCGGCCGGAGCAGGTCGATTACCTCACGACAAA
>Ga0310813_10002459_pt1 | contig 11219 bp, 10 predicted proteins | sample YN3metagenome_FD_203086 | JGI IMG/M metagenome (GOLD analysis project Ga0310813, IMG submission 203086) | Soil microbial communities from experimental microcosm in Duke University, North Carolina, United States - YN3 | ecosystem: Engineered > Artificial ecosystem > Soil microcosm > Unclassified... | reverse complement strand
CCTGCCGGCCGCGACGCCCGGCGTGTTCGCCGCGTGCGTGCTCGGCGCGGGGCGCTCGATCGGCGAGACCATGATCGTCCTCATGGCCAGCGGCAATGCGGCCACGATGTCCCTGAGTCCCACGCACTCGTTCCGGAGCTTCTCTGCGACCATCGCGGCGGAGCTCGGCGAAGTCGTCCACGGCGACGCCCACTACCGCGTGCTCTTCTTCATCGGCGCCGCGCTCTTCGTGATCACGTTCCTGCTCAACCTGGCGGGCCAGTCCTACGTGAACCGGCTGAAGAAGAAGCTGAGGGGATGATCGACATGGGCGACGCCCACGCGGAAGCCCTGCCGGCCCCGGCGGGCTTCGGGTCGCGCTGGATCAAGATCATTGCCGTGGCCTTCACGAGCCTGACGGGGCTCGCCTGCTTCGTCATCCTCGCGATGGTCGCGATCATCCTGGGCGACATCGTGATCCACGGCCTGCCCGGAATCAGCTGGGAATTCCTTTCCGCCGCGCCGAAGGCGGGCATGACCGAGGGCGGCATCTTTCCGGCGATCTTCGGAACCGTGGCGCTCGTCCTCCTCATGACGCTCGCGGTCGTCCCCCTGGGCGTGGCCGCGGCGGTCTACCTGCAGGAATACGCGTCCCAGGATTCGAAGCTCGTCAGCCTGGTGCGCCTGGCGCTGCAGAACCTGGCAGGCGTCCCCGCGATCGTGTTCGGCCTCTTCGGCCTCGGACTTTTCGTGGAGTTCGCCGGCGGGTCCATCGACGCGCTGTTCTTCGGCGGGAAGCTGACCTTCGGCCAGCCCTGCATCTTCTGGGCGTCGCTGACGCTGGCCGTCCTCACGCTGCCGACCGTGGTGGTCGCGACGGAAGAGTCGCTCCGCGCCGTTCCCCGGAGCTATCGGGAGGCGGCCTATGCGCTCGGCGCCACCCGCTGGCAGGTGGTGCGCTACGTCGTCCTGCCGCAGTCGATCGGCGGCATCCTCACGGGCACGATCCTGGCGATCTCGCGCGGCGCGGGCGAAGTCGCGCCGATCATGTTCACCGGCGCCGCGTACTTCCTGCCCCACCTGCCCACCAAGCTCAACGACCAGTTCATGGAGCTCGGGTACCACGTCTACGTCATGGCCACCCAGTCGCCGGATGTCGAGGCGACCAAGCCCATCCTCTACGCGACGGTGTTCGTCCTCCTGGCCGTGACCTTCGCGCTCAACTTCGCCGCGGTGCTCATCCGTTCGCGCATCCGCCGGAGGCTGCGGTCCACATGACGCCCATCATCGAGTTCCGGAAGTTCTCGGCCTGGTACGGCGACGCGCCGTCGCTGCAGGAGGTCACGCTCCAGGTCCCTCCTCATGAAATCCTCGGCGTCATCGGCCCGGCGGGCGGCGGGAAGACCACGCTGCTGCGCAGCCTGAACCGGATGAACGACTTCGAACCGCGTTTCCGCTGCGAGGGGGACGTCCTCTTCCATGGCCTGGATCTCTACCGGCAGCCGGTCGACGTGGCCGTGCTGCGGCGCAAGATGGGCATGGTGTTCGCGGTGCCGGTGCCGCTGCCCGGCTCGATCCTCCAGAACCTGGAGCTCGGGCCCCGGCTGGACGGCCGGAGCGGCGGCATGGACGGCCGCATCGAGACCTGCCTGAAGGCCGCCTACCTGTGGGACGAGGTGAAGGACCGCCTCGATCTGGCGGCGCAGTCGCTGTCCGGCGGCCAGCAGCAGCGCCTCTGCCTGGCCCGCTCGCTCATGCTCCAGCCCGAGGTGCTTCTTCTCGACGAGCCCTGCTCGGGCCTCGACCCCATCTCGACCGCCAAGATCGAAGAGGCCCTGCAGCTGCTCAAGAAGGACCTGACCGTGATCCTCGTGACCAACAACGTGATGCAGGCGTCGCGGGTCGCGGACCGCACCGCCTTCTTCCTGCAGGGGAAGCTCGTGGAATGGGGTCCGACGCAGCAGATCTTCGTGAATCCCCGGGAAAAGCTCACCCATGACTACATCAGCGGAAGGTTCGGATAGATGGCCGATCGTGGAGGCTGCTCATGAGCACGATTGAGGCACCGAAGGCCTCGGCCCTCGAGGCGAAGATCCGCGTCCAGACGCTGGACGTCTTCTACGGCAGCTTCCAGGCCCTCAAGGCGGTGACCTTCGACATCCCCGCGCGGCGGATCACCTCGATGATCGGCCCCTCCGGCTGCGGCAAGTCCACGCTGCTCCGCTGCTTCAACCGGATGAACGACCGGGTGAAGGGCTTCCGCGCCCAGGGCAAGATCCTGCTGGACGGCCGGGACATCTACGAGCGGGGTACCGATCTGTCGCGGCTCCGGAAGCGCGTCGGCATGGTCTTCCAGCGGCCGAACCCGTTTCCGCTCTCCGTGTTCGAGAACGTCGCCTACGGCCCGAAGGTCCACGGCGCGACCAACGGCCGCGCGGTCGAGTCGGTCGAGAAATCGCTCCGCGCCACCGGGCTCTGGGACGAGGTCAAGGACAAGCTCGACCGCAACGCGCTGTCGCTCTCGGCGGAGCAGCAGCAGCGGCTCTGCATCTCGCGGCTCCTCGCCGTTGAGCCCGAAGTGCTCCTGATGGACGAGCCCTGTTCGGCGCTCGATCCGATCGCGACGACGCGGGTCGAGGAGCTCATGCAGGAGCTGCGGCGGGATTACACGATCGTCATCGTGACGCACAACATGCAGCAGGCGTCGCGGGTCTCCGACCACTGCGGCTTCATGTGGCTCGGCGAGCTCGTGGAGTTCGACAAGACCGAAGTGATATTTACGCGTCCGAGGCATGCGCAGACCGAAGGTTATGTGACGGGCAGGTTTGGTTAGAGAATCGCGAATAGCGGAAGGGCCCCCGCGATTCGCCGCGATTCGCGATTCGGGCCACAGGAGGACTATGACCATTCACCGGCACTTCGAAGACCAGCTGCAGGAGCTCAAGGGGCGACTGGTCACGATGGGCACCGCCGCGGAGTCGATGATCGAGCGCGCGGTGAAAAGCCTTCTTGAGCGGGATGCCAGCCGCCTCGCGGACATCTTCAAGACCGAGCAGGAGGTGAACGGACTCCACATCGAGGTCGACGAGCGGGTCATCAACCTCATCGCGCTCCACCATCCCGTGGCCACGGACCTCCGGATGGCCGTCATGTGCTCCAAGATCGCCGGGGAGCTGGAGCGCATCGGCGATCAGGCCGTGAACATTTGCCAGAACACCACCGAACTCCTACGATATCCCCCGCTGAAGCCGCTCATCGACATCCCGCTGATGGCGGAGATCGCGCGTCGGATGCTTCGGGAAAGCCTGGACGCCTTCGTGCGGCAGGACGCCGTCCTGGCGCAGAAGGTCCTGAATACCGACGATGAAGTCGATGCCTTCAAGAACCAGATCTTCCGGGAGCTGCTGACCTACATGATGTCGGACCCGGGCACGATCCCGCGGGCGCTGGCCCTGATCCTGATCTCGCGCAACCTCGAGCGCGTGGGCGACCACGCGACGAACGTCGCCGAGGAGGTGATCTATAGCGCCCAGGGCCGGGATGTGCGGCACCACCACGAAGAGACCAGGCGCACTGAGGAAGGAAAGTAAACCGTGGCGCGCACGATATTAGTCATCGACGATGAGCCGGAGTTGGTCAAGCTGCTGGACTACAACCTGACCAAGGCGGGCTATCTGGTGCTCTCGGCGCGGGACGGCGAGGCCGGCCTGGCGTCGGCGCGGAAGCATGCCCCCGACGCGATCGTCCTCGACGTGATGATGCCGGGACTCGACGGCTGGGAGGTCTGCAAGCGGCTCCGCCAGGACCCCTCGACCTCGGCGTTGCCGATCCTCATGCTGACCGCCAAGGCGGACGAGGGCGACCGCGTGCTCGGCCTGGAGCTGGGGGCGGACGACTACGTCACCAAGCCCTTCGGCGTGCGCGAGCTGCTGGCCCGCGTCAAGGCGCTCCTGCGCCGCTCCGAGGTCGCCTCCAGCTCCCCCGAGGTCCTCAAGACCGGCAAGATCGTGCTCGATTCAAGCCGCCGGACCGTCACGTCGTCCGGAAAGCCGGTCGCCCTCACGGCCACCGAGTTCAACCTGCTCAAGGCCCTCGCCGAAAAGGAGGGCCGCGTCATCTCCCGCGAGGACCTGCTCTCACTGGCGCGGGGCGACGACGTCGCCGTGATGGACCGCACCGTCGACGTCCACGTGGCCGCGCTTCGCAAGAAACTCGGCAAGAACGGGGAAACGATCGAGACCGTGCGAGGCGTCGGGTACCGGCTCAAGGAATAACGCGTGTTTCGCAAGCTGATCGCCGCGACCCTCGGCCTTCTGCTGCTCGCCCTCGCCCTCTTCGGCGTCCTTTCAGCCCAGGCCACCCGGACTCGCCTCATGGACGAGATGTCCCGGCGCCTGAGCAGCGACGCCGAGATCCTCCGGCTGATCGTCGCGACCACCCCGCAGTCCGGCCCGCTTCAAAGCAGCGTGCAGGACCTTTCGCGGCGCCTCGAGGCGCGCTTCACGGTGATCGACGGGGAGGGGCGCGTGCTCGCCGATTCCGACAACGACCCCGCCGGGATGGACAATCACAACAACCGGTCGGAGGTCCGCCAGGCCCGCCAGCACGGCAAGGGCAGCGAGACCCGCTACAGCGACACGATGCGCACCGAGATGCTCTACTTCGCCCGCCTGATCGAGGTCCCGCCAGGGACCGTCGTCCGCGCGGCGCTTCCGCTGACCCGCGTCCAGGAGGAGGTCGGCGGGATCTACCGGACCATGGTGATCGCCTTCGCCGGGATCGCGATCGTGGCGGCGGCGGTGATGTTCCTGATCGCCCGCGAGATCACGCAGCCGCTGCGCGAGATGCGCATCCTGGCCGACTGGGTCGCGGCGGGCGACTTCACCCGGAAGGCGCCGCTGCGCGCGCCGGACGAGATCGGCCACGTCTCGGCGGCGCTCAACCGGATGGCCGACGAGCTCTCCGCGCGCCTCGACAAGCTGCGCGCCGAGCGCTCGAAGCTCGAGGCCGTCATCTCGAGCATGGAAGAGGGCGTGATCCCGCTCGACCCCGACGGGAAGATCCTCGGCATGAACGCCGCAGCGAAGGAGCTCTTCGGGCTGCGCGACGATCCGCAGGGCCTCAAGCTTTGGGAAGTGATCCGCCTGCCCGGGCTCGAGGAGGCGGCGACAAAGACCCTCCGGAACCGGACGCCCGTCACCGATTCCTTCGAAGTCGGCGACCGGGTTCTCTCGGTGCGGCTCTCGCCGGTGACGGACGGGGCGGGCGCGGTGCTCGTGGCTCACGACATCACCGAGGACCGGCGCTACGACACGCTGCGGAAGGAGTTCGTCGCGAACGTGTCCCACGAGCTGCGCACGCCGCTCACGGTCGTCCAGGGCTACGTCGAGACGCTGACCGAGGGCGCCTGGAAGGACGAGAAGAGCTCGCTGGAATTCCTGTCCATCATCGACAAGAACGTCCGGCGGCTCAGCGCGATCGTCAGCGACCTGCTGGACCTCTCGAAGCTCGAATCGGGCGGCCAGGTCCTCGAGCGCCGTGAGGTCGACGTGCGCGGGATCGTCGACCGGGTGGCCGAGGCGTTCCGGCCCGTGGCGGCGCGGAAGCAGCAGCAGTTCTCGGCCGAGGTCGGGCCCGGCACGGGCGGGCTGAGGGCGGACGGCACGCTCCTCGAGCGGGCGCTGTCGAACCTCGTGGACAACGCGCTCAAGTACACCCCGGAGAAGGGGAAGATCCGCGTCTGGGCCGGTCCCGAGGACGGCCACGTGGTCATGTCGGTCGAGGACAACGGCGGGGGCATCCCGGAGGCGGACCTGCCGAGGATCTTCGAGCGCTTCTACCGCGTGGACAAGTCGCGCTCGCGCGACCTGGGCGGGACGGGCCTCGGCCTCTCAATCGTGAAGCACATCATCCAGCTCCACGGCGGCACCATCTCGGTCCGCAGCACGCCGGCCGGCAGCACCTTCACGATTCGGCTGCCCGTCCGGACCGAAGCCTGAGCCGCCGTTCCCCGCGTTACTTTCGGAACGGATCGACCGAGGCGACGTCCAGGGTTCGCGTCGCGCGTTTGAGGAAGAGAATGGCGAAGCAGGTGTCCCAGGTCGTCTGACCTTCGCCCGCGCCCGCGAAGGGGCTGTTGGCGCGCCAGGAGCCGTCCGCTTTCTGGGCATCCAGGAGATAGTTGGCTCCCTCGCGATACCAGTCGTGGCTGCCGATGGACCAGGTGTTGTACAGCATCCCTACGCGTTCCAACGCATACAGATAGTAGTAGTGCCACTCGGGGTATTTCCCCGGGTTCGTGGTCACGGTGAACTGCTCGGCCAACCACGACAGGCCCGATTGGACCGACGGATCCGTCTTCCAGTCCTTCTTGAGCATGTAGTCGTAGATGACGAGCGCCGACACGGCCCCGGCCGTCATGGATCCGAACGGCTTCTCCTGCGACGTTCCTCCTTTGGCGTAGTCCCAGCCGCGCGGCGGGGCGGGCAGGGGGCCTCCGGTGGCCACATCGTTGGTCTTCCCACCCGGGGCGCCTTGCTGACTGGTCTCCCACCATTTCCTCGCCAGCTCGAGGACTTCCTGCGGGATGAGGATCCCGGCGTCGTGGCAGGCCCGGAGTCCGAGCGCGGCATACTGGGAGTTCGAGTCGTCTCCGCGGTCCGACGAACTGAATTTCGACCTCGTGATCGTGATCGTGCGGACGACGGGAGGCTTGGGCCGGGCGCCTTCGGCGGGCGTTCCCCGCTTCGGATCCGGCGTGGCTTTGGACGGTCCCTTGCCGCCGCTGGAGACCGGCTTCGTCGGGACCAGGGTGGGAGTCCCCGGCACGGCCTCGGTGGAGCACTCATAGTTCCATTGCCCGTGCTTGAGCTGGCTGTCGATCAGCGCCTGTCCGCACTGGGCGATCCGGTCCTGGTATCGGACGCGATCAATCTCCTCGAGGATCATGGCCTGGAGCGCCACCTTGTAGGTGTGGGTCATCTTCGACTGGAGCATGCGCTCGAAGGGTTCCCGGAATGCCGGATCCGTCTGAGGGAGGCCTCCGTGGACCCAGGCCAGGAGGATCAATTCGTCGGAGTTCGGGAGTCCCTTGTGGGCGGAAGGAGACGGGGCCTTCTTGAGGAACTCCATGCCCTTTTGGATGGCGTCATCGACCCGCCTGGGGTCGACACCGGGGTAGCCTTTCGCCGCCCCTTCCTTCTTCCGCTCCTGCGCGGAGGCAAGGGAGCCGATCAGGATCAGCATCATTCCCAAGGCGAGTGATCTCACCGGAACCCCCTTCGCTGGTTGCCGTGATGAACCCGGGAGGAGGGGGTCTCCTTCGGAGAAAAATGCCGAGAGACAGCGCGGCCACGATTGCGACGGACGCGAGGGAGAATCCGAGGTGCCCGCTCCGGGAGCCCGACAATCCACGGACTTCGGAGCGATCGCGGTCGAACACGATCGTGCGGCCGCCGCTGAGCTCGGAGACGTGACGCGGATTGCCCCCGTGCTCGTCGAAGAGCGTGCAGCGGACGCTGAACTGCCCCAGGGGCTTGGGGGAGCGGTAGCGCAGCACCAGGGTCACCGGCGCGCGTCCCTCCGCCACGCTCAGGGCCGGCGGCAGGGCGTCCGGGTCGCCTTCGCTGACACAGTTCTCGATGCGGAACTTCCGACCGACGTAATCGACGATGGCAGGAAGGACGCGGCGCCATTCCTCGGGTTCCACGATTCCGTTGCGGTCCAGATCGAGGCGCGCCAGACCGGCGAGATCCTCAAGGGAGAAGGTAAACGTCGCCCGGATCTCTCGCTCTCCGAGCTCCAGCCGCGAGGAGGAGACGGTCGCTTCGTGCGCGAGGAGCAGGGCCAGGAGGGCGCTCATCACGGGTGGATCTCCTTCGCGGCCTCGAGATGCATGCGCGCTCGAGACGCGCAGCCCAGGCGGGACTCCATCTCGGCCGCGAGCTCGTGCAGGCGCGCGTCGGGGGCGCCGCTCCGGAGCGCCTCCCGGACGGCGACCCGCGCCTCCTGGAGCCGCCCCGCGGCGAGGCGGGCGCGGGCGAGGGTCTCGAGCGTCTCCGTATTCCGGCGCAGGAGAGCTTCAGACTCGGCGATCGCGAGGGCCTCCCGGGCGGCGTCGGCCGTTTCCGCATCCAGGAGCACCTGGGCAAGGGCGATGCGGTGGCCCGGGGATTCCCGGAGCGCCTTCTCCGCGGCGGAGCGGAATTCCTCGGCGCCGGCGGCGTCTCCCCGGCTCCGCCGGACGCGGGCCCGACGAGCGAGATAGACGGGATCTCCGGACACGCGGTGAGCGCTCGCGTAAGCGGCCTCGGCGGCGTCGAGCCGGCCGCGCTCCCTCTCGAGGTCGCCGAGCAGTCCGAGCGAGAGCGGATGGAACGGCCGGATGCGGATCGCCTCGCGCAGCAGATCCTCCGCCGCGTCGTCGCGGCCGCGCCGCATCTCCATGCGGGCCCAGAGGGCGCGCAGCCAGGCCGAGCCTTCCGCGTCGCCCGGTTCTTCCATGGCCGCGGCCTTGCGGAAATCGTGGAGGGCTTCGCGCTCGTCGCCGCGGGCGGCGAGGATTCCGGCCCGCAGGGCCAAGGACTCGGAGATCGGCGCGCGGTCGATGAGTGCATCGGCGCAGAGCAGGGCGCCGTCCAGGCGCCCGATGCCCCAGAGGGCGGTCGCCTTGAGCGAGAGAGCGCGGGCATCGCGGGGACGTTCGCGAAGGACTTGATCGCAGAGCTCGATCGATCGCCCGAACTCGTGCTTCATCTGCGCCGCGTGGGCGAGGGCAAGCGTCGCGCCGGGGTTGGAGACGGAGAGCGCGTCCAGCGAGCGATGGGCCGCGCTCTCGGCCTCGTCGATCCAGCGGCTCTGGCCGGTCCGGCGTGCCTTCCGCAGGCAGGCGCCGGCCAGGGCGGCGAGATCGAGGCCTTCCGGAGCGCGGGCGACCCGCTCCCGGAGGACGTCGAGATCGGCGTCCGTTTCCACGGCGGTCGTCAGGGGAAAGCGGTAGGGGGCGACGCGGCTCCGCTCCTCGCGGCCGGAGACTTCGGACCAGGCGAGCGCCAGAGCGATGATCGTCGCGAGCGCGGCGCCGTTCCAGATCCAGATCTTGTTCATGGCTCCTCCCGGAAGGGGCCGGGGCGCCCCGATCCTCGGGACGCCCCGGCTTTAGAGTTCTAGTTGGGATCCGCCAGGAAAGGGAACGTGGCCGACTGGCCGGCGCCGATCGCCGCCTGGCCGTGGAGCTTGTTGTGGCCGATGGCGGGGTTCGTCGACCCGGCGCCCGCGGCGGGCTTGTAGTACGGCACGCCGTCGCCGAGCCCGGGCACGCCGGTCAACACCTGGTACGTGATGTCGATGACGTCGTCCTCGAGCTTCCGGCCCGCGATGGGCATGACGCCCGTGGCGCCGGTCCCGAGGCCGGTCCGTGCCATGAAGGCATAGGCCGCCGTGCCGAGCGGGATGGCGGGCAGGGTGGTGTCGATCCTCATGACGTCGGGGATCAGGGCCGCCACCACGTCGCCGGGCTGGGGCGGCGTGACCGCGTTCGCGGTGCCGATCTGCCCCAGTGCCTGGAGGGTAGCGACCGCTTCGGCGGCGACGGGCCCGACCAGAGCGGCGCCGTCCTGGTCCGGGCGGATGCTGTTGACGGCATTCAGGAAGTCGTTCGTGACGAAGAGGCCCTCGTTGATGGCGGGGCGGGCGAGGCGTTCGACCTGCACCCAGCTGGTGCCGGGAGGCATGGGGTCGTTGCTGCCCCCGCAGGCGGGAATGGCCGCCGCGGCCGCGAGGGCGAGGGAGAGTCGAATCCAGGTCTTCATGATCATCATCCTTTCGTGCTTACTGGGGGACCGAGATGGTTTCCCACACGTCGAAGGTCGTGGCGCCCGTGCCGTTGGCGAGGAAGGAGGCGGGGACGCAGACGACGATCGCGTTGACGTTGTAGCCCTTGGCGAAATCGACGGCGGTGTCGAGCGTGCGCGGGCCCACCGACCCGTTGGCGGGGAAGGCGGCGCGCCAGCTGGCGCGGATCTTGAAGTACTGCTCCACGTCGAAGAAGAACGGATCCTCTCGCAGGCCGGCGAAGACCCGCAGGGTGGCGCCGCCGAGCTCGACGTTGTTGCTGACCGGGGTGCCGGCGCTCGCGAGCGGCGTCGTGAGGATGGGGCCGCCGCCGACCTTCGTGCTGCTCGAGAGGGTCGATCCGTTGCGGATCGCCGTGACGGTCATGGCCTGCTGGTTGGACGCGTCGGGGGCGCCGAACTCGAAGCGGAGGGTGACGTCGTCAGCGCCGCTGACCGGGGCGCTGTTGTTCATCCGCTGGGTGAGATGGAACTCGTAGCGGGCGTTCGTGCTGAAGTAATACTGCTGGCGGGCGACGGAGCGCGGGTTGCTGCCCATCACGAAGACCAGATTGCCGGCCCCCGCGCCGGTATCCTGGTCGTTCTCGCGGAACACGTACAGGTCCGTCAGGTTGAGACTGCGGGACTTCTTGTCGGTCTCGCCGTCGTCGTGATCCGACGCGAGGACGCCGACCCAGCCGATCGCGCCGGCCAACAGGGCCACCGCGACGGCCGCCAGGATCTTCTTCATCTTCACCATTCACCTCCTTGAGCCCGGCCCGGGAAAAGTCCGGGACGGTTGCGGAGGGTACGGGCGTGGGGTGCGGGCCGGATCTGTGGATTCGGAGGAACAACACAAACGAGGTGTTTTTGTGGAGGGCGGGTTACTGCGCGACGGCCATGATGGGCGTCGTGGGGCTCTTGCTGCCGCCGATGGGCTCCATCGTCAAGGCGAACTTGTGGCCCCGGGCGTAGGCGAACTTCATCATGTCTTCGCCGTCGAGCACGCCCGAGCTGTTCAGGGTGAACGTCTTGCAAGGGACCGGCGCCGCCTGGGGACCGATGTGCCACAGCTGGTAGACCTTGCCTGCGGGCAGCGCGGGGAGTCCGCTGACGTCGATCTTGAGGATGCCCTGATCGTAGCGACTCGTTCCGTCGACCCCGGGAGCGCCCGTCCAGAGAAGCTTCGCGCTCGTGTCCGTCAGGGAAGTGACGAGCAGGGCGAGGAGGACGACCGCGGCGGCCGCCCAGAAGACGCGGCTGAGAATCGCGCGGCGCGGTGCGTGCCGGCCCGCGGCGGCCGCCATCACGCGGCTCTTCAGCCCCTCCGAGGGCGCGATCGGGCTCAGCGAGCGGGGCAGCCCGGTCGCCGCCTCCTGATACTCCTTCACCAGGGCGCGGAGGGACTCC
>Ga0310813_10002458_pt1 | contig 11220 bp, 12 predicted proteins | sample YN3metagenome_FD_203086 | JGI IMG/M metagenome (GOLD analysis project Ga0310813, IMG submission 203086) | Soil microbial communities from experimental microcosm in Duke University, North Carolina, United States - YN3 | ecosystem: Engineered > Artificial ecosystem > Soil microcosm > Unclassified... | reverse complement strand
TTGATCTTCGCGCTCGGAGAGGCGGCCCAGCGCGCGCCGACGCAACTCGTGCTGAGCGCGGCGGCGATCGCGGTGGTGTTCGGACTGCTGCTGATCCGCCGTGAAGCGGGCCATCCGGCGCCGATGCTGCCCGTCGATCTGTTCAAGCGGCCAGTGTTCGCGCTGTCGGCGGTGACGGCGGTGTGTTCGTTCGCCGCGCAAGGACTCGCGTTCGTGTCACTGCCGTTTTATTTCGAGGACGTCCTGCATCGCAGCCAGGTCGAAACCGGCTTTCTGATGACGCCGTGGCCGGTGGTGGTGGCGCTGGCCGCGCCGCTCGCGGGCAGTCTGTCGGACCGCTATCCGCCCGGCCTGCTCGGCGCGATCGGGCTCGCGGTGATGTCGGCGGGGATGGCGTCGCTGGCGCTGTTGCCGGTGCATCCGCACGTGCTCGACATCGGCATCCGGATGGCGATTTGCGGCGCGGGCTTCGGCTTCTTCCAGTCGCCCAATCTGAAGGCGCTGATGGCGAGCGCGCCGCCCGAACGCAGCGGCGGCGCAAGCGGCATCGTCGCGACCGCGCGGCTGCTGGGGCAGACCACCGGCGCGGCGCTGGTTGCGTTGAGCTTCGGAATTGCCGGCCGCCATGGTCCGACGCTTGCGCTCGGCACGGGCGCGTTCTTCGCCGGCGCGGCGAGCCTTGCGAGCGGACTGCGACTGCTGGCGCCTTCGCATCGCGCGGGTGGACACGTGAAAGCGTCGGCGAAATGAAAAGCGGGCGCGCTGTGGTGACAGCGCGCCCGCTTTACGAATCGACCGCTGATCGAGTGCCGGTCAACGCGCCGCGAAATACCCCTTCACTGCGGCGATGAACGTATTGATGTCCTCACGCGACACGTCCTTATGCGTGACGAAACGCGACGCGTACAGCATCTGCGTGAGAATGCCGCGCTCTTTGAGCCACGCCTCGAGCGGCGCGCAATCCTGCTGCGGAAACTGCGCGAACACCATGTTGGTGGCGACCGACTGCACCTTGACCTGCTCGATCGCTTCGAGACCCGCCGCCAGATGCGCGGCATTCGCGTGGTCGTCCGCGAGGCGCTCGACGTTGTGATCCAGCGCGTACAGGCAGGCCGCCGCCAGCACGCCTGCCTGGCGCATGCCGCCGCCCAGCACCTTGCGCCAACGGTGCGCCACGTCGATCAGCGCCTGGCTGCCGACCAGCACCGAGCCCACCGGCGCGCCCAGCCCCTTCGAAAAACAGATCGACACGGAATCGAACGGCTCGCATAGAGCTGCGACCGGCTTGCCCGACGCGACTGCCGCGTTATAGACGCGCGCGCCGTCGAGGTGGGTCGACAGGCCGCTCTGACGCGCGAGCTGCACCGCCTCGGCGACATATCCGGCCGGCAGCACCTTGCCGCCGATGGTGTTTTCGAGCGCCAGCAGCCGCGTGCGCGCGAAGTGGTTGTCGATGGGCTTGATCGCGGCGGCGATCTTGTCGAGCGGGATCGAGCCGTCGGCGGCATTTTCGAGCGGCTGTGGCTGGATGCTGCCGAGCACCGCCGCGCCGCCGCCTTCGTACTTGTACGTGTGTGCGAGCTGGCCGACGATGTACTCGTCGCCGCGTGCGCAGTGCGCCATCAGTGCCGCGAGGTTGCTTTGCGTGCCACTCGGGAAGAACAGGCCCGCTTGCTTGCCGGTGCGTTCGGCGACGGCGGCTTGCAGACGCAGCACGGTGGGGTCGTCGCCCCAAACGTCGTCCCCCACTTCGGCGGCCGACATGGCCGCGAGCATCGGCGGAGTTGGACGGGTTACGGTATCGCTGCGCAAATCGATCATTGTGTGTCCCTGTATGTCCTTGTGCGTCTATGGATGACAGCCTGAGAGTGCCGGCCAGCGCGATGCTGCTTGTACTGACGGAAGGATGCGGCGTCGGCGGTTCAGTCACGCATTGTGCTTTTTGGTTTATGTTTTGTCATTGGTGCGTTGCACCATTGCTGCCCTTTTCTGACAAACGAATCCGCGACGTGGTTAGCACGGGAGCGTGCGGAATCAATAATATATCATATTGTGATATATTATTGAGCGGCAAAAGCCAATCATACGAGCAGCGGCTTGCATACGTCACGTCATCACATACCATGTAACTAAGCCTTCACGTGGCGGAGTACCCATTCAAAGCAAGTCCGCTGACGAATACAAGAATGATTCATACGGATCGCGCGCGCCCCTGGGGCAGTCGCGTCCCGCTCCGGGTTCGACAATCCCGTCGCGTGCAAGGCGTTGCCGAGGCCTGCACCGCAATCCAGAGAAGGAAAAGGAGCTGCCATGCTGGTCACGTTTCAATCGAGCGCCACGCCCGATGTCCTGATGATCAGGGAACTTGCGCAGTATCTGCTGGGCATCGCCGGCAAGCGGCTTGACCACCCAGGTGTCATCGAGCATGGCGAATTGCCGCGCGCAATCAGCCGCATTGAGCGGGCGATATCCAACGAAGAGAAAGCGGAAATCGTGGAAGATGCGCTGAACTGCGCCGCGCTGAACCATCTTCGGGAGCGCGGCAGTGGATTCGCGCAACGGGTCTGGCCGCTGCTCGACATGATGCGGCGGGCCAATCGGCAGCAGGCCGACATCATCTGGGGTTTCCAGGTCGGCACTGGTAATTACGGTTGACTATCGGCCGCTCGATCCGGGGTGGGGCGCGGTATCTAGCGCTATTTTGTAGGCTGCTGTTTCCCTTCGTGGCTGCCTTCAGGCCTTTGCCGCGTCACGCAATTATCAGCATCGCTGATCAGATCTTTTTCATCCTGCTTCTCTGTCCCGTGGCATCGGGGAAATGGCCTCGTCGACCGGTCTGCCCACGGTATCGGCAGGACGGCGCCCTGGCCATGACGGTCGGGGCAGGCTCGCCACGCCGAACAACGGATGGCCGATCGGTAGGGTCGTCGTCGGGAATCAGCAAAGACAGCCCCAGTCCGACAAGCGAGAAAACGATCATCGCGATGAAGAGCAGCGAATACTCGGCGGCAACGCGGAAAAAATCATCCGCGCCTACAGCCTCTATCTGGCGGGGTCGGCTATGGGATTCGAGCGGGGTGGAGATCGTTATTCCAGATTCTGGCGTCGCGCCCGGCCGACGTGACTGAACGGCGCGATCACGCTATGGGCCGCCTGGGCATCGAGCAACGCGACTATCCGTTCAATCGCGCGTACATGTATACGCAATGTTCACCCGTCGAGCCAACGGACAGCGCACGTGCGATGAGTTGACATCAACGGCCCGCTGTACTGCGAGCGTTGCGTCCTCTCATCGCAGCCCTCCCTAAAGCTGTTCGACCGAGCGTGAGTTCTCACCGGCGCCCGGAGTTTCCGCACCCGTTTCCGGCCCCATGGTGACCAGCACGCTGCAACTGACCCGGTCCAGCAGCAGGCCATCGTTCCTGCCGCCCCACCAGCGCGTCATCCGGCTCGTATGACGGTGCCCTACGACGATCAGATCGACCTTCAGATCGCTCGCGAACAACGGAATCTCCTCCAACGGATCACCGATGGCGAAATGCCCGCGCGCCCAGATTCCGCGCGCAGCGAGTTTTTTCAAACCTTCGTCGAGCAAACTTCTGGCCGAGTCGGTGATGAGATCGACCGGGATGGCCGAGATGATGTCGGCCCCTTGCACCCAGGAAGAATTGTTGAGCACGGAAAGCACGTGCACTTCCGCCTTGAGATCCTGCGCCAGACAGGCGCCGTCCTTCAATGCGTGCTGCCCTTCGCGTGTTCCGTCGTAGCAGAGAAGAATGCGGGTAAAAGTCGGCATCTCGTGTCTCCCTGTCTTTCGCTTCGCGGCAGCGCAATAATCCGCTTCGCAATGCACCGATGCGCCCGCTCGGAGACAAACGCGGCATCGCCGCCGAGCCGGCACATCATCAATTCATTATATGTCGCTTCGTGATACGCACAGCACTCAGCCCCGCTGCCCCGCGCTCGTCGTTCGGACCGGCCGCCTATCACTTGTACTCTGTCGCCGCTCGACAAAGCCCGCCGCCGCGCATCGCGACACCGGCGTCACGCCCCGTTGCCGAAGTCGCCCCTTGGCATTCGTGTACGCGGCGATTCCTGACCGTCGAGTGGAAGCGCGAAAGACTTTCGCAAAACGCCGCTGCATCCTGCCCCCGTCAGGTCTGCATCATTTTGTGACGTAAAGCACGGCTAACAACGCATGCCTGCAAGCGCGGCAGCATAGAAACGACACGGGACGCCAGCGCTCGCATTCAGCTCTGCTGCCTGCGCTATTAGATCATAACGTGATATATACTGATTGGTAAGCAATCGCGTTTCGAGCGGGAGGATCAAATGGTTATCGCCGACGACTTCGAAATCAGTTATCTGCTGGTGGCGTTTGCGCTGCTCGGCGTCATTCTGATCGGCAGTCTGCTCGATACGCTGCACCTCCAGAAGCTCCATCCGCGGCTGGTTGGCGCAACGCTTGGCGCGCTGCTGGGCTTTGCGTTGGTCGAAGCGGTGCCGCTATTCACCTGAGGATACGTTGACGGTGGGCGCAGAGCACTTCGCAATCACGGAGGCACCGAATGCTAGCGCCGTTTTCACGCATTCTTCTGTGCTGTGACGGCACGCCGGAAGGACAGCGAGCGCTAAGCTGCGGCGCGATGCATGCACGGCAATTGCAGCTGAAACGCATCTGCTCTCGATCCTGGACACGACCTGCTGGTCGAGCGGACTCGCCGTGCTCGCGTCGATGAATTTCCAAATCGACGAAGAAGAGGCGAGTAAGACGCTCGCGGAAGGCATCGACAAGTTGCGCACGTGGGGCCTCGTCGCAACCGGTCACGTGGAAGTGGGGAACGCCGTCGAACATATCGCGCGGTGGGCTCAGTCGATACATGCCGTTCTGATCGTCGTGGGCCATCAGCCGCAAGGCGTGTTTGCGCGCTGGTGGAGCGGCGAAAACCATGCAAGCCTGCTCGACCGGGTGTCGTGCCGCGTTCTGTTCGAAGTCGCGGATTGACTCGTTGATTGATACATAGCTAATCGTGGAGACCGGCCATGATGGATTTTCTGGTGCAGCTTGCAGTGTGCGGCGCGGTGCTTGCAATGGTCATTCTTCTGATCGTCACACAGGAGCGACGAGCGACCCTCCGCGAGCGGCTTCTCCGCTCCGGTGTGCGTCGCCATTGGTGGAATCGGCCGCGCAACGGGCATTGAAGACATTAAAGCCTCCGAGCCAGCCGCTTCCTTCGCGGCGTCGCCACGGCATGCGCACCCCACTACGACTCGGGCCAAAGAAAGAAGATATGAGCGCCGCCCGCGTCAGCGGGCATGTTGTCCATCGGATGCCCCGTGTGCCACCTCCGCCTTGCCGAGCAGCAGTCGTCCGGCCATCTCACGAGGACCAATGGACCACCCGACAACATGTCGAGCATGGTCGCGCCGTATACGCCGACCACGGTAAACGGCACGTCACCGAAGTACGCAGCGGTTTGCCCCGCAGGCACAACGGCGGATCGAGGGCGTTGTAACGAGTTGCGCGTTGCGTTGTTTGCCCACGCGCTTGCCGCGCTGCTATGTTCGCCGTAGAGGTCGGCCGCTCGCGTCGTGGCGGCACAGTGGACGACCGGAATAACGCAGGCCGCGAGGACGGCCACCCACCGCCGTTGCGAAAGACGCCGTTTCATCGCTCGATCTTTTGTCGAACTACCCGGCCGCGAAATATCGGCGGCCGCGCCGAACGGCTAAAGCCCCCAGATGATGTCCGCATCGCTCTTGCGCGCCGCGCGCATCATGTCCAGAAACGGCCATGCGCGTTGAGACAGCCTGTTACGCGATTCGCGGTGGTTGCCGGCCGAACAGTGCAGGGGTTCGACGGTCGCTTCCGCCGTCGCATCGTCCGAAATCGCGGCTTCGAGCCGGTCAATCGCGACCGGCAGTTCATCATGCACGATGACGCCACGGTCCTCGAGACGCTTGCCGATCAAGCCCAACAGATATTGCGCAAGGTCCCGGAGCATCACGACATCCGGCGATGCCGTCGATTGAAAAGTAATGAGCATGACAACTCCTTTGGAATAGCGCGTGGCAAGCCACTTGTCGATCGGATTCCTATGCATATCGACCGGCGTGATAGCTCACGCGCGATTGCATTTTCATCGATCCGCCTACGATCATTTTATATCACAACGTGATTAAATGAAAACGGAGCGCTCATCCGGCCAATGGCGGCGCGCGTCGGCGGGGTTGTCTTCAGCGAGGAGACAAGCAGCAGGATCGCACCCCGGCAGTTCCGCACCGCAACAGTCGAATTCCGCGATTTATATCATATTGAAATATAATCACGACCACAGTGTATTCGCACTACCAGGGTTTCCCCGGTAATGTCCCCGCATAATCGACTACTGCCCCGTCCTATCTTGTTCCGCTCCATTGTCCTTCGCTGGCTTGCCAGCTTTATTCCCGCACCGGTCACCGTGAAATGGCAGGAGCGCGCGCGCCCGTGTCTTGGCGCGCTGCTGGGGATCGCCTTCACCGGCGGCTCCATGTTTCTGCTGCTCGGGCCGTCGGCGAACATTCCGCTGCTGGTCGCGCCAATGGGCGCCTCCGCCGTTTTGCTGTTTGCCGTGCCCGCGAGCCCCCTGGCGCAGCCGTGGTCGATAATTGGCGGCAATCTCGTGTCTGCGACGATCGGCGTGACCTGTGCCAGTGTCATCGCCGATCCGACCCTCGCGGCTGCGTTGGCGGTCGCGCTATCGATCTGCGGAATGTTCGCGCTTCGCTGCGTTCATCCGCCTTCGGGCGCCGTGGCATTGACAGCGGTGCTGGGCGGCCCCGCCATCCATGCGCTGGGCTACCGGTTCGTGCTGGAGCCGATTGCGATCCAGTCGGCCGCGCTGCTTGCCGCGGCGCTCGCCTATCACGCCGCCACCGGCCACCGCTACCCGCACAGCGGGCGCCTGACCCGCGGCACAGGCGGGAATGCGGCCGACGACGCGTCGCGCGCAGGCTTCACTCGCGCGGATCTCGAAGCCGTTCTGAAGCGCCGCAGCGAAATGCTGGACATCGACCCGGACGACCTCGAATCGCTGCTGCGTGAGACGCAGCTTCAGGCCTTCTCGCGAAGCTTCAACGAACTGAGTTGCGAGGACATCATGTCCCGCCACGTGGTGTCGGTCTCCGCAACCACGCGTGCAACGGTTGCGTGGGGCCTGCTCAAGCGCAACAAGGTGAAGGCGCTCCCCGTCACGGACACCGACCGGAATCTGATCGGCATCGTGACGCGGGCCGACCTCGTCGACAAGCGGGTTTTCGGCCAGTTCCTGCCGTTCGCCACCCGCCTAAACGGCTGGCTTCGCGGCGATGCGCTGCGCACGCCGACCGTCGGCAGTGTGATGAACACCGAGGTTTGCACCACCAGCGCCACCGCGCCGATCACCGACCTCGTGCCGCTGTTCGCGCATCACGGCCACCACCATATCCCGGTGCTCGACGCAGCCGGGCATCTGATCGGCATGATCACGCAGGTGGACCTGATCGCCGGCCTCTACCGGCAGACCGTGCTCAAAGCGCAAAAGGCGGCGTAGCGACACCAACTTCGCCTGCCCGGCGAGACGAATAAAATATACATCATTATGTGATATATTAATCGTTTATTCGCATTGGCAGGTACCCAATGAAAGTACGGACTCGTGGACTGACCAAAGCCGACTTCGCGCAACTGTCGGAGTTTCGCTACCAGATGCGGCGCTTCGAACGGTTCTCCGAGCAGGCCGCGCAGAGCGAAGGGATTACGCCGTTGCAGTATCTGCTGCTGCTGCACATCAAGGGATATCCGGAGCGCGACTGGGCCACCGTCGGCGAGTTGGCGGAGCGGCTTCAGTCCCAGCATCACGGCGTCGTCGCGCTGGTGTCGCGCTGCGAAGCACTCAGTCTCGTGCGCCGCCAGGTCAGCGAAACCGATCGCCGCCAGGTGGAAGTCCACCTCGAAAAAGCCGGCGAGCGCGTGCTTGCGAGACTGGCGGAATTGCACCGCGCCGAATTGAAATCGCTCGAGGGCGCTTTCCAGATTCCACAGATCGACTTCGACTAACCATGAGCATGAATTCACATAAGCGCGATTTTTCGGCCAACGCCCGGTTGCCCGGCATTATCGCGCTCGCTGCGTGCATCGGGGTGGTCAGCACGCTTGCCGCATTCGTATTGCTGAACCTGATCCGTCTGTTCACCAATCTGTTCTTCTTCGGCGCGCTGTCGTTTGCCGACCGCTCGCCCGCCGGCAACACGCTCGGCCTGTGGGTCATCGGTGTGCCGGTGATCGGCGGGCTGATCGTCGGCCTGATGGCGCGCTACGGTTCCGAGAAAATTCGCGGACACGGCATTCCCGAGGCGATCGAAGCCATCCTGTTCGGTAAAAGCAAAATGTCGCCGAAGGTCGCGATCCTCAAGCCGCTGTCGTCCGGCATCGTGATCGGCAGCGGCGGACCATTCGGCGCGGAAGGCCCGATCATCATGACCGGCGGCGCACTCGGCTCGTTGATCGCGCAATGCGTGAAGGTCACGTCGGCGGAACGCAAGACGTTGCTGGTGGCAGGCGCCGCCGCGGGTATGACCGCGGTGTTCGGCACGCCGGTGGCGGCGGTGCTGCTGGCGGTCGAACTGTTGCTGTTCGAGTGGCGGCCGCGCAGTTTCCTGCCGGTCGCGGTGGCCTGCGCGGTCGCCGGTTTCTCTCGCGCGCTGTTCTTCGGCACAGGCCCGCTGTTCCCGCTCGAAACCGCCGCGCCCGATGGCTGGTCGCTGATTTCTTGCGTAATCGCCGGGTTGTTGTCGGGTGCGCTCGCGTCTGGACTTTCCGCGGCGCTGTACAAAACGGAAGACCTGTTCGGCAAACTGCCGATTCACTGGATGTGGTGGCCCGCGCTGGGCGGCATCGTGGTCGGCATCGGCGGCTGGCTCGAACCGCGCGCACTCGGCGTTGGTTACGACGTGATCGGCGATCTGCTGCATCAGCACATCGCGTTGCAGATCGCACTTCTGCTGCTGGCCGTGAAGGCCGTCATGTGGGTCGTCGCGCTCGGCTCCGGCACCTCCGGCGGCGTTCTCGCGCCGCTGCTGATGCTCGGCGCCGGGCTCGGCACCGTCCTCGCGCACTGGCTGCCGGGCAATCAGCCGGCCTTGTGGCCGGTCGTGTGCATGGCCGCCACGCTCGGCGCGACACTCGGGGCACCGTTGACCGCCATCGTGTTCGCTTTCGGCCTGACCCACGACAGCAATGCGCTGCTGCCGCTGCTCACCGCGACGCTGATCGCTCATGGCTTCTCGACGGTGGCGATGCGCCGGTCGATCATGACCGAGAAAATCGCGCGCCGCGGCTACCACATCTATCGCGAGTACGGCGTCGATCCGCTCGAACGTCATTACGTCGACGAAGTGATGACGGCCCCGGTCGAATCGATCGACGCCGGGTTGACGGTCGGCGAGGCTCAGCGCACGTTTTTCGGCGTGAACCAGGTGCGCCGCGCCTATCCCGTGGTCCGCGACGGCGCGGTGCTCGGCGTGGCCGACCGCGCGTTGCTCGAACGCTTCTGTAGCGCGGACGGAGCCGATAAACGCAGCGCGCATCTGGCCGACGTGGTCGGCCAGACCGCGCCGGCCTACGCGTTGCCGACCGAAACGTGCCGGCTCGTCGCGACGAGATTGGCGGTGCACAATCTCGAACGCTTGCCCGTGGTGGCCGACCGCAAGACCATGCGTCTCGTCGGGATCGTGTCGCGCAGCGATCTGGTGAAACCGTCGCTCAGCCACTTCGAAGAAGAACACAAGCGCGAGCGCTTCCGGCGTTTGGCGCCATCGCTCGGCAAGCGGCGCTTTGCGCCGGCTCGCAAGACCGGCTGAACAGAACGAGGCGGTCTCGGTCGCAGAATCCGATTGCCGTTTCCACCTCGTCGGTTTTGCGCAGCGCGCGCTATTTGCCCGCGCCGCGCTCGATGACGCAACTCAGCACGAGCGTGTCGCCCCGCCCGGCTTCGGGGCTCAGAGCGGCGGTGTGAAAGTCCGTGTCATCGCAACGCCATTCGGCAACAAAGCCGCTTCTGCACTTCGCTGCCGCCCGACTCCTGAGCGACTCGCGCGGCGCGTACTCGCAGGTCATCAGGCCATTGCACCGGCGCGCGACGTCACGCGTTTCATTGCCGTGCGGCGCTCCACAGTTCTGGCCGTAACTGCCCGAGACGATCTGGATCGTTCGCACTTGCACTTCCGACGCTCCCGCATTCGCCGCCAGAACGAAGCCGGCCAGCATCGCCGATACGCAGCGAGTGCTTCCGCTAACAAGAGCCGGTCTTGCACTCCAATGAGCAGGCGCTTCAGTCACAGTGCCTCCTTCCATTCACGTAGCGAATCAAGCCTGCTAACGCGCTAACGGCAGCCGCCGCTCTCCTGCTCGCCAGCGATGCGCGCCAGCACGCCGGCGACCACCCGATCGCACTGCGCGCCGCCGAACTCGAACAGGTCCCGCTCGATCAGATCCACTTCCTGAGCCAGCGCCTCGCGCAACAGATTCCTCGCGCGAAAATGCCGGCTACGCACGGTGGCCTCCGGAATCGCGAGACACTGCGCGGTTTCCTCGATGCTCATTTCCTCGACCGAACGCAGCACGAAGACGACACGAAAAACATCGGGCAGCTCGTCGAGCTTGCGTTCCAGCAACGCACGCAACTGCGTGCGCGCGGCCGCCTTGTCCGGAGAGTTCGAATCGTCTGCGTTCATGGCGTCGATATCGACATGAGTAACCGAGTCGACCATTGGAATCACGTTCTGGCGCCGTGTCTCGCGGCGCAAACGGGCGAAGCATTCATTGAGCACCAGCCGCGACAGCCAGGTGAGCAGCGCGGAGTCGCCGCGGAACTGGCTGATTGATCGATACGCGGACAGATACGCTTCCTGCAACGCGTCTTCCGCCTCCGCGTCGTTGTGCAGCGTAGCGCGCGCGAGACGATACAGGCGCCGGTTGTGCCGGCGCATCAACAGTTCGAATGCGCTTCGGTCTCCCGCAGCGACGCGGCGCACGATCGCCAGGTCATCGACCGTGGCAGGTGCCGACTGTGTTACAGCGCTGTGCGTCATGGAGCGCTCGTCAAGTTGTGTCACCGGACATTCAGTGTGCCGCGCATCGTCGGGTGGAAGTTGCATAGATAAGGATAGCTCCCCGCTCTGCCGGCGACAAAACTCCAGGAC
>Ga0310813_10002457_pt1 | contig 11221 bp, 9 predicted proteins | sample YN3metagenome_FD_203086 | JGI IMG/M metagenome (GOLD analysis project Ga0310813, IMG submission 203086) | Soil microbial communities from experimental microcosm in Duke University, North Carolina, United States - YN3 | ecosystem: Engineered > Artificial ecosystem > Soil microcosm > Unclassified ... | reverse complement strand
CTGGCCGCTGCACGGCATCCCTGCACAGACCTTTCATGGAGCAAGCAGATCATCATGAGTAAGGATCACGTCCGCGACGACACGGGCGACGCTGTCGTCGCGTCCCCCGCGTCAGAGTCACCCGCCATCCCCGGCTCGCCCCAGACCGCGCCCAATACCTCGCGCCGCCGCTTCCTGCAGTCGGCCGCCGCGGCCGCGACGGTCGGCGCCGCTCCACAGTTGCATGCGCAAACGCAGCCCGCCGCGCCGCAGCCGGCGCTGCCGCCCGCGCCCGCCGCCGCCCCCGCGCGTCCGGTCATGCTGCATATCAACGGCCGCGAATACGCGCTGCAACTGGAGCCGCGCGTCACGCTGCTCGATGCGCTGCGCGAGTACGCCGGGCTGATGGGCACGAAGAAAGGCTGCGACCGCGGCCAATGCGGCGCATGCACGGTGCTCGCCGACGGCCGGCGGATCAACGCTTGCCTGACGCTCGCGGTGATGCACGAAGGCGAAGCGATCACGACCGTCGAAGGACTCGCGCAAAACGGCACGCTAAGCCCGTTGCAGCGCGCATTTATCGAGCACGACGCGTTTCAGTGCGGCTACTGTACGCCCGGGCAGTTGTGTTCGGCGACCGCGCTGCTCGGCGAATTCGCCGCGGGCACCGCAAGCACGGTCAGCGCCGACGTGCGCCACCGCCCGCCGCAACTGAGCGACGACGAAATCCGCGAACGCATGAGCGGCAACCTGTGCCGCTGCGGCGCCTACGCGAACATCGTCGCGGCAGTGCGCGCGGTGCATGACAACGGTAACGCCGGCACTGCCGGCAACGCCTGAAGGAGCGCTTGCGATGGACGCGATTTCCTACGAACGTGCCAGCGATCTTTCCGGTGCATTACGCTCTGCGCAGCAGCCGGGCGCATGTTTCATCGGTGGCGGCACCAACCTGCTGGACCTGATGAAAGGCGGCGTAAGCCGTCCGGTCAAGCTGATCGACATCACGCATATCGGCGGCGGCCTCGACACGATTTCGACGCTGCCCGACGGCGGCTTGCGGATCGGCGCGCTGGTGCGCAACAGCGACGGCGCCAATCATGCGTTGGTGCGCGAGCGCTATCCGTTGCTGACGCAAGCATTGCTCGCCGGCGCGTCGGCACAGTTGCGCAATATGGCAACCGTGGGCGGCAATCTGATGCAGCGCACGCGCTGCTCGTACTTCTACGACACCGCCTTCGCACAATGCAACAAGCGCCAGCCCGGCAGCGGCTGTGCGGCGCGCGAAGGTTTCAGCCGTACCCATGCGATTCTCGGCGCAAGCGCGCAATGCATCGCGGTCAATCCGTCGGATATGAGCGTCGCGCTGGCGGCGCTCGACGCTGTCGTGCGCGTGCGCGGCCCGAACGGCGAACGCGGCGTGCCGATCGGCGAGTTTCACCGGCTGCCGGGCGACCGGCCCGATCTCGATACGACGCTGCAGTTCGGCGAAATCATCACCGCCGTCGATCTGCCCGCGCCGCTTTACGCGGACCACGCGCATTACGTGAAGGTGCGCGACCGCGCGAGCTATGCGTTCGCGCTGGTATCGGTCGCGGCCGCGCTGCAGATGGACGGGCACACGGTGAAAAGCGCGCGCATCGCGTTAGGCGGCGTCGCGCACAAGCCATGGCGTGCGCATGCCGCCGAGCAGATGCTGGCCGGCCATCCGCTCACCGACACCAATGTCAAACATGCGGCGGCCGCCGCGCTGCGCGATGCGCAGCCGCAACGCGACAATCGCTACAAGATCGAATTGGCGCAGCGCGCGATCATACGTGCGGTCAACGCAGCGGCAGGCATGCCGGGAGGTGTCGCATGACGCTGATCGGACAACCGCTCGACCGTACGGACGGCGTGCTGAAAGTCACCGGCGAAGCGCGCTACGCCGCGGAATTTCCCGAGGCGCGCCTCGCGCATGCGGTCATGGTGACGAGCACGATTGCACGCGGCACCATCGCATCGATCGACGCAAGCCGCGCGCAGGCACTGCCCGGCGTGCTGCTCGTGATGACCTGGCTGAATGCGCCGAAGCTGCCGCAAGGCGGCAAGGCTGGCTTCAATCCGCCTGCCGGCCGATATCTGTCGCTGCTGCAGGACAACCAGGTGCATTACAGCAACGAGCCGGTCGCGGTGGTAGTAGCCGACACGCTCGAACATGCGACCGATGCGGCGCGCCAGTTGCGCATTACGTATCAAAGCCAGCCGGCCACGCTCGATTTCCACGCGGAGAAAGCCAACGCGCACGCGCCCGACAATCCGCAGGGCCGTCAGACCGACACGCGCCGCGGCGATTACGATGCCGGTCTGCGCGACGGCCCGGTGCGCATCGATGCAGTCTATACGACGCCGATGGAACATCACAATCCGATGGAGCCGCATGCGACGATGGCCGTCTGGGACGGCCCGCAGCTGACGCTGTACGACTCGACGCAAGGCGTCAGCGGCGCGAAGAACGCGGTCGCGAAAACACTCGGCATTGCGCCGGACCGCGTGCGCGTGATTTCGCCATTCATCGGCGGCGGCTTCGGTGGCAAAGGCTCGTCGTGGTCGCACGTGACGCTGGCCGCGATGGCCGCGAAACAGACTGGCCGTCCGGTGCGGCTCGCACTCGAGCGGCCGCAGATGTTCGGGCCGGTCGGCGGCCGGCCGTGCACCGAACAACATTTCGTGCTCGCCGCGAAACACGACGGCACGCTGACCGCGATGCGTCACGACAGCTTCTCGAACACGTCGCTGATCGAAGACTGGACCGAGACCTGCTGCATGGTTACGCGCATGTCGTATGCGGTGCCGAATCAGATCACCACGCACCGCATCGTGCCGCTGAACGTCGGCACGCCGACCTTCATGCGCGCGCCCGGCGAAACCACCGGCTCGTTCGCGCTCGAATCCGCGATGGACGAACTCGCGGCCGAACTGAAGATGGACCCGCTGCAGTTGCGCCTGAAAAATTATGCGGAAGTCGATCCGCAGGAAAACAAGCCGTGGTCGAGCAAAGCGCTGCGCGAATGCTACCGCGTCGGAGCGGAACGCTTCGGCTGGTCGCGACGCACACCCGCGCCGCGCTCGATGCGTTCCGGCAACACGCTGATCGGGCTCGGCATGGCCACCGCCACCTACCCGGCCAATCGCAGCGAAGCGGCTGCGCTCGCGCGCATCCTGCCGGACGGCACCGCGCTGGTCGCGTCCGGCACGCAGGATATCGGCACCGGCACATACACCGTGATGACGCAGGTGGCTGCCGACGCGCTCGGCTTCGCGCCGGAAAACATCCGCTTCGCGCTGGGCGATTCGACGCTACCGCCCGCGCCCGGCTCGGGCGGCTCGCGCTCGGCGGCAAGCGTATCGCCGGCGGTGCGCGACGCGGCCACCCAGGTGCGCGACAAGCTGATCGCGCTGGCGTTGGCCGACAGTGCTTCACCGCTGTACGGCACCAACGTCGCGGACGTCACCGTGCAAAACGGCTGGGTCACGAGCCGCAAGGAGCCCAGCAAACGCGATCCGGCCGCCGCCATTCTCGCGCGTGCCGGCGGCCAGCCGATCGAAGCGCAGGCGAGCGCGAAGTCCGGCGACGAGCGGCAGCGCTACTCGTTCCATTCGTTCGGCGCGGTATTCGCGGAAGTGCACGTCGACGCGGACTTCAATACGATCCGCGTCGCGAAGATCACCGCGGTATACGGCGTCGGCCGGCTGCTGAACCAGAAGACCGCGCGCAGCCAGCTGATGGGCGGGCTGGTGTGGGGCATCGGCGCGGCGCTCGAGGAAGAGAGCCAGCTCGATCCGCGCTACGGCCGCTTCACGAACATGAACCTCGCCGAGTATCACGTGCCGGTCAATGCCGACGTGCAGGCGCTCGACGTGGTCGTGCTCGATGAAGTCGATCCGTATATCAGCTCGCTCGGCGTCAAGGGGATCGGCGAGATCGGCATTACGGGTGTGCCGGCGGCCATCGCCAATGCGGTGTATCACGCCACCGGCGTGCGTGTACGCGACTTGCCGATCACGCTCGACAAGGTGATGGCGGGCCATTCGCCGCGCACCACGGCTTAGGCGTTGCGCGGCGTCGTCGGCCGCGCGGGTGCGCGAGCGCTGCGGTGGCGGCGATGCCGTGTGTCGACCGTTGCTGCATGTTCGCGTCCCATGTGACGTGCCGCATGACGTGCCACATGCTGCGTCGTATAGCGTGCCACATGGTGTTCCGTATGGCGTGCCACATGACGTGCCGTATGCCGTGCCACATGACCTGCCACATCGCCGCGACGCCGCCCACAGCGTCGCGGCCCGCCGCAGCCGATTTATTCACGCTTGCGTAATGCATCGGTTGCACCGCACAATCGGCGTCATTCCCTTCTTGCGGGGCCGCCCATGGCTTATGCATCGCTCGCCACCGGCGTGCTGCTCGCCGCCGGTTACGGATCGCGTTTCGATCCGGACGGCATTCACAACAAACTGCTTGCGCGTCTGCCCGACGGCACGCCGGTGGCCCACGAAGCCGCGCACCGGCTGCTGCGCGTGGTGCCGCGCGTGTTTGCGGTGGTGCGGCCCGGCTCCGACGCGCTCGCGCGCGTGCTCAACGACGCAGGCTGCGATGTCGTATTCAGCGCTGACGCCGAGCGCGGCATGGGCGCGAGCCTCGCGGCCGGCGTCGCCGCCAGCGACGACGCGGAGAGCTGGATCGTCGCGCTCGCCGATATGCCGCGCATCGCCGCGGCCACCATCGAAGCGGTCGCACGCGCGCTGGAAGGCGGCGCATCGCTGGTCGCGCCGTATTACCGCGGGCAGCGCGGCCATCCGGTGGGCTTCGGCGTCGCGCATCGCGACGCGCTGGCCGCGCTCGACGGCGACACCGGCGCGCGCGCATTGTTCGCGACGCACACGGTGACGCGGCTCGACGTCGACGATGCCGGCATACTCAGCGACGTCGACACTCCGGACGATCTGCGCCGGCTGTAGCAGCATTCGCATCGGCACGTGCGCATGTGCGCACGACACAATTCGCCGCTCAGTCAGTCGACCTCGCACAACCGGCCGATCCAAAGCGACGGCAAGGTGAGGCGATCCAGGAGGGTGAGCTGATCCAGGAGGGTGAGTCGATCCAGGATGGGTGAGCCGATCCAGGATGGGTGAGTCGATCCAGGAGGGTGAGCCGATCCAGGATGGGCCAGTCAATCCAGCACAGTGAGTTAATCCAGCAGACGCGCTTCGCCACCGCGCATCCTCGGGCATATGCCTTGCCTTCATTGTCACCGGCGCCAAAACCCGGCACGCTTCGGCGCATTTCCACCTAAGCTGAAGCTGGTGAAACGAAAGCCCCGACGCAACCACGCGCACTGCGCGATACGGCGCCGCGGCTGCCGGGCGCCGCCCCGCGACCCTGTCTACACGAGCTTTATGAGCGAAACCAATCCGCGCCTGTTTGTCGTATCCCCGCATTTCGACGATGCCGTATTCAGTTGCGGCGCCCTGCTTGCCTGTCATCCGGATGCCGCCGTCTGCACGGTATTCGCCGGGGCGCCCGAACACGATATGCAGACCGCCTGGGATGCGCAGTCGGGCTTTTCCAGCGCACTCGCCGCGGTCCACGCTCGCACGCTGGAAGACAACGATGCGCTCGCCGTCCTCGATGCGATTCCGCTGCGCCTGCCGTTCCGCGACGGCCAGTATCTCGATTCGCCGTCGATCGGCAAACTGGCCGCCGCACTCGAAGAAGCAATCTACGGCTCGACGGCCAATACGCTGCTAATGCCACTCGGTCTGCATCACAGCGACCACGCGCTGGTGTTCGACGCGTGCTGCGAAATCCTGCCGCGGCTGTCCCACCTGACGTGGTTTGCGTACGAAGAAGCGATCTACAGGCCGATCCCGGGCGTCGTGCAGATGCGTCTTGCCGACCTCGCGCGGCGCGGCATCGTCGCGACGCCGGCCAATCCGGCCGCGCAGCACACGCTCGACCACGAGCGCCAGGCGATGCTCAAGCGCGAAGCGGTGGGTGCGTATGCGAGCCAGCTGCATGCATTCGGCCCGCACGGCTACGCCGACGTGTTCGCCGCGGAACGCTACTGGCAGCTCGACGCGGCGCGCGGCGCGGCGCAACGGGCCGCGTACCGCGCCGCGGGCCGCCGCGCGCAAGGCTAAGGCAAGCGCGGCAAGCCTATGCGGGATCGCCTACGCTATCTGAAGCAGGCCCGCATGCAACCAGGGATGCACCCCCCGAGGTAACCCCGGATGTCACCCCGCATGCAACCCGCACGCAACCCACACCAGCCGCCCACGCCGGCCAACGAGGTAATGCCATGATCTGCCGCATTCACACCAGCCCGATTCCCGAGCCGCTCGCCGACCCCACGCGCGACCCGGAAGGCGACCCGCTCACGCCACCGTCACCGGGCCATCACAACGACGAACCGCAACGGCCCGAGGGACCGCCCGACAAGGATCCGGTCTAACGCGTCCAGCGCCTGCCGCGCGCCGGTATACTCCGGCTTTAAATCCGCGCGTTCCCCACGATGCTGGCACTCAAGCTCACGCTGGTTCCGTCGTTCCTGTTGATGGTGTCGATGACGGGCAAATGGTGGGGGCCCGCCTGCGCCGGCTGGCTGGCCGGCTTGCCGGTGGTGGCCGGGCCGATTCTGTATCTGCTGGTGCTCGCGCATGGTCCGCAATTCGGCGCGCATGCGGCGACGCTGTCGCTCGCCGCGATTCTCGCGTCCGAGGCCTTCAATTTCGGTTATGCATGGACCTGCCGCGCGGCGCGCTGGCCCGGCGCGCTCGCCGCCGGGCTCGCGGTATGGCTGGTCTGCGCGTTCGCGCTGTCGCGGCTGCCCGCGTCGCCGGCCAGCGCCGCGGCGTGCGCGCTGGCCGCGGTGGCGTTCGGCAATGCGTGTTTGCCGCGCAGTGCGGCGCACGCTGCCGGCGCGCCGCTCACGCGCCGCGACCTCGCCGGCCGGATGCTCGCGGGCGCGCTGCTGACGTGGCTCGTCACGACCCTGTCCGGGCGGCTCGGTCCCGCATGGAGCGGCCTGCTGGCCGTGTTTCCGCTGATGGGCATCGTGCTGTCGGTGTCGTCGCAGCGCGCGCACGGACCGGCCTTCGTCATCGCGCTGCTGCGCGGCATGGTGGCGGGCCGCTTCTCGTTCGGCGCGTTCTGTCTGCTGCTGTCGATCGCGCTGCCGCGGGTGCCGACGCTCATGGCGTTTGCGACGGCGAGCGGCGCAGCGTTGCTCGTGCAGGGCCTGACGCGACGCATGGCAAGCGCCGCGACCGCCGCGCCGGCAGCACCGCCGGCCCCGCTGACGCGCGACGGCCCGCAAGGCGCCACGGACTGAAACGCTGAAACGCCAACCCGCGTTTGCTTCGCTTTAGAACTGGTAGTTCAGCGACACGTCGCACACGCCATTGGTCTTGGTCTGGATGATCGGACTGTGCGCGGCGCTGCCCAGCAGCCGCTTCAACGCGCCGTCGGCGGTCACGAACCAGTGCTTGTTGACGAACCAGATCATCGTGATGCCGAAGCCGGCCGACTTCAACCCGGCGCTCGCGTCGTACTGCCGGTAGCCTGACGCGGCCGCTTGCGCCTGATTCACGCCGAACCAGCTGTTCATATACGTCGAATCCGCGAAGGTCACCGAAGGCCCGGCGAACCAGAAGAACGATTCCGAACTGCCCGGCAGCGGCATATACGCGCCGAGATCCGCCAGCCAGCCGTTCGAGCCGCCGATGCTGCGCGTGATCGCGGTGCGGAACACCAGCGGAAAGTCCTTCGACACCACATATTCGGCCGCGAGCTTGATTTCCGGCGCCGCGTTGATATTGCCGAGGCCATTCAGATGCTGCGGATCGTCGTGGCCGCGCCGGCCGAGGTCGTACACCGCCGCGAGACTCGCACGCCAGTTTTGTCCCTGTGCGAAATTCACGCCGAGCCCTTCGCCGGTCGACAGAAAGGCCAGGTCCTTGTAGCGGATGTCGAGGCTCGGCCCCGCCAGGATGTGATAACGCGACGAGCCGTCGTAGCGCGGCTCGAACGTCAGCCCGGTACCGACGCGGGTTTCCCACTTCGGAAGTTCGGGCGAAAACATCTTTTCCAGCGGTATCCCCGCCGAGTACTGCCATTCGCCGAGCGGCGACGGCGTCTGCGCGTAGGCGGCCGGCGCGGCCAGCGCGCTGAGCGCGCCCGCCGCGGCACTGGCCGCCGCCCAGCGGGCCGCCGCGTTGCCGGTCCTGGGCGCAGAGCCCGTTCTGTAGTTGCGCCCGGTTGGTTTCGTTGACGCCACAACGCCTCCCATGTTCTGGTTGGTTGAGCTCCGTGCTGCCGCCGGCCCCGGCGCGGCCAGCGTGTGGCGGCGCAAGGACGGACAGCGAGCCCGGACGGGTAAGCGAGCATCTCAGCGCGCCTTGATGCGACATCGTGTGCCGGCTGGTCCAAGCGGCAAAACCGGCAGCCATCCGTGGAGCAAACGCCGTTCCAGCACCTTACAACGAGCGCGCGCAGCCGTGTGTTGCTCCGCGAACCCGTCCGGCGCAGCATGGCGCACGCTTAACCGGAGGTGCGCCGCACGCCGCGCGAGCAGCCCGTGAGCAGCGCGGATCTGGCGTCACGCGTTGCCGCGCAGCGGGATCGAGCGAACGCATGCAGGCCGGCGACCGGAGAACTGACGGCCTCATTTCCGGCTCATTCAGCGCCGCTACGATGCATCCATCGATAAGGCGCAACTGCGCAGTGAGGGGAAAAAAATGGAACGCTCGATGATCACCGCCGCCGCAGCGGCACTGGCTTGCACCGTGGCGCTGTCAGCCTGTGCGACGACACCCGTCGGCTCGCCCGACATGTACAGCGGCTTCGACACGCAGCGCGAAGCGAGCGTACGAATGGGCACCGTGGAAAGTGTGCGCCCGGTGACGATCGACGGCAGCAACGGCCAGCCGGGCGTATTCGGCGCGATCGGTGGCGGTCTGCTCGGCGCGGTGGCGGGCAGCGCGATCGGCCACGGCCGCGGCTCGCTGTTCAGCGGGATTCTCGGCGGCGTGGCCGGCGCGGTCGCCGGCGATCAGGTGCAAACGCATCTGGAGCGTCATCCGGGCGAAGAAATCACCGTGCGCGTCGACGACGGCGCGTTGCGCGCCGTCACGCAAAATGTCAGCGAAGGCCGCTTCTATCCCGGCGAGCGGGTGCGGCTGCTGTCGGAAGGGGGCACGACGCGCGTGACCTACTGAGGTCACGCGCTCGAGCGGCGCGCGTCAGGCCAGCTGAAACACCGACACCGCGCGCCGCAGCGAATGCGCCTGCTCGTCGAGCGCCGAGGCCGCCGCCGCGGCCTGCTCGACCAGCGCCGCATTCTGCTGCGACACCTCGTCCATCTGCGACACCGCGCGGTTGACCTGTTCGATACCATCGCGCTGCTCTTCGGATGCGGCGGCGATTTCGTCCATGATCGACGTCACGTGTGCGATCGACTGACGCAGTTCTTCCATCGTCTCGCCTGCCGTGCCGACCAGGCGCGCGCCCGCATTGACGCGCTCCACCGAAGCGCCGATCAGCTCCTTGATCTCCTTGGCCGCGACGCCCGCGCGCTGCGCGAGCGAGCGCACTTCGCCCGCCACCACCGCGAAGCCGCGTCCCTGATCGCCGGCCCGCGCCGCTTCGACGGCCGCATTCAGCGCGAGGATGTTGGTCTGGAACGCGATGCTTTCGATCACGCCGGTGATGTCGGCGATCTTCTGCGAGCTGCGATCGATACTGCCCATCGTATCGACCACGTCGCCGACCACACTCGCACCGCGCCCGGCGATCACGTTGGCCTTGCCGGCCAGTTCCTGCGCCTGGCGCGCGTTGTCGGCGTTCTGTTTGACGGTCGCCGTCAGCTGTTCCATGCTCGCCGCGGTTTCCTGCAGCGAAGCGGCCTGCTCTTCGGTGCGCTGCGACAGGTCGCCGTTGCCGGCGGCGATCTGGCGCGTCGCCGTGACGATCGACTCCGAGCTATGCGTGACCTGACGCACCGTGTCGGTCAAACCGCCCTGCATCGTCTTCAGCCCTTCGACCAGCTTGCCCATCTCGTCCTGCGAATGCACGTCGAGACGGCCGGTCAGATCGCCGCTGGCGATGCGCCGCAACTGCTCGAGCACGGTGCCGAGCGGCCGCGAGATCGAGCGGTTCAGCCCCATCGCGGACGCCACGCACGCCACCAGCCCGATCACGATCAGCACAAGCCCCACCGTGCGCAGCAGACGGAACCTGTCCTGCGCGCCGCTAAACGCGCGCTTGCCGCGCTCGATCTTCCACTGCCCGAGGGCATCCCATGCCTTCGACAGCGGCACCGTGTATTTGACGATACCGCGCATCGCGATGTCGTCGGCGGCGATCTGGTCCTGCTTGCGGATCGCATCGATCATCGGCAGCAGTGCCTGCTGCAGGATCGCATTGCGCGCGGTATTGGCAGCGTCCACCAGTTGCTGCTCTTCCGGCTCGTGCGGCAACGCGTTGTAGTCCTGCCACGCGCGGTCGGAAATCGCCATATAGTCGAGCGCCTTTTGCAGCAGTTGCGGCACGTCGGGCGATTCCGGGTGCATGATCGCGCGATCGAGCGTGGTGCGTGCGACCGTCAGATACAGGTTCGATTTGCCGAGTGAGATCGACGAAGCGAGCTGGTTCGAATACGCGTAATCGAGATCGTCGCTGAGGCGTTGCATGCCGAACTGCGCGAGCAGTCCAAGCGCGACCATCAGCACCCCCAGCAGCGACGTCGTAGCCCACAATCGGGCGGAAATAGAGAGGCGTGAAAACATGATTGAGCAAAAGGGTTGTTGTTCGAATCGGCAGCTCTTGCTCTCGCAATGAAAACAGGTTGCCGGGCCTTTCGCTGATATCAACGGCACCTACCGACGCAACTTGAGTGTTTACTGCAAATAAATCGTTTGCGCCGCGTCACACGCGGCGCATTGTTGCTTATTTCACTTTTTTTAATTCACTGCGCTTAATGCAGGTTTATCTCCTGCTTTTATTTCACTGCCTTCATTTCACTGACATCACCGGCCGCTGGCGGTCTCGGAGTTCAGAGGCAGGCTGTCGGGTGCACCGACAGCCTCCGGTGCGAGGCGGCCGTCGAGAATCGCCCGGGTGCGGTTGCGATCCAGTGCGCCTTCCCAACGCGCGACGGCAAGCGTCGCGACGCCGTTGCCGATCAGATTGGTCACCGCGCGCGCTTCGTTC